>Ga0116155_10001388_pt1 | contig 17445 bp, 17 predicted proteins | sample AD_UKC032_MetaG_FD_89890 | JGI IMG/M metagenome (GOLD analysis project Ga0116155, IMG submission 89890) | Active sludge microbial communities of municipal wastewater-treating anaerobic digesters from USA - AD_UKC032_MetaG | ecosystem: Engineered > Bioreactor > Anaerobic > Digestate | place: USA...
TAAATCCGACATCTGAACAGGCATTGCAAATCACAGCAGTGGTTCAAGGCTCTTCTTCATGTTGTCATAATGAGATCCCTCCCAGTATATCCTGTCGCATGATGGGCAACGCCTGAAGACCGAGAAATACTTACGTGTATCTGCCAGCAGACGGTCTGCGATCTCCTCCTTCCTTACATCTTCCAGCAAAGAATTGCAGGCAATACACCTTGAAAAGAGCCTGACGCGATCTCTGAGTTTAAGCTCTTCGAATACTTCCCGGAGCTGTTCATCATGGTACTGTGACTTAACGAGGTAACCCTTAGCCTCCCGGGCTCCTTTTATCAGAAGCCTGTCACGTGTTACTATCACACGTGCTTCCCGTAGGGCGATATCAATTATTTCCCGGTCGTCATACAAAGCACTGAAAAGCGTGTCAAATCCGCAAAGCCTGAGATATTTAGCAAGCCTGCCGAGATGCACGTCCAGAATGAATTTTATCTCCATGACCGTGGTTTAGTTTCGGTCCTTTCCTGTGATCATATCCTTTTAAGCAGTATCTCAGTCATATGCTCCTTTGATAAGGGCACCGGGTTATTCTTACAGTCTGAGTGATATACTATTTCAGGAATATCTTCAGTACGCAGTCCGTACCGGGCAAGCCCGGGTAATCCGAGACGGTGCGTCATTGCATTCAGATAATCAATGAAGAAATCAGTATAGTAGCTGTCATTTTTACCGGTGGCGTCAGCGAAGAGCCTGCCAAGGATTGCGTACTTCGCCAGTGCCGCAGAGGTACCTGAAGCGGAATTGTTTCCCTGAACATGCCCTGATTCATTCAGCCTGCGCAGTTCCCTGACATTGACCTCATTGGCCGGGGCCATCAGGGTGCCGCAGACAGCACCGTGAGGAATGCTGTGAAGGGCGCCTATTGTTCCGGCGAGGCCGTGGACCGCGCCCAGCCCTGCATTGGCAAGGCAAATGCCTGACATAAGCGCCGCATATGACATATCTGACCGTGCCTTAATGTTATCACCGTCTGTATATGATCTTAGTAACGAACGGTTTACAGCTTTCAATCCATCTATGGCCAGGGCATCAGTCGAAGGGCTTGCTTTATCTGAAAGATATGCTTCCGTAAGTTGTGTGAAACAGTCCATGCCTGCAGCTGCAGTTATTTCTTGCGGACAGTCAAGTGTCAGCTCAGGGTCAGCAAGTGCCAGTTCCGGCACAAAATTGTCATGACGCAGTGAGCGCTTGAAACCTTCCTTCCCCACCCGTGAAATGACAGCGTTTTTCGTCGCTTCGCTACCCGTGCCCGCTGTTGTTGGTACTGCAATGAACGGCACTTTATTGCCGCTGTGTTCACGGCTGCCAACCACCTCGAGATATTCAGCCACCGACCCGTCGGTTGTAAGCATGGCCGATATGGCTTTCCCGGCATCCATGACGCTGCCCCCTCCGATACTCACAACCAGTGATATCCCTTCCCGCTTCAGCCGGCCGACGGCCTCGTCGATCAGGGCAGGAGAGGGTTCCCCTGCGACGGTTACATTGTGAATCGTAACTCCCCGGGAGATCAGCTGTTCGTTAAGGCGGGCAGCGCGGTCCGATGCTGTAAACGACCTCACACCAGTGACAAGTGCAATGCTCCTGCCATAGCCTTCAGCAATAGCGGGCAGTTCACTGATTGCACCGATCCTGAACAAAATCCGAGGTATCCTGGAAAGCCTGAATGGTTTCACCACGAGGATCTGGCTGAAGGTTCAATTATCTCGTACCGTATTCCCTTTCGTGGTTCAGCCATCCATTGCTCAACCATATCCCTCCAACGGAGATAATGAGGTGTCTCCTTATGGAGCCTGACAGCCTCCTCTGATTCAAAAACCTCGTAGATCATGAATCTGCACGGATCATCGGACTGTTGAAGCAGATCGAACCTGATGTTCCCTGGCTCGGCTGACGTCCCCTTATAATTCATTCTAAGGGCTTCCCTGAAATCTTCAATCCTCCCAGGTAACACATGAACATGAACACACGTGACAATCATATATCTCCTCCATCATTAAAATTCAAATCACATTACACTTTCTATTTCAGAATGGCTAAGCAATGACTTCAATACCTTTGTATCTGCATGCCAGAAGCAGCAGCTCCGAATAATTGCCAGGCAACAGCAGCAGATGATTGCCCAGGGGCTTATCCCTCAGCAATTGCAGCGATCCAGCACCAACCTCAATCTCAACCTGTGTGCGGCAGGCGTCTGCCATCCTCGGGCGGCTGACTGTTTTTCCCCCGGTCACGAAGACTCTGTCAAGGTTCTCTGAAAACCGGAAGATTGTTACTTCATCTGCAGTTATCTTGCCGTCTACTGCCAGTGAATAGCCTGTCTCATAGTGTGACGGCAGACGCACCTCGCTGACAAGATCAAATTGTGCTGTACAATGTGACAGAATCACTGATTTTTCTGTCAGGCGGGTAGTGTTTGCCATCCACGGAACCCTTCCTGTGAGGGCCTTCCCGACCATCATACCGGCCATCGAAGCAAGGTCGCCCTCGCATGCCGCCACGGTTCCTTCGGCGTTAAGGTGAGCCAGGGCAAGGCATGCTGTAACCTTCCGCCCCTGCACAAGGCTGAAGCACTCCACAGCAATGGCATCCAAACCTTTCCCGGAGATTATCGTCCGCAGCAGTGTCAGCACTCTTGCGGCTTCATCAAGGCCCTTCGGGTTAATGTCGCTGAACCTTTCAATCAGAGCCTGATCAGGTTGGGAAGCTGAGTAATCAGGCAACCCGGACCACGGAATTTCTGTCAGGATGATGCCAAATTTGTCTGTCAGGGTTTGAGCTGGCACACCTGAAGCCACCAGCCATTCAGATACATCCCCTATCAGGCCTGCCGCCGATCCGTGAATTCTCCCCCATGCGCCTGCCACCCTGCACCAACGGCTTAAAAGACCTGACTCTTTCGCATCGGAAGCATCAGACAGCATGGCGATCCTTTGATTGTTTACCATCCATGCCATCACCTCTGTGGCTGCGGCATAGGCATTGTTGCCACGGATGCTAAGGAGCAGCACAGGTTTCCCCGGATCGGCCAGTTCAATGGCCCTTCTCTCCGACCCACCGCTCATGAAAAGAATAATGTCAGGATTTGTATCCGTAATTACAAAAGACTCATGCATCAATAAATCCCGTATCCGCTTTCCGGCATCCGCAGAGGTAGATGGTGAAGCTCCCCTGTGAGCACTCCATGCAATCCTGAGCACATATGCCTCATCGGCATCTTTTCCGGTTTTTCCTGTCATTTCCTTGTATTAATTGAGACCTTTAAAAATACATTTTTATTGCGGAAGTGTATTTGTCAGATAACACAAACTGATCTGTCCGGAATGGCTGTCTGATCCCTTAATCGTTATGAATTGTTTAAATTCCGTATTCATTTTGTTGTGAATATTACAGGCATTCCGAATAATTGCCCAGAATTTTTATATTTACGGGCTAATTAAAGGCCTGATTTTTGTAAACACGTTAAATAAACAGAAAATGAAAGTGAAATCTTTTTGTACAATAGTATGTCTGCTGGGTGTTTCAGCAATATTTACATCCGGTCTCAGGGCACAGGACCGCAATGAGGTAATAGCTGTATACAACGAGGGTGCGAAAGCGATCCAGACTGATGTGCCGGCAGCCATCACAGCATTTGAAAAGGTGGTAGAACTGTCAGACAAGGTTGGCGAGACCGCCAATGATCTTAAGCAGAAGGCGGTACAGGTACTTCCGGGATTGTACTACAAGGTGGCTGCTGCAGCCTACAATGAAAAGAAACCTGCTGCCGAGATAATTGCAGCAGCGAAACTTGCAGGCACCATGGCTGACAAGTACGGAAGCAAAACCCACGGGGATAATTCGAAAAAGATCCTTGTCAACGGTTACTACAAGATGGCGACGGAATTCTTTACAGCAAATGACTATGACAATGCAATGCTGGCATTTGACAGTGTGCTGACACTGAATCCTGATCACATTGCATCGATATATAACAAGGCTCTTATCTATAAAAACAGGGATGAGGCAGACCTCTTCGAACAGACAATTGACCAGTTCCTTGCCAAGCTTGATCCCGCTAAGGATGCTGACAAGGCAGCTCAGGCCAAAGGTGCCGCTCTTGAGTATTTCCGCGCAGCCGGATCAAAGGCAAACAGCGCAAACAAGCTCGACGAGGCACTGGCTCTTCTGAACAGGGCAGCCAAATATGGTGACGACAAAACCATGTTCTACTTCTTTGCCGATGTCTATAACAAGAAGAACAGCTTCACTGAAGGAGCCGAGTATGCCCAGAAAGGGCTGGAAATGGAAACAGGTGACGCCGAGGCTAAGGCTATGTTCTACTATCAGCTTGCCGTTGCCCAGGTGGGCAAGGGTGATACCGCTGCTGCATGCGAGTCATTCAGGAATGCACTCTACGGCCCGTTTGCCGAGGCAGCAAAGGCACAGAGGACCAACCTCAAGTGTCAATAGTCAGCCTGATCCTAACATCAGAATTCAGAAGGACGTCTTAAGGGCGTCCTTTTTCACATATGCTCAAAACTTTATAATCACTCCCATCGACAGAACATTGTTCTGCCCCTGACCTGGATTGGGTACCTTGTCAAGCCTTGAAAAAAAGAGCATCGATGACTGTTCAGCAGCCCTGCAGATATCATTATAAAGAGATCCAAGCGACCCGCCATTATCCCTGCCGGAGGCCTCCCCTGCATAAGATGTGGATAAGGATAAATCGGGCACCATGGCCTCAAGCTTCTTGTCTTGCTTCTTCTTGATAATAATATATGTTATCACACCTCCGATAACGACTACTGCGCCGCCCGCTATAAGTAACATTTCGCCATCACTTATCATTCCGGGCAATTCATCGCTGCGGTCCCTGTATCCTGCATAAAGAGACTGCGCACAGGCTTCTGGTAGGGTAAACGCAAAGATCAGTACCACCACAGCCAGACTGGTTAATAGCTTTCTTACCTTCATCCGTTTGAGTATTTAGTTTATATAATTCAGGCATCAACTGAAATGCCTGACCAACATTACAAATTGTATTTCCCCCTGTGCCTGGTCATTACTTGAGAGCAAGATTTACTGCTTTTTCAGGCAAAAAGAATTTATTTTATTAATCTTTAACACTGCTGTCCGGTTAAGAATTCCAGAATGACAACTGGTTCTCATCGGACAGATTAATTGGGTTATTATTATTGTTAAAAAGTTCTTTGATAGGTGTCTTCTCGAATAGAGTTAGACCCATGGTTTGAGCGAAAGTATACAAACTGATAGCGAGATCCAGCTTTTTCTTGGCAATCGCAATCAGCAGGTAAGTGCAAGTTGCAATCCAGATCTGGCAATAGACGGCGTTAGGGCTCGTTCCGTAAAATGCTTTGATGTGAAGGTGTTGTTTAATCCATTTGAAAAAGAGTTCGATCTTCCATCGTTCACGGTAAAGCTCTGCTATTGTCAAAGCCGGAAGGTTAAAGTCATTGGTGATGAACTTATAGACAACCCCGGATGCATAGTCTTCATAGACTACGAGACGGAACGCTTCCGGGTAAGATTTTGAGGACTTATAACCAGTTAACCTGACCATCTGGTCGCTGACTATACCAGTTGATTGATTGGTGTCTACAGAAGAGATTATCTCACATCTTAAGTTCTCCTTTGCTCTGGTCACATAGAATGCACGGCATTGATGTATAAGGGAATACAACCGACGAAAATCTACGTACCCTTTATCCATAACATAGTATGAACCAGGCTCAACCGGGATTTTATCCAAAACATTAATGTCATGTACAGCACCCTCGGTGATATCGACAAAGACAGGAATAGATCCCCGGAGATCAAGTAAGGTGTGCATCTTTACTGCTCCCTTCTGATGATGGAACTTAGCCCAGGGATAAAGACTTAAGCAAAGATCAATGGTGGTGCTATCGAAGGCATAAACCACATTATCCAGATCCAGCCTGAACTCTTTATCATCAAAGTACAGAGGCCTTGCATTCCGGATTAGAACCTGAGCGAAGTCAGCGTAAATGCGCCAATCACGTCTTTCGTTGGCATCTGCAAGGGTAGACCTGGAGATGGGTTGCTTGATACCTGAATGATACAATTTACCGGAGAATGCAGCCAGACAATTTTCAATATCACGCAAGCTTTCACGCCCTGTCAGTTGAGCGAAGCTCATTACAAGAAAGTGCTCACGGCAAGAAAACTTTCTCACCCGGTAGTCACCCTTGTACTGATCAACACACTTCTGAAAATCGTATTCTGGCATAAACATCATCAATTGCGCAAAAACTGTCTTCCCGGTATACATAATCACTCAAAACGTTGTAAGAGCGAAAGTATAAGTTCAAGTCGTAAAAACTTTTAACCTTGTATAATATATTATATATTAGTGTTTTATAGAGTTTTAATCAGCCCTTAACCGGACACTAGTGAATCTTTAATGTTAAATATATTACATATTTCAATAATAAGGCATAACTTTTCAAGCAAATTAATACAACATCTGCATCCTTCTAAATCCAGCTTTATGAAAAAAGTTATCATCCTTACCATGTTGTGTGTCATTCCATCATTGACGACCCTGGCGCAGACTGTTTATCCGATTTCTGTGGAGAAAAAAGGCTTTGCGAAGCACTACATACAGAACGGAGAAAGATTGGACGGCAAGGAAATCAGGTCTGTTCTTTCAGGATATTCAGGCTCAGCCGGTGAATTTAAAAAGTCTTCAAGGAATTCCGGTATTGGTGTCGGTCTTCTGGCCGGGGGTTGCCTGGTGATCGGAGCATCCTCACTGATAAGCACCCTGAAGGATGTTGAGACTCTCAACAGTGGCAGCCTGGATGTATCCGGTGCGAATACGGGTCCTTTTCTTGTGGGGTGCGGAATGGCCCTGGCCGGCATTCCCTTCCTGCTGAAAGGCAATGCCCAGTTTGTAAGGTCAGTAAACCTTTATAATGCACAGTCGTCTGCCGGTGCTGTATCAGGTCCCTCCATGACAATAGCTTTCTCTCCTGCGGGAGCAGCGATAAAGATTGTTTTTTAGTACCCTTGAGTTACGGATTAACCAGGCCGGATCTCAGTTGATTCTTGCCTGAATTTCTCCTATTATATCCTTATAGGTATTCAGGATCCGGTCCCATTCCTTGAAGTTCTCGTCTTCCTTGACACTGGTACCCGGAACAATGCTCTCCTCGCTCACGATTTTGATTACGTAACGTAACGGATTTGAATTCCCAAGTTTCACTATACAACGGGTCCGGATGGTCTTACCGTTTCCGAAAAGCTTCACATTCCATGCAGTCCTCAGGTAACCTGTAACCGGATCACTGATTTCAATCACATCGAATTTCTCCATTACAATCTGCCCGATTATTTTCCAGGCCGCATCATTTCCGAGACTGGAATTAACAGGAATTGAGAAGTTGACATTTGCCTGATCGCTTCTGATCGATGACAGCCAGGCCTCGTCCTCTGCGAGCCTGATATGATCCGTAACAGGGGGCTCACTCATGTTAGCCTTGTTGCAGTATGACTTTTTGTTTGTGTCAAAGCCGTCTTTCATCACCTCAATCTCAGCACACTGATCACGCTTTACAAGCAGCGAATAGCTCCCTTTGCCCACTGCCCTGCCGTCAACCCTGATAGCTGCATCTTCAGGAGTTGTGTTTATCTGTACCACCCTGTCCTTCAGCATTATTTCCTCGGTAACCGGGGGAAGCGCAACCTCAGCCTTGTTGCAGTATGACTTTTCAAACGGGGCGAATCCGTCCCTGACAACCTTCAGTGTAATGCATGATCCTTTAGGAACGACAACCTCGGCAGAGGTTTCTCCCACTGACCTGCCATCGACAGATATCTGGCATCCGGGCGGATTGGCCAGAATCTTGACCAGTCTGTCTGCCAGTTCAATATTCTCCTTCAGGGGCGGGATCTCAGTATTCTCCATGTTATAGTATGAGCGTCTCGCAGTCTGGTAACCTTCTCCCCTCACTTCCAGATTAACCATGTTGTTATACTTTACAACTACCTCAAGTTCGTCACCGCCTTTGCCAATGTAGACATTATCGGCATATACCTCTGTGGTACTGGGCGATGCCACGATTTTAACCACCCGGTTCTGCAGTACAACTGACTCCGTCAGGATTCCATTATTCGTCCTGGTGTAGGATTTCACAAAAGGTTCAAAGCCTTCCTTCCAGATCTTTACTGTAAAAACCTCATCTGATCCGATTTTCAGCTCATACGAACCCTGGCCGAGAAGGGTGAATTCATTATTCTTTTCAAGATAGATTCCCGCGTCAGACGGGGTAGTAGTGAAGATTACCTTTTTCTGTGCCTGGATAGACGAAGCACAAAGCAAAATCAGGATGACTGATACCAGGGGCAGCTTGTTCATGGTGAGAGGATAGTTTTAGTGAATGGTCGGAGTCGGAACAAATTTACTACAGATAAATTTACTAACTTTTTAATACTCCTTTACACTAAATGCGAAAAATAAACCGTGCCTGTATTAAATAACTTGCAAAGTCTGTCCATCCTATGGCTGACGGAAAGCATCGCAGCGGATGTGAAATAGAATTAGGGCCCTCCCTGCTGTCGGTCCGTGATTCTCTTCTTTTGGGGTTTTGCTTTACATTGTTCTCTCGTTTTACCCTGAAATGGACCTGACCTTACTGTGAACCTTGCATGTTTAAGACAGATCTTTATTTGTATCGAAAGTCTCATCCAGGTTCATGCCACCAAGGCAATGGCGTGTTGTCAAAGTACTTGAATGACCGAGCATCTCCGATATTTTCTCAATTGATTCTCCAGATCATAATAAACAGGTCGCATTGCAATCCCTTGCGGTTTCAAATGTCAACGGGACTGATAGGACATTGATTCATTCTAGTTATGCCGGATTGCCGTATCTGTCACGGGCGAATGGACTTGACTTGAAGGCGTTAACACGGATGGCAGAACGGCATCCGGATATACAGGCCATAAGTATTAAGGACCGGTTATTCATTGACCTAGATGCTGCACAACGGGAGGCAGCAGCGGAAAATATGAGTTTGTCGGGATTTCTTAAAAGATGCTCCCGGCAGTCACGAAGATAACCGTTCCCGTCAGCAGCGATGAGGCAGGGCGCTATCCATGACCCCTGCGGAAACCAGCGGAACCACACCGGAGGTTTGGCCCTGTCAGTTGGTCATAAGCTGTCAGGGCTTTTTCTTTGATTTTGGTACACAGAGAACAATCTTTGGGACAAATAGCAAAATCGGTTACAGTTTTTAGGTTGAACTTTAAATGGCAATTGAAAATAACTCAATTCTCCTCTGCGATGAAAACAAAAAGAAAATTCGGGTCCATTCCAACAATCATGATGGGATTAATACTGGTTCTGACATATGGTTGCCAGAAGGAAGAAGAACCACCTGATAAAATTACCGACAAGGATGGCAATGTTTATACCTCTGTAACCATTGGCACACAGGTATGGTTGGTAGAAAACCTTAAAACAACAAAATATAATGACGGAACCTCGATACCAAATGTAACCGATGGGACAGCTTGGGATAATCCGACAGGAGGTGCTTATTGCTGGTACCAAAATGATATTTCCAACAAAAACCTATATGGTGGGTTATATAATGCATCTACAGTGACTTCCGGTAAGCTTTGTCCTTTAGGCTGGCATGTGCCATCTCATTCTGAATGGCAGACACTTGTAGGATTTGCTGGAGGAAACATGAATGCAGGGGGAAAGTTAAAAGAGACAGGAACAACTCATTGGAATACTCCAAATACAGGAGCAACTGACGAATTTGGTTTTAAAGCTCTTCCAGGTGGATGGCGATCGGTTGGCGCCTCTTTTATCAATCTAGGCAATCAGGGAATCTGGTGGACTTCGACCCCCGGGTTACAAGGGTACGGTCTTAATGCCTGGGATATAGAAACTAGTAAAACAAGTATAGATTATGAAACTGGTTATGAACCCAGGTTCGGAATGTCAGTTCGTTGTATTAAGGATTAAGTAGTTTTGACTTCAGTATTAACAGCCCCCGGACATTTTATCCGGGGGCTATTTATTACCATTGGATTACTGACAGCCCCTTCCGGTTATCAGACAGCCCCGCACTGGGATAAATGCAATGAGACATTAGGGGCTGACCTTATTGTAACAATCGCCCAGTACGCCAGAATTCAATATTTTGTGAATTTAAGTTCATCTTTTATGTTAACCAAATTAATATTCACAGATCCGGTGTTAATTACTTCGAGTAATTTGGTACACCTCATGACCCTTGCATGAGAAAGTTAGGTATTCACCCATGTATTCAAAGAAAAAGCAGCCACTTATTACTTTCGTATCTTCTTCATTTTCTGGTAGCGAGAGAGAGAATTACTGCCCTCCCTACAGTCGGTCCGTGTTTCTCTTTGGGGGAGCCTGACAAAGGCAGTCCCTTGCGGCTTAAGCCGCTGACGGGGCTTTTTGTCTCCATGTATCCTTGAGCAAGCTCATAAGCCATTCAACAAAAAACCCCTCCTGCTTTCGCAGGAAGGGCCTGGCTTTGTAGCGAGAGAGAGAATTGAACTCTCGACCTCATGATTATGAATCATGCGCTCTAACCATCTGAGCTATCTCGCCATATAACAATTTCATTGAACTCCCGGCCTCTTCGATCCTCCAGCCGCCTGATACGGGACTCTCTAACCAAATGGCCCCAAACAGGCGGGTTTTTCAAGGCTGCAAATATAAATATTTTTTCATTTTGCCCGGCAAACTTTTTCTTTTCAGCTATTATTTTTATATTGCATGACACTGATCCCATGAAATGAGAGCCAGATTTGAAATTGAATACAAATTGAATACGCCTGTAAGAGTACTCTACGACAGGCTTAGCACTCCGGAAGGCCTCTCAGAATGGTTCGCTGACAATGTCACAGTCAACGGTGATGTCTTTACTTTCCACTGGGATAAAACAGAGGCAAGAGCCCGGCTCATTTACGCCAGGGAAAATAAAGCTGTCAGATTCAACTGGCTCGACTTCGCCGACACAGAATCAAACTTCTTCGAATTCAGAATCATTGTTCATGAACTCACCAATGATACCGCACTCATAATAACAGACCATGCGGAGGAAGACGAAACCGAGGATGCACGGGACCTGTGGGACACCCAGATCTCATACCTGAAAAAAGTCCTCGGTGTCACCGAGTGAGAGAGCTTTGCATCTTTCTCAAAAATAACGTACGTTTGCACCACACCCGAGACAATGAAGAAAATCGATCTGTTCATGATTAGATCGTTTATCGGACCGCTGGTCCTGACGTTCTTTATTGTGCTCATTATCTTCATTCTTCAGTTCCTCTGGATGTATGTCGATGACCTCGCGGGGAAAGGCCTGGAACTTAAAGTGCTGGGAGAACTCCTCTTCCAGTTCTCACTGACATTCGTTCCTCTGTCACTCCCCCTGGCGATACTCCTTGCATCCCTGATGACCTTCGGCAACCTTGGCGAATTCCTCGAACTTACTGCCCTCAAATCATCAGGCGTGCCACTCCAGAGAATCATGACTCCAATCTTTATCTTCTCCTCCCTCCTTGCTATAGGATCCTTCCTGTTTGCTGATTACGTACTTCCCATTTCAACACGAAAGGCAAGAACCCTGCTTACAGACATCCGCCGCATGAGGCCTGAACTCAATATACAGGCAGGAACATTCTACAATGGAATAGATGGCTTCAGCATCAAGATAACTGACAAGGATCCTGAGACCAACCGCCTCGACGGAATATACATATATGATCACAGGGATGGAATAGGAAACACATCGGTTATATATGCTGATTCCGGCTATATGAATGTGACACCCGATGAAAGCGGCCTCATCCTGACTCTCTTCAACGGACACGCATACAAGGATATAGAAGAAAAAAACGTTCCCCAGGAAAAAAGAAAATTCCCGTTCAGACGTGACAGGTTTTCCGAGCAGACAATGGTGGTGGAACTTGAAGGTTTCGGTCTGAACCGGTCAGGAATGGATATCTACCGTTCCAACTACGCGATGCTGAACACTGCAGACCTCACATTCTTCATCGACTCGCTTTCGACCAGGTTCCGTTCACGGACTGACGCCTATTTCTCGGAGTTCAACCAGACAAGGCTCCTGACCATCCCGCAGTACGTCTCCCGCAGGATTATTCAGGAAGAAGACTCCCTCGCAGCATGGAAGACGCAGAAATTCAATGCCCGGGCTGCCTTCGACACAATGAGCTACAACGACAGAAGCACCACAATAAGCAGGGCCCTGAGCTTCGCCCGCGAGGGCACCTCATTCATGATAGAAAAAAGCGAGGCCCTGGTGGCTGAAGCCAAGAACCTCCGTAAATATGAAGCTGAGAGGTACAAAAGGTTTACCCTTCCCTTTGCATGTCTGGTCTTCTTCTTTATTGGGGCACCACTGGGAGCAATAATCAGGAAAGGGGGACTCGGCACCCCGGCAGTGATATCAGTTCTCTTCTTCGTGATATATTATGTGATCACCCTCTCCGGCGAGAAGTTTGCCAAGGAACTGATCATAAGCGTACCCCTGGGCATGCTTGCCTCGACTATAATCCTGCTTCCGATAGGTGTGTTCCTGACCTATAAGGCCACAACCGACTCGGCCATAATGAATGCCGAAACTTATATCCTCTTCTTCAGGAAGATAGGTGCCTTCCTTACCGGCATCAGGCCCGAAAAGGATGATGAAGATACTGGTACTGGCGCCTAGACCCCTGTGGCCCGTACATGACGGTGGCACTGTGGCATCAGTTCGCTGCATCAGCGGATTGACAGCCTCCGGGGCAGACGTTACAGTGCTTTCAATGATTACCGAAAAGCACCAAACCTACGGAATGCCCGCCCCGGGCGGGAAACCAGATTACGTTAATGATTACATTACAGTTCCGGTAGGTACCGCGATCAGACCCCTCCATCTGGTCCTGAATCTGCTTTTCTCACGGAAACCGTATGACATCTTACGTTTCAGGTCGGATGAATACTCCCGAAAACTTCACTCACTTCTTACAGGCAATAACTTCGATATAATACATTGCGAAGGTCTTCCCTTCGTCTTGTACCTTGATGAGATCAGACGGTTTACAAAAGCACCTGTGGTCATGAGGGCTCATAACGTCGAACATATGATCAGGGCGATGATGGCCGTTACTGAATCCAACCCGCTCCGCAAATATTACCTGTCTGTTCTCTCACGGAGGCTAAGGAGAACGGAAATAAAAGCAGCAAGGCAGTTTGACGCCCTGATACCCATCAGCGAACCTGACGCTGAATGGTTCAATTCGGTGGCCCGCCACAAACCGGTGTTCCTCTCAGAGACCGGAACATACAATGCTGTTCTGCTTCCTGAACCGCCGCCACAGAATCCTAAGATTGGATTCATCGGAGCAATGAACTGGCAACCAAATGCAGAAGGGATAAAATGGTTCATCTCTGAGGTTTGGCCCAGCGTCCTGGAAAAATTCCCTTCAGCCACCCTGCATATCGCAGGAAGAGGCCTGCGACAGGATGCAAAACCGAAGACTCGCGGAAGAGGTCTGCAACATGATGCCATCCTGCCCTCCGGAATAAACATCTTCAATGATGGGGAACCGGATGACGCCCTTGAATTCATGGCTTCAAACCATGTTATGATAGCTCCCCTTTTTGCCGGAAGCGGAATCCGGATCAAGATTATTGAAGCCATGAGCATTGGCAGGCCTGTGGTTGCAACTCCGGTTGCCGCAGCCGGACTGCCCGTCGAAAACGGCCGGGAACTGGCAATAGCTTCAGACCCTGCGTCGTTCGCCAACGCAGTAACCAGGCTGCTTGAAGAACCTGAACCAAGGGCCTCAACCGGAAGAGCGGCCCTAAGCATGATTAAAAAGAGATATGATAACAGCACCATAACGGCACAATTGCTGGAATTCTATAAAAATCTGGCACATGGCAGCTGAAACGATACTCGCGGTCACTGCAGCGCTGCTTGCATGGACTTATATACTCTATCCGCTGGCGGTCATCTCGGCAGCCAGGCTTAAAAAGAGACGAAAGCCGTTCTCACCTGTGGCACCTGAATCCCTGCCATCAGTGACCGTAGTGATGTCACTGTACAATGAGAAAGAGGTGGCAGAGAAAAAAATACGCAGCATGCTGGCCTCGGATTATCCGGATGATAAGCTTGACTTCATTGTTGGTTCGGACGGCTCAACAGATGGCACCGGTGCTGTTGTCGCTGCCATGGCAGCCATAAACCCGCATATTCAGGTTATCATCAATGCTGAAAGAAGAGGAAAGGCAGCAATGCTCAACGAACTTGCCATCAGGGCAAAGGGAGAAATCCTGGTTGTAACTGATGCCAATGTGATCTTCACCCCTTCAACTGTCAGGAACCTGGCAGAGGGATTCGCCGATCCCCGCACCGGATTATGTGATGCAACTGTCCATCCCCTGTCTCCTGCTGATACCGGAATAACGAGGCAGGAGATCATGTACAGCCGTTTTGAAACAATCCTTAAGAGAGCCGAAGGGGATCTCTGGGGAGCCATGCCCGGGCCATACGGCGGTTGTTATGCAGTGCGCCGGAAACTCTTCCCCCGGCTTCCTGAAAACATACTGGTTGACGACCTTTACGCAGGCTTAACTGTTCTTAAAGAGAACTACATGGCATTCAACCGTCCGGATGCCGTGGTTTATGAAGACACCCAGCCTGATATGTTCGGGCAGTTCCGCAGGCGGATAAGGATCGCTGCCGGATCATTCCAGAACCTGTTCCGGTTCGGATTGAGCTTCTCACGCAGACCCGGAGTTGTCTTTGCTTTTCTTTCACACAAGATAATGAGATGGTTAACCCCTCTGCTGATGATGCTGTTTTTCATGACAACGATCATTCTTTCAGGCCATTCTGATTTATATTTTTGTCTTACAGCAGTTCAGCTGATTTTCATAATTTTGTCAGCGCTTGACCTCGCGCTTGACAGGAAGGGGAAAAAGTTACTCTTTCAGCGTTATGTGACCCAGTTTCTGTTGATGAATGCAGCGCTGGCAGCAGGGTTTGTGAAGGCAATAAGAGGGATTGAAAACGGGATATGGGAACCCACCAAACGTGTTTAAAATGACAGATGAGACTAAGCTGAATACGATCAATGAAGCCATCGGGGAAATCAGGGAAGGCCGGGTAGTCATTGTTGTTGATGATGAAGACAGGGAGAACGAAGGCGATTTCATCTGTGCGGCCGAGCTGATCACACCTGAGATAGTGAATTTCATGGCGACACACGGTCGCGGACTGATTTGCGTGCCACTGCCGGAAGAGAGATGCGAGGAGCTGGAGCTTAATATGATGGTGGGGCACAACACATCTCTGCATGAAACCCCGTTCACCGTATCTGTTGACCTGCTCAGTCCGGAGACAACCACCGGCATATCGGCAAAAGACAGGGCACTTACAATCAAGGCACTGGTTGATCCATCCACAAAACCTTACCAGCTGGGAAGGCCGGGCCATATATTCCCTCTCAAGGCCCGAACAAAAGGGGTTCTCCGAAGGGCTGGGCACACCGAGGCTGCCGTCGACCTGACAAGGCTCGCCGGACTGAACCCGGGTGGTGCACTGGTTGAGATAATGAACGAGGACGGTACAATGGCACGGCTGCCTGACCTGATAAGGCTCTCCGAGAAGTTCGGCATCAAAATAATATCAATACGCGACCTCATCCGGTACCGTCTCGGAATTGAATCGATAGTTGAGATGGGAGAACAGGTCAAGCTGCCCACCGAGTATGGCGACTTCGACTTCATACCCTTCAGGCAGGTCAGCAACGGCCTTGAGCATGCCGCCCTGGTAAAGGGTCATTGGACAAAGGATGAGCCTGTGCTTGTACGCGTGCATTCCTCATGCTTCACCGGTGATATATTTGCATCGAAGAGGTGTGACTGCGGGCCACAACTTCACATGGCCATGCAGATGGTCGAAGCCGAAGGGAAAGGGGCAATTATTTATCTCAGCCAGGAAGGAAGAGGTATCGGCCTGATTAATAAAATACGAACATACAAATTGCAGGAGCAGGGACGTGACACTGTGGAGGCTAATATTGAACTCGGCTTCCGTGAAGATGAACGCGACTACGGTATCGGAGCAAATATAATGAGAGGCATCGGCCTTGGAAAAGTAAGGCTTATCTCAAACAATCCGGTAAAGAGGGCAGGTCTTGAAGGGTACGGCATATCAATTGTGGAGACCATACCGCTTGTAATACCTCCCAACCAGTACAATTCATTTTACCTCGAGACCAAAGCCACCAAGATGGGGCACAGTATCACCTGCTACAAGACGCCAACAAAAGGCGAAAATGACTGATTCGGAGCTGCGAATAGTATTTATGGGGACACCGGAGTTCGCCGTTGCGAGCCTTAAGGCTCTGCATGAAACGGGTTTTGACATCGCTGCAGTGGTCACAGTTCCTGACAGGGCTACCGGACGCGGCCGCAAGATCACCTTCAGCCCTGTTAAAGAGTATGCCCTTGAAAATAATCTTGCACTGCTTCAGCCTGAGAAACTCCGTGATCCTGCATTTATATCCGCTCTCAGTGATTTAAAAGCAGATCTGTTCGTGGTGGTGGCTTTCCGGATGCTTCCCGAGGAAGTCTGGAGTATGCCACCGCTCGGGACATTCAACCTTCATGCCTCGCTGCTTCCCCAGTACAGGGGCGCTGCCCCGATCAACCATGCCATAATCAACGGAGAGACAACTACAGGCGTCACAACTTTTTTGATTGACAAAGAGATAGATACAGGGATGATCCTGCTTTCAAAGGAGACAGAGATATCACCTGAAGAAACCGCAGGCAGCCTCCATGACCGCCTGATGGAAATGGGCGCCTCCCTTGTGGTGGAGACCGCAAGAGGATTGGCTGCCCGAAGTCTGGTTCCAGTGCCCCAGAAAAAGATCGGTGACTTGCTGATGAAACCGGCGCCAAAGATATTTCCTGCAGATATGGTCATCAGATGGGAAGAGAAGGCAGTAAAGATTCAGAACCTTGTAAGAGGTCTTTCGCCCTATCCGGGCGCAACTGCAATGCTCAGGAAGGAGAACAGAAGTATGAGGCTTAAAATTCTGGACAGTTCCATTAACGTTAATATCACTGAAACCATTCCGGGAACGCTTATACTAAAAGATAATTCAAGGCTTATTGTAGCCTGTGGCCAGGGCACCCTGGAAATTCTCTCACTTATTCCTGAAGGACGAAAGAGGATGAGTGGCGCTGAGTTCCTGCGCGGCTTTGATCCGTCAGGATGGGAAATGGTATGAGATCTTCTATCTCAGCCTTAGTTTCTGCCCCGGACGGCATTCAGTACCCTCGTCCATAAGGTTCAACTTATACAA
>Ga0116155_10001389_pt1 | contig 17445 bp, 11 predicted proteins | sample AD_UKC032_MetaG_FD_89890 | JGI IMG/M metagenome (GOLD analysis project Ga0116155, IMG submission 89890) | Active sludge microbial communities of municipal wastewater-treating anaerobic digesters from USA - AD_UKC032_MetaG | ecosystem: Engineered > Bioreactor > Anaerobic > Digestate | place: USA...
GCGTACTTTGCGGCGCAGACTCTCAAGCTGGCAGCCCCGGGCAGGACGAACGGGATCATCCTCTCCGTCTCCGGCCGGACCGGGCAGGAAAATTTCCAGTGTGTCCGGAAAGAACTCACCGCGTTCTTCGCGATTGCCGGCATCCGGACCGCGGGCTCGGTTTGCATCGATGGCGTGGACCGGGTCCGCGACATCCGGGAGGTCCCCGGGATCCGGGAGAAGGTCGCGGGGCTGGTTGCGGAAAATCTTACGCGGTGATGCGGGCGTTTCATTGCCCGGCATTTTTTTCGCGGAACAAACTTTTGGGAAATTTTCCGGCGCACATTGTTCCGGAGAAAATGTTTTTCTCTCATGTCCGATACGAGAGTCCCCGCCCAGCGCGACGCTCGAAGCCTGATGGCTTCTCGAATCCGTCATCGCTGATACGACAACGGATACCTCTCGGGTCGCGCGGCGGGCAGATAGGAAAAACCAGTAAAAAAATTAATCATTTTCAAAATTTCCGGCGATGAACTTTTTAAAAAAACCGGAGAATTTCCAGTAAAAAAAATTTCCAGGAACCCCCCGGCCGCCATGAACGAATCGCAGTCCCTGGAAAATGGGTTCCTCAGGCAGGATTCTCCAAAGCCACAATTTCCCATGGAACCCTCAGGAGCATCAGTCTCGAAGGATTCTCTGAGGGGTTGATGGGCACTCCTCTCCGACGGTGATTTCCAGAAAGGGATCGGGTTTTGCCGGGCACCCCCTGTTGCCTGAGGCACTAATTCCCGAAAAAGCGGCACTAATTCGCCATTTTTTCACAGTTTTCCGACGGAGAAAATGGGACGCAAATAGTCGCAATTGGAGATACGATCGCTTCCGGGATCATACCATGGTTGCCGAAAACGGCTGCAGCCCCGCTATTGCGTGAAACCTGAGAAATCCTCCGACGATAACCGACGTGAAAATGCGTCGGACGCAGGTCAGACACTCGCGCCGGACCTCCCGGGAGACGATCACCCCTCCCTTTCGGATTTCTCCGACGGTGGAAACTGTCCACCCGGCAGCCGGATACCCGTTTTTCCAAAAAAAGGTCGTGCAAAACGGGGAATTCCGGTGCACCGGTTTCCAGATACGCCCGATACAGTCCCCGTTTGGCGGAATTCCTGCCAAATCTTCCTTAAAAATGATCGCTTTTATTCGCTTTTGGACAGGCGATCGTTCCGGGGATCATACCCCGGTTGCCCAAAATGAAGGGATCCCCCTTTTTTCCCGCCCGGGGGAGATCCCGGAATCCCATCGGAGGCCGGATGCGGGTTTCGTCGGGGGAGAAGAAGGTGTCGTCGAGATCGGGATCGCCGGTATTTTTTTGTTATGAAATTACTTCTTCCGGACCTGGTACATGTGCCAGATCTTGCACGCGCCTTCGTGGCTGACCATGCAGGGCCCGACCGGCGTCCGGGGCGTGCAGGCCTTCCCGAACATTTTGCAGTCGGATGGCTGGGCGATCCCCCGCAGGACCTTGTCGCAGATGCAGGCCGGGTGTTTTCCCACGTGCCGGAACGTCACGTCAAATTTCTTTGCCGCATCGTACTGCGCGAACTCTTCCTTGAGCCGGAGGCCGGAGCCGGGGATGACGGGGAACCCGCGCCACGCGACATCGGACGGCTCGAAGACCTCGTACATGATCTTCTTTGCCTTCACATTCCCCTCGCGGCTGACCGCCCGCGGGTACGCATTGTCGACCCGGTGCGTGCCTTCCTTCACCTGCGTAACGAGCATGAGGAGGCCGAGCAGGATATCCTCCGGCTCAAACCCCGCGACGACCTGCGGGACCGGGAACTGCTCGTACTCCTCGTACCCCATGATGGTGCAGACATGGCCGGGCAGCATGAACCCGTCAAGCTTCGCCTCGCCCTGCTCAAGGAGCCACTTCATCGCCGGGGGGACGATGCGATGGCAGGAGAGGATCGAGAAATTTTTCGGGGGTTTGGTGAGGATCGTCGCCGCGACCGTGGGTGCGGTCGTCTCGAACCCGACCGAGATGAAGACGACCTCCGCATCAGTCTTTTGTGCGATCTCGACCGCCTTGTGGATCCCCTGGACGACGCGGACGTCCCCGCCGCAGGACTCGAGCGATCCCTTGGACCCGGGGACCCGCAGGAGGTCGCCGTAGGTCGCGATGATGCAGCCTTTCTCCGCGAGCTCGATCGCCGCATCGATCTCCCCCTGCGGCGTGATGCAGACCGGGCAGCCCGGCCCCATCACGATCTTGAGATCCGCAGGAAGCAGGCTCCGGAGCCCTGACCGCGCGATCGCGGCCTCGTGCGTCCCGCAGATGTGCATGAACGCGAGGGGGCGGTCGGTCTCTTTCCGGAGTCTCTCGACAATCTCGTTTCCCGTCGCCATGAACTCTCAGAAGTATTAACCGCTGAATCTGATAAGTGTACAGGTATGGATATGAATTACCTGTACGCAGGAGCCCTGGTCCTTGTCGGCGTTCTGCTTGCACTCATCGCCCGTAAAATCGTCAACTACCTCAAAGCCAAAGCCGGCCAGACCGAGACGCAGCTCGACGATATCGTCATGAAGGCGATTGGGACACCGGTCCAGATCACGATCGTCGCCTTCTTCCTCTGGCTCGCGCTGAAGACGTTCCCGGTCCTTCCCGACAAGTACGCCTTTCTGCTGGGACCGCAGTTCGTAACGAGCTTCTGGATCCTGATCGGGGCGTGGATCGTCTCCTCGTTCCTCTACGATATCATCTCCATCTACGGCCACATGATCGCCGGCGAGACCGAAGGGGACTGGGACGACCGGCTGGTCGAGTTCTTTGTCCTCATCGCGAAGTACCTCATATGGTTCGCCGCGTTCATGCTCATCCTCTCGACCTTCGAGATCGACGTAACCCCGTTCCTCGCCGGCGCAGGGATCGCCGGTATCGCCGTCGCCCTCGCGGCACAGGACATCGTCTCGAACTTCCTCGGCGGGGCCCTGATCACGGTCGACAAGCCGTTCAAGGTCGGGGACCGTGTGAAGATTGACAACTACTACGGGGATATCGTCGGGGTCGGCACCCGGAGCACCCGGTTAAAGACGCTGGAGCACCAGATCGTGACGTTCCCGAACAACAAGATCACCTCGAATATCATCATCAACTATTCCGAGCCGGACCCCAAGATCAAGATGACGATCCCGGTGTCCGTCGCCTACGGCTCTGATGTCGACAAGGTCACGTCTGTCCTCTACGAAGTCGTCGATGCCGCGATCCGGGAGTCCGGGTACCTGCTCGACACGCCCAAGCCGCAGGTCTTTTTCGTCGAGTTCGGAGCCTCGGACCTGAAATTTATCGTCAAAGTCTGGGCAAAACTGTACAGCACGCCGGACGAGGTCAAGGACGCCATCAACCGCCGGATCAATGCACGGTTCGCACAGGAAGGCATCGAGATCCCATTCCAGCAGATCGATGTCCGCATGCGGACATAACTCATTTTTTTTAGGTTTGGAGAAATCCATTTTTTTTACGAAATGACAGCCCCCTTGCGCCAGCCCTGCCCCCTGATGGGGACGGGGGCGCATGAGGATAGGACGGAGTTGGTTGCACGTAACTACGTCATTTGTCCTGCGCAAAGGGCCCGCTTTAAGGAATCTTTATCCAGCCTCGTTCTAAAATTTCATCCATGTTCGGCATCTCGACCTTCTGCCTGCACGACCGCCCGCTTCCGGATGCCCTCGAACAGCTCTCCAGGATCACCGGGTATGTCGAGGTGATGGACGAGGGGCTCCATTTCCTTGACAGCCCCGGCGTCCTCCAGAACTACTCCCTGAAGTACTCGATCCACGCCCCGAGCCGGGGGACCAACCTCGCGAGCCTGCTGGAGCCGATCCGCCGGGCCAGCGTGGAAGTGATGCGGGAGTGCTTTGCCATCGCGGCGGAAGTGAATGCCGACGTCGTCGTCCATCCCGGCTACTTCGCGTGGCAGGAGGAGAAGGACAAAGCGGAAGCCCAGTTCCGGAAGTCCCGGGACGAGCTCAAGGCGCTTGCCGCCGAACTCTCCGTCCCGTTCTCGTTCGAAAACATGGGCGACTGGGACTACTTCCTGCTCAAGCGCCCGGAGGAGATCCCGCTGATTGGCGACTGCGGCTTCACGCTCGACGTCGGGCATGCCAACCAGAACCACTGCCTCACGGAGTTCCTCGAAATCCCCGCGTGCCACTACCACCTGCACGACAACGACGGGACGGCCGACAGCCACGATGCCGCCGGGACGGGGACGATCCGGTTCCCCGAGGTCATGGCAGCGGTCCGCAGGAGCGGCGTCACGCCGGTCATCGAGGTCGCCACGCTCGAAGGCACGCTGGAGAGCATATGGGTGCTCGAGGCCCTGTAGCCCTGTCGGAAAAACCGGGGACGTACTGCCTCGTGTTCCGCAACGTTTTATAGTGATAACTGCGAACGTAATTAGGCAGTCTGACTTCTGTTCCGGTTCAATGTCGGGCAGGAGAGAGAATGCGTGCCTATGTGACACAGCCTGGCAGTGTGCTTCCTTGGTAAGGAAGAAGTCGCGAGTTCAAATCTCGCCATAGGCTCTTATTGAAATTTTCTTTTTTGGTTGTTTTGGGGAAAATTCTTTGATTATTTTCTGATTCAAATTCTTGATAATAGGAAAGTCCAGACCGGTGATCGGCGCACTCTTCCTTATGTTTTATGCGGTGAAATCATTTTAAAAATATTATTCTAAATCAGTGTTGAAATTTTTTCATGTAATTTTTGATGATCAAATCACATCAGTTCGAATGCAAGATGTCGATAATTGGAGCGATCCAAATTAACTCACATTCTAACTATCTCAGTCGGGGAGTACTCTTTTACACGAATTTATGTGGAGGCAATGAACTGAAGAAACTCATTTCCCATTTCCGTTGTTCTACTTTGATCTAAACCGTATTCAGTCATTCCCGCTTGTAGTAGCGTTTTATCTAAGGATAGTAACCCCCTGATGTTCAAATCTGTCACAATTTGTTCGTATAGGATCTGGTTTGATCGTAAATCCGGAAAAGCGCCAACCAATGATTGAGCTGAATTGCCTCGGTAAACTGGATCTTGATTATGTTCTTTAAACCAACGTTTTGGATTTTGATAAAATTTTAAAATACGGATATGCCATTGTGTGAATGTATCAATTAAATTTAGAAAAATCAATTGTAAATCCTCATCGGGAGAAGTTGTAAGTGCAGCATTAATTACGGCATTTCTTAATGCATCCAATTTTTCTTGTTGGTGGGTTTTAATCGCAATTGCTGATGCAGTTAAAAAGGATGACATAAATGTTGGATTGTTTGAAAGAGATGCAATTTTAAAATCTCTTACCTCTCCTTCAAGCTCTGTTAACCGTGCTGCAATCGACTCAAACCAATGTTGTTTTCTTATTGAAAGTGGAGTTTCAGCGAATGAAAGAATTTCAGCAATAGCCTGACCTGCGACGGGAACCGATTTAGCTACTACTCTCATTGCTGCATCGACGAGGTCATCAACATCTGGTTCGGGCATTTTGTCTCGATTTTCTGTCAAGAATTACCACTCCAATATTCCGCATGTTCCGGAGCTCAGGGATCTGGAATTATTCACAGCAAGGCAACTCTGATTAACTGCTTAAATATTTTTCAATGTCCGATTTCCGGAGCTTAGTTGTATTTACCATTTTTTGAATCTTAAAAATTAAGATTATACTTGGAATTAAAATAAAAATAAAACCTAGTATGACGGCAGTCCAGGAAAAATTATACAATTTTAGTATAGCTGGTAATGAAAATATTAATAAAATTATACAAATTTGAGAGGCTCTATCCATATCATATAACCCAGAGTCAAATAGCTTATAACTCAACTCTTTATCAACTGAATTGCTATAATCAGGTTCGGGAAGATGAAATTTTTTATCAACTTCCTCATAATAACTTGGAAATTCTCTTTTTAATTTTATTAAGTAATGTCTATTAGAAATTTTTTCTAGTTGAACATCGGTTTCATCGACCATTCTATTGTGGAAATAATATTGTATATCTAAATTTTTTAATTCCTCAATGAACAAATCAAATGTTCTTTTTCTCCACAGATACATCAAAAAAGCTGTCCCAAATGTTCCAATAAACGCGACGATAGGAACATCCATTGGATTTTTCTCAATAAAATCTGAAGTCAAAATGAGACCAATGAACCCCCACACACCGATAATTGTTGGAATAAATATCAAAGCCATTTCATAGCGTAACCGGGTCCTTTCATTGATTTTTTCTTGATAATGATTCAAGGTCTGTAAATACCATTCAAATCGTTTTTCAATTTCATCCATGCTCTCCAATTAGTCTATTCGTAATTTAATTTTGTGTAAATTTGAAATTCTCAATCTTTTTTTTTCCCAGCATTTTTCTGAAGTTTTTATGCTCACTTTCACCCTCCCCTTCCCCTCCCTTAATACCCCCGCACAGAGCATCTCCTGATCCCTATGGAGTTCGAAATCGCACCCGGCGTCACCTTCGAGCAGGGCCGGCTCAATGTCATGATCGCACCGACAGACCGGTTCATCACGCTTTTTAATGAGAGCCGGAACTCCCGGCGGTACATGACGCTCTTTATCAGCGGGAACTTCCCGCGGGTCCTCTCCCGCAGTGACCGGGTTGTTGAAAAATGAGAAAAAGAAATGGATTGAATTGGAGAAGATTTTTACCCTTTATTCTGGTTATCGATGCCTTCGGTCAGACTTCTACGACCGCTGCTGTCGGTGCGTTTTTCTTGACGCTCTCAATCCCGTTCATGCAGGAAGCCTTTGAGGAATACGCTTCGCTGACTGCAATGATCTCGCCATTCGCTGCTTTCAGCCTGAACCGGAACTGCCCGGTCTTGTCAGTGTAGACTTCAAACTTTCCAGTCGCCATAAAGGGCACCAGATTCCTGATAGGACATTCCTCATATTATAATTATTGGTTAATATTGGCTTGAACAATAGCATTTGCGACCACATACCGCAATGCCATCAGGAGAGGGGAAAAAAGGAGGTTCCCGCAGGTTCGCCCGGCAGGACACCGTGTCTTCACTTTCACCCTCCCCTTCCCCTCCCTTAATACCCCCATCCCCCACAACTTCCGGATCCCTATGGAGTTTGAGATCGCACCCGGTTGGGTCTTCGAACAGGGCCGGCTCAATGTCATGATCGCACCGACAGACCGGTTCATCACGCTCTTTAACGAGAGCCAGAACTTCCAGCGGTACATGACGCTCTTTATCAGCGGGAACTTCTCGCGGGTCCTCTCGCACGTTGACCGGACCGTGACGAGGTTCGAGGTCCGGCGGGCGTTCACCTCGTTCCAGCTCAAGACGATCCTGGAGGAGAACTACCATACGGTGGTGGTCTTCGAGTACGACCCGACGCTCTTTGAGGGGGACCCGCGGATGAAGGAGATCATCGCGGAGGCGCTCCAGGAGGTGGCATATAACAGTATCGTGATCGTCTATGCGCCAAAGACGGACTGGATCCTCCGGCAGATCCTGCGGCGGGTGAAGCGGCTGTTCTTCTACGGCGAATCCGAGGAATTTTTGCCGCTGTGCGACCAGAAGCGAGTGAAGAAACGGGATACGGGCAGGTACGCCCGCCAGCTCACGTTGCCGGTGTAGTCTTTTTTTCGGCGGATTCTCTTCTCTGGTCCACTTCTCGCTCTTCCCGAAACAGCGCAGGAATGGTGAAGCGGAGATCCTAAAGCCCGATCACGGAGCGGCAACGCGGAGTTATTGAGCCGGCCCTGCCTTCAGCCGACGGGCCGTATGACCAGCACCAATGACAGGCGAAACTGTTAACGTCCGCCATCGCAGATTCATAGCACAAGGTACCGCAATGATTGGCATCGAATCCGGAAGGGATATCATCATCATCTGGATGTCCATCTGCCTCGGTGCCATTGCAATGTACTTCATCGAAAACCTTCCCCTCATCATCATCGTCACCTCGCTCTACTGCGCCATCACCGGCATTCTCGTGTACCGGAAGATGGGCCGGTGAGCCGGGGGATCCGCCCCCTCATCCCCCCGTCATCCCGCTGCCCGGAGGGGAACGACCGGGGATGCCGTCCATCATTTTTTATCCAGCGTTGACGAAGAGTATCTGACATTTCAGGTGCACCATGCAACACCAGGATCCGGGAAATGCCGGGACGGCACCACGACCGCTCCGGTTCGCACGGCGGATGGAAACAACCCCGCGGTCGTTTATCCGCGAGATCCTGAAGGTTACCCAGAGCCCGGAGATCATCTCGTTTGCCGGCGGGCTCCCCAACCCGGACCTCATCGATGCACCGGGGATCGCCGCCGCGGCAGAAAAGGTCCTGCGCGAGAACGGGTCCAAAGCGCTCCAGTACGCGACCACGGAAGGCGACCCGGACCTCCGCCGGTTCATCGCGGACCGGTATAAAAAACGCCTCGGCCTTACGGTTTCCCCGGACGAGGTCCTGATCACCAACGGGTCCCAGCAGTGCCTCGACCTGATCGGGAAAGTGTTCATCAACCCCGGCGACCGGCTGGCAATCGAGCGGCCGGGATACCTCGGCGCGATCCAGGCCTTCTCCCTGTTCGAGCCGGCGTTCGTCGGGGTCCCGCTCCTCCGTACCGGTGTGGATACGGAGAACCTCCGTCAGCAGCAGGAGGCCGGGGAGATCCCGCTGATGTACGGGGTCCCCAACTCCCAGAACCCGTCCGGGATCACCTATTCAGACACATGCCGGCACGAACTGGCACGCGTCCTGCAGGAGTACGGCACGGTCTTTGTCGAGGACGACGCGTACGGGGAACTCACCTTCTCCGGAACCTCCCACCCGCCGGTCTTTGCCGCGCTGAGAGACCACGCCGTCCTGACCGGCTCGTTCTCCAAGATCCTCTCGCCCGGCATGCGCCTTGGCTGGATCTGCGCACGCGGGGAGATCATGGAAAAGATCGTCACCGCGAAGCAGGCGAGCGACCTCCACTCCAACGTCCTCGCCCAGCAGATCGCGGCCCGGTACCTCGCCGACACCTCCATCGACGACCACATCCGGAAGATCCGCGGGGCCTACGCCCGGCAGTGCTCCTGCATGCTGGAGACGATCGGGGAGGAGCTTCCCGAAACGGTGGAGTACACGAGACCGGAAGGGGGGATGTTCGTCTGGCTCACGCTGCCGGAAGGATGCTCTTCGATGGAAGTCTTTGACGCGGCCCTGAAAAAAGACGTGGCGGTCCTCCCCGGCCTCCCGTTCTATGTCGATGGCGGGGGCGGCGACACCCTGCGGCTGAACTTCTCGAACGCCCCGGAGGCGCGGATCGTTACCGGCATCCGCCGGCTCGGCAGCGTCATTACGAGCCTCGCATGATCCGTCAGCGGGCGGTCCCGCCCGGCCCGGACATGCGAGATCCGCGGGTACTGCCATACACCGGTGCCGTGCTCAGGTCAATACCATAAAGAGTATATCCGATTTTGAAGTACCTTTATAATGATTAGTGAGAGGAATACGTGGGCCCGGTAGCAGCTGCCCGGCCGCACAGAGAACGACCGCTATGAGACATTTTTCACAGAGAGAGGTGACCTCCTCATGAGCAGGACGGATGCAGACGTTTTGCTTCGGCAGGGGATCGGGTTGTACGACCTCGGCAGGTACGCTGAGGCTATCGTAACCTTTGACAAAGCGCTTGAGGCATACCCGAAACTATCAAAAGCGCACTATTTCAAGGGAATTGCATTTTACGATCTGGGGAGATACGAAGATGCCATCGCTTCCTATGACGAAGCGATCCGGCTGGAACCGGCCGATGCGAATGCCTGGTACAACAAGGCCGCCACGCTCGCCCAGCTCGGGAGGACGGAGGAAGCCCTCGCGGCGTGCGACCGGCTTCTTTCCATCAAATTCGATAACGCGGAAGGCTGGATCCTCAAAGGGATCGCCCTCTACGAACTCGGGAGATACCCGGATGCCATAGCGGCCTATAACCATGCTCTCACCATCGATCCCCGCCATGCCAAAGTCCACTATAACAAGGGTATCGCCCTCGCCGACCTCGGGCGCCATGCCGAGGCAGTCGCCTCCTACGACAAGGCGATCGAGATCGTCCCCAACTACGCAAAGGCGTACTACAACAAGGGGATCTCCCTCTACGAGACCGGTAACTTCGATGCGGCGCTCTCGGCCTTCGAACGGGCCTACGCGCTGGACTCGGGCGACAACGGGGTCTGGTATTTCAAGACCTTCATCTTTGCAAAACAGGAGCGGTTCGATGAAGCCATAGCGGCAGCAGACAACTTCCTCTCCCAGGAACCGGACCACCCCGAGGTCCAGGTGGTCCGGGGGATCGCCCTCTTCCGCACCGGCCATGTCAGCGAGGCGTTTCCTGCCCTCGATGCAGCCCTGCAGGCCAACCCTGACCTCTCCGACGCCTGGCTGTACAAAGGTCTCTGCGCGAACGAACTCCGGCAGTACGACGATGCCATTGCCGCGTTCGACCGTGTCCTCGAACTCACCCCCGGCCATTCCGGGGCCTCGTTCCAGCGGGGGATCGCGAATGCTGCGCTGCGCAGGTTCCGCGATGCCGTCGAAGATTTCGCAACCGCCCTCGAAAAAGATCCGGAGAACCCCCGGATCCTCCGCGATATGGGGAACGCCTGCTACCGGATCCACCGGTATGAAGATGCCCTCGAATCGCTCGAAAAATCCCTCCTCCTCAAACGGGAGGATGCCCATACCCATTACCTGACGGGACTCGTCCTGACCCGGCTCGGCCGGCACGACGAAGCGGTCGAGTCGTTCGTCTCCGCCCTGTTCTACGACCCGTCCTGTGCACCTGCCGCGTACCAGCAGGGGGCCTGCCTCGTCAGTCTGGAGAAATACACCGATGCAATCGTTGCATTCGACCGTGCCATCGCGATCCAGCCCGCCTCCCCCCTCGCGGTCTACCACAAGGCAATCGCCCTCTCCCGGCTGTCCCGGAACGAGGACGCGATCCGCGAGTTCGATCACACAATCTCCCTCGATCCGGAGTACGCCCCGGCATACCACCAGAAAGGTTCGATCCTCGTAAAGCTGCACCGGTACGCCGATGCGATCACCGCATTCGAGCGGTGCATCAGTATCAAGCCCTCGTTTGCCCAGGCGTACTATGACAAGGGGATCGCTCTCTGCCAGCTCGGGAGGTACCCGGAAGCGGTGGAGACATTCGACCGGGCCATTGCGATCAACCCCGACTACCTCAATGCCCAGTACGACCGGGGCCTTGCCCTGCTCGCCCTGCACGAACCGGAGGATGCCCTCTCCGCATTCGACGCCGCCCTCTCCCTCGACCCTGCCCACGTCCCGTCCCTCTCGGGGAAAGCCAAGGCACTCCGCGCCCTGGAACGGTATGAAGACGTTGCCGGTGTCTGCGACGAGCTCCTCGGGCTCTCGCCGTCCCTTGTCTTTGCCCTGTACGAGAAAGGGATCGCGCTCCTGAAGACCGGGCGGTTCGCTGAGGCGGTTGCGTCCCTGGACGCCGCCCTCGAGCAGAACCCTGCGCTTACGGACGGCTGGGTGTTCAAGGGGATTGCGCTGGCAAAACAGGGGCTGCACGAAGATGCCGTCGCCGCGTACGATACCGCGCTGCGCATCAACCCCCTTCTTCCCGACGCTGGGACCTGGAAAGGGATCGCGCTGTTCGCGCTCGAACGCGACCATGAGGCTGTTGAAGCCCTGGACAAGGCACTCGCGGTCAACGCCGGCGATGACCGGGCATGGTATTACAAGGGTCTCGCGCACGTCCGGCTGGACGAATCCGAAGAGGCGGTCCATGCATTCGACCGCGCCATCGAAAACAACCGCCGGTGCGCACAAGCCCATTTCGAGAAAGGAAATGCCCTCCTCCTGCTCGGGCGCCAGCTCGAGGCAGTCGTCTCGTTCGACAAATCCCTCGAGATCGAACCCGAAAATGCCCGGGCGTACTTCCAGAAAGGTGTCGCTCTCGCGCAGAAGGAACGGTATGACGATGCGATCACTGCCTTTAAGGAAGAGATCGCGAGGGACCCGTACAACGCGGAAGCGTACTACCTCCTCGGGGTCTCTCTTGCGGGGAAGGACCGGTTTGCCGAAGCCGTCGATGCGTTCTCCCGTTCGCTGGAGATCGAGCCGGAATATTCCCCGGCCTACTACTACCGGGGCATCGCGCAGCTGCAGTGCGGCCGGTACCCCGGTGCGATCGCCGATTTCTCAGAAACGCTCCAGCGGGAACCGGACCATGCGATGGCCTCCTACTACCAGGGCATCGCCCGGATCCAGGAGCGGGAGTACGAAGACGCGTTCGCATCCATCGCAAAAGCGATCGAGCTCGACGCATCCCTCTCGGATGCCTGGATGTACGCGGGCATTGCACTCTTCCACCTGGAGAAATACGAGGACGCCATCAGCGCTTTCGATAAGCATCTTGCAGGAGATCCCTCGTCGTCCGAATCGCTGATGTACCGGGCCAATGCCCTTTATAAAACGTCACGGTTTGCAGAAGCCGCAGAGACCTGCGACCAGGTACTCGCGATCAACCCTGACCTGATCGAGGCCTGGATCGTCAAGGGCAATGCCCTCTCCGAGACCGGAAAAGATCAGGACGCCCTGACCGCGTACTCGAAAGCGCTGGAAGTCGATCCGGAGCAGATCGAAGCCTGGACGAGGAAGGCAAATATCCTCCATGAACAGGGAAAGCTGACCGATGCGGTGATCGCCTACAACAAGGCCCTCGATCTCGATCCTGCGCTCGAGGGGATCTGGATGCGGAAAGGGGACGCCCTCATGGACCTCGGCAAGACGTCCGATGCCGCCCTCGCATACCAGAAATCCCTCAACATCGATCCCGACCAGGTCGCCGGCTGGGTCAAGAAGGGGCGCGCCCTCTTTGACCTCGGGCGAAACGAGGACGCGATCGACGCCCTTGACAATGCGATTGCCCTTGACCAGCGGAATACGGAAGCGTTCTATATCAAAGCCCTCGCGCTGGAAAAGACCGGCGAAGCCGGCGGCGCAGTCCATGTCCTGGACCTCCTCCTCGAGATCGATCCGGGCTATACCAAAGCGCACCATCTCCGCGGGACCCTGCTTGCCGGGGAAGGGCGGCATAAGGATGCGATCCACGCGTTCGACCGGGTCCTGTCCATCATGCCGAAGTGCGCACCGGCGTATTTCATGAAGGGCAAATCCCTCGTCGAACTGCGGGAATATGCCGGGGCTATCGAAACGTTCAACAAAACCCTTGACCTCGACCCCGCGTACGTGGAAGCATACTTCCAGAAGGGGTTCTGCCTCTTAAAACTCGGCCGGAACAGCGAGGCGGTCGAGGCAATCGATGCCAATCTTGCAAAGAACAGCGCGAACGCCCCGGCGTACTATTACAAGGGGATCGCGCTCGCAAAACTCCAGCGGAACGGGGAAGCCCTTGCAGCATTCGACCGGATGCTCGTCTACGATCCGGACAACCCGCTGGCCCACTACCACCGGGGCAGGGTGCTCGCTGACCTCGGGCAGCACCGGGACGCGGTTCTGGCGTTTGAACGGACGCTCGCGCTCAGGCCGGAGTATCACGACGCACAGATGCGGATGGGCCTCTCCCTCTCCCAGACCGGCAGGTTCAATGAGGCCGCTGCATCGTTCGACAAGGTGCTTTCCGCCAGCCCCCGCAATTTCCACGCACAGTACCAGAAGGGCCTTGCCCTCTCCTCCCTCAACCAGTACTCTGAGGCGATCGAAGCATTCGATGCCGCGATTGCGGTCAAGAACGATTTCGGCGATGCCTGGCTGCAGAAGGGGCAGCTGTTATCCCTGCTCGGGATGAACGACCGGGCAGTCGAAGCATATGCTTCTGCCGGCGACTACCTCCCCAACAGTTCTGCTGCATTCTTCGGCAAGGGAACGGCGCTTTTCGAGACAGAGAACTACGCCGATGCGATCCAGGCGTTCGACAAGGTCATCCATATCACGCCCGAGTCGGCCCCCGCATGGTACATGAAGGGAAAAGCCCTGTCGGGGACCGGGAATTACCCGGAAGCGCTGGACGCGTTTAAAAAGGCGCTTGAGATCGATCCGTCGTTTGCGGATGTGTATTTCCAGAAGGGGTTCTCCCTCTTAAAACTCGGGCGGAACACGGAAGCGATCGAGGCCTTCGACGCAAATATCTCGCGGGATGCGGGAAACGCCGGGTCCCACTATTACAAGGGGATCGCCCTTGCAAAACTCCGCAGGCACGAGGATGCCCTCGCATCCTTCGACCAGGCGCTCGCGCACGATCCGGAGAATGCCCTCGCCCATTACCACCGGGGCAGGGCGCTCGCCGAGCTGGGGCGGCACGAGGACGCGGTGCAGGCGTTTACAAAAACCCTTGCCCTCAAGCCCCAGTACCACGACGCGGAGATGCGCAGCGGGATCTCGCTCTTCCACCTCGGCCGGTTCACGGAATCCATCGAGGCTCTCGACGGCGTGCTGGCCGCAAGCCCCCGGAACTACCACGCGTTCTTCCAGAAGGGGCTCGCCCTTGCCGGACTGAACCGCTTCTCGGAAGCCCTCGAAGCGTTCGACCAGACGATCGGGATCGACACAAGTTTCACCGAAGGCTACTTCCAGAAGGGCCTTGCCCTGATCGCGCTCGAACGGTACCGCGATGCCATTCCTCCCCTGATCCGTACCACCGAACTCGACCCCGCCCGTGGAATGGCGTTCCACAACCTCGGGATCGCCTACGCACGGACCGGGGATTGCGAAGCCGCGGTCTCTGCCCTCGGGCGTGCAGCCGAGATGATGCCGGCCTTTGCACCCTCGGTCTACGAGAAAGGTCTCGCCCTTGCCCGGCTTGGCCTCGCATCAGACGCCATCGGCGCATTCGATCGTGCGCTCGAACTCGACCGTTCGCTTGCGGATGCCGCGTTCCAGAAAGGGCTGGCCCTCCAGGGTCTCGGGAGAAACGAGGAGGCGCTCTCTGCGTACGAACAGACGCTTGCCCTGCGCCCGGACTCGGCGCCCGCATGGTACCAGAAGGGAACGGTTCACGCTGCCCTCGACCAGAACGAAACTGCTGTCGAGGCTTTCAACAATTCCCTCCTGTACGACAACACCAGCACCGCAGCATACTTTGACCGGGGCATTGCCGAGATCCACCTCAAGCGGTACCTGAATGCCATCGAGTCGTTCAACCAGGTGCTGACCTTCATCCCGAACTATGCCCCGGCATTCTTCCACAAGGGGCTTGCCCTCTACTCCGCGGGCATGTTCAAGGAAGCGGTGCTGGCATTCAACATCACGCTCGAACTGGATCCGGGATCGGCAAAGGCGGCATTCTACAAGGGGATGGCATTTGCCGGCGCAGAGGACCACAAAGCCGCAATCGCAACGTTTGAAGAGGCCCTCACGCTGGATCCCCGGGACACCGAGTCCTACTATTTCAAGGGGATATCCCACGCGGAACTCTCGCAGCACGAGGAAGCGATCCGCGCCTTCGATGCGGCACTCTCGTTAAACCCGGGGTATACCGATGCCTTGTACCACAAGGGGCTCTCCCTTGCCGAGACCGGGTCGTACGCCGACGCGATTGAAGCCTTAACGAGAGTCCTCGAGAAGAACCCCCGCCTCGCGAACGGCTGGATCATCCGTGGGATCTGCTTATCGTCGCTCGAACGCTTCCCGGACGCCCTCCTCTCCTACGCGAATGCTCTCGAAATCGAGGCGGACAATCCCCATACCTGGTACTACAAGGGCAGGGCCCACCTCGCGCTCGGAAACCCTGAGGAAGCAGTCGCGGCGTTCGACCGGGCACTCTCCATCGATCCCGAGTTCGGCGAGGCATACTACCTGCGGGGTACAAGCCTCTTCCTCCTGAAGGAGTACGGGAAGGCATCCGACGCATTCGTACAGGCTCTCGAATTCCTTCCCGGCGACCCCGAGATTCACCTGCAGAACGGGCGGTCGCTCTTTGCGCTGGGAGCGTATGACCGTGCACAGGAATCGTTTGAAGCAGTCCTCACCATCGAGCGGTCCCACCCGGCAGCCCTGTACGGGAGGGCACGGTCCCTCGACTGCCTCGGGGATTTGAACAATGCCGTCGCCGCGTACAGCCTGGTCATCCGGGCCCAGCCGGACTGCGACCGCGCCCATTTCTACAAGGGAGCCTGCCTTGCGCGGCTCAACCAGCATGCCCCGGCGATCGCCTCGTTCCAGAAATCGCTCGAGATCAATCCCGCATCCGTGCGGGGCTGGCTTTCCCAGGGGGAGTCGCTCTTTGCCCTTGCCCGGTTCGAAGAGGCAGTGGTATCGTTCGACCGGGTCATCGAGCTTGCCCCTGACGATCCGAAGCCGGCGATCCTCAAAGGCAGGAGCCTCTTCCGGCTGGAGCGGTACGAGGATGCCCTCGCCGCGTTTGACCTGGCGCTCACCCATGCGGCCGAATCTGCCGACGCTCACTACGGGAGGGGACGCTCGCTCTACAGCCTCACGCGGTACAGCGAAGCCATCCCGGCGTTCGATGCCGTCATTGCGCTCTCGCCTGGCTGTGCGATGGCGTACTCCTACAAGGCGCATGCGCTCTCCGAGATCGGCGAGTATGCAGAATCAGTCGGGGTATTCGAAAAGGCAGTCTCCTTAAAACCGGACAACCCGCACGCGCTGTACGCGATGGGGATGGCGCTTGCGCACATCGGGAAGAATACCGAGGCGGTCGCTGCCTTCGATGCTGCGCTTGCAAAGAACCCGTACATGGCACACGCGTGGTACGATCGCGGGACCGTGCTTGCCGGGACGAACAATGACGACGAAGCGCTGAAATCGTTTGACCGGGCAATCAGCCTGAACCCGAACTACACGAGCGCGTACCACGACATGGGCCAGCTCCTCTTCCGCATGGGGCGCCTGTCAGAAGCCGTCACCGCATTCGACCGCGCCCTTGCCATCGACCCGCACTTTGGCGAAGTCGCGTACGACCGGGGCGTTGTGCTGATGGAGGCCGGAAAATATGCGCCCGCCCGCGATTCGTTCGGGCTCGCCCTCGCCGAGATGCCCGGGGAGAGCCGGGTATGGTTCCAGAAAGGCAGGGCAGAGGCACTCCTGAACGAGCACGCGGAAGCCATCGCCGATTTCGACCGCGCCCTTGAGATCCTTCCCGACGATGTCGCGATCCTCTTCGAGAGAGGCCGGAGCAGTTCCGCCGTGGGCGGGTACGAGGCTGCCCTTGCGTCCTTTGACCGGTGCATCCAGCGTGAACCGGAGAATGCCGCGGCATACCACGAGCGGGGGCTGGTGTTGTCTGCGCTGGAACGCTACGAGGATGCCGTGGCATCCTTTACGGAAGCCATCCGCATCGATCCCGCCGGATACCGCCCGCGAACAGATAAACCCCGGGCGCTCTTTATGCTCCGCCGGTTCGACGACGTCCTCGCAGCCTGCGACGAGGCCCTGTCC
>Ga0116155_10001406_pt1 | contig 17302 bp, 17 predicted proteins | sample AD_UKC032_MetaG_FD_89890 | JGI IMG/M metagenome (GOLD analysis project Ga0116155, IMG submission 89890) | Active sludge microbial communities of municipal wastewater-treating anaerobic digesters from USA - AD_UKC032_MetaG | ecosystem: Engineered > Bioreactor > Anaerobic > Digestate | place: USA...
AGCCGCCACGTCTCGCTGCGGAAGTCCTGCGATCTGGTGACCAAGGAACGGCTGCTCGACTACATCGAACGCTGTCAACAGGCCATGGAACAGCTTGGCCTCGGCGGCGAGCTGGCGGTCGCGGGCCTCAATCCTCATTGCGGGGAACACGGCCTGTTCGGCGACGAGGAAGTCAAGGAAGTGGAGCCGGCCATCGCCGAAGCTCAAAAGCGGGGTTTCCGGGTCGTCGGCCCCATCGGCGCCGATTCGGTGTTCCATCAGGCCAAGAACGGGCGCTATGCCGCCGTGCTTTCGCTGTATCACGACCAGGGTCACATCGCTGCCAAGACCCTGGATTTCGAGCGGACCATCTCGCTCACCCTCGGGCTGCCGTTCCTGCGCACCAGCGTTGATCACGGCACCGCTTTCGACATCGCCTGGCAGGGCAAAGCCAGCGCGGTGAGCCTGGTGGAATCAATCCTGGTGGCGGCCCGCTACGCGCCCGCTTACCGGCGGACACCCATTCAATCCAGTCCCACATAGCCCATCACAGGGCGCTGTTCATTCCGCCGCCGGTTTGACTTCGGGAACCGGAAGACCATGTTGCCGGCAAGCGGCGGTCAGGGTATTCAGCAACAAGCAGGCAATGGTCATCGGTCCCACCCCGCCCGGCACCGGGGTAATCGCCCCCGCCACCTCGACCGCTGACGCAAAATCCACATCGCCGACCAGCCGGCCCTTGCCATCCGGAGTGGGAATGCGATTGATGCCGACATCAATCACGGTCGCGCCCGGCTTGATCCAGTCGCCCTTGACCATTTGCGCCTTGCCGACCGCCGCCACCAGAACATCCGCCTGCCGGCACTCGTCCGCCAGATCGCGGGTACGGGAATGGGCAATGGTCACGGTGCAGTGTTCCCGCAGCAACAGCGCCGCCATGGGCTTGCCCACGATGTTGGAACGCCCCAGCACCACCGCCTTTTGCCCGCTCAGGTCGCCCAGGCGGTCTTTGAGCAGGATCAGGCAACCCAGCGGGGTGCAGGGCACCATGGCGGTCCCGCCCACCGCCAGCAGGCCGGCGTTGAGCGGATGAAAGCCGTCCACGTCCTTCGCTACCGCGATGGCCTCGATCACCGCTTGCGGATCAATCTGTTTCGGCAGCGGCAATTGCACCAGAATGCCGTTGACCGTCGGGTCCCGGTTCAATTCGGCGATGCGCGCCAGCAATTCCGCCTGGGTCGCGGTCGCTGGCAGACGATGCTCAAAGGAGTTCATGCCGGCTTCCCGCGCCTGCAAGCCCTTGTTGCGGACATAAATCTGGCTGGCAGGGTCCTCGCCCACCAGCACTACTGTCAGACCGGGCGTAACGCCTTGTTCCGCCTTGAGTTGGGCGACCTGCGTCGCGATGCCGGCGCGCAGCCGGGCGGCGAACTGTTTACCGTCAATGATGGTGGCGGTGGCCATGGGTTTCCTCGCAGGGTCAGGTCTTGTCTTTATGCCAGCCGTCGCTTTTGGAGAATTCGACTGATCCGTGCGTAGTGTAGCCTGAAATAGTCTCCGATTTCCCCGTGTCAAATCGGTGATGACGGCGTTGATCACGGCGGTAATCTTTCCAGTTCCGTCGTGGATAGCCGCACCGGCGACCTTGATGATTCCGGCCCGGCTGGCGGCGACGATGGAAGCGATGGATGGGGGATGCGACCGAAAACTGCGGGAAGTGGTTATCTGGCCTTGGCCGGTGTCGTAATTTCTTGGCCTAGCTTCGGTTACTCGGAATCAGAGGTTAACGGTTAACTACAATCCAGACCAAGGAGAACAAAATGCGCCGTATCCGTATCTTGACCGCTGTGATGGCCTTTTCCGCGGCGCTGACCGCTTCCAGCACCCATGCCCAGGTGTCCCTGGTTGGCAGGTCTGCTGGGGACCTCCCGGACAGCAGATCTGCTCGCCCGCGCCGGTCCCCTTGGATCCCTGGATGATGGTGGTGCTATCCGCCCTCCTAGCCATCGCCCTGGTGTGTGGGTCCAGCGCCGCCATTCCGGGTTCGGGGCATACCTGGTGGCCAGCATGCTGGTCTTGGCGGCTGGGGGTAGTTATCAAATCAGAGAGGCATGGGCTCCTTCTTCTTACGATTTCAACCTCCAAGCACCGAGTGGCGTCGAGTCCCATAACTGCTACCAGACCCAGCCGGTGTCTATCCAGGTTGTTGGCAATGGAGGGGATTATCTGACTGTATACAACGGCACCAGTGCTCCCGTTGGACTCGTCATCACCCCTCTGAACGGGGCCGACATCAACTGGTCAGTCCCATCTAATGGTTCTAGCAAGTGCGGAGCGCCCCTTGCTAATGGTGCTATCTGCTACTTGCTCTGCCAGCAAACGCCAGGATAGAGATAAACCGCACTCGCGATGACGCTTGCCGGCAGACTGCTTCGCCGGCAAGTTGCTTTAGAGTCAGCGGAAATTGTCGGGATCACGTTTTGTCTTTTGCCCCTTCGCGGTCGTCAGCCTGATCCGAGAGATTGCCATGGTGGGAACATCGCCACAAAAGACAAGGCCGACCCTGCCTCCTGACACCTTGGGATGCCCGGGTCAGGAAACCTGACCCCTTTTTCTCTATCAGTTCAAAGCACAGTGGACTGCTGGATACGTGGACCCAGCAGGTCCCTGACAACTTCGAAATGTCCTTTTAAATAGGGATAAATTTTTTGCCAATACTTGCTCGGCTTTGGATCGTCGAGTAATGGATCCACCTGTTTTCGCATCAATTCATACGCATCCATGGCAAATTTCTTCTGGATTTCTTCAGTTGATTGAAATGCTATCCTGTCAACCAGTGTGCCATAGGCTTTCAGCGCCATAGCCAAATAAATGTTTTTTCGACTATCTTCCCAAGTAGGGCGCATCGGAGTTCCATGGATAGCTTTCCATAAAGCTACCGCATATTCACTATTACTTCCATTGGCGATATAAAAATAAAGCTTAGTTTTTATTTTATGAGTGCGAATCCATTCTCCCCAAATAATCTTGCTGTGATAAATACAATCAAAGCCCCAGCATTCTTTCAGCACCGCGCCAAAATGGCCCAGTGTCCCAACCACATCGCGCATCATCCATCCGCCCGCCGAATGACTGGCAATAATGAGGTTGCAGATTTGCAGATTCGAGGTGCCCTGAAAATGCCCGAGCGCTTGGAGAACTTCCTCAAGGTAGAGTTGGCATCCTTTGCCATTCCCAAGTTTGCCCAGTCCAATGCTGCCTCCCTCTCTATTTCGATGGCCTAACCAGGGAGCAATGAAAACGACATCCTTATTGGAAGCGAGCACACTCTGCCTAAGGGTTGTCTCATAAGCAGAACTAGGGTTGAAGAGATTTCTTGGACTTTTAACATAATACCCATGCAACCAAAGGATAACATTCAAGTTGTTGTTATTTTTTTGATGGCTTGGTGGAAAATAAATACCTGTTTCCTGTGTACAGGCGTTTTCCTTGTCAGCGAAGAGGGTGGTTCCCTGAACCGTGGCTTTATCATCCACCACGAATTTGCACTTACTCATGAAGGCGCCCTCGGTTTAACAGATCGGTACGGCATTCATGAATGCCTTGCCCGGTTGCTTGTGTCGCATCGGTTTGCGCCGAGGCGAAATTTTACTTTTAGGGCAGCGGCTCGTTTAAGGTGTTACCGCCCGCAGTGTGCATCCGTCGAGATAGTCTGTCGGGTTGATCAAATCTGAGCGGCGTTGGTAAGGCGGATTGGATCGAACCGTTAATGGACCGGATCCTGTTCCATCGTACAGTTCGAAGTGAAGCATCGAATCTACGTACATCTTGCCGACATAGGCAATCAGGGTCCCTTCGGTCAGCTTGGAACCGACTGCGACTCCTGTAGCGACTTTCTCGATCTCGCAATACCGCACCACCTTTCCAGAATCCAGTCTGAATTCAATGGCATAGGTGCCGCGATAAAACAGATAGGGGCCATACGCTACCTGCCCGTTCTCCACAGCGTAGATCTCGGTCCCTTTTGCGGCGATGAGATCGCAAGCGGCGTGCTTCCTTTTGCTGCCGTCGCGGTTCGCGCCGAAGCGGCGACCGCCTTCGTGATAACTGAGTTTCGGCTTAAAAGGTAATGGAAAAGTAGCCATTGTCTTCTCCTCTAATCACCCCGTGGGATTTTTTGACCTTGAAGGGCTTTCTTGACCATTTGTCGAAAAGATCGCGCATCGAATGGCCCGCCATAAAACTCGACGATCAGTTGGCTTTCGTTAAGATAGGCTACCGGCTCCGTGGCGCCAGCGCTCATCTCGAAGACAATTTTTCTCGCCTTGACTTTAAAAAGCTTGAAAACGGTTTTATCTTGCCTGCAAACCGTATTCAATTCGGTTCGCAATGAGTTGACCGCCTTATGAAACGCTTGAATATCCTCGGCAGTCGCTATTTCTGGAGCCAGGACTCTGCCAATTTGGCCAGGGACGCTAGAACAAACGGTGAAGGTGCCATCGGAAGGTGGTTGAGCAACGGCCACCGGACCTGACAAGAAGAGTACCAGTATTGAAATGAAGGCCAGCCGAGCCGACTCCATAAATAGTCGTGTCATTATAGCAGTCCTATACCGGTTGTGGAATTTCTAAATACCAACCTGCTTTTCAAAGATTAAAAACTTTTTCCTCCTGTAAATTTTCCTGTGATGGCGAGGGGTAGCAGCGTGGAGCCAGGGCGTCGACTCCATCCAACCCATTGATCTTGTTAAGTGATGTTAGTTTGGCTTACCCGCGCCGCCATTTCGATCACAGGAAAATTTACAGGAGGATATTTTCACGAATTTTGCCTATGGCCGATGACGTGATACGTGCTTGAAAAGCCAAGCGCCCTTGACGCTCAGCGCCGATATGCCAACGCCATATCCCAGACCGCCAACACTTTGTACAGAAAAAAACGGGTTCTTGAATCCAACTTTAGGGCCAGCGGAAATGTATAAGGCATCAATGCCGACGCCTGCTCCGATACCAGCAGTCGCTATATGGCCTGGGCATTGGTCTAAATCGACGACGCTAAAAGGCTGGCTCAGTCCCATCCACCCACTACAATCGATAGAAGACCAATCATCCACATCTCCACCGGATCCGGCTTCTCCTCCCAGACCCCATCCCGTACCCGCAAAATGAAATCGAGCGGATATATCGGCTTTTTTACTGTAAAAAGTAAATGCCCAGATTCCAGCCGCTAACACCAGACCGACGCCACCGGTTCCGAGGTCACAGACTTTCCAGTCATCTGCTTTTATTGCCAATGACATAAAAAACCTCCAGTAGTTTTGCAATGTGAAAGTCAAATCATGAGTTGGGCTTTCATAAGATCACTCCATATACATTCTGGTCAGACTCTAGGTGAGAATGGACCGATTTCATCTGGCTGGCCCATCGCATAGGCAACGAACAGGTATTGCCATTTACCGATATAGCAAAGCCCATACCACTTGATTATTTCAATTAACCTATTGAATTTTAATTTTTTTATAGTTCTTGAGAGGCGGTGGTGGGTCATGGTTGACCCGGCGGGAACCGGTCAAAAACCGGGGAAAGAGCGCTAACGGATTGAGCAATCAGCAGCGCGCCAGCCAGCACCCACGAGTGGGTCATTTCTGACCCACTGGATGGCGCACAGGAAGAAGCATACTGTAGCTACGTGGTTCAACGTTTCGACTCACGCGAGATAGTGGCTTTTATCTATGCCGTGTTGGTACCCAACAAGAGGCGCAACCGGTAATCATCATTGAGGGCGGCGCGCAGTTTGCGGCGACGGATACTGTCACGCGGGGAGCCGTTATGACGCCGCACATTCAGGGCGATGCGGCGAATCAGGGCTAAGTTAGGTGTCGTGCGAGGGAATGCCGTTGGGCCGATCCAAAAAGCCTCGCAGCCCGTCTTCCTTCTCCTCGGCAAAGTCCGCCATGCCCACCCAGTCCTCCACCCCGCTCAACACCGCGCACAGGACAATCATCAGAATATCCTGGAGTTTGTGGAGCTTGTTGCGCGTCTCGCGGCGGGGATCGGGCAGATCGGCGAAATACGGGCGCGGGTCGAGCAGTTGGGGCCGCATCAGTCCTCTCCAGTCGATGATCCGGATTCGGTTATCCCAGCAATCCATCTCCTGTCAATCCCCCACATAGCGCGATTGCCCTGGCTTCAGTCTCGCCTGCCTTGCCTTATCAGTGACTTGGCCGTATCTTTGCGCGCCTATTTCATCACCCCCCTACAGGAGGGCAGCGGCCGTGTCGAGTCAGGACCAGCAGATCATGTTCGTGTTTCCGGGACAGGGTTCCCAGTATGTCGGGATGGGCAGTGACCTCATCCGGGATTTTCCCACCGCCCAGCGCCGCTACGAACAGGCGAACGACATCCTCGGCTATGACCTCGTTAAGCTGTGCCTGGAAGGGCCGGAAGAGGAACTGAAACTCACCCACCACACTCAGCCCGCCCTGCTCACCCACTCGCTGATCTGCCTGGAACTCTTCCGCGAACTGACTGAAAACCGCGTACAACCAGTCCTGGCCGCCGGCCACAGTCTGGGCGAATACTGCGCTCTGGTCGCCGCCGGGGCGCTGAGCTTTGAAACCGCCCTGCAGTTGGTGCAAAAGCGCGGCGAGTGCATGGGAACCTACGGTGACGGCGAAATGCTGGCCTTCCCGCTCCATCTCGACACCGTCCGTCCGCTGGCCGAAAAGCACTACTGCGCCGTCGCCGCCTGCAACCTGCCCGATCAAACCGTAGTCGGCGGTCGCGGCGACGATCTGGACCGGCTGACCGAGGACGCCCATGCGCAATTCCCACGCAAGCGGCCTACCCGACTCAAAACCGAGGGCGCGTTCCATACCTTCTATATGATCACCGCCGCCCAGCATTACCGGCCGGTGCTGGACACCGCCGCGATGACCGCGCCGACCGTCCGCGTCCTGTCCAACTACACCGGCACCCACCACGATCCCGATCCAGCCGCCATCAAAACCCGGCTGTTCTTCCAACTGTTCCATCCGGTCAACTGGATCGGCAACCTGGAAACGGCCTTCCACGATGGCATCACGACCATCGTCGAATTTGGCGGCGGCCTGGGCAGCGGCACCGCGCCAGAAGACAAGCGCCCCAACCTGGAAAGCATGATCAAGAAGGCGCTGCGCGGTTCAGATTTTAGCGTCCATTACCACGCAGCCATTAACAGCCAGACGTTGCGGGAAGCGGCGGAGGCGCTACGTTCATGAGACATCGCGCCGCCATGCCTGCCCAACGCACCCGCCGCTTCCTCCGCCAGGAAGCGTTGAAGCGATCCCATCGCCGGTGCGATCTGATCCGAATCGTCCCGGAAGACGAAGCCACAGCGCCCCCGCCGCGCATCATCAACCCTGTGGAGCCGCCAGCGAAATGACTGTAACCCGGTCTCTCCAGTGATCCACAGCCACTCAGGAATTTCTGCTGCTTGCGCGAGAGACTGGCGTTGCTGCTCCGGTAATTCCCAATAATAATCGTCGGCTATCGCGTTTGCCCGGATTTCAGCTACCCTTAACCGGAGTGTTTGCTGGAACTGGTCATCGCGGGATGGGCGGGAGTTCGCCCCCGTCAACCGCCCATTACGCCACCCAAGTTTTTCCCCCCGTACTAAAACACGAATGATCAGCCCTGCGTGGCCCGGACGCGGGCCGGAGGGGATTGTTGACTGTTCTTTTGCCCATTTGCCACGACCATCACGAGGTAAAAATTATGCTGTCCGAGAAACAACTTGAAATCCTGCGGGAACGCCGCGCCAAAGTGCTGGCCGGCGGCGGCGCGGACAAAATTCAGGAACGACACGCCAAGGGCCTGCTCAGCGCCCGCGAACGGCTGCTGGCGCTGTTCCAGGAAGACACCTTTCAGGAAATCGCCACTCACGCCAAGCACGCTGGCAAGCATTTCGGCCTGGCCGATAAGGAACTGCCCTCCGACGGCGTGATCGTCGGCACCGGTTTCGTGGATGGGCGGCCGGTCGCGGCGTTCAGCCAGGATTTCACCGTGATGGGCGGCACTCTGGGCAAGATGCACGCCAAGAAGATCGTGCAGTCCATGCAGATGGCCCTGAAGATCGGCGTGCCGGTGGTGGCGTTCAAGGACTCCGCCGGCGCCCGCATCCAGGAAGCGGTGGACGCGCTATCCGGCTACGGCGAAGTGTTCTATCAAAACGTGCTGCTGTCGGGCGTGGTGCCGCAGATCGCCATCATCGCCGGTCCCTGCGCCGGCGGCGCGTCCTATTCGCCGGCGTTGATGGACTACATCATCATGACCCGGCAAAACGCCTACATGTTCATCACTGGCCCGGAGGTGATCAAGGCGGTCACCGGCCGCACCACCAGTCTCGAGGATGTCGGCAGCGCCGAGATGCACGCCACGGTCAGCGGCAACGTCCACTTCATCGCCGAGGACGACCGCCACGCGATCCAGATCGCCAAGGCGCTGCTGAGCTACATGCCGTCCAACAACACCGAGGACCCGCCGCACCGGCCCTATCCCGATCTCGACTTATCGCCGGACGAGGGCATCAACGCCCTGATTCCCGAAACCTCCGCCGAGCCGATGGATGTCAAGCTGGTCATCCAGCGGCTGGTGGACAACGGTCAGTTCCTGGAAGTCCACGCCGGCTGGGCGGGCAACATCGTGGTCGGTTTCGCCCGCATTCAGGGCATCGTGGTCGGCGTGCTCGCCAATCAGTCGCTGGTCAAGGCCGGCGCGATGGACATTGATGCCTCCGACAAGGGCGCGCGCTTCATCCGCTTCTGCAATGCGTTCAACATCCCGCTGGTGACGCTGGTGGACGTGCCCGGCTTCCTGCCCGGCATCGAGCAGGAGCGCGGCGGCATCATCCGTCATGGCGCCAAGATGCTCTACACCTACGCCTCGGCGACGGTGCCCAAGATCACCATCATCCTGCGCAAGGCTTACGGCGGCTCCTATCTGGCGATGTGCGCCCAGGAGATGGGGGCGGATATGGTGTTTGCCTGGCCGACCGCCGAAATCGCGGTGATGGGGGCGGAAGGCGCAGTCAACATCCTCTATCGCAGCGAACTCAAGGGCGCGGAGGACCGCAAGGCCAAGGCCAAGGAACTGGTGGAGGAATACCGGGCCAAGTTCGCCTCGCCGTATATGTCGGCTTCGCGCGGCTATATTACCGACGTGATCGAGCCGGCCGATACCCGCGCCACCATTGCGCTGGCGCTGCGCAAGCTGCTGACCAAGCGCGAACTGCGCCCGGCCAAGAAGCACGGCGATATCCCGCTCTGATCCGTTCACCGAATTCAACCCTACGGGAATTCACCGATGAACACCCCCTCTTACACCACGATGGACGCCATCGGCGACATGTTCGTGATCTACGGCATCGTGATCGTCATCTCGATGCTGGTCGCAGTGGTCATTCGCGGCATCGTCTGGGTCTTGTCGCGCCAGGCCAGGCAGGAGGAAACCAAAGCCCCGGCCAAGCCTGCCGCGCCGCCCGTCATCGCCGGCGTCCCTCAGGAACATCTGGCCGTCATCACCGCCGCGGTGGCCGCGATGATGGGCGCGCACCGGATCGTCCACATCGAAACGGCCGGCCGCGGCTTCGGCTGGACAGCGGAAGCGCGCACGGTCCATCACACCTCGCACGCGCCGCGCGCATCGCACTGAGCATTTGAACCCCTTTCCATTCCACCTTTTGCAAGAGAACAACCCCATGGAGAAGAAATTCCGCATCACCGTCGAGGGCAAGCAGTATGTCGTTACGGTCGAGGACATTACGACCGATAGCGCCCAAGGTTTTTATCAGGATACAGCGGCGGCCGCAGCACCGCCCTCAGTCGTCGCGGCGGCTCCAGCCGCCACCACGCCCGCACCGGCCGCCAGTTCCCCTGGAGTAGCCGGGCCGGGCGACGAAGTGGCGCCGCTGGGCGGCGTGGTGCAAACGGTTCACGTCAGCGTCGGTCAGGCCATCAACGAGGGCGACAAACTGGTCTCGCTGGAAGCCATGAAGATGGTCACGCACGTCGTCGCCCGCCGGGGCGGCAAAGTCGTCAGCATCGCGGTCAAACCGGGCGATCCGGTGGACGCCGGGCAGGTGCTGCTGACCATCGGCTGAGCGCCAGGAGCGTTCCATTATGGAATCTCTGAACTTCCTCGATTTATTCCAGGGGATCAATACCCTGGTAGGCGGGTTCGCCACTGACCCCAAAATGGCCTTCGGCCGGATCTTTCTGATGGCGCTGGGATTGCTGCTGTTCTACCTGGGGCGCAAGGGCGTCCTGGAAGCGCTGCTGATGATCCCGATGGGCCTGGGCATGGCCACGGTCAACGCCGGGGTGATGTTCTTCTCGTCCTACGATCCGGCCACCGGGATGGCGATGGCCGCCGGTCAGACGCAGCAGTTGCCGGGCACCTTGTTCATCGCGCCGCTGGCCCTGGACACCAACGCCCTGATGAACATTCTGCAAATCAACTGGTTGCAGCCGATCTACACCTTCATGTTCAGTAACGGCCTGATCGCCTGCTTCGTGTTCATGGGCATCGGCACTCTACTGGATGTGGGCTTCGTGATGGCGCGGCCGTTTCAAAGCATGATCATCGCCCTGTTCGCGGAACTGGGTACGGTCGTGGTATTCCCGCTGGCGGTCGCCATGGAGTTGAATCCGGGACAGGCGGCGGCAGTGGCAACCATCGGCGGCGCCGATGGGCCGATGGTGCTGTTCACCTCGCTGATGCTGGCCAAGGACCTGTTCGTACCGATCACGGTGGTGGCCTATCTGTATCTGGGACTGGCCTACGGCGGCTTTCCGTATCTCATCAAGCTGATGATTCCCGAAAAGCTGCGCGCCCTGCCGATGCCGATGGAGAAGAGCCGGACCATCACTTCCAACGAGAAGCTGGTGTTCGCGGTAATCGCCTGCGTGCTGCTTAGCCTGCTGTTCCCGGTGGCCTCGCCGCTGCTGCTGTCGCTGTTCCTGGGCGTGGTCATCCGCGAAAGCGACCTGCCAAACTTCTACGAGCTGTTCTCCAACACCGTGCTGTATGGCTCGACCTTCTTCCTGGGGCTGCTGCTGGGCGTGCTGTGCGAAGCCGGGACGATCCTGAACCCGGTGGTGCTGAAACTGCTGGTGCTGGGCATTCTGTCGCTGCTGATTTCCGGCATCGGCGGGATCATCGGCGGCTACGTGCTCTACTACTGGTCAGGCAAGAAGTACAACCCGGTGATCGGCATCGCCGGGGTGAGCTGCGTACCAACCACCGCCAAGGTCGCACAAAAATCGGTGGGACCGGGCGTCATCGTTCTGCCGCACGCGCTGGGCGCCAACATCAGCGGCGTGATCACCAGCGCCATCTTCGCGGCCACCCTGATCGCGTTTCTGCTGCCGAAAGGCTGATTCCAACCCGGCGGGTTGCTGGATGCGCGGCCCGCCGGTGTTCACTTTGTTTTCTTTCCCTATCCCCCGCAGCTTGTCGGACAGATGCTGCTGGTCGGCGGCGCCCTCGTCACCAGGCTGATCTGAGAAGCTGTCTAAAGCTAACATGTTGATTGTAGGAGCGGCCTTGGCCGCGATAGGAGGGTCAGCAATCGCGGCCAAGGCCGCTCCTACACATAACCCATTGATTTAATAATATTCAGTTTTTGGATAGCCTCTGAGGGACGCCCTTGTCTCCAGTCGGTCCATTGTTGCTCATTCAGCAATAATGATTTGCCAATTGTCGGCTATTTCACGCCAGTCGGTAAGGCTAAACTGTGGCCATCTAATTTTGGGCAGCGTTCGGCGCCGCTGGCGACTCGGCCCGGATCGAACGCTTCCATGCCGGCATCACCGATTACGTACTCGCCATGGATGCCTACGCCTTTCTACCGAACGAAGGAGGTTGACCGTGACGACGCACTACACCCCGGTTGCAAAAGCATTGCACTGGCTAATCGCCCTGCTGCTGTTCGGGCTGCTGGCGCTGGGCTTTTACATGCAGGACCTGCCACTGTCGCCCCAGAAATTGCAACTTTACGCCTGGCACAAATGGGCGGGCGTGACGGTGTTTTTGTTGGTGCTGGTGCGCCTGGCCTGGCGTGTGACCCATCGTCCGCCTCCGCTACCCGAGCACATGCCCAGGGTGATGCAGCTCGCCGCCCATGCCGGCCACGTTCTGCTGTATGCGCTGATGATCGCCATTCCGCTATCAGGCTGGCTGATGAGTTCGGCCAAGGGGTTCCAGACCGTCTGGTTCGGCGTGCTGCCCATTCCCGACCTGCTGGATAAGAATCGGGAACTGGGCGATCTGCTGCAGACCGTTCACCTGAGCCTCAACCTGTTCTTTGTCGTGGTGCTGATCGGTCACATCGGCGCCGCCCTGAAGCACCATTTTATTGACCGGGACGACGTGCTGACGCGCATGTTGCCCGCCCGGAACCTGGAACCATGACCATGAAACCGACTCTGAAACCGATGATCCTTGCCCTGACGCTGGCCGCGGCCCTGCCCTGGAGCAGCCATGCCGCCGAATACCGCCAGGTGCAAGCCGACCAGAGCGCCATCACCTTCGCTTACCAGCAGATGGGCGTGACCATGGACGGGAAATTTAATCGCTTCACTGCACAATTGAGTTTCGATCCGGAGCGCCCGGAAGCGGCCAACGCCACCGTGGATGTTGACCTGGCGAGCATTGATACCGGATCCGCTGAGAGCGATCAGGAAGTGGCCGGCAAGGTTTGGTTCAACACCCCGGCGTTCCCGACGGCGCGTTTTGAGACCCGCAGCGTCAAGGCGCTGGGCGACCACCGCTATGAAGCCGCCGGTCAACTGACGATCAAGGGCAAGACCCAGGACGTCGTCGTTCCGGCGACTTTCACCGCGCAGGGCAAGGCCGGCGTGTTCGAGGGCCGATTTACCCTCCGTCGCGGGGATTTCGCCATCGGCGAGGGGCCGTGGGCGAAGTTCGACGTGGTCGCCAATGACGTTCAGATTCAGTTCCGCATCACCGCCAATGCTGGCGAATAACCTTTCCAACCCTCATCGGAGTATTGCCATGAAAAAACTGACCGTCCTCTCCGCCGCTCTCGCGCTGGCTGCCGTGACGACCGCTGCCACCACGCCTGCCCTGGCGGCGCCGGAAACCTATGTGCTGGATGGGACCCACACGTTCCCCCGGTTCTCGTATAGCCACTTCGGTTATTCGACGCAGTTGAGCCGTTTCAACAAGACGACCGGCAACATCATCCTGGACAAGGAAGCCAAGACGGGTGCGGTTGATATCGTGATTGACACCAAGTCAGTGGATACGGGCTATGGGACCTTCGACGAGCACATCCAGGGCGAGGATTTTCTCGATACCGCGAAGTACCCGACCGCCACGTTCAAATCAACCAAAGTGGTCTTTGAGGGCGACAAGCCGGTGAAGGTCGAAGGCAACCTGACCTTGAAAGGCGTGACGAAGCCGGTGACGCTGACCGTGACCTCATTCCAGGCCATGCCGCATCCGATGTTCAAAAAGGACGCGATTGGCGCCAACGCCTATACGGTGGTCAAACGCTCCGAGTTCAACGCCGGCAAATACGCGCCGAACGTGAGCGACGAGGTGCGTATTGATATCGCCGTTGAAGCCATCAAGGAATAGGCGGGAATGTAACCGTTCACACCCCTCTCCCCAGCCCTCCCCCGCAAGGGGGGAGGGAGCCTTGTGAAACAGTGAGTTGCTGAACTCCCCCTCCCCTACGTGGGAGGGGGTTGGGGGGAGGGGGTGAACGCTTACGGCGGAATGACCTGAAAATTCCCTGCTCGTTCCCGATTCAAGGCTAGCAGCCGACGTAATACCTCGTCCTCGCTTAAGTCGGCGGGCCAGCCGTAAGCGGCGGCGACTGCTTCATCGAGGGCGCGATGGGCATGATCCAGCCAAGCCGGGCGCTGGTTGTAAAGATTCGTCAGCGTGCGCTTCTTCAATTCAGCGGCGTGTTCGGGCTTTGGAATCACGCGGTCGGGATAACCCGGCACAACTTCGGGAACCCGATCCACCCATTGCGGGGGATTCAGCCAGTTCTCGCGCAACTCGTTGAGACGTCGAGCCGCGTCGGCAATGGCCTGAGCGCGGGGATCATCGGCGTAGGCGCTGGCCGGGATGTTGGGCGTCAGGCCGGCAGGGAAGGGGAAGGTCTCGAAGCAGGTGGTCGGGGTGTAGCGGGGGCGGTCTTCAAGGCTGGTGCCGAGGCGCAATGCCCAAAGTTCGTGAAACCGGGAATGCAGGATACCGAAGGCGGTGTCATCGGAACGGGCGAAGACAATCACCACGTTTTCTGGAACTACATAACGGCTTAGCCAAACGAAGAATCGATGCTTGGCTACCATGCTTGTAGCGATATAACGAACTCGCTCCCCGAAGGCCATGAACATTTCTGGGCGCGCACGCTCGAAGCGCCACCAGATTTCCCTGTTTTTCAGTGTCTTGCTCTTCAAACGTTCGGGCTTGACTTGGCTTAACGCATAATTGTAAGGAGCCTCATACAAAGCAGCCTCTACGGCATTTTTTTCTCCGAAATGAATGATCCAACTATCGGATAACCGCTGTGCCAAATCCTGGCCATTTACGGATGGAAAGAGTACATCGCTGTTTGGCTTTCCATGCGGATTGGGTTGCTTTAGCCATGCGCGAGCCAAGTTTCCAGAAATATCAAACGGACCTGATTTCGTAACCCCCATGAATGATATTTTGGCGTTTTCTACCAATCGTTTGACTTGTGTCAGATCCATACAACTGCTATTGGCATCAAGAGACTGCCCAGTCAGATCAGCGTAGATTTGCGCAACCGGTTGGCCATTCAAAATCCCCTCAGTTTCGCCCTCTCCAAACCCCACCAGCGACACTCTGACCGCTGCCCCTTCATTGATCCAGGGTTCATCCGACCAAGCGTGGACAATCGTTGTGGTTTCTCGGATGCGCTCCAATATCTTGCGGTTCTGCCCACCGCGAATCGAATTCGTCGCCACGAGGCCAGCCCGTTGCGCCTGTCCAGCTTCAATTTGCGCCCGCGCTTTCTCGAACCAGTAGCAAACCAGATCAGCGCCGCCGGGAACCCGGCCTTGATAAACCTGGCGCAAGGCTGCCATATAGGCGTCGCCCAGGATGGCTAACTGCTTTTTGTCCCCCAAAAACGGCGGATTTCCCACAATGACCGTTGCGGTGGGCCACGCAGCCTCTTGCACGAAATTCCCCTCCTTGGCAAAGGAGGGGTGGCGCGAAGCGCCGGGGTGGTTCGACTCGTCGGATACCCCCCCGTCCCTTCGGGCCACCCCCCCTTGGCAGGGGGGGAATTCATTCATCGTCAACAACGCATCCCGGCATTCGATGGTACTCAACGGTTTCAGAATCGGCTGGTCGTTCAGGCTGTAGCCGTGGCCGAGCATCCATTGAATCTCGCCGATCCACACCGTCAGCCGCGCCAGTTCTGCCGCGTAGGGATTGAGTTCGATCCCCAGAACGGCCTCCGGGCCAACGGTGGGAAATCCGCGTTGCAGGCCCAGCGCCTCGGCCTCCAGCATCACCTGATGTTCGAGGTCCTTGAGCGTCCGCAGCGCCACATAGAGAAAATTGCCCGAACCACACGCCGGGTCCAGCACCCGGAACGTCCGCAACCGTTCCAGAAAACCCTGCAACGCCTGTTCAGCTTGGATTCGTTTGGGCTTCTTCGCGGCCAGCAGCTCGGCTATATCGGCCTTGACCGTCGCCCATTCCGCCCACAGCGGGTCACGAATCACCGGCTCGACCAGCCGGCGAATGGAGGCCGCATCGGTATAGTGCGCGCCCAGTTGCGACCGCTTGTCCGGGTCCAGGCCCCGCTCGAACAGCGTGCCGAAAATCGCCGGCTCAATCGCCGACCAGTCCAGCGCCGCTGCCGAATGCAGCGTGTCCAAATCGGCCGGTTCCAGCGGCAGACAATCCTCGTCATCGAACAACCCGCCGTTGAACCAGGCAATCCGTTCAAACCCGAATCGCCCACCCTGGCGCATCGCTCGAAACAGATCGCGGGCCAAACCTGGAAAGTCCGCCGGCGCCCGTCGCGATTCCTCCACCAGCGTGCTGAACAACCCATCAGGCAACAGCCCGATGTCCTCGGCGAACAGGCAGAACAGCAGCCGGGTCATGAAATGCGCGACCGGTTGCGGCGCATGACCGCGCTGGCGCAGGCTCTGCGCCAGACCGCCCAGCAGCGTCGCGGCGGTTTGCGTCACCGCCTCCCGCGTCCGGGTCGGCTGCAACCGCTCCGGTTCCAGAAACGCCCAGCGCAGGAGATTCAACCGGGCGGGATCGGCCAGATCGTCCAGCGTCAGCCGATGGGTGGCGTTGACCGTGTTCGGGAAATTGGTGTGAATCTCAATCGTCTCCATGTCCGAGACGATCAGCAGCACCGGGTTTTCCAGCGCCAGGGCGTACTGCTGCAATTGCCGAAGCGCCGCCGGCAAATCCTTGTGTTTGCCCTTGTACTCCCAGGCGAAACAATGCCGGCGCCAGACATCGGCCCACCCCTCGCCGCCGCCGGTCTTCTTCGCCCCCTTCTCGAAGGTGAACCACTCCCCGCGCGGGTCTTCCTCCAGCGGGGGCTTGAGGCCCAACAGGCGACACAGGGCGATGAAATGACTCTGGGAGCCGCTGCGCTCGGTGAGCGTACTCTCGCGGCAAACCCGGATGAATTCAGCGATTTCAGCGGGGGTGGTCACCGATACAACCTATGATGGATTTTCGGATTCTCTTGAATCAGCAAGGGAATGCAGCCGGTTCAGACGCGCTTGCCGCTCCCGGACCGTATCGCCGTACCAGCGGGTTTGCAACCGCTGGTCCTGCTCCTCGGCGAAGCGTGCCGCCTCCCGATAATCCTGTTCTGCTTCATCAAGTACAGCGGCAACCCGGTCGGAATTCGGCGCGACCGGCAAAGCGTCAACAGCCGGTTCACCATAATCATCATCCACCGCCGGCAAGCCCAGCGCCGCCCGCGCCCGGCCGAGCGCCAGGTCGCCCAACCCGAGCGCAGTTTCGAACGTAGCAGGATGCAGGGGTTTTTGGCGCAAATCGGCGGTGATCGGATCCCAGTCGCTGGCCAGCGCCAGCACCCGCAATGCCTCAAGCCGCGCGCCAAAATCCCGAGGTTCGCGCTCTGCCGCCGCCCTCGTCAGCAACGTTCGCGCCTGTTCGACCGGTGTGGGACCGGCGACGACGCCTTGTGCTCGCCAAGCCAGCCACCGCGCCCGCAGGACCAGTGGCCGCTCCAGGGCCGCGTTCGGGCGCAATTCCTGCAGGTGATGGGCGAGTCGTTC
>Ga0116155_10001416_pt1 | contig 17259 bp, 8 predicted proteins | sample AD_UKC032_MetaG_FD_89890 | JGI IMG/M metagenome (GOLD analysis project Ga0116155, IMG submission 89890) | Active sludge microbial communities of municipal wastewater-treating anaerobic digesters from USA - AD_UKC032_MetaG | ecosystem: Engineered > Bioreactor > Anaerobic > Digestate | place: USA...
AGGCAGTTGATCCCGGCCCACCGGCCTCCATCACCGACGCCTGTGGCCGCACGGTCCTCCCTGTCCTCGTAGTTCCCGCTCCATCTGCACCTAACTGCGAAGGGCAAGTCGTTTACACCTATCGCTATACCGCCTGCGACAACACTACTACTGCCGACTGGACCTTTACTTACACCATCGATTACAACGGTGGACTCACCCCACCTCAAAACGGCGCATCAACGGTAACCTGTCCTTCACAGGCAGTTGATCCGGGCCCACCAGCTGCGATCACCGACGCCTGCGGCCGCACAGTCCTCCCTGTCCTCGTAGTCCCCACTCCAACTGCACCCAACTGCGAAGGGCAGATGGTGTACACCTACCGCTATACTGCCTGCGACAACACCACCACTGCCGACTGGACATTTACCTATACCATTGACTACAGCGGAAGCCTTACCCCACCACAAAACGGCGCAGCCACAGTAAGCTGTCCTTCACAGGCAGTTGACCCCGGCCCACCGGCCGCCATTACAGATGCCTGCGGCCGCACTGTCCTCCCGGTCCTCATCGTCCCCACGCCAACCCCGCCAGCATGTGAAGGGCAAGTCGTTTACACCTATCGCTATACCGCCTGCGACAACACCACCACTGCCGACTGGACTTTTACCTATACCATAGACCTGAATACTCCGCCCCAGGTTCCTGCCAATGGTACCGCTTTTGTAAACTCGGTATTTCTGGCAATCTCCCCATCAACCCCGCAAGTGGTTGATGCCTGTGGCAATACCCTCACTGCAGTACTCGTTTCCATTGTTGACCAGCCCGATCCGATCGTTACAACTGGCACACGGGAATATACCTACAGTTATACTGATTGTGCAGGAAATTTTTCAACCTGGAAATTCATTTATACAGTGTTACCCGGAGTTACTCCGGTTTTCCCAACTGACGGCGCTGCCGTGGTACAGTGCCCTTCCAATGCTACTATTCCTGCCGCACCAGTATATGTGGATCAATGCTATCAGATTGTCACACCAGTCTTCCTGGGATATGCAGATTCACCGAATCCGATTGTATGCGAGGGAACACGCACCTATTCTTTCAGTTATACCGATTGTGCAAATCAGATCCAAATCTGGAAATTTATCTATACCATTGATCTCACAACCCCTCCTGTGGTTCCCTCCAATGGCACTGCCACCGTTAATTGTCTTTTTGCAGCTGTTACCCCCTCTGTTCCTGTAGTTACCGACTATTGTGGACGCGTTGTAACCCCTACCCTGATAAGTGTGGTTAACACGCCACAACCTTTAACCTGTGAAGGAACAAGGGTTTATACTTATTCTTATAAAGACTGTGCACTCAATACTTCCACATGGAAGTTTACCTATACCATCGACAGGAGCACTCCTCCTGCACCTGCCGGAACACCTGTGCCTTCATCTGCCGTAATCTCATGCGCATCTCAGGCTATACCCCCATCTCAGCTACCTGTTATCAAGGATGCCTGCAACAGCACACTGGTACCTTCAGGCCCGGTTGTCGGAGGCAGCTATAATGGTTGTGAAGGAACGATTACCTATACCTACTCCTACACGGATTGTGCTGGTTTGCTGTATAATTGGACGTACACCTATACGGTTTCAAGGAATAATCCACCGGTATTGCCTCTGAATGGAGCGTCTGTGGTTCAATGCCTGGCGGATGCTGTTACTCCGGTTGCTCCCGGCGCTGTGGATGAGTGCAACAACCCGGTACAGCCCCAACTGATCTCTGTGGTCGATAATCCATTGCCACTTTCATGTGAAGGCACCAGAACCTATACTTTTGCCTACACCGACTGTTCGCAGAATACTTCATACTGGAGCCATACCTATACGATTGACATTTCAACTGCACCTCAGGTGCCTGTTTCTGGTTATGCAACCGTCCCGGTGGTTTCACTTGCCATACTACCAATACCTCCGGTGGTGAATGATGCCTGTGGAAATTCAGTCACAGCTCAGATGGTGTCAGTTACCGACAACCCAAATCCCCTTGTAAATGCAGGTACACGTATCTATCTTTTTTCCTATACCGATTGTGGGGGTAATTCAGCAACCTGGTCATTTACCTACACCATTGATCCAACGCTTATTAATCCTTTCCCGCAGAATGGAGGGTCTGTTGTACAGTGTATAAATGATGCAATACCACCGCAGGCGCCTGCCTATACCGACTACTGCGGTTTTCCGGTGATACCGGTATTTACCGGATATTCAGATTCACCGGCACCACTAACCTGTGAGGGAACCAGGGTCTACTCCTATCAGTATACCGATTGTTTAAACCAAACCTACATCTGGCAATACACCTACACGGTTGATCTGACATCTCCACCGGTGGTACCGGCCAACGGATCATCCGTGGTTGAATGTATGGCAGATGCGATACTGCCCCCAACCCCTGCAGTAACGGATTATTGTGGCAACCCGATCCAGCCTGTATTAATCAGTACGGTTGATGTTCCGGATCCATTATCCTGTTTCGGCAGCCGGACCTATACATTCCAATACACCGACTGTTCTCAGAATTCTGTGCAATGGACTTATACCTATACGGTTTCACGCACTACTCCTCCGGGCCAAGCAGGTTCTCCGGTACAGAACACATCCCTGGTATCATGTGTCGCGCAGGCTCAGCCGCCTGTTAACCTGCCCGTTGTTCTGGATGCCTGCGGAAACACCCTTACCCCATCAGGACCTGTTTCAGGAGGTAACTACAACGGATGTGAAGGCACTATTATCTATACCTATACTTACAGCGATTGTGCTGCCTTGCAATACGTCTGGGAATATACCTATACGGTTGATTTGACCAATCCTCCGGTTGTGCCTGCCAATGGCAGCGCAAGTGTGGAATGCCTTTCAGCTGCAATTCCTCCGGCGGTACCCGTTGTTACTGATGCATGCGGGAATACCCTTACAGCCTCACTGGTAAATATGGTCACAGTGCCTGCCTCCCTGACCTGTCAGGGTACGGTAGACTATTCCTATCTCTTTTCCGATTGTGCTCAGAATAGCGTGGTATGGCATTTTACCTATACTGTCAACAGGATTACTCCGCCTTCCATATCAGGACTACAGGTAGTTGACCATGCCACAGTCAGCTGCCTTACTGATGCCATTCCACCACAGGTATTACCCTCGGTTACGGATGTTTGCGGAAATGTCCTGATTCCGGGAGCCCCTGTTATTGGTGGAACCGGTACCCCCTGTGGCGGAACAGTTACCTACGCATATCCCTATGCTGACTGCCAGGGGCTTATTTTTACATGGGTGTTTACCTACACAGTAAGCGATCAGATTGCCCCGATTGTCACATGCGTCGCTCCACAGCAGCGCAATGCTGGCGCAGGCCAGAACTTCTATACTGCTGTCGGAACTGAATTTGACCCGGTATCATTTACTGACAATTGCGGTTCTGTGCAGATATCGAATAACCTTAACGGGCTAACATCCCTTGCCGGATATCAGTTCGCGACGGGTCAGACGATGGTTGTATGGACCGCCACTGATCAGTGTGGCAATACCTCAACATGCAGTTTTACGGTTGATGTAAGCACATCACTCTATAGCGGATGCATTGAACCAAAAGTATTTATGCAGGGTCCTTATGATGTAAGCACCGGATTAATGTGGGATAGCCTCAGGGTAATGAACTTCATTCCGTTAACCGATCCATACGGTTTACCTCCCTATAATACCACATTTGTCCATGCCGGTGGTGGGGGAGGAGAGACCATTGCCAATCCGGCAGTTGTATTGGGTGTTACCGGAAGCAATGCCATTGTGGATTGGGTCTTTATTGAGCTCCGCTCTGCCGCCGACAGCACTCAGGTGGTTTATACCCGCTCTGCTTTACTCCAGCGCGATGGTGATATAGTTGATATGGATGGCATCAGCCCTCTCTGTTTTACCAATCTTCAGACGAATCAGTTCTATGTGGTCGTCCGTCACAGAAATCACCTGGGTGTAATGACGGCATCACCTGTAACATTGTCTTCTCAACCTGTGGCTGTCGATTTCAGATATGGACAACAGCAGGAGTATTCATTTGGTACTGCCCTTGGGAATGGCATTGATTATACCGGTCTTGCACAGAAAACAGTTGCTACTGGCGTACGTGCCCTTTGGGCCGGCAATGCATTAATTGATCAGAAACTTAAATACCAGGGAAGCGGATCCGACAGAAATGCCATCCTTTCGCAGGTATTATCCCATCCTAACAATACGTATCTGGTGTACAACTATGCTTTTGGCTTCGGCTATTTTTCCGGAGATAATAACATGGACGGGAAAGTGAAATACCAGGGGGCCGGTAACGATGCCACCATAATCCTGAGCAATGTGCTGAATTTCCTGCCGGGGAACACAGCGTCATTTGATTTCCTGTATCAGCAGTTGCCACAGTAATGGCATAGCCTACCACAAAAGCCCGGCTATCATCACATGAAGCCGGGCTTTTTTGTGATGGGTACAGGGAGCCGGAATACACGGAAGTAATAGCACCACGATCCTGTTTGACATGGAGGTTATCACATTGAAACCTTGTGAAGGAATGGCCGTATAAAATTGCATATCTTCTGTTTTACCATGCTTATTATGGCTTCAAAATAAATATTCAAACAGTGTCAATATTAAATTCTTTTCCTGCATTTTGTGAACAACTGGAGGCAAGATCCAGTGATTATTTTGGATTCTAACAGCCGCATCACGAATAAGATATTATAAATCAATGAAATATATCATGCGAGTTGTTTCCAGATCTAAATCTGCCAGCTTGTTGAAAGAATTGAAGGAAATTTTTTTTTTATTTGAGTAAAAATGATGTACTTTTATGCTCCGAATAAAGGGTTTCCTTTTTCGGGACTTTGTTAAAAAACCATATGGCATTAGAAGAAACTCTAATCCTTGAATATCAGTGTAATGTGTTGGAAGGGAATTCCACTTCTCAACACATTGGGCTGTTTGGTTTCCGGCTGTCTGAAGTATCATTCAGCGGTAACCTGAAGGATTTTTCCTTCCTGATCCCTTTTGGCAAACCTTTTTAACCGAACCAAATCAACAGTAGCATATCAGAAAAATCCAAATATTCAGTATTATGAAAAGACAATTACTTGTTTTATTTGCAATGTTCTTCGTTGTTACAAGTGCGTGGGCTGCCATATTGCAGGTAGGAACCAGTTATCCCTACAGCGATGTACAGTCAGCTCTGGCAGTGGCCGCAGATGGTGATGAGATTCATGTGATGACCGCCGGCACCTACCCGGGTTTCGCATTTTCTTCGACGGGAACCATTAAGGTGAAGAATATGTCTTCCGGCACAGTGGACTTTTATCCCGGAAGCAGCAATCCTACCATTTCAGTTACCTCAGGGAAATTGGTTCTCAGAGGCTGCATGGTTCATGAATCCGGCTCAGCAGCCACAAGCGGAATCATGGTTACTGGTGGTGAACTGGATGCCGGAACAGCGATGGATCATGGTATGAATTCGTTCGTCGTTCTGGGTACCGGAAAAGGTGTCACAAATGCTGGTGGCATTGCAAATGCTATTGGTAATTTCTGGGGATCGACTGATTTCTGGTATGTCAGTTCATTCATCAATGGTACTGTGGCTTTCGACCCCTGGTGCAACAGCGATTTTACAGTATGTAATTTCTCAACCTCTGGTGGTCCTGTTACCAGTATTCCGGATGTAATCGCTTGTGCTCCTTATGCTTATGTTCCAATTCACGTATCAAGTTTTACCAACGTGGATGCCATTTCGCTTACCCTGAATTATGATCCTGCTATCCTGAGTTTTGTGGGATTTACTTCCAATCCGAACTTCCCCGGGATGTTTGCCAACTCTCCTGTTCCGGGTACAGTAATCATAGGATGGTTTGGCCTGGGAACTCCGGTCACCCTTCCAGGCCCTCAGGATCTGATTACTACATTGCAGTTTGCCTATAGTGGCGGATACAGTGCAGTAACTTTCAATGATACAGATCCAACCTGGTGCGAGTATTCAAACTTCCTGATCAACGGACCTTACAACGACCTGCCCTTTTCCGGCTTTTATGATAATGGCACAGTTACCGAACTTACTGCCCCAATCGCCGGGCCGGATGTTACCGAATGCCAGCAAATCCCGACACAGACCCTTACTGCCACCGCAACTCCGGTTGCCCCTGGTAACAGTATAGTATGGTATGATGCTCAGGTTGGCGGCAACGTTGTTTCATCTCCAACCCTGAGTGCTCCCGGCACCGTTACCTATTGGGCCGCTAATTCCAATGGTTCCTGTATAAGTGTTGGCAGAGTTCCTGTTACCCTCCATATGGATCCGATAAACCTTGCCTCGATTTACTATGATAACGGAATGGGCTATCCCGAGTTCTGCTCCAATGGCACGGTTGCCAATGTAATTCATTCAGGTACCCTGAATGGCACCTATTCCGCAGCACCTGCCGGCCTGACCATTAACCCGGCAACAGGACAGGTTGATATTACCACCAGCACCCCTGGTACATATACCGTATCTTACTATATGGCTCCAGTTGGACAGTGCCCAGGTGTTACAACCACCACCTCCATCACCATAACCCAGATTCCCACCATTACTACTTTCAACTATCCGGGAACACCGTTCTGTTTTGACGGACCTACTGTGATGCCGAATCTGGTGGCTTCGAATATGAATGGATATTTCTCTCTTGTTAACCCGATTTCTGGTCTGGCACTGAATTCTTCAAACGGCCAGGTTACGTTGGGTGGTCTCTCCCAGGCCAATACCTATTCCGTTCAGTATACCATACCTGCTGCTTTTGGTTGTCCTGATGTGGCTATGGTTACCCAGCTAACCGTGCTTCCCGAGCTTCAACTTTCTGTAACTCCCCAGCACGTAACCTGTTTTGGCTATAGCAATGGAGCAGTGACAGTATATGCTACCGGTGGTGCCGGTGGATATCAGTATCTCTGGAGCGACCCCGCAGGTCAAACTACAGCCACTGCAACAGGTTTATATGCAGGAACCTATTCTGTGACCGTTACTGATGCAAATGGATGTACTGCTACAGGTTCTGCTGTGGTTACTGAACCAACACAGGTTACAGCAACTATAACCGCTTACAGTAATGTTACCTGTTTCGGTTTCAACAATGGTACCGCAACGGTGTATGCAACCGGTGGAACTGTAACTTCCGGATACAGCTATTACTGGACACCTTCGGGACAGACTACTGCCACGGCTGTAAATCTCGGACCTGTTACCCATATGGTTGCTGTATATGATGACAATATGTGTATAGCTACAGCTTCGGTTACCCTTACCGAACCTGCAGAAGTGCTGCCCCCGACAAACCCGGGACATATTACTGTATGCGGAACCCTGCCGGTTACCCAAACCATCACAGCAACCGCAACAGTTCCTGCCGGACATTCAATTGTATGGTATGACCTGCCGGTGGGAGGCAATGTGGTTCCATCACCAACCCTCAGCACAGTTGGTTCAGTTACCTATTATGCTGAAGCAGTAAATAACACAACCCAGTGTGCCAGTTTGACAAGGCTCCCTGTGAACCTGCAGATTGATCAGCCTTCTTCAGCCATTATTGCTTACCTTGGAGATCCTTACTGCTCTATCGATGGTATTGCCACCGTTACCCGTACCGGAACACCGGGTGGTTATCCAGGCGGTACCCCAGGTGGTACTTACTTTGCTTTCCAGCCTGGTATTGTAATTAACCCTGCTACCGGTGATATCGATCTCGCTGCCAGCGTTCCGGGAACCTATACCATCGGTTACGTGATGCCCGCTAACGGAACCTGTCCTTCTACTATTACCACAGCTCCGATTACCATCGAGCTGTATCCGAATGCTTCAATCTCCTATGCAACACCTTTCTGCTTTGCTGCCGGTGTTCAGATGCCGACCATCACAGGTACACAAGGTGGACTTTTCTCCTATTTCCAGTATCCGCTTCTTTCGCTCAATACCGTTACCGGAGCAATCAATCTTCAGGGCGCAAGCTACCCGGGGAACTACACCGTATTCTATTCCTTCGCTGCTACTGTTGCCTGTCCTCAATACAATACCTCCACACCGGTTGTTGTGCTGCCGCCCATGCAGGTGGTTACCAACCAGATCACAAAGGAATCCTGCTTTGGAGCTAACGACGGTGCTATCGATATTACGGTTACGAGTACCAATCTGCCTTTGAATTATGTTTGGACTGGTCCCACTACCATTGGTAATGTTGAAGATCCGATTGGCCTGGCACCTGGCACATACAGTGTTACAGTTACTGACTTCTACGGATGCACAGCAACAGAAACCTTTACAGTACCCGGACCTGCACAGCTTGGTGGTACAGTATCCTATACCAATGTAACCTGTAACGGGGCAAATGATGGTACCATAACCGTCTCCAACCCGATTGGCGGATGGGGCACTTATGAATTTACCGTGGATGGTGGTATGTCCTGGTCTTCTTCACCACTCTTTACCGGCCTTGCACCCAATATCTATAATGTGATGATCAGAGATGCTGCCAACCCCTGGTGTATCGAAGATCTTGATGGTGTTTCCAATACTACTATTACCGAACCATTGCCTGTAACTGCAACCTTTACCTATGTTAATTTAGACTGTTACAATGCTGCCAACGGATCCGTCACTTTCCTGAATCCTACCGGTGGCTATGGCACTTATGAGTTCAGCATCGATGGTGGCTACACATGGCAGAGCAATCCTCAGTTTACCCAGCTTGCATCCGGATGGTATCTCCTGATGGTGCGTGATGCGCTTTATGTAAATTGTGTCACCAATCTCGGCAAAATTGAAATTACCCAGCCAGGCATTCTTAATGCTTTGGTTACCAAGCTGGATGTGACCTGTTTTGGCGCCGGAGATGGTGTAATCTATATCAATAATCCTACTGGTGGTTTTGGTACCTATGAGTATTCCATCGATGGTGGTGCCAACTGGCAATCTGTCGTTCCTTTCTTAGGACTCGCACCGGCCACCTATAATGTCCTGATACGTGATGCAGCTGTTACCTGGTGTGTAATTGACCTGGACGGCGTATCCAATACCGTAATTACTGAACCAGCTAAACTTACGGCTACCGTTACTCCTACCAATATTACCTGTAATGGTGCCGGGGACGGAATGATCAGTATCACAAATGCTAACGGTGGATATGGCTCATATGAGTTCTCAATCGATGGTGGACTCACCTGGGGACCTGGAACGATTTATTCAGGGCTTGCTGCCGGTAATTATCAGGTGCAGATTCGTGATGTCGTTTATACCTATTGCCTCGAAATCCTGGCAAATGTAACGATCATTGATCCTGCCATGGTTACTGCTACTGTGGTTGTTACCAATGTTAGCTGCTACGGCTCCAATGATGGCATCATCACACTGGCTAACCCAACAGGTGGTTGGGGAACCTATGAATTCAGCAAGGATGGTGGATTGAACTGGCAAACCAGCAATGTATTTACAGGTCTGATGCCGGGTAACTACGATATGTGGATCCGCGATGCAGTGAACACCTATTGTAAGGCCGATCTCGACGGAGTAGGTGTAACCACAACCGTTACCGAGCCTCAGCCCCTTATGTATGGCATTTCCAGTCCTGTTTATATTGGCGGAACAAATGTTTCCTGCTACGGTGCTGCTGATGGATCCATTCTGGTCAGCGTAACCGGAGGTACCCAGCCTTACCAGTATGGTTGGACAGGCCCTGTTGCCATCGGCAATACAGGTACGCCTGCAGGTCTTACTGCCGGTTTGTATACAGTCCTGGTTACAGATGCCAACGGATGTACCGTTACTACCTCTATTACCCTCACAGAACCATATCCTTACCAGATCCAGGGAACTTACTATCCGGTAAGCTGTCCGGGTGGAAATGATGGAAGTCTTGATATTTATGTAATGGGTAGCACTGCACCATACAATTACAGCTGGTCAGGTCCTACACCCATCGGAAATGTAGCAATGGCCAATGGATTGACAGCCGGTCTCTATACGGTTGTTGTTACTGATGCCAATGGCTGTTCTGCAACCTACAGTATTACTGTTACCACCATTCCGGATGTTACTCCCCCGTCATTTGTATGTCCGCAGCCTATTGCTGTTTACAATAACCCGGGCTACTGCTATGCCACAACCAGCAACCCTGTACCTGTTGCATACGACAATTGTGATCCTGCACCCGTTGTAATCGGAGTAAGAAGTGACATGCTGTCACTCACTGATCCTTATCCTGTTGGCCTCACCACAGTGATCTGGACCGCTTATGATATCAATGGCAATTCTTCTACCTGCTCGCAGACTGTAACGGTTACTGACCTTGAACTACCTGCTATTACATGTCCTCAGGATATCAACACTATCTATCAGCCGGGTGCCTGCAGTGCTCAGGTGAACGTTGGAACCCCGATTGTTTCTGATAATTGTGCAGTGCTTTCGGTTACCGGTGTAAGAAGTGACCTGCTGCCTCTGACGGATCCCTATCCTTCCGGCATTACTACCATTACATGGACTGTTACTGACATCCATTTCAATGTAAACAGTTGTATTCAGACTATAACAGTTACCCCGACGGAGCTCCTGATGCTCTATAACTTCAACTATGCATCTGTTTATCCTATCATGCCGGATTATATTGCTCCGTTCCTCACCGGGTACTGCACATCATTTGAGCCTTTCCTGCTTACCCCGACAGGCACAACCACTGGCAATCTTGCCTTCGTAAGTGATATCAATCTCGCTAATAACAACGGGCTGGCAACCGCACTGTCGAATGGTAATAATGTGAGGTATTTCGAATTCAGGGTAGCTGGAGACAGCCTTTACAAATACCGCGATTACAAACTCTACCTGCAGGGTCGTCGTCAGGCACAGGCCGCTACGCAGATTGCAGCTTACTACAGTTTCGATAATATAACCTACCATCCGGGCGACAGTATGCAGCTCTCGATAGCCGACACCTGGTTCCAGGGAATCATTAACCTTTCAACCCTTGATACCATTAACTACAGCAAGGTTCTTTATCTGAGGCTTTATATGAATGGTACCAATGTGGTATCAGGTCAGACCCGTCTCGATATCGACAACTTCCAGCTCACTGCTGTGAATGGCCCGCTGGCTCGTCCTGATTTTGCATCTGTTCAGAAGAATGGTACGGTTACCATCGATGTACTTGCCAATGACTATTATGGTTGCAATGGCCAGGCTGCCCTTATTCCGATTATAGGTGTTGATGTGGCCCTTAACGGAACTTCGACCCAGAACCCCAATGGTACCTTTACCTATACACCAGACCCGAATTATCTCGGCCCTGATTTCTTCACTTACAAGATCTGTGACGGACTTGGCAAATGTGATACGGCAATTGTAAGAGTAAATGTAGTTACCGACGATCTTTACCTTATCGGGAAAGTATTCCTGCAGGGTGCTTACAATACAACCACGGGACTTATGAACGACAATCTCAGAAGTCTGAACTACCTGCCCACAACTGAGCCTTTCTCGTCAGCACCTTATGATGCTTCCTTTACCCACTTTGGTAATGGCGGCGGTGAGACTGTTAACCCGGCTGTATTCAATGTAACCGGTAACAATGCCATTGTGGATTGGGTCTTCGTTGAACTTCGTGATAAAACCAACTCTTCACTGGTTGTTTCTACCCGCGCAGCACTTGTACAGAGCGATGGCGATATCGTGGATGTGGATGGCGTGAGTCCTGTGAAATTCTCGCAGTTGCCCGACAATACCTACTTTGTGGCTGTGCGTCATCGTAACCACCTTGGTGTGATGGGTGCCAACACTTTTGTCCTGACCAACACCGGTACTGTGGTGAACTTTACCAATGGCTCTGTTCCGGAATACAACATCGGTATCCAGAACAATATCAATTACGCCACACTTGCCCAGAAAGATTTGAACCCGGGCGTAAGAGGTCTGCATGCAGGTAATGCCGCCAACGACCATAAGGTAAAATACCAGGGTGTGAACAGCGACAGAACCCGCATTCTGTATGAATTGCTGAACTTCCCGGGAAATACCCTGTATGAGTACAACTACAATTTTGCACTGGGTTATTTCAGTGGTGACATCAATATGGATGGTCAGGTGAAATACCAGGGTGTTAACAGTGACAACAACTATCTGCTAAGCCTTATCCTGAACTATCAACCGGGAACAACATCAGTATTTGACTTTTTCCTGGAACAACTACCGTAATACAAATAGAACATATCCGGGCAGTCATTGTGCTGCCCGGATAATGTTCTGAAACTTTTTGATACAGGAAACGTTAAAGAGTTCAACAACAAGACTGAAGAAGAAATTATTAAACCAAATCTTATAGTATCATGAAAAAAACTTTATTGCTTGTAAGCCTGATGTTCCTGGTGATCGCCGGATTTGCACAGGTTCCCCAAATGCGTACCAATTTGCGGTACAACACTTCACTGTGCCGTTATGAGGTATACGTAAGACCCTCACTGAATTATTCGAACTTTAACATGGGTGGCTCTCAGATTGTGATTGCGGTGCCTCACAACACCATTTTGAACTATACCGTATCACGAAGAAATGCATTTACCATCCTGTCTGTTGCTCCAAGTGGTGACCAGTGGTCAATTACTGCCTATGCTGACAAGGACCTTATCCCTTCCTACACCGCTTCGTTTGACTACTATGCAGTTGACCATTCAGGTGGAAATCTCGGGAATGTAACAGCCAATACTGAAATCCTCCTTTTTACCTTTAAACTGGGGAATAACTGTATCGACGGGCTCAGACTATGGGAAGGTGTGGGTGTTGCCAACGGTGGTGTTGGCGCAATTCCCAATGCCTTTAACGACCCCAAGTACCCCACAGGTGGTGGTGACTTTGAGACCAACTTCAGTGAGGCACTGACCCTTACCGAAACATGGGTAGGTAATTACAACAATACAGGTACTGTGTTGCCAAAACCATCTCTGAACATTACCTATGTGTGTGATGCTCCCATTCTTGGATATGCCACAATTACTGCAAATATTACCAGTGGTGCAGCCTGTACCCCTTTAACCTATACATGGTCAGGTGGTGGCACATGGCTTGTTCCTCCAACTACAACCAACCAGGGTATCGGAATGCCTCCTTATGGCACCTACAGCGTTGCAACTACCGACAATAATGGTTGTGCTGCCACTACTTCACTTACCCTTAGCCCGAGTTGTTCCCAACCGCTTCCGGTTGAGTTGATTCGTTTCACAGTTAAGAAGGATGGAAGCAATGCACAGCTCGAATGGGCTACTGCCACGGAAATGAATAACAATTACTTTGATGTGGAGCACTCCGTCAACGGAGAAAATTTCTCAAAGATTGGCAGGGTCTATTCCAAGAATGGCAACAGCACCTCCGTGCAGAACTACGATTTCATGCACCGGAGCACTGTTAAGGGGATCAACTACTACAGGCTGAAACAGGTGGATTATGACGGAGCATTTGAATATACCGATATCCGTTCCATCGTTTTTGGCAATGCCAATGGACTTACTATTTATCCGAATCCTACCAGCAGCATCCTGAATGTGAAGATCCCTGCCGGTATGGATGAGAATTCAGTGATTGAGATCGTTAATGCAGCAGGTCAGGTGGTTCGTTCGCTCAGCAATGCCAACCTCACCTCAAATGTACTCGAACTCAATGTGAATGATCTGGCCCTTGGGTACTATTTCATTCAGATCAGGACATCTGCAGATCTTTTCCGCGAACAATTCGTGATTACTCGATAATCAGGAATTCCGTTTAAAGATACATGTAAGGGCTGTTCATCAGAGCAGCCCTTATTTTTTATGGTTTATCTCTAAGCCATGAACCAATTACTTCCCTGATTAGCGGATAGGTACTGGGGAGTACCTGTCGGTTTATGAAGTAGCTATCGGCCCATCTGACACAAAGGATATCCTCGGCAGGTTGTGGCATCAGCCATGTTTCATCTTTCACTGACATTTTATACCATTGGGTTTCTTTATGGCACCATTGGTTGTTTTCGATGTACAGATGATGAGTGATAACAGGCTGGCTGTTGGTAATGCCGCACAACACCCCGGTTTCCTCATAGGTTTCCCGGACAGCACAATCCGGATATGTTTCCTTTTCCTCTTTTTTCCCCTTTGGCAGATCCCATAACCCCCTCCTGAAAATCACCAGTATTTCTCTGTTTCGGTTGGAGACAAGACCCCCTGCGGCTGGAACAAAGCGGCAGCTTTGCAGAAGTTCCGAGAATGCTTTTCTGGGATCCGCTGTATAAATAAGCAGGTTATTCAGTAACTTATTGCTGCCTGGTATAATGAATTCAGACAATCTTCGTTTGACCTCCCCGGGATCGGCAGAGTTGAGAACGGCAGCTGAGGGCAGATGGCCTTCGGATGGATCCCTGAATTGAAGCAATGTTTGGTTAACGAAAATCTTATACATTTGCAACATGGAACAGATAAAAGAGAGAGCGCTTAAAACGGCTGGTTTCTTATTGCAAATTAAAGCAATTAAGTTAAATGCTTCAACCCCTTTCACATGGGCTTCTGGCTGGAAATCACCGATCTACTGTGATAACAGGAAAACCTTGTCGTATCCGCAGATTCGTACCTATTTGCGGCAGGAGATGGTAAAAGTGATTGAGGATGAATTCGGGGATGTGGATTTAATTGCGGGTGTCGCAACCGGAGGTATTGCCCTCGGAGCTTTGGTGGCGCAGGAATTAGGACTTCCCTTTGCATACGTGCGGGGAGCAGAAAAAAAGCATGGCCTGGGGAACCAGATAGAGGGTGTTGTGAACCAGGGACAATCGGTTGTGGTGATCGAGGACCTGATCAGTACCGGGGGAAGCAGCCTTTCGGCCGTTACCGCCCTAAGGAATGCCGGATGTCAGGTGAAGGGGATGGTCGCTATATTCTCCTATGCCTTTCCGCAGGCAGAGAAAGCTTTCAGAGACGCCAACTGCAAGCTGTGTACCCTCAGCGATTACCCATCATTAATCGAACAGGCTATTTCCTCAGAATATATTGGAAGCGATCAGCTTGAAACCCTGGAAGCATGGCGCAAAGCCCCGGAAAAATGGGGAGTCTGATGCCGGATGAAGAAATTTTCCAGTAACCCCTTGCCTTCAAAAGAGTGCCTGAGCAGTCTGACCGACTGGTGCTCAGATTTTAGGAATATCATTACCCTGTTACCCGACCAGGTTTCAAACCGCACTGCAGACAGGGATTCATGTGCATTTTCAATTCCCGGAATGGCTGATCTTGCCTTGCATTATGCTGAACGTAACCCCGGGGGATTGATCAGGATGGTCCCTGATAAATCCCCTTTCCCTTTTGAGCTGCGAATTGAGATTTCTGAAGCTGGTACACCCGAAGGATCTGCACGGGTACAAACCTTTCTTGAAGCTGATCTGAACCCGATGCTGGCCATGCTGGCCGGCCGCCCCCTGCAGCATCTTGTGGATGAGATCAACAGAAAACTTGCCGGGCTGAGTATTCACCAGCCAGGGTAAACCACCTCCTTATAGCCGAATTTCAGCTCCTCTGACGATGTTTTGATCACCAGCAGGCCTTCGGTCGTTGTTCCGGTAATAGTGCCGGAAATCGGCCCGAATTGGCCTGTAAACCTACTTTCAACCCCTTTCATGTACAAATGCTCATCGTACAGTTGATGGATCTTATCAAAACCTGTAATCAGGTCATTGGCAGATCTCTGCAGGCACTCGTGCAACAACCACCGGATTTCGTCCGGAGCATGTGCTTTTCCGGTTTCCATCAGAAAAGAGGTGGCATTGGTAAGGCTTGACGGGAATTGGTCTTCGTTTATATTGAGCCCTATTCCGATAATACTTTGCAGAATCCGGGAACCGGCGATTTTGTTCTCAATGAGGATGCCGGCGATCTTTTTATGATTGACCAGCAGGTCATTAGGCCATTTGATCTCAACGATATGTGGCTTTGGCAGAACTATGCTGACGCATTGCTGCAGGGCGAGGGCAACCATTCGGGAAAGATGGAACTGCAAATCAGGCGCAATATCGGGCTTGTTGATAATCAGGCTCATGAGCAGGTTGCAACTCCGGTTGCTGTGCCAGCTGTTCCGTCCGTGACCCCTTCCGGCAGTCTGGAAATCCGTTGTAATATAAAGCCCATGCTTCTGAATCAGGAAAGAGCGATCCCTGATGAGATCATCAGCGAGCGTATTGGTGGATTTGCATTCCGGGGTGTGCAGCCGGTTCTGCATTGAAGGGAGATATACCATTGGGTTGAAAGATCAGTGCTGGTATGTCAAAATTAGTAATTTTGCCGTAAAGTTAAAAGATGCGCAGAAAACAGACCCCACAGATTCCGGAGAAGCCTGCAGTTACAGCGGAAATGCTCGCTGGCACCATAGCAGAAGCCATGTCGGCAAAAAAAGGCGTAGACATTTTAATCCTGGATATGCGCAGATTGCCGAACAGAGTAGCTGAGTTTTTTGTTATATGCGGAGCAACATCGGTTACACAGGCAGAGGCATTGGCAGATCATATAGAAGTATTTGCAAGAGCTGAGTGCGGAATGAAACCGGTACATGTGGAAGGACTTCAGCAGCGGCAGTGGGTATTGCTCGACTATTTCGATGTAGTGGCACATATCTTTACCGGGCCATCCCGCTCCTTTTTCAGGCTGGAAGAGTTGTGGGCAGATGCTGAAGTAACGAGGATGGAAGCGTAACAAGAATCATTAATGTGAAAATGGAAAAAAACGGGAATGAAAAGCCGGATCCCAGATCCGGAAATGGAAATACAACAAAGAACAAGAGATTGTTCTGGATCTATGGTATCATTGTATTTGCACTGCTGATCCTGACCTCCATCAGGTGGGGCGGAGAACTGAAGGAGATCACATGGCTTGAGTTTGAACGGGAGATGTTGCTGAAGCATCATGTGGAAAAGGTTGTGGTGGTTAACCAGAAAACGGTGGAGGTATATATCCGGAAAGACAGCCTGAAAAACCCCCTCCATTCGGAGAAATACAAGGTGAATAAGCGTGGATTCAACGATGCTGACAATCCGGGTCCCCATTATTCACTGCCTGTGGTTACCATTGAGCAGTTTGAAAAACGTTTCGATGCGTTGCAGGAGAAATTGCTGGCACAGGATACCACCGGGCTTTGGCAGCGGATGCAGCGTGATTCCGCCAGTTTCAGCGAGCAGCTGTACCGCGATTC
>Ga0116155_10001419_pt1 | contig 17243 bp, 9 predicted proteins | sample AD_UKC032_MetaG_FD_89890 | JGI IMG/M metagenome (GOLD analysis project Ga0116155, IMG submission 89890) | Active sludge microbial communities of municipal wastewater-treating anaerobic digesters from USA - AD_UKC032_MetaG | ecosystem: Engineered > Bioreactor > Anaerobic > Digestate | place: USA...
GCGACCGCTTCATCGTCTTTTTGCCGCTTTTCCACTCGTTCACCATGACCGTCTGCATGCTGACCCCGCTTGCGGGAGGCGGCTCCCTGTATATCCTGAAATCCGTTAAGCCGTTCGCCAGCGTGATGAAGACGCTCGTCTTCAAGCGCATCACCGCCTTCGTCGCGATACCGCAGATATTCCATCTGCTGTCGGAAAAAAAGTTCCCGCTGTGGCTCCGCCTCCTCCTCAGGGTGCGCTTCTGCATCTCCGGCTCCGCCCCGCTTTCCGAAGAGGTCCTCAGGAGCTTTCAGAAGAACACCGGCCTGGTCCTGATGGAAGGGTACGGCCTGACCGAGGCCTCCCCCGTCGTCTCCGTGAACCCGCTCTACGGAAAGCGGAAGGTCGGCACCGTCGGGCCGCCGCTCCCTCGCGTGAAGGTCAGGATCGTCGACGCGTCCGGCGGCGACGTCCCCTGCGGAGAGCCGGGCGAGGTCTGCATCGGGGGCCCCAGCGTCATGAAAGGGTATTTCGAGAAGCCCGAGGAAACGGCGAACGTCCTCAGGGACGGCTGGCTGCTCACCGGCGATATCGGCAGGGTCGACGAGGACGGCTACCTGTCGATCCTCGACCGCAAAAAAGAGATGCTCAAGTGCCACGGGATGAACGTCTACCCCCGCGAGATCGAGCAGGTCCTCTACGCGCATCCGGCGGTCAAGGACGCCGCCGTCATCGGCGTCGCCGACCAGCATCGCGGCGAGGCGCCGGTCGCGTGCGTTTCGCTGAAGGAAGGCTCTGCCGCCGCGTCAGCGGAGCTGGTCCGCTTCTGCAAAGACAAGCTGGCTCCCTACAAGATCCCTCACAAGGTCAAGGTCGTCACCGATTTCCCGCGCAACTCCACCGGCAAGATCCTCAAGCGGGAGCTGAAAGAGCGCTTCCTGGCAGGCGCGCTGTGAGGACAGGAAAGGCTGCCGGCAAGCCGGCAAATCGTAAGATTTGCGGACCAGCCCCCGCATGGGGCAAGCCGGCGGATCGAAGATTCGCGGACCAGTCCCCGCATACGGATCGAAGATTCGCGGAGCGGTCCCCGAATGGGGGCAGATACGATATCTGGATCCTTGTCGCGGCGGCGCTTATCTTTTTCGTCGCGATCAAGACGCACCAGTACCACACGCTGGACCTGAAAGGCGAGATCGCCGACTACGAGACCGTTCTCTGGAACACCCTTCATGACAGGCCGCTGCAGATGCGGGAAACTTCCCTGTCGTTCCTGAGCGAGCATTTCTCGCCGGTCCTCTTTCTACTCGTCCCGCTCTACGCCTGTTTCCGGACGCCGCTCGCGCTCCTCGCCGCGCACGGCGTTGTCTGCGCGCTGGCGCTGATACCGCTCTATTTCCTCGTGAAAGCATATACCGGACGGCGCTGGCCGCCCGTCCTGGTCTGCCTCGCCTACCTCTTTTCGCGGACCGTCACCAAAGGGCTGCTGTACGATTTCCACCACGAGATCTTCTATCCGCTCTTCTTTTTCTGCGCGTTCCTCGCCGGCGTCAGGAAAAAGTGGCCCATCTACTACCTGGTCCTGGTTCTGTGCGCATCGGTGAAGGAAGACGCCTTCGTCGCCATCGGCGGGCTCGGGCTCTTCCTCCTCTTCTCGAAAGACCGGGGAGACCGCCTCCACGGCCTGGCAACGGCCGCTTTGGCCGCCGCGGGGATGATCGCCGTGCTGTATTGCGCCATGCCGTTCTTCCGCCTCTCGTCCGCGGGCGGCGCATATAAGTTCGCGGGCTACTGGGGCGGCTACGGCTCGAGCCCCGGCGAAATGGCCATGAACTTCGTCAACCCGCTGCGCCAGGCCGAGATCTTTTTCACCCCGCAAAAGACGCTCAGCATGCTGACCCTCTTCCTGAGCTTTGCATTCCTTCCCTTCGCCACGCTGCGCGGTCTCGCCTTTCTCGTCGGGCCGAACTTCTTTATCCTCTTCTCGTCGAACATCGATTCGCTGTTCAACCTCTCGATGTATTACGGCCTGCTCATCACGCCGTTCCTCTTCTACGCGAGCATCCTCGGGATGCGATCGATCGCCGCGAAATGGCCGTCGCGGCGAGACATCGTCTTGACCGCGCTCGCAGCGCTTCTCTTGTGCGGACATATCGCCGACAGCAGGCTGTTCAAGTTCTGCCGCCCGTCGTACTGGCGCGAGAACCCCCGCTACCGGACTGCGGTCGAGATCGCGCAGACGATACCCTGTGGCGCCGCCGTCTCGGCGCAGATCAACCTCCTCGCGTATGCGCCTCCCCACCCGGAGCGGGTCCAGTTCACGAACAACCTGGGCAGGGCTGAGTATCTGTTCCTCGATCTGCGCGGAGACACATGGCCGCTGTCGAAAAACGATTACGATGCCTTCGTCGGTGAAAAGCGGAAAAGCGCGGCATGGGAACTGATCTGCGAGCGGGATGATTTTCTTCTCTTTAGGAAGCTCACTGCGGGTCAAGCGCTGACATCTGCCGGAGAGGACACCGGCCGCTAATCGAAAACGATCGTTTTCCGCCCTCTGACCAGCACGCGGTCCTCGAGGTGGAAACGCACGGCGCGCGCCAGGACAAGCCGTTCGAGGTCGCGCCCTTTCCGGATCACGTCGTTCAACCTGTCCCGGTGGGATATCCTGGCGATATCCTGCTCGATGATAGGCCCGTCGTCGAGCACTTCCGTCACGTAGTGGCTGGTCGCGCCGATCATTTTCACGCCGCGCTCGCACGCCTGCTTGTACGGGTTGCTCCCGGAGAACGCCGGCAGGAACGAATGGTGGATATTGATGATCCGGTTCGGGTAAGCGTCGATGAATCCTTTCGAAAGCACCTGCATATATCTCGCCAGGACCACCGTGTCGATGCGCTGCTCTTTCAGCAATGCGAGCTCTTTGCCCTCCTGCTCGGCCTTGTTCTGCGCCGTGATCGGAAAGACGTGGAACGGCATCCCGTGGCGCTCGGCGAGATAGCGGAGGTCCGGATGGTTCGAAACGACGAGCGCGATGTCGGCGTCAAACTCGCCGATGCTGTGGCGCCAGAGGATCTCCTGCAGGCAGTGGTCGTATTTGGAGACGAAAAGGGCGACGCGGTGGCGCGCATCGCTGAGACGGATCGTCCACTGCGCGCCGAACTCTTTCGCAAGGGGCGTGAAGGCCTCCGCGAGCGACGCGATCGGGATGGTCAGCTGGTGCGTGTCCCAGGTGACCCGGATAAAGAAGAGCCCGTCGTCAGTATCGACGTGCTCGTCAAGGTCGAGGATGTTGCCGCCCCGCTCGAACAGGAAATGGGCGATACGCGAGACCAGCCCCCGCTGGTCCGTGCAGGACAGCAATAATGTGGCGCTCCGTACGTTCCCGCTCATGAGAGGTCTCCCGCCGGCAGGGGCGGATCCTTCCCCGCCCTTTTTCGCACCCTGTTCACTTTCGGCACTATAGTGCACACCGTCCAAACAATCAAGGAATTACGCCCGTGATTCAAGCATCTTCGATGTCATGACATCGCTTTCTGCATCTTGCTTCATCGCGGGCGGCATCGGCAACGCAAGATCGGCAAGATATGCGGAATCTGCCTTCAATCGAAGCAACATAGTATAGACCCCGGTCCGATGTCGTTTGCTATATGCTGCTAATCGTATGCTATCCAGCCTGCGCGCCTCTGCTTCGTCCTTTGCATACGCATGCGTGCATTCATGGCTGATTATGAAAGATAAGAACGGAAGAAGATCAACAGCGGGAACATCCATTGAAAGCAACGACCTGTCAAGCACAACCCTCCGGCCGTCAAGCGCCGCGTAATGAGCAACATTATCCCGGATCTCTATCGTGTCGGGCCAATCTGCACGTATTGCCCTGAAATACCGCTGTAAAACACCGATCGTTTTCTCTAAGTGTTTCGGCGCATCTCCATCTCTTTCTTTCAGAGCACGCTCGATCTTCATCGCGACGGAAGCGGCCGGTTCGTCTGCGGGGAATACCAGCTGTTTGCGAGCCCCGTCAGCTTCGGTATACATCACCGGCTCGCCAGACGGCGTACCGCCTGTCTTATAAAGCGGCTCGAACACGTCAAGGACCGCCAACCTGGAATCTAGTGAACTGTCGCCGTAGACCAAGCTCGCTGAGCCGCCGCTCGAAAGCAAAGCGTCTTCGCGCACTCCCAGATCGCTCTTAAGTTGCTTGAATACCTCCTGAGCAACGGGATAGAAGAAAGCCAGATCCTGATCGCCGGCATGGGCGTCCTCGATCTTGTGAACATCCTCCATGATAAGAGCCCTGTTCGTGCTCAAGGATGCGCGGGCGCTGCTCACCATGAGCCCCCCTTCGATGTAGTTATGCGTTCCGATAGCGCCGCGATTGACCAGCGTCACCATGACAGGAAGGCCTTTTACGACCGCTTCTTTTTGCAGCAGATTATAGACCCGCGCCGCAAGATCTGCCGAGAGGCACGAATCAATAAGAATAGTGATATCCGACAGGCTCCCATCCGACTGTTTTGCGCGCCGGACCAGGGCATCAGCCAGCTCGACATAGCTGACACCTTCCCTGGGATGCAGATCGGGGATCACTGTGTTATTCTCTTCACCGCCTTCAAGCCAGAAGTGCGTTTTTCCCCCATGTCCCAGCAGCCAGAGCGTCCCGTTCTTATGCAATTCTCCGATCGCCTTGAGAAGGCGCTGTTTATCTCTGCTTCCCGTATAGAACAATATGTTGTCTTGCCTGAGATTGAATTTTGTCACAAACATCAACGCATTAGGCGCATCTTCCGCTGCCCCTTCGTTACAGCCGACGATCAATGTCGAGTCTTTATCCAGGATGACCCTTCCCGCATGTTCTTTCCACACCCGCAAGAGATACGGCAACAGTGTCTCGATGTTCTCGTTGGCGGCCGGCAGCGAGAACCTTTTCAACGCGAGTTCGATACCCCTCGCGATCGAATATTGATTGGCGTAACTCATCGTTTCCGTCTGCTGACCGAATGCCTTATTCGCGTAGATCTTCATGATGGTCAGGGGATCGAGTGTCTTCGCATCGATCTCGTTCTGCCGGTAGATCAGATTTATGATAAGCCGGGCCGTCACCCGATTGTCCCCGAACCGCAGCGACTGCCTGGGATCATACTTGTTGAGTGTCCGATCCTTTATCTGCGGAATGATCGTATCGGTCTCAACGCCTTCCGCGGCAAAACGCGCCAACTGTTCGCACGCACTATCAGCGATCCTTATCCTCGGGTCGTTCAGCATCTTTATCAGGGGAGATATGTACTGCGCGTCCCGAATCTCCGGCATCGCCAGCTTCACGAGCGTTTTCACATGCGCGTCAAGATCGCCGGCCATCTGAAGCACCGTAAGATATGCGGAGGTGTCGCGCAGCGCGATAATACCTCGTATCGCGTAAGCGCGGATAAAAGGATCTGTATCGGCAAGCGCCTCGCGCAGCGCAGGAAGCGTACGAGGGTCTTTCCATTCTACAAGCGTTATGACCGCAACCTTGCGCACTTTCAGGTTCCTGCTCTTCGCTGCGCGCATTACGATATCAACAAGCCGGGGAGTTTTCCTGTTTTTCAGGGTCGTGATGATGATGAGCGCTCGATCTTCTTCCATGATGTCCATGTTAGCGGCCAGATACGCATACAGTTCCTGGCGCTCGCACTTCTCCAGGGCCTTCAGCGCATGCATAAATACTCCCCGATCGCGATGGCCGAGCATCTCGCTAACCATCTCAAGAGCATCCTTATCGAGGTTCACATACGGCGCCATACGGTCAATGATCGTGTGCAGCGGCTCTACCGACGACGAGCGAATGACGTTATTTCCTCTCCAGTATGCAATGTTATTATGAATCTCCGCCCTCTTCTCCGGACTCAATTCCTCACCGGCGGTTGCCGATGATGCACTGGCGGCTGTTGATGAGGACTCGACAGTTTTTCCCTGAAACTGTTTGATCTTGCCTGTCAGCGCAACATCCGATGCGCCATATATCTCGCGCGATAAAGCGCGTATGAGATAGTGCGGATCGGTCGGCCCCTTTCGCACGATCGAAAAAGCGTCTCCCGAGATCGGCACGCGCCTCATCTCCCTAAAGCCCGCGCCTCTCGCACCGCTCTTCATGATCACGATCTCGCCGCCAAAAATCCCTGCAGAGGGCATAAACCGATACACGCCGAGAACTTTGAATAACTTGTTGAAGGCTGCCGAGACCATCCGGCTGTTCAATTCGAGTTTTATTAGTCCCTTTTCGATGAGATATTCCTCGACCTCATGAAACAGGGGCACCGCAGGATCGTCGGCGATCGACTGATGGATCCCGATAAGCTGGTCCTTCACAGAGGCGAAACCGAACATATCGCCGCACTCACCGGCAAATTGCACAAAACGGGGCGACTCCTCAAGCGGGATATCCTTAAGCACTGACGTGAGAGTCATCACTATACCGCCGTATTTCGGATCGGTCAGCGACTTTTGAAGGACCCAGTCAAGATCGATCGCCCCCATCTCGGTATAGGGGAGACGGCGCACAGTCCCATCTGCATCCTTTGCGATTATTTCCCTGCCCTCTATCCCTTCAAAACGGGTTTTTTTTCCGATCAGCCCGCTTTCATTTGCCGTTTGTTCATTTGCGTCATTTCGGAAGATCGATTCTGGAGCAAGCGAGCATTTCTCTGGAGGCAGCGCATGCACATATATGCCGCTGAGCAGGAGCATCGATGTAATAATGCCGAATATTTTCTTCATCATATCAACCTGTGCATATTGCCGGTATAACCTGATTTTAGCCTCGATCTTACCCGGTGTCCATACTAACTGCAGACGCGGTCGCCGTTCTGCCCCGCGATCCGGCCGCAGTAGCGCTCGGTGAGGACCGGGCCGAGCACCGAGGTGATCAGCATCATCACGATCACCGTGTTGACCATCGGCTCGTCGATGAGTCCGGCGCCGGCGGCGTTCTTCGCCTGGAAGGCGACGATCGCTGCGGCGAGCGTCGCGGCAACCTGCGGGAGGGACAGCGACCACATCGCGAACCCCTCGTCGCGGGAATAACCGAAGATCCGCCGAGTCGCCAGCGCGGCGATCAGCTTCGCCGCGATCAGCCCGCCGACGATGCCCGCCACCATCCAGATATGCGACATGATGGTTCTGCAGAAGACAGGCACGTCGATGAGAAAACCGATCGTGATGAAGAACATCGGGACGAACAGGGTGTCGCCCATGAACTCGATCTCTTCCTTGGCCGGGCTGTGGCGAACCGCCTTGTTGACGGCGAGGCCGGCGAGGAACGCGCCGACGATCGCCTCGAGGCGTATGATCTCCGCCCCGAACCCGGCGAGCGCGATGATGACGAACATAAGCGCAACCTGGCTTGCCTTCGAGCTGCCCCACCGCCGGAGCAGCCACTGGCCGAACGTCGTCAGGCCGATGAGAACCGCCGGCACATAGACCGCCAGCCCCAGCAGCTGCAGAAGGAATGTGTTGAGGGAGAATCCCGCCGTATGGATCGGTATGCAGACCGCCAGGACCAGCAGCCCCGCGATGTCGGTGAACATCGTCGCGCCGGCCGTGACGGCGATCGCCTCGTCGTCGACCAGCTTCTTCGCCATGACGATCGGAAAGCCGATCAGTGTATGCGACGCAAGCAGAGACCCGACGAGAAGTGACGACAGCATGCCGTAGCCCGACAGCAGCGCGACGGCGCCGCCGGCGACGAACGGTATCGCGAAGGTCAGCGAGCCGAACACCACCGAGCGCGATCCGGTCTGCCTGAACCGGTCCAGGTCGATCTCCATCCCCGCAAAGAACATCAGGAGCAGCTTGCCGACCTCGGACAGGAAATGGGCGACCGGGGCGTGCTCCTGGGCCACGCGGAGGCCGTTCGGCCCGAAGACGATCCCGGCCAGAAGGAACCCGACGACCGAAGGAAGCCGTATCTTCCGGCAGACGATCGGGACCAGCAGGATAATCGCCATGGCGAGCGCGAAGCGCGCCAGGATCGACATATGGGTCAGCGATTCAAGGGACTGAGCGATCATGCGTCATCTCATGGAATTAACCACCGCCCTGAAGCAGGCCATTACCTTCTCTTCCCGACCAGCGATGCGATCACCTCTGCCGTCGCCCGTCCCTGCCGTTCACGGATCAGCTCGGGCTTGAGCCTGGTCATGAACGATATCAGCGCGGCGATCAGGCCGGTCCAGCCGGTCTGGTGGCTGGCCCCGATCCCCGCGCCGCAGTCGCCGTGGAAATACTCATAGAAGAGCAGGTAGTCGCGCCAGTGCGGGTCCTTCTGGAACTTCTCCGTCTCGCCGTAGACGGGGCGGCGCCCGTCGGCGCCGCGCCGGAAGATGTTGGCCAGCCGCCGGACAAGGTCCTGCGCGACCTCGAAGAGCGTCATCATCCTCCCCGAGCCGACGGGACATTCAACCTTGAAGGCGTCGCCGTAAAACCCGTAAAGCGACAGGAGCGCCCGGAAGATGAGGATATTGACCGGCATCCAGATCGGCCCGCGCCAGTTGGAGTTGCCGCCGAACATCCCGCTGTCCGATTCCGCGGGAAGGTAGCCGACGCGGTACTCGTGCCCGTCGACGGTGAACGTGTACGGATGCTTCTCGTGATATTTCGAGAGAGAGCGTATGCCGTAGTCGCTCAAAAACTCGTCGGGGTCGAGCATCCGCGAGAGGACGCGGCGCAGTTTCGTCTCGTCCAGCACCGAGAGCATCCGGTGGCCGTTCACGCCGCGCCGCCGCATCGAATAGATGTTCTTGACCATCTCCGGGTACCGCCGCGATATCTCGTCGATCCGCGCGGCGAAGGCCGGCAGCTTCTCGAGGTCCTCTTCGGAGAAGACCGTCACGGCGCACAGCGGCAGGAGCCCGACCATCGAGCGGATCTTCAGCCGGTGGGCGCGCCCGTCGGGCAGCCGCAGGACGTCGTAGAAGAAGCCGTCCTTCTCGTCCCACATCTCGTCGATCCGCTCGCCCGGCCGGTCCATCGACGCAGCGATCCTGACGAAATGGTCGTAGAACTTGATCGCGAAGTCCTCGTAGACCGGGTCGTGCTCGGCGAGGAGCAGCGATATCTCCAGCATGTTCTGCGCGAAAAGCGACATCCACGCCGTGCCGTCCGCCTGCTCCAGCCGCCCGCCCGTCGGCAGCGGGCTCGACCGGTCGAAGACGCCGATGTTGTCCATCCCCAGGAAACCGCCCTCGAAGACGTTCTTGCCGTCAGGGTCCTTCCGGTTCACCCACCAGGTGAAATTGAGGAGAAGCTTGTGGAAATTGCGCTTCAGCATCGGCACGGCCTGCTCCTTCATCAGGAGAAGGTTGTTGAACCGGTAATTGAAGATCGTCGCCCAGGCGTGCACCGGCGGGTTGACGTCGCCGAAGTTCCACTCGTAGGCCGGGATCTGGCCGCTGGGATGGAGGTAGCGCTCACGGAGCATCAGGTCGAGCTGCTGGTTGGCGAAATCGGGATCGACGAAGCTGAGCGCGATCGTGTGGAACGCGAGGTCCCACGCGGCGAACCAGGGATATTCCCACTTATCGGGCATCGAGATCACATCGCAGTTGGCCATGTGGAACCATTCGGAATTGCGCATCCCCTTATGCGCGTCCGTCTGCGGATCGAGGCCGTGGTCCTTGAGCCATTGGTCGACCTCGTAGATGTAGGTCTGCTTGCTCCAGAGCATCCCGGAGAACCCCTGGCGGAGTATTCGCCGGTCGTCTTCGGTGACAGCCCGCGGCATGATCGCGTCGTAGAAGGCGTCCGCCTCGCGCTTGCGGAGGTCGAGGACCCTCTCCGCGGCGCTCCCGCTGAACGCCGGCGCTCGACGCGCCGTTCCTGTCGCGGATAGGCGCAGCGTCACGGACCACTCCTTGCCAGCAGGCACCGTCTTCACATAATGGAACGCCGCCTTGGTTCCCTTACGCGCGGGATTCACCGCGCCGGTCTCACCGTTAATCAGGTACCGGTGGAATGCGTCCTTCACGTGCGGCGTCGCGTTGGTCTTATGGAAGAGCCGCTCCGTGTTCGTCTCGTTCTCTGTGAAGATGATCTCTTTCGGCTCGTCGCCGGCCATGGAGTAGAGGCCGAGCTCGGGATGCGTTGCGGTCACGCCGCACTTCCCCGCCGCTGCGATGACCGGCTTTTTGATATTCTCGTCCATCCACCAGGTATTGCGAAACCAGAGGTGCGGCAGGATATGGAGCGGCGCCTCGGCGTTACCGCGGTTCACGGCGCGGATCCGGACATACAGGTCTTCCGTCCCCGCCTTGGCGAACTCGACGAAGATGTCGAAATAGCGGTCCTTGTCGAACACCTTGGTGTCGAGGAGCTCGTATTCCCACTCCTTCGGGCCGCGCGACCTGTTTGTCTTGACGATCAGGTCGTAGGGATATGCCTCCTGGGGATACTTGTAGAGCATCTGCATCCAGGAGTGGGTCGGCGTGCTGTCGAGGTAGAAGTAGTACTCCTTCACGTCCTCGCCGTGGTTCCCCTCCGAGTTGGTGAGGCCGAAAAGCCGCTCTTTCAGGATCGGGTCCTTCTCGTTCCAGAAGGCAAGGGCGAAGCAGAGGCGCTGTTTCTCGTCGCTGATCCCGGCGATCCCGTCCTCGCCCCATTTGTAGGCGCGGGACCGGGCATGGTCGTGCGGGAAATAGTTCCAGGCGTTGCCGTCGCGGCTGTAATCCTCGCGGACCGTCCCCCATTGCCGTTCGGAGAGATAGGGGCCCCACAGGCGCCAGGGTGTTTTCTTCTCGCGCGCTTCGGCAAGGCGTTTATGCTCTACAGACAGGTCTGCCATAGGTCCCCCCTTTCCGCGCCTCAACCGATGCGATGCGGTTCACCATGCGCATCATCGGAGATCGTCATTTTGCCGTATCGGTTAGTTTCGACTGAAGTTCCAACATCGGGCGCTGGTTTATCTTGAGCCATCCCGCCGCCGGATTGTCGAGATCAACGTTCATCAGTATCACGCTCGCGAACGAGACCGACATCACGACAACAACCACAATATTCCCTTTGCCGTGCAGGCCGAACTGGTAGCCGACGCCGATCATCGAGAATATCGTCAGGATATAGAGGGCGGCCCACACGACGGGAGGTATGCGATAACTCAAGGCCGTCACGCGCGAGGTATGGATGTCGATCATCTGGTTGAGCGCATCGATGAACTGGGAAACGATATCGGGGTTCTTGAGATCCTCCTGAGCGATCGCCTCGGCGTGGCGCCATATCCGGTCCTGCATGTCATCCGATTCCCTGATCACCTGTTGCAGCTTTTCAGGGTGCCGGGTCAGATCAACGCGGAGATCTACATATTTCCTGAGGAGATCCCGGACCTCCCCCTTATGAGGTTCGGGAAGAAGCCCGGCGCGCAGGTAGGTCGTGCCGATGGCATTGATATCGTTGAGCAGCAGCTCGCGCCGCGCATCGAAACGCGACGCCGACATGCTGAAGGTGAACGCCAGGATGAACGCGAGGAGGCCGCATGTCGCACCGACGGCCGCGCCGACCGGCGCCTCGGCCGCATCGTCAGAGCGTTTCCGTTTCCAGCGGCCAAGATAGAGCCCCGTCGTGACGGAGGCCAGTATGATCGCCACCGTCCCTGCGAAGATCGCCCACAACGGAATGAGATCCAACGGCCCCGGATTCATATGCGTCCTCCTTTCCCGATCATTATAACGCTATCTCCTCTTTTCTTTTCAGCTTCCGCTTTCATTATAGGGAGTCCATACGCGGAAGTCAAGCAAAACCTAGGAACGCTCAACCGCTCACTTCGCGCATGCGGTTCACGAACTATTCTCGCATGAAGGAAGGGTATCTGCGGATAATTCTTTCATGAGTCAAGGTGCACGGGCACGCGATCACGCCTGCTCAGTCACCGCCTCGACCCGCCCGGCGCGGACCGCCGCGCGCAGGGCGGCGTGGTCGCGCTCGTTCTGGTCTGCGTAGGCGGATGCGAACGCGGCGAGCGCGTCTTCGAAGGCGTCGCTCTTGCCGAGATAGGCTGCGAGCGTCACCGCGTCGGTCGAGCGCGCGTGCGCGCGAGCAAGCGCCCAGCCGCAGCACACGGCGTAATTCCTGAGGTTCTTCGGTTTCATCACCTCGACCACCGGCTTTATCTTGGCATCGCGCAGCTGGCGGAAATAGAAATGCCGGGCCTGTGCTCCCGCGCCTGTCGCCCAACCGAGGAAGATGTCGCTGGATGCCTGCATAAGCCGCTGGCCGCGGACCACCCGCTCGCCACGGTGCTTGTACGGCGAGCCGCCCGCATGCGGCTCCAACACCGACTGACGCGCCTCCTTGAACTGCAGGAAAAGCGGGTCGCCGTTGCCGGCCATCAGGAGAACGATCCCGCACAACGTCCCGACGCTCCCGACACCGACCACCTTGTAGGCGATATCCGCAATCTGGAAACGGTCGAGCAGGACCCGCCGTTCCGGCGGCAGCGTCTGGATATACCGCCTGAACGTGGCAACGGCTATCTTGTAAAATTCCTTGCTCTTCGTTTCCGGGACATGATAGATGAGCGGCGGCTCGTCCTTGATCCGCGGCTGCTCGCCCTTTTGGAAGGCGAGCTTGGCAAACTCCTTCTCGTGCGAACTCCCCTCGGCCGCTTTCCTGACAAGCCCCAGGTTGAACCGCTTCATTTGCTCGTCATCCGAAGACAGGATCAGCTTTTCGAGGTCGATCTGCTCGTACCACGTCTGGAGGAGCGGCATCCCCGCGTATGCCGCCATCTTCTCGCGGTAGGTGCGCGCGGCGGTCCACGCCGCCTTCCTGCAGTCGCTCTCCTTGAACCCGTTGGCGCGGCCGGCAACGACAAAGCTCGCCGCAAGCCGCTTCACGTCCCATTCCCAGGGCGCAACCGACGTCTCGTCGAAATCATTGATGTCGAAAACGATCTTGCGTTCGGGCGTCGCGAAGCCGCCGAAATTGACCAGGTGGCAGTCGCCGCAGGCCTGGACGTTGATGCCGTTTGCCGGCGTCGGGGCAAGGTCGCTCGCCATGATCGAGGCAGCGCCCCGGTAGAACGCGAACGGCGACGCCATCATCCTGCCGTAGCGGATCGGCAGGAGCTCTTTCACCCGGCCGGCGCTTGACTCGATAAGTATCTTGATCGGATCGCGGCGGCTCTTCGGCGCCTTCCATTTCGCGTGGAGTTCGCGCGCGCAGCGTTCGCGCAGCGCCTTGCCCGCCGCCCTGCGCTCCTCGACCGGGCGGCAGTGGCTCTGGGACGGCAGCGACAACGGCAGGAGCTCTGCTTTTCTTTTCACGCGGATGGCGGTTCTCATACGCATCTCCTTTCTCGATCGGTTCAGCCGCTTATGGTGAACAGCGGGCTGGCAAGTTTCTGGTCTGTCTCCGTGAGCGAAAGGAATATCATCATCAGGGTGAAGTTACGCTTGGAGACGATGTCCTTATCGTCTATCCAGAACCAGTGATCGCGGTATTTGATCGCCGCATACGCGTCCGCAGGCTTCTCCCTGGCGGAACGAATCTTCACCGAGAAGAGCTTGTCGTACGGAGATGCATCAGGCGTCGGCGCCGTCCTGCCTTCCGTGACGTGCTGCTGCGGGACGTCGATCACCGCGGCCATCTCGAGCATGATCTCAAGCATCGAGCGCGTCGCCAGCGCGATCTCCCCGTCACTGGCCGGGAGCTTGCCCGCAACAACCGTATATTTCTGGACGCCCTGTTTCAGCCGGAGGATCTTACGGACGGTGTCCGCCTGCTCCCGGAATTCATCCCTGCGGGACTCATCGGCGATCACGAAAACAACCGCATCGGCCGCGCCGTCCTTCTCGACGCGGATATCGGTCACGCCGGCGGCCTGGATGGCGCGCATCGCCTTCAGCAAGGAGTCGAATTCTTTTCCTTCGTAGAGCGTATTCCGAATCCTCGACGTATTGCGCACACCGTTCACCGACTTGACAGTGAACGAGAATATCACATCGACCGGCCAGCCACTCTGGATCATGTTGATGACGGCGGCAGGCGGGATCGGCGTCAACAGGTTCTTGGTGAACTTCTGGCCGGTAAGCGGCGCGTAGCTGATCGTCGGCTTGTCGACATACCGCTGATGACCGCCGAGCATCCCTCCCAACCCGTACGGAGAGGTCGCTGACTGCGGCCACGTAAAACCGGTATTGGCGGCGGCGTCGACCTGCTGCTCGATCCCGTACTGGCTAATGAGCGATGTCACGTCCAGGAACGTCGGCGGGTCAAGATAGCGCATCTTGACGATGTTGAAGAGCATCTGTTTCTTCCACGACTCGGATATCTCCTGGATATAATCGATCCGGTCGTTGACCACGGTCCTGGGGCCGAGGGAAGAGCACCCGCAGACAAGAGCGATAGAGATCAACCCGATCGCAGGATTCCTCATACAACCTCCTTCATTGACGTGCAGCCTGATTATACCGCTTTTCAACGGATGGGATACGGAGAAGATCTTTGTTTTGCATCCTATCTTTACTTCTTCCGGAATTGCGCGGCACCGCCGGAATGCTGACGTTTCAGGACCGCCGTTATCAACGTCCGCCACGTCAGCGTGTCGAAATAGAAGGCCTCGTCCCAGAGCCAGTAGAAACGGTCGGCGTTCACGAACGAATAGCCGTCCCGATAGTCGTTGTCCCTGGTATCATATCCCACCGCGACCGTCCGGTGGCCGCCGATGTCGGCCCAGCTGTGCGGCCCGACATCCCCGCATGGACGGCGTATTCGCCAAGCGATCCCTCTCCGTCAACGATGATGTTTCGGAGGGGGCGTCGATCTGAGGCGTGAATTGAACTTCATCTCGAGGTTGTCGGCGCTCTCTTTATTGAAATCTTCGGATTTTTTTCCTCTCGTATCGCCCGCTGTATTATTGAACAACCGTTTGTCATCGTCGATCTTGAGCCGCGAAGAGGACGTGAAGACGTCGGAATGCCCTTTGTTCAGGTCCTCCAGCCTCACGCTCCTTCTATTATCGTCCGGACCATCCGCGGCCAGCGACAGCAGCGCCGTTGACGCGGCAACCAAAACAACCACCGAGAAAGACACGCATATCGATAACCTCATCTACACCTCCTTGGACGGGATCCTGAAGAACATCGTATAAAAAACCGGGACGGCGACGAGGATGAGGACCGTCGCAAAGCCGAGGCCGAAAACGATCGTCACCGCCATCGGGACGAAGAAGATATCCTGGAACAGCGGGATCATACCCAGCATCGTCGTCGCCGCCGCGTTGAAGACGGGGTTGAGGCGGCTCACCCCCGAATCGATCACCGCGGCGAGCGGATCTTTCCCCGCAGCGAGCTGAACGTTGATCTCGTCAGCGAGGACGATCGCCGTCTTGATCAGCATCCCCGACAAGCTTAGAAACCCGAGGATCGCCATAAAGCTGAAGGGCTGGCGGAACGCCAGCAATCCGAGAGTGACGCCGATGATCGAGAACGGCACCGTCAGCCAGATAATCAGCGGCACCCGCACCGCGTTGAAGAGGCAGATAACGATCGCGACCATGATCACGAAAAAGACCGGGATGCTCTTCGCCAGGTTCGCGTTGGCCTTGGCGGAATCCTCCGCCTCGCCATCCCAGCCGAACGTATACCCCGGCATACCCTTGATGGGAAACATGTTCTTGTACGACAGCGGCACCGTCGCGGCGGTGATCTCGCCGTCCGCCAGATCGCGGCCGGTGATCGCCCTGAAGTCCGCGCCGACCGCCCGCTCGATCTTCGGTTTGACCCGCGCGAAGAGCGCGCTCGGTTGGCCGGAGACCGGATCGGCATGGAGGGTCAGCGTCGGCCGCCTGTCGCGCCGCCATATGATCTCGTCCTCGAACTCCGTCTTGAACCCTGAAACGACCTGGCGGAGCGGGACGGCCGTCCGTTCGGCAGGCGACCAGATGGTGAGTGCGTTCAACGCGTCGACCGACTCACGTTCGTGCTGAGGCGCCCGGGCGAGGATGTCGATCAGCCTGTTATGCTCGCGGTATACGCCGATCTTCTTGCCGTCATACGACTCGAGAAGCGCCTCGGCAACGTCCGGGCGTGCGATCCCGAGACGCCGCGCCTGCGCCTCCTCCAGCTGCGGCCTGATCACCTTCGCCTTGTTGCCCCAGTTCTCCCTGATGTTTTTCGCGTCGCCGTCAGTCGCAAGGACCTCTTTGGCCTTCGCCGCCAACAGCCGCACCGTGTCCTGGTCGGGGCCGCTCACGCGAAACTGGATCTTGCCGCCATCGCCCGGCCCGAGCATGAACTTCTTCACCTCTATCAGCGCGCCGGGAAGGAGCTCGTCCAGCTCCTTCTGGACCTGCGGCGCCGCCTTGTCGATCTCCCGGAAATCCTTCACGCTCACGATTATCTGGCCGTAACTGCGGTCGGGCTGTTCCGTCGGGTAGGTCAGCAGGAATCGCACCTCTCCGCCGCCGACCAGCGTCGCGATATGGGTCGTCTCGGGACGTGACATGAGATACTTCTCCGCCTTTATGACCGCTTCCTCCGTCGCGGCGATACTCGTCCCTTTCGGCATCCAGAAGTTCACGAAATACTGCGGCCTGCTCGACGGCGGGAAGAAGCTCTTGTCCACAGAACCGAAACCGTATACCGAGACGGCAAAGAGTACGAGCATGACGCTCACCGTCAGCCGGCGGTATTTGATCGCCGCACAGAGAAATCTCCGGTACACGCCGTAGAAGCCGCCCGCGTACGGGTCGGACCGAACCCCGCCCGCCGCGCGTTCGCGGTCTTTCTTCCCCAGGAGGAAGAGTTTGCAGAAAAGCGGCGTCGACGTCACGGCAGTCACCCAGCTGAACATCAGCGAGATCAGGATCACCTGGAACAGCGTCCGGCAATACTCGCCCGTCGAATCCTGCGAGGTACCGATGGCGGCGAACGCGATCACGGCAACGGTCGTCGCCCCGAGGAGCGGCGCGGCGGTCTGGCCGACCACCTCTTTTGCGGCGTCGAGCGCATCCTTCCCCTGCAGCATCCGGACCTTCATCCCGTCGGTCACGACGATGGCGTTGTCGACCAGCATCCCGAGCGAGATGATCAGGGCGCCGAGCGATATCCGTTCGAGCGTCACCCCCCACATGTCCATGAATATGAACGTCCCGCAGATCGTCATAAAGAGGACGGCGCCGATGATAAGGCCGCTCCGCAATCCCATCGTCAAGAGGAGGACGAGGACGACGATGACCACCGCCTCGATCAGGTTGACGAGGAATCCCTTTACCGCTTCTTTGGCCGTGTCGGACTGCA
>Ga0116155_10001423_pt1 | contig 17224 bp, 20 predicted proteins | sample AD_UKC032_MetaG_FD_89890 | JGI IMG/M metagenome (GOLD analysis project Ga0116155, IMG submission 89890) | Active sludge microbial communities of municipal wastewater-treating anaerobic digesters from USA - AD_UKC032_MetaG | ecosystem: Engineered > Bioreactor > Anaerobic > Digestate | place: USA...
ACAATGGCTCAAGCGCGCCGACTAGCCAAACCATCGTTGGCACGCACCATGACACGGTTACGCATCGAGTGCGTGACCGGCCAGGAAATGTCGTCGTGCTGAGCAGCGAAATCCGGAGCCACGATCTTCTCCTCCCCCTGTCCAGAGGGAGGGGCAAGGCGGGTGGAATCAAAAGGTATTGACTTCAATTTTCGCCCACTTTTCGCCGTCGACCGTAACAGGCCCTGTCGGGTGAATGTCTGAAATCCAGCAGCCGGGCAGCGCTGTACCGGGTCAGAGCAACAGAGAAACATTTGCTCGAACATGATCGTAAGGTGCCTTGATCAAACGACCCTCTCGTACCAGCAACCCGGCGTGCTCCAGAACCGAAACATCCTCATGGACAAGCTTGTAATCGCGCGCCAACGTCTTCGCAAGTTCTGATATTGACTTGGCCGGGTGAGCATGAACATTGCGCAGAAGCGCCAGCCGTTTCGGCGAAAGCGTGGAAACCATCTCATTCAGATCGAAGAAGGTCAGATTCGTCTCGCGAAACTCTTCCCCGCGTTCAAGCTGGTGCCAAGCGCCAATAAAGCGTTTGCCCATCTCGTCGATGGAGCCAACATTGAGTTTGACGGTTTCGCTCATTTTTCACCTCGTTTGGTCTTGATGTCGGCCAGGAAATCCGCAACCAGAATTTCGAGCGTTGAGAAGTCGTACGGTTCTTCTCTTCCCGCTATAGGCCTGTGATCCCCTTTGCCTCGCTCGTTGTCGTAGCCAATCATTCGTTCGCCGTGGCGACATATCCCTTGCGGGCGTGGCGTCCCTACAGGATAGGTTGCCATGAGAGAACCCACGGTTGATACTCAGACCAGTTTGTCATCGACTAATCTGAAGACGAACGCGAGATGATCAGTCACGGCATCAACGCCACCAACAAGACGCTCGAAGAACCTCCCTGAATACACGGGCGCCCAGCATGGACGCAAGGCGCTTCATTTTTACCCGATTTTGGACGTCGACCGCGACAACTCAACCGGAATTTCTGACCATTTACGCGAGTGACGGGTGACAAATTTGGTCAGTTCTGTCCTGCCGGGAAGTTCCTTGTTGCGTTCAATACAACAAAATAAGACACTCTGCGCCGCGAAATAGGCTATGCCATGAGGCTGGCACGGAATGTGTTAGTGTGTGCACAGCGGCTTTCCGCTTCTTTCGCAAAAAAGGAGATTCAAATGAAACGAGTTCAACAGGGCTTTACCCTTATCGAACTGATGATCGTCGTGGCGATCATCGGTATTCTGGCTGCCATCGCGTTGCCGGCTTATCAGGACTATACGATCCGAGCCAAGGTATCGGAAGTGGTGCTGGCTGCTTCCAATCCTAAAACTAACGTAGCAGAGTTTTTTCAGTCTAAGGGTTACCTTCCATCTGCCGCCTCCCTCGGCACGATTGACACTCAGTCGAAATTCGTGAGGTCTGTTGCTTGGAATGGAACGGATACTATTACTGCCACTGCAACTGGCACCTTGGACCCGAAGTTGTCCGGCCAGACGATCACCTTGTTGGCGGCGACGCGGAGCAACGGGCAGATCGATTGGACCTGTAATGGTAGCATTGCTCCAAAATACAGGCCTGCAAGCTGCAAGTAAATCGACCAAGCTCGATTGTGGGGGCCGCTCTTCGGAGCGGCTTTTTTTTGGGTATGACGAGAAGAAGCGGATATGAGGATATGAAATTCTGGCTTAAGCGAATTTTCCCTATGCTCGGGATGGCCGTATTCGTTCTTGTATTGTATTGGCCCGGATTATATGGCGGATTTTTTTTCGATGATTTTGTGAATTTTCTCGAGCCGGCTGAGATTCGCATCAAGGAACTGTCGTCGGATACCCTTTTGGCCGCCTGGCAAAGCGGGCATGCCGGGCCATTGGGGCGGCCGATCAGTATGTTGAGTTTTGCCCTAAATTACTATTTTTCGGGCTTCGTTCCGTTCTATTTCAAACTGACCAATGTAGTCGTTCATCTGTTGAACGGCCTTCTAGTGTATTTGCTGGTGCATCTGATCGCGCGCGCAATGGGGCAATCATCAAAGCCGGCAGGTGCCGGGCCGATGTTGGCGCTAATGTTGGCAGCCGCTTGGGCAATTCACCCCATTCAACTGACTTCAGTGCTCTATGTCGTCCAGCGGATGACCAGTCTATCGTCCATGTTCATGTTGGTCGCGCTGCTGCTGCATATCTGGGCACGCCAGTTGCGCCCCTTTGACAAGCGTGGGTTGTGGGCGCTGGTCGTGGCTTGGGGCGTTGCGTTCCCTATGGCGCTATTGAGCAAGGAAACCGGTGTTCTGTTTGTAGGATATGTGTTCGCCTATGAACTAATTATTCGCCGCCATTTCAACCGGGGGTTTGATCGTCCGGCGACATGGTTTTTGTCGTCACTCTCGGTTGGCGGAGTGGCGTTCCTTGCTTATCTGTCTTTTTCCTCCTCATCGCTATTTAGTGGTTATGAAGAGCGTGCCTTTTCGCTATTCGAGAGGTTGATTACAGAAGCGCGGATCGTCTGGACCTATCTGGGGATGATTTTTCTTCCGTCACTCACGGATTTTTCCCTGTATCACGATGATTACGAGATCTCCAAAGGCCTTCTGCAACCAGTCTCCACTCTGTTGGCCGTTGCCGGAATATTTGTCCTGTTCGTGATTGCCTGGCATCAAAGAATCAAAAGGCCACTCATTGCGTTCGCGATTGCCTGGTTCCTGATCGGCCACTCATTGGAGTCAACTGTATTTCCTTTGGAGTTGATGCATGAGCACAGGAATTACTTGCCGAGCCTTGCACTCGTTTTTCTGATCTTGCACATGGTCCTTTCCCCACCCATGAATACGCCCGCAATTCGAACAGCGATGCTGGGCGGCGGGTTGGCCATGTTGCTCTATTTCGGTCTGCTCACTTATCTTCGGGCAGACATGTATGGCGACGATTTTCGTCGCACTCAAATCGAAGCCCAATACCATAGTGGATCGACTCGGGCTCAATATGAAGCGGGGGCCTTGATGGTTAATCTGTACAATGATCAACGTTCACCGATGTATCGCTCAGTGATGTTCCTGGGCCTGGCCAACAAGCATTTTGAGCAAGCAAACATGCTCGACCCCAGTTTCAAGCTGGGGCTGGTTGGAATGTTGCAGTTGGATTGCTTGTCGGAAAAAACAGCTAATGCGCAAACCTTGGGCGAGTTGAACAGGAGGTTCAGTTCGGGAGCAAACCGGGTTCTTGATCGAACGGCATTGAGCGGTATTACAAGGATGACAAATGAGGGGACAATATGCCTTTCAAGGGATCAAGTGGATCAACTGTTCCTTGGCGCGCTGTCGAATCCTTTGGTGTACGGGGGCAAGAAATCTCGAATATTGACGGCCTATGCGCATTACTTGTGGCTTGGGCAGAACGACTATGCGGCTGCATTGGCTGCGCTGAATCAGGCATACGAGTTAAACAAAGATGATATTGTGAATCGCCTCAACGCGATTCAGTTGTACAGAATACTTGGGGACAAGGAGAGTGTCTTGAGCATATTGGCATACCTTGAGAGTATGAAACTGGCCCAGAGAGATCGTGATAACCTTGCTGAACTCAAGGAAGAGTTGGTCAGGGATGGGGTATTGTCGATTAACGAATTAAAGCGATAGGGAATGACCACATCTATGAATCGATGGCTGGGGCGCCATGAAATGGACAGGTTGTGAAGATTAGTATTGTTATTCCAGCCCGTAATGAAAGTCCTTCCCTTGACCTGCTTCTGCCTCGGTTGAGAGAAGCGGTTCCCAGAGCAGAGATTATCGTTGTGAATGACGGATCCACGGATAGCACAGAAGCGATATCGATAAAGCATGATGCGCGTGTGATAAACCATCCCTATTCGAAGGGCAATGGTGCTGCAATCAAGTCCGGCGCTCGACATGCGACAGGTGACATTCTTGTGTTCATGGATGGCGATAGCCAGCATCAGCCTGAGGATATTCCCCAAATGCTTGCAAAGCTCGATGAAGGTTACGACATGGTCGTCGGCGCGCGCGATGGAACTGGGCAAGCCAGTCGTCATCGTGGTTTGGCCAATGGTTTCTATAACCGCCTGGCTTCATGGATGGTCGGGCACGAGGTCAAAGACCTGACGTCCGGTTTCCGCGCAGTCCGCCGCGACAAGTTCCTAGAGTTTCTCTATCTGCTCCCTAACGGATTTTCCTACCCGACCACGATTACGATGGCTTTTTTCCGCGCGGGCTATGCCGTTGCGTATAAGCCCATTGCAGTGCAGACGCGGATGCAGGGAACTGCAAGCCACATCCGTTTGTGGCGGGATGGAATCCGCTTTCTGTTGATCATATTCAAGATCGGCACGCTTTATTCACCGCTGAAGTTATTTGCGCCGGTTGCGCTGGCCCATGCGCTATCAGGTGTCGGCTATTATGCCTTTTCATATTTGACTTCTGGCCGCCTGTCTCTGGCGACGATATTCTTGCTGAGTGCTTCGGTGTCCATCTTCCTGATGGGGCTGGTTTCAGAGCAAATAACGCAACTTATGTACCGCCCCTCGGGGCAAGAGCGCTAGATAGATGTTCCCGAGGGCCGTCGGGTCGTGGGTCGAGATTTGGCTTTGCATTCAGGACTGCCTGTGACCTTAGCGTACGCACCGACTCTCAGTATCATTATCCCGGCATTGGAAGTTGACCGCGAGTTGAGGCGTTGTGTCGATTCGATCCGCATTCTTTGTAGTGATCCAAGCAGATGCGAAATCGTGTTGGTGGTTCCGTCACGATGCATAGAAGAGGCTCAATCAGGGTTCCCCGAGGAAAAGGTGGTTGGAGAATGCTTTCCCAACATCTATGGTGCGATGAACGATGGTGTTTCGCGGAGTTGTGGACGATATCTATACTTTCTTGGCAAAGATGACGTCGTCTTACCTCTCCTTGTCGATGCAATTGAGGTATTGAGCAACCAATCTCCGGACGTTGTTTTCTGCGATGTGTATTGGGGAGAGAGGGGGATTTATTCCGGAAAGCCGTCCAAACTAAAGATCATCGGAAAGAATCTCTGCCATCAGGGCATCATTTATTCGCGGCAAACAATCCTGAAATACGGTCCATACAACCGAAGAATGAAGGTTCAAGCCGATCAGCTGGTTAATACAAAGATTCTATGGGACAGGAAGAGCGTCAAGAACTTTGTATATCTAGACAAGCCTTTGGCTTGGTACTCCGGGACTGGGTATTCATCGAGTGTGCGCGACCGGTTGTTCTGTAGATTGCACCCCCTTGTTCTTGAAAAATATGTTGGTGCTTGGGCGGCATGTCTCTTGAGGCTGTACCGAAGGTTGAAGTCCTAGCGAACCTCGGGAATGCCGTGCTTGGCAAACATTCGCAGTTTGTGGGGCATGAGGCGAAACGTCCGGAAATAGTCCCAAAAACTGATTTGGCGGTTGGCCTGTATTTTGCGGCGCTCTTCGAGCAACAAATTAAAGTGGCTGAAAAGGCTTTTCGGTAGGGAAAAATAAATTGCTTTCAGTTTCTCCCACGGAGTACCGCTTGCCAGAAGGACAATTCCCTCCATGCCAAGAAGCAGCATGTGGATTGGAAAGATGATCAATAGAAGCGGCCCTGGATAGGTCATCATCATTACCCAAGTCTTGTTTCTCTCGCTAAGGCTGCGTCGCCGGGTAGTAGATTGCAGTTTGTTTTTCGTAACTCGCCCGCCGCCAAGATTCTTCCCGATCCAATGGTCAAATCCTGGCTGATTGAGCATTGTCACCGAGTGCCCTCTCAGCCTAGCGACACAACAAAGGTAACTGTCCTCGGCTACCGATCCAAACCAGGGCGGAAATCCGCCGATCGCATCCCATAACTGACGCGGGATCCACAGGCATGCACCGGTAACGAATCCGACTTCCGTTGGATCTTCGTTAAACATCGGGACCGGGTTCAAAAAAAGATCAAAGCAGTAGCCGCGGTCGACGAGTGATCCAGCCTGCAAGTCATATTGGGGCAGACCGAGAATTCCTTTTATTGGCTGGGCGGCAGCATATGCAGCCAAAGCTTTGAAGCTGCCTTCGCGCAATACTGCGTCATTATTGAGGAGCAGTACATATTGCCCCCTTGCTTTGGCCACCATTCGGTTGTTGCTAAGACAAAAACCGACGTTGTTGCTGCTTTCCAGCAAGAGAACGCTGGGAAATTTTTCACGGATGATGCTGACCGAGTTGTCGGTGGAACAGTCATCGTGTACGACAATTTCTAGTCCAAAGTCACCCTCTTGGTCGATAACCGAGTGAATGCATTGCTCGATGCAGGCGGCACCGTTGTAATTTGCAATGCAGATGCTGATCAACGGGTACTCTCCAGAGGACGGTGGTGCACAGGTCGTGATATGGGGAGCTAAGGTCATGGCTATCTTGACAAACGTGTGCGCTTAGCCCTTGGGTAGAAGGCTATGCAAGCGCTCGCCGAAATTCTCCCAGCAAAATGACTTAGCGTATTCCCGTGGCGAGAAGTTCGTTCCTGGCTTATTCATGAGTATCCGGATGACGGCCTGCGCAAAGTCGTCATTATTTCCAGTTGGGATCAAATTGCCCGTGACCCCCTCTTTAATCGCATCAGGCACTCCGCCAACTGCGAAGGCGACAGTCGGCAAATTGTGTGCTGCCGCCTCGATAGCAACCATGCCGAAGCCTTCGATATCGCCGGGAATTTCCTGGACTGGGAAAACCATTACGTCCGCCGCCATGTAGGCGCTGGATAGCGTCTCGTCGTCCTTCGGGCCAAGAAAGTTGACCACCTTGCCGAGGCAGCTTTCTTCGAGTGCTTTTTCTACTTTTGCCCACTCACCTGGCGTGTGCCGAAGCGCATGTTTTGGTTCGTCCCCGATCACAACGAGTTGTGCGTCCGGAACTACAGCGATGATGAGGGGCAGGATATCCCGGACGAATGCAGACAAACCCTTGCGGGCATTGATACGCCCTACATAAAGCATAAGCGGGCGATGCTCAAAGCCAAAGCGGGTACGGAACTCTTCTCGGCGAATCTGTGCTTGGGATAGATTAGGTAGGGTTACGCCAGGGTGCAAAATGGCAATTCGCTCTGAGTCTATGCCTGCTTTTATTGCGAGATTCTGGGTGTAACGACTATTGACCAAAACCAGATCAAAGTGGCGAAAGAACGGGCGCCAAAACCATTTATAGATAGGGTGCTCCACTGCTATATCGAGACCATGTAGATAAACGATGCTTGAGGCGCCAGCAACTCGAGCTGCAATCCACGCGAAGGGAGCTGTCAGCCCGCTCCCGGCCAAAACGATGGCTGGACGAGTTCTAAGCGCGTGTGCGAACGACCGGATTGCCACAGCAATCAGGAAGCGAGGCATCGGAGTGATCGGAATTTCATCGGTGGTTATTTCAATCGGGAAATGCATTTTGCAACCCGAGGGCCCAACGATATGAACTTTCTGGTCATTACCAAGCGCCAAAGCGATATGCCAGATCAGCCGCTCCATACCGCCGATGAGTGGTGGCAGGTTGCGAGTAACAACCAACGCTCTCATTAAGTCAGGAGAGGTCATCGATTCGCTTGACCTTCAGACGCCACATATTTTGATACACCCCTCGCGCCAAAGATATCAAACGGTCCAAAATCGTTGGCTCTTTTCCCTGATTCCTGATTTTAATTCCGTGACTTGCAAGCAATGAGATGCTGTATTTCAGATCGGAAAGGTAAAGCTTGTAGACAAAGTTTACTATTGGATCAGGCAGGGCATAGCCGCTGGATAAAATGATTCTCTTGCAAACTCTGAGGCCGTGAAAATGATATGCAATTGCGCCGCTGTAGGGGAATCGCGTGGCATTCCAGGGGGCGAGTAATAAATGTCGCTGTTTGAGGACGTGGACTGCGTCGCGAAATCGCTCTGGCCAGTCATCCAGATATTTCTGGTCGCCGAACTTCCCGTTTTCATGGCGTGAATAGCACCATTCAATGCAGCGTTCCTCCCACCATTTTCGAACCAGTTCTCCGCCCGTGCGTGTAAAAGTTATGAACTGAACGCAATATTCTCCAGCAATTTCGGATTGATCGTATTCAGGGGCGTAGGCGTGCTCGGTGATGAGGACTTCTTTTTTCGATTCGGCAAACTCCTCGAAAATTGGATCTGGCGTTTTGCGGAACCACATGTCTGCATCAAGATAGGTTACACGAGAAATTGCCGGGTCCGCGGCAAAGACAAAGCGGGGTGCAAACGGTGTTAGGGTCCAACAGTATTCAGCAATTGTGCGGGACGTCTTTGCGTCTCGTAGCTCTGGAGTCTCGAGCCGGCTCAACTGCAATAACCGGATGTTGGGCAGGCACAGTCGGTTGAGTGTAGTGAAAGTCTCATTGTCAACGCACAAGACCCAAAGCGTGTATTGCCGAACGTGTCGCTCCATTGATTGATATAGCGCCAGCCCCTGAGGAAGGAAGAGGCTGTCAAACAGCGTGACGTAATGCTCCATTAGGCTGCGTCAAAACTGTTTACAGAGTCGATCACACGGTACACGTCGCCGTCGGTCATCTGAGGATGGCATGGTAGCGAGAGGCAAGTTGCTGCGTGAGCGTCGCTGTTATTCAAGCCCTGCGGGTCACGGGCAATGTCTCGACATGGCTCTTGCATATTGACTGGAATTGGATAGTGGATCAGCGATTGCACCTGATTGAGCTGCAAGTGTCTCTGTAGCGCGTCCCTCTCCTCACAGGCAATTACATAAAGATGAAAGACATGAGAATTCGGATATTCAGGCGCTACCAACTGCCTGATCCGATGATTCTTGATGCCGGCCCGATACATCTCGGCAATCTGTAGGCGCCTATTTGTAAAATCAGACAACCACCTCAGCCTCTCGCCCAATATCGCTGCCTGGAGTTCATCGAGCCTACTGTTCAGCCCTAGTTGTGGATGATGATAGCGGATGCTCTGACCGTAGTTCCTCAGGCAGCGCGCTTCTTCTGCAAGCGTTGTGTTGTTTGTAACAATCATTCCGGCGTCACCCAGTGCGCCAAGATTCTTTGTCGGATAGAAACTGTATGCCCCTATTTCGCCAAAGCTACCTGCCGTTCTGTTCTTCCATTGCGCCAAATGGGCTTGTGCGCAATCTTCAACCAAAGAGATGCGGTGTCGACCACAAAACGCTGTCCACGCATCCATGCCCCGGATCTGGCCGTAAAGGTGAACCAGAACTACTGCCTTGGTTCTCGATGAAATGCAGCGCTCCGCACTATCGAGCGAGAGAAGTGCCGTATCCGGATCGATGTCTGCCAGTACCGGCGTTGCTCCTGAACGAAAAATTGCCAACACCGTGGCAAAGGCGGTCATAGGGGTTGTGATCACTTCGTCACCACGGCTGATGCCTAAAGTGCGCAACGCGATCTCGATCGCATCCATCCCGTTTCCGACACCTACTGCATGACTAACCCCGCAGGCTGCTGCCCATTTTTCCTCAAATGCTTCAACTTCCTTGCCCAAGACATACCAGCCGGATTCAATAACCTTCCGTGCTGCATCCAGCATCGCTTCGTGCAATCCTTTGGGTTCGGCTCTGAAGTCGTTCATCAGAATCATGCGTTGTCATTCCAGTAATGGAAGTGGTGTTTAACGTAGTAGGCCATTGTCCGCTGCAAACCTTCTCGCAATCCAATTTTCGGCTTCCACCCCAACTCACGCGAAATCAAAGAGAAGTCGCTGTAGTAATCACCGATATCGATGGCTTTTCGCTCTGGCGGAAAGGGCACCAGATCAAAACTTCCTCCGTAGCCAAGTTCGATCATCATTTCGGCAAGCGCTTTAAGGCTGATTACTTCGTTGCTACCTAAGTTAAACACTTTTCCGTTGGCGCAATCGTTGAGCCCCGCAAGTAACAGCGCATCTACGCAATCATCCACATAATTGAAGTCGCGCAACTGCTGCCCATCGCCAAAAACCTTCAACGGCTTGCCTTCGATCAATTGCCGGACCCAAATGCCAAGAAAGGTCTGTCTGGCATCCTTTACACGCATTGCGGGGCCATAGGTATTGGTGAGGCGCAGGGCGCAGGCGCGGATGCCATGAACGTTGTTATAGAGCAGGTGGTACCACTCGCCGGCCAGTTTGTTGATGCCATTAACGTCCACAGGTCGGACTGGGTGCCTTTCGTCCACAGGGAGATAGTCTGGCTTTCCATATAACTGGCGGGTGCTGGCAAAGACGATCTTGATGCCCGGGTTGGTCTTGCGGCAGGACTCCAGGATGGAGAGCTGCGCGGTTGCGTTGATTTCCAGATCGGTTTGCGGATCGGACATCGAGTCCAGATGACTGGTTTGGCCGGCCAGATTGAAGAGAAAATCCTTGCCCTGGACAAGATAGGCCATGGCGAAAGGGTCGCGAACGTCACAAACGTTAACTTTCAACTTGTCCAGGATGTCGTCGATATTGAACAGGTTGCCACCGTATTGTGGGATCAGGCTGTCGACAATAGTAACAACGGCCTTTTGATCAACTAAAGCACGTGCTAAATTAGAACCAATGAAACCGAGGCCACCGGTGATCAAAACGTGTCTGCCGGAATATGAACTCAAGATCGCTTCTCCGCTAGAATAACGTGATCAAGGAATAAATCAGGATTGCCTGGCAATATTCTGCCAGCAACCACGCCAAGGAAGTTTATAAGTGCCATCGCCGTGATCGTAAACCCGAATCTTAATAGCTTGGGCCAGCCTCGGGTGATTTTGAATAGGTAGGCATTCGCAAGCTGAAACAGGATGGTTGCGTCGGCCCCCAACTTCTTGTGCAACAGGATCGTAAATCCATGCTTTTCCAGCAGGGCTCGCAATCCAAAGCTTGAATATCGCGCATAATCATAGGGCTGTTCATGCTCATCCCACACAAATGGAACCGTCAATAGAAGCCTGCCATCTGGCCTTAACACTCGGTTCATTTCCTGGACAAAAAAATCCGGATTAAATACATGCTCGAGTACTTGGTTGCAGAGTAGTGAATCGAATGACGCATCTGGAAACGGGAATGAGTTTCCATCGTAGAAATAGTCTGCGACGTTTCTTTTGCGTGGAACCTCGGCATCGATATCCAGCCCTATATATGAATCAACATTGAAAAGCTCTCGGTACGGCTTGGTTCCACAGCCTACATCAAGTAACCGATGTCGCAGCCTAGGTGCCAACTCTTTCATGGCGCGGCTGAGTTCGATGCGAGAAAAATAAAAAGGATTGATAACCACCCCCAACCAGTTCGGGAAAAACATTTGGCGGTGGTAATAAACTTCTAGTTTTTCGAGCATTGTTTCGACGAGAGTAACATGCCTTTGAAAGAAAAATCTTGGCGGTGATCAGTCTTTACATAGCCTTCAGGGCAAATGTGTGATGCGAAAATTTCCCAACTATCTGTAATGTGTTGCACAAATCGGTCCCACGAAAAAATCCACATCGGGTAGCTGGCCCTGTAGATATTTGATGGTACATGCTGTATAACCAAACAGTCTTCAGCTTGACTTGAGTAAGGCGTGCGATCAATGATTAAACACGATGCGCCGCATTTTGCTAGTTTATCCAGTACATTGAATGGGTTCGGCAAATACTGCAATACACTGGATAGCAATATAACGTTGGGTTGGTTTTCCGTCATGTACGAATCTATTGTTAAGTAAAAGCGCAATCTTTCATCCTGGATATGCTCCTTCCCGGCTCGGACATAATGCGGTTGCTCGATGACGTTCCAGCTGACCTTCCTGAGGGTCTCCAGGAATCGTCGATTCTGGAAATAACTACTCCCCAACGCACCGCCAAAATCCAGAACGTTCAAGAACCCTGCATTGCGGGACGCCGCCCACAAAAATGCCGCGAGTACTGGCCAATTATATTCAATGTCATGGAAAGCCACAGAGTCACGCTCGAATGCCGCGTCCCCCTGTTTTACCTTTAAGGTTGCATCCAGAACCTTTGTCAGAATGTTCTCTGCGGCATAGCCACCACACTGCGTGGCGGCTTCCTCCCAGCTTGAGTAGTTTCCCTCAAAACGAGTTCCGCTTCCCAGAATTTGCGCTACGGTGCGCAGCACGATGGGGGGCAGGCAATCCTTAAGTAAAGGCCGAATATTTCTCATTGCGCGAATCTTCCGGCAAGGCTCCTTGCGCGACGCAGCGTTTTGCGAACCCATCCCTCTCGCGCTTGCTTCAAAAAGTCTTCGAAAGCTTGGCGGCCATTAGTCGATGGCTGAACCTCGAGGTGGCTGAGATTGATGGGCGTAGTGCTCAAGGCTGAATCGTATATTTTCGACTCGCTGCTGTGCGTGCCGCTATTATCGTTGCCGATGTTCCGCACCAAACTTCGCCCAGGATAAAGCGTTAATTTTCCGGCCAGAAATGCTGACGCATACCAAAGTACCGCCCACGAGTCGTTGGTCCCCTTGATCTGACCTTTCAGCATACGAGAGTAGTGATAGGCACCATGGAAATCAAAGGCATTGAGCAGTTTTCGCTTTTTGAGCTGATCCAGTAGGTATTGACCGTTGGGATTGAAAAGCGCCCATGCTCGGCGCCAGGTTGCCCAGCCCCAGCAGTCGGCACCGGGTAGAAAGAAGGCCTCTGGCAGCGACTGCTTAATCGGATAAATGTACCCGTGGACACTTACAACCCGATCGTCTTCCGCAAAAAGATCCAAAGCTTCGTTCATAAAGCTGAGGAAGTGGGGCGATGTCAACATATCATCTTCCAGCACAATAATTCGGTCGTGCTGCTTGAGAACTTCCGTAACGCCATCTATGATCGATTTCGCAAGTCCAAAATTGCATGGGCGATGATGGATAGTTACAGAGCGAAATCCTGTAATAGTTTTGAGGTAGTCGCGTACCTCAACCACTGCTGATTGCTTCGCAACAACGCGAGCGGCATCCGAGAAGACAATCAAATCCGAGTTTCCGGCGAGCGTGTTACGGAGCAAGGATTCGACCGTTCGGTAGGTGTGATCCCGTCTGGCGTAAGTGAACAAAACTATCGGAGCTGTGGTTATTGGCATCCGCTTTTCGTGGTGATTCCAACGCGAAGTGCAACAACATTTTGGTAAGCGAATAATTCACACAATAATGGATTGTAATTTTGAATTTTTAGCATGCTGTTGGGCAGTAGGCGATAAAAGTCATATCCTTCCAATAGCAACCAAAAGTCTTTAAATAAGCTCCTGCTTACAACGTTCATTTCATTAAATTCGAAGTGAATTGCATCGACTTTTCCGGACTTAATATAGTCCATAAAGCTACTTAGAACCTTAAGCTCGTTACCTTCCGTATCAATTTTTAACAAATTGATATTGTTTACGCTTTCTTTTTCAACAAAGCCATCAAGCTTCATTATCCTTACTGTGTGCTCTGCAGATGACGCCTTGTGAATCTCTTCGATAACTTCTTTATAGAGCGATGCATGTGAGGAGCCAGTTCCTGTCTCGTAATCATAGAGCTGAACCACGCCATCTTCATCTCCTACCGCAGCATTGATTGTCCGGACGCTAGGAGCAGAAATATTGGCTGTCAAACGCTTGTATGTTTCCGGGTGGGGTTCAAAAGCATAAATAATGGCGCTTGGGTTTATGGAAAGAATGGTGTTCGTATAGTGTCCTTCATTGGCACCAATATCAAATATTACGGGTGATTTAAGCCCGGTCAATAAATTTCTTAAAAACTGTCTTTCGCCGCTGACATGGCTATTCTCATAGTTCAATATTCCCATGCCTCGCAAACTGCAATGAAAGAGCAGTTTGTTGAATTTGTAGAATATATTGCGCCCAAACAAGAATCGGTAAATTCTGACAGATATTGAAAGCATATTTATTTCCTACGAAAAAGCCGTATCGGTAACAATGAGGCTGATTTCATTACGAATGCTGTGCGGGTCCTTGGGTGGAGCAAGTCGAAAAGATAGGCAGCAGAGGCTTGCGAGATCAAGGTTGCTATGGCGGCACCTTTTGCGCCATACATGGGAATCAAGACCAGATTCGCGAAGACATTCAAGACTGCTCCAATAAGCGTTCTGTAGAATGCAAGTTTCTGCAATCCTTCTGACAAGTACCAACTGCTGCTCGCAACACCCATTGTCACAAAGATGCCTGCCCAAATATGAATTTTTAGTATTTCACTTGCAGCAATAAATTTTTCACCATAAATAAAAAGGATTATTTTATCAGAGAAAAAACTGAAGACTACGGCGGTGCTAAACGAAACTATAAAAAGACTGTCGTATAGCTTTTGTATTTTGTCTTTGTAAGTATAATCATCTCGCTGTTTGGCAATAATAACAGAGGGAAATGTTGATGCGGCGATCACCATCGGGATGAAATACCATGCTTCGCTGATTCTTGAGGCGGCCGCAAATTGACCAACTGAATCTGCCCCCAACATTTCGCCAAGCATTACTTGGTCAACGCGCATGTACACGCCTACCGAGATGCCTGAGAACAATAAGGGCCACCCATCCTGAATCAATTTCTTTGCGCGCTCGACCGTGGCTTGCCATTGAAGAACGTAACCCCCTCTAAGTTTGTAAGCAACAAACAAACTGACAAAGCCGAGCGCCGCTTCGAGCAGGAATGTCCAAGCGAACACGATCAATGGTGCATTGGTCAGAATTAGACCAACTCTTGCGGCTGCCATAACTAACAATATTCCAGTTTCTGCCCACACTGTGTAGCGTGAGCGAACTTGGGATTCAAACCAGTACTTGACAATATCGGAGGCCTTGAACACGAGGCTGAGGCCGATAATTGCCACCATCAACTGAGTCAATCTATCGTCTGGACGCAGCCAGATCATGGTTCCGCTGATGAGAAATACGGCGAGCATGCCGCCTATCGCTTGCAGGACAAATGCTGTTCCTAGTGTATTATTTACGCATTCTGGATTTTGAACGATATCGCGAACCACAATTCCATTGAGACCGAATCCAGCGATTGCAGCGAATAGTCCGACAAAAGCAACTGCGTAATTTAGTTGCCCAAATTGTTCGGGCCCTAGATGGCGTGCAATCCATATCCCAACCAGCAGTCCGACACCTGCACGCAAGATCTTATCGAAAAACAACCAGCCGATGTTGTCGACGATTTTCACTAAGCCCGGGTGGCATTCACCCATGTGGCGTATTGGTTTCGGTAGCATCCGCATCAGAGCGGAGTGTGATGGGTTAGGGGGGGTATTTTCAGATTCCGTCATCTTTTGTCACTGCTTTAGGCGCAGATCCACCATGGCCTTGTCAGGGGCCTTCATATGAGACGTTACCTATGCTCTGTGGTGGCTTCAAACCGTGCCAGAGATATTCGAGCAACCCTCATGTGTGCTTGCATTTGTAATCTTCATAGGTTTTTGCGAGTCCTTCTTCTATCCCTACGCTCCGACACTCCATGCCTAATGCTTCCAATCGAGAGATGTCCATGCATTTTGTCGGAGTGCCATCCGGGTAGGAGTGATCGAACTGAAGTTGGCCAGAATAACCGACTGATCGACATATCAATTCGGCCAGTTCTTTAATAGTTATTGTTTCTCCTGAGCCAACGTTGATGTGGCAAGGGATAGGTGGTGCTTGTGCTGAAGAATTGATTCTGTCCAGTTCCATTATGCGCAAGCAGGCAGATGCCATATCGTCGATATAAAGAAATTCTCGGCTTGGTGTTCCTGTCCCCCAAATAGTTATGGTCTTTGCTCCGGTGGTTTTTGCCTCGTGAATCCGCCGGATGAGTGCTGGAATGACGTGGCTGTTTTCTGGGTGATAGTTGTCGCCAGGCCCATAAAGGTTGCAGGGCATCACGCTACGGTAGTCGGTGCCGTACTGCCGGTTGTAGCTTTCGCACATTTTGATGCCGGCGATCTTGGCGATGGCGTAAGGCTCGTTGGTGGGTTCGAGCGGGCCGGTGAGCAGGTATTCTTCCTTGATCGGTTGCGGGCAGTCGCGCGGGTAAATGCAACTGGAGCCGAGAAAAAGCAGCTTCTTTACACCGGATTGCCAAGCTTCATGGATCACGTTGCTCTGGATCATCAGGTTCTGGTAGATAAATTCGGCGGGGTAGGTGTTGTTGGCATGGATGCCACCGACCTTTGCGGCGGCGAGATAGACCTGATCGATGCCCTCGCTCTGGAAGAAGGCGCGGACGGCGGCCTGGTTGGTTAGATCGAGTTCGGCATGGGTGCGGGTGATTATGTTGGCGTAGCCCTTGGCCTGTAGCGCGCGAACGATGGCGGCGCCGACCATGCCACGGTGGCCGGCGATGAAGATTCTTGGTTGGTTGGTCGTCTGCATGCGGTGGCTTATTGGCTACAAGGCTTCTTTGCGTTGTCTCGAAGCGCTTCCAGGGCGCGTTCCAGAATCATACGGTCTGCCACGTCCTTGTCACGCTTCGTCTGTTTTGTGCGCAGCAGGCCTTCAAGGTTGATTGTCCTGACCGGGATGCCTTCCAGATCGAGAACTTCAGCGAACCGGTTGAGCGTTTCGTAGGTTTCTCCGCCTGCGTTCAGCATGATATCTACGACGAATTCGTCCGCCACGCGAATGTTTTCACCCTCCTCGAACCAGGCGGAATCAATGTCCTTTGCCGCTTGATCCGGTAGAACCATCAACGCATGCCGAACTTTTTCTCCTGCTTCACGGGTAGCGGGGACCAGAAGATCGATGTCCGTGGTGGCGCGATGGTAGCCGTGTGCGAAGAGCGCATAGCCACCGATCAGCAGGTAGTCCACGTGGTTCTTGTTCAGCGAACTGACGAGAATCTTGAGGTCTTCCAGTGACGCAGGGCGGCTGTATTGTTGCATCAGGGGCGATTCAGAGCTATTTCCGCGATGCCATCGATCAGGCAGGCTTGTTGATGCTGGTTGGCTGCTTCATGTGTCTTGAAGTGGAATACGCCTTTGGGAATGTGGGTCAATCGGCCGGTTGGGAGGCGATGAATTTCGTCGTTGAAGCGGGTGCCTTCAAGCAAAAGGCTGGCTGTAGCTGAGAAGGTGATCGGGTGCTCTTTCCGTTGGCCAATGGTGCGCATGCTTGCTTTCCGTCTTTGGAGATTATTCGTGGTGGTTGAAGGCGCGGGGTTTGCTTCAGGAGTCTTGAGCGAGCCTGATGTCTTGGGCATACTTGGTTATTGCCTCGACTGTTGCGAATAGCATTTGCGCGGCGTGATCCGCAGCCTGAAGTGCTTCAAGAAAAAGGGCCG
>Ga0116155_10001424_pt1 | contig 17217 bp, 17 predicted proteins | sample AD_UKC032_MetaG_FD_89890 | JGI IMG/M metagenome (GOLD analysis project Ga0116155, IMG submission 89890) | Active sludge microbial communities of municipal wastewater-treating anaerobic digesters from USA - AD_UKC032_MetaG | ecosystem: Engineered > Bioreactor > Anaerobic > Digestate | place: USA...
AGACGGACTGCCTTATAAAAAAGCGGTCCTGGCCACAGCTCATAAACTAATTCGTACCATTTTTGTCATGCTGAGCCGTAAAACATGTTTTATTGAGGGAGGAATTAAATATAGTTGACTGAAGTCAGTAAACTACCTAGTCAAATAATATGCTGGATTTCAATCCATAAGAAACGCAATTCAAGCCAGACTAGAAACATCGGCACCAAAAAAATCTTTAGTGATCAATATTTAATTGGCGACAAAGACCGTTTTCCCGTGACTAAGTCAACATAATTATTTTTTCCGGGAGGCAAGAATGGCAGCGCCCAAAGCTCCTATGAGTTGGGGATCTACGGTCATGGGGGCAATATCGATCTGAAACAGGCGCCTCAATTCCATGAGGAGCCCCTGATTTTTCGCGCAGCCGCCGGTGACGGTGAGGTGTGGTTTTAGACCGACACGCTTGAGGAGGGTGAAACAGCGCTTTCCAACAGCGTTCTGGATCCCCGCGGCGATATCTGCGGGGGGATTGCGTTTCGCCAGTAGACTGATTACTTCCGTTTCGGCAAAGACACTGCATTGAGCCGTTACGGGGATCGTCTTTCTTGCACTGAGTGACAGTTTCGAGAATTCATCCAGGTCCATACGGAAAATCCGGCTCATAGCCTCGAAGAAACGGCCCGTTCCGGCAGCGCATTTGTCGTTCATGGCGAACTCCCGCACAGAGCCGTCGTCGGCTAAGGCGATGGCCTTCATGTCCTGACCGCCGATGTCCACGATGGTCTTGATGGATGGGTCGCACCAGAATGCACCCATGGCATGGCAGCTGATCTCAGAGATGTTTTCACTAGCAAAGGGGACTTCATTTCGTCCGTAGCCTGTGCCGATGAGGTAGGACAGACCCTGGATGCCTTCCAATCCTGGAACGGATGCACAGGCCTTCTCCAGAGCATGGCGTGCCGTGATCTCCGGATCTATTTCGCTGGGAATGAGCGACGAGCCAACGATTCCCTCCGATCCAAGAATCACAGCCTTCCCCGTCGTTGATCCCACATCGCATCCGCCGTAATATCTGCCGTTGTTCATTCTTTTTCCCCCTAATCAAGGCGCCGCGCCTTCATAATATTTTCCATAAAATTTCCCACCTGTTCCTGAATGCCCTCCTTGGGCGTAATCCTCGAATCCATAAGATCGTAGTCGATCACGAGAAGTGGTATCCCGGCGTCTCGGCACTTTTCCTGTAAGATACCACTCATCGCCTGTGTATTCTTGCAGCCAATATGTCCGGCCACCCAGACCATATTGAGATCGAAATGTTTGACCATATGGAAAATGTCGGGAAAATAATTCATCTCCGCAGGGCCCCGGGTGTGCCTGGCCATGGGTCCCTGCATGATGATGCTACCGAGACTCTTCAGCATGGAATCGGTTGATGAGGTGTCGATGAAAGGTTGCCGGTTGAAGGACATGCTGTCGAGGATAAGACTGACGCCGTAGGTCCTCTCCGCCAAGACCAAGAGGTCTACGTAGTGGAGCGTCGGAGGATTCCAGAGGAGGGCACGATATTTTTCATGGGACACGGCGCTGATGCCGGTGGCCAGATTTTCTTCCGTCAGTGATTTGAGATCAGCTAAGAGCTGGATGGATGTGTCGTAGCCAGGATTGACGTTGAAAAACCAGAGGTGACTCATCCAGACTGCCTCGGCAGCCATCGGCGCCGGACGTTGGCGGATCATATCCCAGATGTCAAGCTCCAATTCCGCCATGACGTTTCGCTTGTCGCAAATCTCTTTCAGGCGATCCCAATCCATCTTCCCCGGGGTGTGTTCTTCCAGCCAGGCGATCATGGCTTTCAGTTCGCCCGCAAAATAATTAAGGGCGCGTTCACTTTTGAAGTCAAAGGGAACATCCACCCAGTAGGCCGGCTTCTTTGTTTGCTGCGCAATTACGGTGTACGATGACATGCCGCCGTCGCAGGGCAGATTGGATGACACCACGGCCAAAGGCGGGGGAAAGGCGTTTTTCATGGCCATGCCGATAGTCGCTCTGGGCAGGCTGCAAATGTCCGGCGGAATGCCCTCATTCTCGGCGGCATCCAAATATTTCTGCATGGAATCGGGAACGATCATGGGCAGTAGAATGCCCAGAAGCTCGGGTACCCATGGTTGTAAGCCCATGGCGCGAAAGATTTCGGGCGGCAGCAGGTCTTCATGAAGGATCAGGTGATCCGACCGGTAGAAGATTCCCTCAAGAAGCTCAATGACGCCATCAACGACGCCACCTAGTACCATAGCTACGGCCGTGCGGTAATTCCCCGACCTTCCTTTCACTAACCGCTGGAGAAGAGAGTTGACTTTCAGTAAATCCAATAACCAGGGATATCGCTTCAGATCCCGGTGCAAATCAAAGGGGCCGCGCTTTGCCGCCATGCGGCCGATGTGCATTAGATTGATGGCACGGTATTTGTTAAATTCAAGATAATCGCTGAGACCTGGTTTTATCTTTTCCATGATGCCCCTCTATTTGCCTATGCTTTCGATGAACGCCTGGATGCGTGTGCGGAGCTGTCCCTCGCCGCCTAGCCTGTAATCCCGCTCCAGGTGCAGTACGGGAAGTCCCGCTTCCCGGATGTAGGATACAAACGAGGCAACCTCGACAGCCCAGGTATCGCAAAACTTCATCATCTGAATCACAACACCGTCCGCCCTGCATTCCCGGGCCAGAGAAACAATATCTTCCGCCCGTTCCCGGAAGGCTTCCATCATGCGGGGACAGGAGGTCCTGGTTAGATAATGCTTCGCCAGCACAGCGATGGGATCGCCCGTTTCCGGTATGGGCATAAGGCCTGGATATGACCCTGTGCACAAACGGTCGCCGACCACCAGGCCTCCCTGGGATTCGATGATGCCAATATAGCCGGGATCATCGAGATGCCCTCCCACCAGGAGGAGGCGGGCGCGGTGTGGCGGGAGCGGGGCTCGTGTCTGCAGATCATCACGGATTTTTTCCAGGATGGGGATAAGTGCCTTTTTTGGCGAGGAGCTGGATGTAATGACCAAACGGTGATATTCCGTCCCTGTCATAACGGGATGGTCGCTTTTGCGATGCTCACCGATATGACTAAGGATGGCGCTGAATCTGTTGTGTTCCCGGATGGCCGTTCTCAGGGAATCTGCGCTCATATCGCACCCGAAGTGGTCCGCCAAGGCTTGGGCCAGAAGTCGAAGCTCCCCGGTGTACCAGGTGATGGCAGCATCGCCTGTTTTGTGGGGAACATCGAGAATGCGTGAGAATCCCGGCTGTCGAAGATATTCGAGGTTGTCGTAGAGGCGGCGGAGATGATCGCAACTGGCGGCAAAGACCCAGCCCTGGAGAAAATCGTAGCGTCCGTCCAGAGCGAATTCCAGGAGGCTTCTTGTATAGGAGCATATGACGGAGGACATGTAGTTGTCCGCCAGCTCCGTTCCGGCAATCCCGGGGGCGCGCATCCGGACGGGAAAGAGTCCGTCCACGGAAAGCATGACATCTGGGACATAGCTGCAGAAATAGCCGATGGGGATTTGTCCTTCATCGATTGCCTTTTGGACCAACTCATTTACGGGTTCATCCAGCAGTTCTGAAAACCATTTATCTATATCCATGCGAACGATTCTGCGCCTTTCTTAGTTTATAAAACCCGTAATAGCCCTTTTAACGGCTTCCATAGCCGGGCAGTGCGTTATCTCCATGATGTTTTGGCCTACGATGTCCGCTTCACGGATGCTGTCATCTTCTGGTATCCAGCCGATCAGGGGGATTGCCGGCGACAGGGATAATCTGTTTTTTTCCTCATCGCTGCGAATCCGGTTCAAAAGTAAGCCGGCTTTCTCATAATGAACGGCCTGACCAGCAACGCTGCCGATGGTCTCAATGACTTTAAGACCTTTAGCCGATGGGTCGGAGACGAGGAGCAGATGGGTGACCGTGGAAAGGACACGGCGGTTCACCTGTTCAATGCCTGCCTCGCCGTCGATGATCACGTAGTCAAAATTCCGAGCCACGGATTCGATAATGTCCCGGAGCATGCTGTTGACCTTGCAGTAGCAACCTTCCTTCTCGGGACGTCCGATGGCCAGAAAGGCGACGTTTTCTCTTTCTTCCAGAGCGGCAAAGACTTCGTAATCCAAGGCATTCAGAAGGGCCTGGCGGTTTTCGCTTTCACCCTTTTCAATGCGGTTGATCAGATCGTTGCGGATGTCGTTAACGGTGCGCTCACCTTTGAAGCCCAAAGCAGTAGCCAGGCCTACAGAAGGATCGGCGTCGATGGCCAGAATGCGCCTGTCCGCCTTTTCCGCCAAAATTTTGATGACAAGGGCGCTGATGGATGTCTTGCCAACACCACCCTTGCCGCATACGGCTAAGAGCACAGGATTTTTTGTGACGAGTGCTTTCATTAAGTACCTTCCTTATCTAACTGGTTCATGAGCTTTGCGGCCGTAAACGCGTTCGTATGCTCTGCAGAACGGGCACAAATCGCCCTCTATCTTGCTGACAAACCAAAATACCGGTCCTTCCTGTTTTTTCCGGGCGTGCTTGCAGACCGTGCAGTTCATACAGACCTTCGCCATAAAACGATCACGGCTTGTAATTTTAATGTTCTTGTCCATAATTATTTCTCCTTCTAATTTTATATCGAGTGTGCCTGCCAATTATCTGCTGCGGGCGGCATGCATTTCCCTCAAGCCATCAACGGCATCGCAAATAGCGCGGTAGTCACAGGTCGGGCAGTCCGCCTCAATTTCTTCGTTCATACGATTCAGAGCGCCAATGATGGCCATTGCTCCGTTGGCCACTTCGCGGAGTTCGCGAACAGCCTCAGGACTTTCCGTGACGAAGAGGATCTCCACCCCGTCGATGTATTCCTTTGCCTTCATCCGGTCCATGAGGGCACTACCCAAGACGGAGAAGGAAAACCCCTTCTCCAGAGCGTCGCTGCTCACGCGGCTCCACTCCCTCTGGTACTGGGAAACGGCCCGCATCATGTATCCCGCAAGGTCGATGTCGAACCGCAGGAGATCCATCTCCTGCCATCGGTCGCATGTGTTTTCTTCGTTAAAACCGTGGACGGCGACCATGACGATCTTAGCGAAGGGCAGGCTCTTTCCCCGCGAATCCGGCAGGTCGGGACCGATCACTGTGATACGGCCGTCGTGGATATGGGAGTGTTCGTCGGCCCACAACATCAGGGACAAGGATTCCTGACGGGGGTTTCCCAGCTCAATGCCTGTATCCTGACCCAGGACGATATTCTTTTTACCGCCGACAGGCCATGAACAACCCTTGCCATCGTAAAGGAATAACTTGTCTGGTTTACCCGGACGACGGCGGCTCATGTAGTTTCTGATCTGGCCGATGGCGGCGTCAAGGATTCCCATAGATGCGTTCCTTCCCTTTTTTCAGGATCTCGCCGCCGTGGCATCACGCGCAAAGAGCGCGGCGCCTATGGCGCCATTGAGCTGCGGATGGTCGATTTTGCGGACGGTGACTCCCAATGCGGTTTCCAGAGCGTGGAACATCCCGGCGTTTTTAGCCACACCGCCGGTCATGGCAACTTCCGCCTCGGCAATGATACTGCCGACCATCGAGGCCGCCCGGTTGGCCAGGGCGCGGTTCAGTCCGGCGATTATATCGGCAATATTTCTACCTTCATTGACCAGAGAGATGATCTCCGTTTCAGCGAAGACGACACACTGATTAGAAAGAGTGACCGGATCTTTAGCGTTTCGGGCCAGTTCTCCCATGTCATCCAGAGCAATCCCCAGGGCATCGGCCATGATCTCCAGGAATCGCCCCGTCCCGGAGGCGCACTTGTCATTGTAAAGGTACCGGATCACGTTCCCCCGGGCATCGACCTTGATGGCCTTGGCATCCTGACCACCGATATCCACAATAGTGCGTACCGACGGAGCGGCCCAGACGGCCCCCCGGCCGTGGCAGGCGATCTCCGATTCTTCCCCATTGGCAAAGGGAATCTGCTTTCTTCCGTAACCCGTTCCCACGCACCAGGCAATCTGATCTATGGAAAGCGAGGCAGTTTGCAGAGCCTTGTCCATGACCTCCTGTGCCGACAGGGCTGGCTTTGTTCCAGCGCGGAGTATTTCCCACGCCAGGATGTTCCCTTCTTCCATAATGACCGCCTTGGCAGTCAGGGATCCGACGTCGCATCCGGCAACAATCATGAAGCTGTTCTCCTTTCCATTTTATCTCCGGCGATGAGGGCTGCACCGACAGCGCCGACCAATTGGGGATCCACCTTTTTAATCCGTTTGATTGTCATCCCCAAAAGCTTCTCCAGGGCGGATACGACACCGGCATTCTTGGCAACTCCGCCGGTCATGCACAGGTCCCGCTCCAGACCGATGTTGTTGGCAAGAACGGCCATCCTCGAAGCCATGGCGTTGTTGATCCCCGCGCCGATGTCCTCTGCGGCTACGCCGTCATTAAGATGCTGGATGACATCCGCCTGGGCCCAGACGGTGCAGGCGTTGGCCATGGTGATCGGCGCTTTCGCCTGTGCCGAGAGTTCCCCGAGATCATCCAGAGAGACGTTGATGAGTCTGGCCATGACCTCGAGAAAGCGGCCCGTACCCGAGGCACATTTATCGTTCGTAATGAACTTCACGATCTTGCCGTCCTTGTCGATGCGCATGGCCTTACAGTCCTGGCCGCCGATATCGATGACGGTTTTCACCGTCGGCAGGAGCCAGCGGGCGCCGCGGGCATGGCACGAAATCTCCGATACGGCTTGCTGAACGAAAGGGATCCTGTCTTTACCGTAACCCGTCCCCACGCAAAAATTAATATCGGCAAGGATTATTCCCGCCTTCTGCAGGGCGTAATCCATCACCGCCACGGCGGACTCCGCCGGTTTTGTCCGGGACCGGATGACATCCTGGGCCAAGATCCTGTTGTCCTTCATTATAACCGCCTTTGATGTGAGTGATCCAACGTCGCATCCTGCCGTAATCATGTGCGCAATCTCCTTACTTTTAGAAATTCCTCAATCCTGGAGGCCGTCGTCTCCCACGATTCGACCCGCATATCGAAAGCGTCGGAGTAGAGGATGAGGGTAGGGAATCCGTTTTTCTCCGTGTCGCGGGCGAAAGGCTTCACCATGCCCCATGTGTTCCGGCACCCCGGCGTTCCGTTATAGACGATGAAATCGGCCTTGTGCAGCTTTGCCAGCGCGAGGGTATCCTGAAGCCACATGTGCGGGGCATCGTAGGGGCCGCGGATGGATTTGATCATGGGCATACGGGAATTAAGATCGGCGATGCTGTCAATCAGCGTGTCCAGATCCGTCGTGTCGATGGCGTATCCTTCTTCACGGCGGTCGAGAACTTTGACGTAATGGGCATCCTGTGACCACATCTTGCTCAGAATGTTTCCGTGGTAGCTGATCTCCATCCGGTCCAGGAGTTCCCAGAGACGAAAGTTCTGGCCGTAATGGTCAATATAGCAGAAAAATCCCCTGAGGCTTTCCTTGCCTCCGCTTAGTCCCGACTGATTGCTTGCGGCATTTTCCCTGCCGATCTTAAGCATGGATTCAAGGAGTCTCGTACATTGGGGCATGCCGGCGAACAGAAACCTGCCGGCATAGATCAGGAGATTGAACGTGACGGGCAGCGGGTTGGGTACCAGAAGCTGAAGCTCTTCGAGTTCCGTCATCAAAAGGTCCTGCCTGCTTACTTCCTCCATAATACCCCGGAGCTTTCCCGTGTCGAGCTTGCGCCCCGTCTGTTCTTCCAGGAAGGCGATGAGGGCGCGGTAATCGGCGCGGTGATATTCCGTTGACCGTTCACCAGTGAGGTCCGGCGGCATATTGAGCTGAAAGAAGGGCTTGTCCAGATAGGCGGAGGCGAAGGCAAAAGCGTTGACGTTCGTGTCGCATACGCCGGGGCTGTCGCACACAACCATGTCAATGGTCACGCCGTTTCCCGCCAGATAGGCACCAAGGGTTCCGCGCTGGGATGAGCAGGAGGTTTCCGTAAAGCCGACCTCGTTGCAGTAGTCGAGAAAATCAGCCGTGCCTCGCTTGTAGGTGGCGCCCATGGCAACGGTGACGAGTTCCAGGGTAATGGGGACGATATCGAGGGCGTAAAAAACAGCGGGAGAAAAACAGAAGGTTGTGATGGCGGTCTTCTGTTCCCGCTCACGCGCATGAATGATCTTTTCGAAATATTCGGCTATCATTTCGATGAAAAGCCGTCCCGGTTCTCCGATACCGTAGATCGTATCAAGGATGCCGCGGAAGTAGGGGAGCTGATTTAAAGCATGGCGATATTCCTTCTCGCTGCCGGCCTTCATGCGGGTGGCGGCGGCAAAAGTCCGCCACAACATCCAGTCAAATGGGTATTCCTTCAGCTCTTTTCTCATTTTTCCAACCTTTCCAGAAAAGCGTCGATACGCATTCGGATTCTTCCTGTTTCCACAAGGGGACCGTATTCCCGTTCAATCCGGATGCAGGGGATTCCCGCCGCTTCAAGGTCCCGCTCGAAGATGCCGTTTTCCGATCCGTGGAGATCGCAGAACCGGATGTTCTGGAGGATCACGCCGTCCACGGCAGCCCGCTCGATTTTCTCTTGCAGGATGTTCAAACGTCCCTTGTAGTCCCCGAACATGCGGGGGCAGTCGTTATGGAAGAGGTAGCGCTTGGCCAGAGCGGCAATGGGGTCGCCTTCCACCTCCACGAGGTCGGCATAGAAGCGCGCACCGAAGCAGAGGTTATCCGCCACGACGACGGCCTCATCGCCTTCGATGAGCCGCACCAGTTCTACGTCGTCGTTGGCGCTGCCGACGAGCATCAGACGTTTCCTGCCGCGGATCGGGTTCTTTACGGCTTCGAGTTCCGTGATCAGGTCCTTGAGAAGGTCGTTGAAGGCCTTCCGGGGAATCGTAGTGCTGGCCAGAACAACAGCCAGAGCATCGGCGCCGGAAATGGCTACATCTGTGGCGCACCGCAGAGCATCAAGGCGGGACAAAAACAGGCGGCCTTCGTTGTAGATGGCGATGGCCTCGTGAAGCTGATCTTCGGAAATGGTGACGCTGAAATGCTTTTCAACGGCGTCTTTAAGGCGTTGTGTCTCCTCAATGAACCATTTTATGCTGTAGTCAGCCGTCTTGTGAGGGACGGCGTAATGGAAGAAGAACGACGGGAGGGCCTCCGCGCGGTCTTCGCCGGCTTTCTGCCAGCAATCATCGAGACGCCGCATGGAGTCGCAGCCCGGGGTGACAATGACCCCGTCCAGAAAATGGTATTTCCCCTCACCGGCGAGTTGCAACAGGCACTTGGGCAGACTGCAGATGAAGGGACCGAAATAGGCGTCGCCGATATTCATTTCTTTAGCTTCGATGCCCCGCAGACGGTAAGGAAGGATACCCCCCGCGTGGAAGATCTCGTCAGGAACATAAGAACAGGTATAGCCTACAACATGGCCGCCGCCGGTTTTCCAGTCCTGGACATGGCGGTTGAAGAGTGTCGTTGAAGATTCGTGGAAAGTATCCATCATGCTTTCACCCCCTGCAGCGCCGTTTTCAATTGAGCAATAGCGGTAGCCATTTCATCTGTATCATCTCCGGGTTCGGGTGTGAGAAGTTCGGCAAGCCCACGGATGACTGAGGGCATCATGGACCCTGCCAAGGGTTTTACGGCGGTAACGGCGGACGGAACAATCCAACTAGCCGTTTCTTTCAGTTCATCTGCATCTATCGTTGCGGCAACTCCGGCAAGAACTCGGGGGAGGGCTTCCGGGTGGGAGCGCCGGAGAGAATTCAGGAGACGCAGAGTCGTATTGATAGTCTCTCCCAGTTCCTGGGTATCCAGATCCGACAGGCCTGAAGAGATGGCTTCATTCACCTCGTCTTCCGGCAAGTCCTCAAGTAGTCCCACGTCCCTCCTTGTTGCCCGGATTTGAGGATTCCTGTGGTCGGCTAAGCGACACAGGTTTGCCAGAAACAAATCCGGTCGTTCGGCCATCGTTTCTGTCCAGGCATTGCGGATGGTTTCCATGTCTTCCGCGAGAGCTGTCCGGGCTTTTACAATTACCTCAGGATTCAGTGCGGAGACGAAGTCCACAAGGAGGATCCTCAGATCGGCGCCGAATTGCGGCAGGCCCTGATCGCCGATAAGGGCGCTCCCCGTGTGGGTCTGGCGGACGACTTCGGCCAAATCATTCACAAGATCGCCGGCAGCCTTGCCGTTCAGGCTGCGAAGGAGAGAGAAAACAACGTCGGCGAGGATGTCGGGGGCCTGGGCATGAAGGGGAACGACCGTTTCCCGTGCGGAGCGAAGGAGGATGTTTGCCACTGTAGGTAGGAGCGAGGCGAGGCAGATAAATTTGGAGGGATAGTCCCAAATCGTGGTGTTGACCATCCGGACGCCGGCAACGATGGCCTCTTCGGAGCGGTCCAGGGTCTCTTTGAGTTCGCCGAAATCGAGGGAGGCGATCAGGTTGCGGACGGGTTGCTCCATTGCTTCGGCGAAGCCTTCGGGATTCGCCGTCAGGTCGCTGAAACTCCGTATTTGCAAGGTGAGCCAGCGGCCGAGGAGGCCAGTGTCAATTCCTTTTAAAGTGTTTTGAAAGATCTCCCGCCTGCATTCCGGCGAAAGGCGCTGTCGGCCTTCGCTCAGGCGGACGGCTGTACCTATGATTGCATTGATAAGGAGAGGCATGTCTTTGGTCATACCTTGGACCATGGCCGCAGTCATTTCCGGATATTTCCCGTGATCAGATATTTCCGTGTTTTGTTCCGCCAGAGTGGCCAGTCCCTTGACAATCCATTTCTCAACGCGTCCTGCGACGAGACGATTGAAGGGATCTTGTGCGGACCAGTCTGCCAGCAACCGCCGTGCAAGGCCTATAGCAACAGCCCTGAACTCTACCGTAGACGCCAGTTCCTTTATCATCATGGATAGAAACTGGCCGCATTCGTCATCAGGCGGGGGCGTTTTGGTATAGGGTGTCGTTTCCATTATTTTCCCGTTTCCTTCCCTTTTTTCGGTTTTTTGAGCGCCTTTTTAACGGTCTTGGCCAATCGTGCGATGGTTTCCTGCTCCTTGTCTTCCAGGCTTTTCAGGACGAACCGGTACAGGGTATCCACCTTGGACGTAAAATCGATATTCTCCTGGATAATGATGCGTTCCGTGATGAGACCGATGAGATAGGTCATAACCAGAGCGCTCAATTCCCGATCAGGCAGGACGTAAAAGGCAACGGCGTCGGTGTAGGTTGCAAGGACGCTGGCAACAAGCCCGCCCGCGTCATGACCTTCCTGCCGGTGGTAGTCGATGGTGATCAGAAGAACGTCGGCAAAATGCATCTCATTATCAGCCACCCATTGGAGAAAAACCTTCAGGCGATCGGCCGGAGTAACGAATTTTTCAATCCGGGAAACGCCGTCGGCAATATCCCGCTTGGCGGTGAGATAGAATACCTGTTCCAGAATGGCCATCTTACTGGGAAAGTAGTGGTAAAGAGTTCCCGTTGAAACTTTCAATTCCCACGCGATCTCCCGCATGGTGACGGCGGTGTATCCCTTTCGGGCAAAGAGATCGAAGCATTTCATCGCCAGTTCGTCCCGATATACATCATGATCCACAATCTTGGGCATGGTATTCTTTCCTTTTTTTTATGATTTCCGGTTACGGCGCCGGTCGCGTAAAAAGCGCCAGAACCACTTCCAGGACAGAAAACGGGATTTGTGGTCCAGCACAGCATTAAACAGAATCCGCGCCGCCCCTTCGACCTCTTTCCCGTCTGTGTTGTCCAGTGTTTTCGCAACAAAACGGGAAACGGCGCCGGGGTCCTGCCGTTCAATTTCATTGAAGAAGCGGACGGTGGACGTGATTCCTGCACCCAGCATGCGAGGAAGATTATGTGACAGATAGTCCGCAACATATTTCCTGAATTCCGGCGAGGCTTCCCAGAGATTCGAGATGATCTTTTCCCAGACCTCGGCGCAGTCTTTGAACCGGTCCGTGTCGATATCATTGCCCATGGCTGTCAGGTAATTTTTCAGGAGGTGCGGAGAGAATTTTTCGTCGATCTCCCGGCCCGCTTCAGCCAGGGCGCCGGTACAACGGTTTGCGAGGTGGGGCAGGGTCGAAAGAGCGGCCAGAGAGACTTCGGGGTCTTCCCACAGAAGCGTCCGGATAAGAGGGGAATCTTTTTCGCAGGCGGCGCTTTTCAGACTGCTGCGGATGAGGTCCTTGACGAACGGGGTTGCCAGGATTTCCTTTATGACGCTGCTTTTTGCCGTATCCAGAGATGGCTCCATGTCACTTACTCTCCTTTTCCGTTATGGTCTGCTCTCCCGTCTTTTTGAGTACCTCGTCTGCCACGACAAAGAGGTCCACGGCAAGGCCCTTGCCGTTTTTCACGATACTCTTCAGCGTGTCCCGATCCACGGAGGAGGCCAGGGAACGGAGGAAATCGTGGAGGAGCAGAGGCGACATTTTTTCCCGCAGCTGGATGAAGAGCTCATCGATGCCGGAGATGGCGGCATTGACAATGGGAGGCAGAGAGCTGATGAGGGCGAGGAAGAACTCCGGATCCTGCCACATGAGGGTCCTGACAAACTGTCGGCTTGATGCCGGATCGATGTTTGCGAGAACTGTCCGAACACCATCCTTGAAAGCGGGCTTTTTCAAAAGTTCTTTCAGGACGCGATCCGCCAGATCGATGACGCCCTTATCAGATGAATTGGCTTCTTCCATAACGACCTCTTAAAGTGTTTTACAGTTGTAGAAATACCGCGCCGCTTCCATCTGGCACAGCTGCTTGCCGCCCATCCAGAGTTGGATGATCTTGATGTCCCGCCAATGCTTTTCGATATCGTAGCCCCGGTCCGGACCGTAAACACCCAGAACGTCCATAGCCCGGCCAAAGTTCTCCACAGCCCGGTCGCAAACAAAATCCTTCAGGTTGCGGAGCTTAGCGAGGACTTCCTCGGAATAGAGTGGGTGGCCATAAGGGCGGTTACGCCTGTCGCCGATGCGGGCTCCTTCATAGGCAATGATCCGGCAGACTTCGATATCTCCGGCGATGCGGCCGATAAGCCCGGCAATGGCGTCGTTTTCCTTGAGGGGTCGGTTTCCATAGGTTCGGGTGGATACGAATTCATAAAGAACCTCGTAGAGGTTCATCATGGCCCCGACGATAAATCCCATGCTTGCCACTAGTCCCCAAGGGATGATCTCCTTGAAAACCTGAGCATCTTTACCGGGACCATGGACGCGATACCAGGCGGGGACGCGGACGTCCTCAAACCATAGATCGCCATTCTTGTCTGCGGCCATGCCCGCCTTTTCGTAGGGTCCGCCCTGGGTGACCCCTTTGACATCCGCGGGGACGAAGATGAGGGCGAAGTCGTTCGGATCCGTCGAGCCCGGACGGGTCGTGCAGGGCACGCCGAATAGCTGCCCAACACCCCCTGTATTCGTGGGCCAGAGTTTGTGGCCGTTGATGATCCATACATCGCCATCGAGACGGGCGGTTGTCTTGATCGTCTTCCCCCCGAGAAGTTCCATATTCTCGATATCGGCGCCACCCTGGGGTTCAGTCATGGCCAGAGCGGCAAAAACAGCTTTGTCCGATTTGCAGAACATGGGGGCGAATTCTGCCGCGAGCCGCCGGTTGACGTGAGGTTCCACAAGAATGGTCGTGAGCGGCCAGTAAGTAACCATAAAGGCCACACCCATAGCCGTATCAGCGCGGCCGATTTCCTCAGCCAGAGTGCAGGCGATTGTAAAGGCATAGTCGGACTGCCCCAGCCCCCAGCCGCCCAGATCGGCGGGGAATAGAGCCTTCTGGATGCCAAGCCCCCTGTTTGCCATGAGGTTTTCGAAGGCGGGTTCGATTAGGGCGTGTTCCTTCCAGTCTTCATCATACTCGCGACGGTGGGGCATGACATCCTTATCCACCCAGGCGCGGATCACACTTCGAAAATGTTTGTCCATGGGAGAAATATATTCTTCAGGCCGTGAAAAATCGTCGATGCTTTTCATAATTGTCCCCCTAAATTTCCCTGCGGTCGAAAAAGTATCGTGCTGTGTCCATTTTGACGGGGACTTCCGCCCCTACGCCGCAAAGGTAAGACTGGATTGTCTTAATGTCCCGCCAGTGTTTTTCCGCATGCCATTCCCGTGCATAACCAGCGGATCCCATGAGTTCCATGCCCCGGTTGACGGCACGCAAAGTTCCTTGCTGGACCCGGTATCCCACGATTTGAGACATAGTATAGACATGCTGCAATTCGGGACTATGTGGTCCTGCCATCCTGGCTATAAGGCGGGCAAGATCATCAATAAGAAAACGGGCAATCGCGATCTCCTCCGCCACATCGGCAAGGACAGAGGCGCACAGGGGGTTTTCCTTCATAATGCTGCCGCCCTTGATGGTGCGCGTGCTGGCCCAGTCATAGACTATTTCAAAGAAGTTCATGGCCGCGCCCACACTTGTTGCCCCGAGAAGGAGATTCAGCCAGAGGTAGAGTCTCTCAACGGCGTCAATTCCTTCGAGTATGGCTTCCCGGGGGAGCCGAACATGATTGAAAGTGACGTCGGCGTTTGTGCAGGCCTTGAGCCCCGTTTCCTTGAGAATATTGCCTCTTTGCACACCCAGAGCGTCAGCGGAAACGAAGGCGATCCGGGGTTGTCCCGCACTGTCGGTGCAGACAACGCAAAAGAGGTCGGCCATTGCGCCGCAACCGGTGGGGCGAATGTTTTTACCAAAAAGTATGTCGTTGTCACCTTCATGAATGAGGCGGGCGTTGATGGATCGGCCGAGGAACAGGGATGTCTGTTCATCCAGAGAACCAGCTCCTGGCAGGATCATTGCCGGATTCACAGGTTTATCTGTGCTGTAAAAGCGGGATATCAAGTTGCCGACGGGTGAGGTGCTGTCAGCGCCGGAAGCTAGAATAGTAGTAAACTGAAGCGCGGACATGTAGGCGATGGCGGCGTCCGCTCGCCCGATTTCTATCAAAACAGCGGCCAGACCAGGGGCGCGAGTGGTACTGTTCCAGCCGAAGCCGCCATCCTTCTCGGAAAGTACAAGGCGCTGGAGCCCGATATCCATCAGGAGCATCCGGTGCTTCTCCGCAAATTCCTGTTCGTAGTGTTCCAGGTAGGGAAGACGCTTGGCGAGAATTTCTCGTTCTACCCACTGCCTAACGGTGTTGACGATCCGCTGCTCTTCCTCATCAATTTGTTCACGCGTTGAAAGAAACAGCCCATCCAGCGGTTTGTGCATGATACCCTCCTTTTAGGAGATTCGGGAAAAAACCGGAGTCACGATTTATTTATAACGGACGTTCGATATAGAATATATGAAGAATTTATTATGTCAAGTTTTTTTATTCTGAGGGGTAACTCTAAAACTGATCTTCAAATGGTAATCCTCAATTACTCAATACTGAGACTAAGTAGTTAATATACGTAACAAATTGAAAACAATAAAAATTGAGTTGAAAAATTCAAATAATCACCATAGAAGAGTCAGGGACAGTTACGACCGGCCGCGTCTTACATCGAGCCACCTCAAGCTACCTTCAGGTGGTAGGTGGTCCGGTCATCAAGATGGTTTCCTGTAATAAGCCTCCAAAGGTTTGGGCATGATTTCAAAACGCGCATCGGAATTCACATCTTTCATCGTCATGGACATCATGGCCAAGGCGGAAGAGATGGAACGCAAGGGCGAGCACATCATTCACATGGAAGTGGGGGAGCCGGATTTCTCCACACCTAAAGTCATTACCGATGCAGCTATCGAGGCCTTGCAAAACAACAAAACCCGCTATACCCACGCCCTGGGGCTTCTCGAACTGCGTCAGGCCATCTGTGATTATTATTTAAAAGAATACGGCGTATCGATTACGTCCGATCAGGTGCTGGCTTCCACCGGCACGTCGCCCGTCCTACTTTTTGCCATGCTGGCGATTCTGGATCACGGTGATGAAGTGATTATCTCCAATCCCCGCTATCCCTGTTATCAGAATTTCATTCTGGCGGCAGGCGGCAAACTCAAAGAGATTCAAACCCACCCGGAAGAAGGATTTCAATACCGTCACAAGGACATCAAAAAGAAGCTGTCACGCCGGACCAAAGGCATCCTCATTAATTCCCCCTGCAATCCGACCGGTATTGTGATGACAGAAGAGCAGTTGCGGGACATTGCCCAATTTGATTCGCAATACATCATTTCCGATGAAATATATCACGGGCTGGTCTATCAAGAACGAGCACACTCCATCCTGGAATACACGGATAAGGCCTTTGTCATCAACGGTTTTTCCAAACTCTATGCGATGACGGGATGGCGTTTGGGTTATCTGATTTTTCCCAAAGCCTTCAGCGCCGTAATGCAGCGCATCCATCAGAATTTCATGATTTCGGCCAATGGATTTATTCAGTGGGCGGGAATTGCCGCACTCACCCGGGCGCAGGAGGACGTCGCCAAAATGACCAAGATCTATGACGAACGCCGCCGTTACATGTTGGCGCGTCTGACGGACATGGGTTTTACCATCCATGTCGAGCCGACCGGAGCGTTTTATGTCTTTGCCGACGGCAGAAAATTCTTTTCAGACTCTTATCAAGAAGCATTTAGAATAACGGAAGAAGCAAAGATCGGCGTTACCCCCGGCATTGATTTTGGCAGCGGAGGAGAAGGCTTTTTGCGTTTCTCCTACGCCACGTCCCTGGAAAATATTCAAGAAGGTTTGAACCGTCTGGAGCGGTATTTAATAAACAAATAAGTAATGATTAAACAGCGTTTTAACCCTGAAATGAAATACCATAGACAAATCTATTCATTTCGCGTATTTTATCGCTCGTAACTCGGAAATAATCCCCAAGGAGGACATATGTCATACAAGTACATTGATCTAAAAATTGAAAATCATGTGGCCACAGTAACCATGGCGCGCATGGAAGCGCTCAATGCCCTGAGCCTGGAGCTTGCGTCGGAGATCGCCTCGACTTTTCGTGAACTCGGCGCAAATGATGATGTGCGGGCAATCATTTTATGCAGCAAAGCAAGGATTTTCTGCGCCGGACTTGATTTAAAAGAAGCAGCCGCGGCGGCAAACGTTACGCCCAAAGGGGTTCTCGATATCATTCAGAAATTTCAGCCCTTGTTTGACTGCTGCAACTTTATTGAAGAATGCCCCAAACCGGTCATTGCGGCTGTTCATGGC
>Ga0116155_10001427_pt1 | contig 17194 bp, 11 predicted proteins | sample AD_UKC032_MetaG_FD_89890 | JGI IMG/M metagenome (GOLD analysis project Ga0116155, IMG submission 89890) | Active sludge microbial communities of municipal wastewater-treating anaerobic digesters from USA - AD_UKC032_MetaG | ecosystem: Engineered > Bioreactor > Anaerobic > Digestate | place: USA...
CGCGCAGCATGTGCATCTCCCTGGTATCCTAGCTTCCCTCGAGGGCCTCGACCAAGAGCAGGAGGGCGAGGGCCTGGCCGTAGGTCATGGGCCTCCGCGGTATCGACTTGTAGAAGGCCGCGTCCATCCCGACGGGCGTCCCGTAGGAGACGCCCTGCACCGAGCCCTCGCCGTCGATCCGCGCGACCACGCCCGCCAGGGCCCGCTCGCCGGCGGCGCGGAGCTCGGGGCCGCCCAGCCCCAGGCGGGAGCCCTTGAGCATGCCGTAGCCGATGCCCGCGCTCGCCGAGGTCTCGAGGTAGGAGCCGGGGTCGTCGAGGACCGTATGCCACAGGCCCGAGCCGTCCTGGAGGCGCAGGAGGGCGGCCGCCTGGGCCCGCCAGGCGGCGAGGAGCTCCTCGCGGCAAGCCGGCGAGGGTTGGGCGACCTCGAGGAGCTCGGCGAGGCCGCAGGCGTACCAGGCGTTGCCCCGGCCCCAGCGCACGGCCCCGTAGTTGCCGCCGCGAACCGCGTCGCAGCCGTGGAAGAAGAGGCCGGAGCCCGGGTCGAAAAGGCGCCTAACGTGCACGAGAAACTGCCTCGCGGACTCCTCGACCCATTCGGGCCGGCCGAACTCGGCTCCGGCCTTGGCGAGGAAGAGGCAGGCCATGAAGAGGGTATCGATGAGGGCCTGGCCCTCGTTGAGGCTCCCGGTGATGGTGTGCTGGAAGAGACCCTCCTCCCCGGCGCGCGGCAGGCCGTCCATGAGCCAGCCGCCCCAGTCGAGGCAGAGCTCCCGGTAGCCGGCCTTCCCGGTCTCGCGATACAGGTCCACCAGGGTCAGCAGGGGCGAGCTGGTGTTCACGTTGCGCTCGGGGAGCCCCGAGGCGAGGCGCTCCTCGTACCAGCGGTCGAGGAAGGACAGGAGGCACTCGTCGCGGCTGCGGCGGTAGAGGCGGTAGATCCCGTAGAGGCCGACGCCCTGTGGCCACTCCCACTGGCCCATGTCGACGAGGCTCACGGGGAAGGGCTCGGCGAAGGAGGGGTCGCGGAGGGACATCATGCGCCGCGCGACGCTGAAGGCCAGCTCCTCGAGCTCGGGCGGGCTTGGGCGGCTCATCGCAGGAGGGCCGCCTCGCCCCAGGCCGGGAAGCCTTTCGCCCTGACGGCTGCCCCCCCGATCGACATTCCCTCGTCCAGGGAGATGGCCGCGGGGCCGTAGACCGGGTCGGCGAGGCGCAGCGAGCGCGCCGCGCGGTCGAAGCCCGGCTTCGATCCGGCGAGGGCCTCGGCGAAGGCCCCGAAGCCCGGGAACTCGCGCTCGTCGGAGGCGCGCAGGATCCAGCCGGCCTGGCGGCCGGGGCAGACCAGCTCGCGGCGCCGGTTCGGACCTCGGTCGCACAACGCGTAGCCGTTCGATGCCCAGAGGGCCGCGTAGGCCCCGCCCTTGCGCAGGAAGAGCCAGGGCCCGCGCTCGAGGGCCTCGTCGAAGGCCTCGAGCGGCGCGTAGGCGTGGGTGTAGCCGACGGGATGATCCGCGCCAAGGTCCCAGACCAGGAGGGAGAGGCCCCGGTACTGGCCCGCCCTCGGCAGGACGCCGTTGCCAGCCCAGAAAGAGGGCCTGCCCGAACCGTGGCTGTGGGTCTCGCCGGGGTGGTTCACCCAGAGCTGGGCCTCGGGCCCCATGACGCAGTGGACGATCTGCTCCTGGTAGCCCTTCCTCCCGGGACTGAAGTCGCAGGCCGTCGAGAGGGCGAAATGCGCGGTCCGGAAGCAGCAGAGGTCGACGTGGCCCTCGAAGCCCTGGGTCCCCCGGACCTCGAGGGCCCTCCCGGGCCCGAGCTCGAGGTACTCGCCCAGGTCCGCGGGAGGCTCGTAGCCGGAGAGGCAGAAGGCGGCCAGGGCCATGGCCGACTGGTTCAGGAAGCCCGATCCCCAGGCCACCCAGGCGATGGCGCTCGTGCCGTTCGTGTAGTTCCCCTTGAGCTCCTTCTCGTAGCAGCGGCCCATGCTCAGCGCCATCGTGCCCCTGAAGCCCTTGAGGGCCATGACCCGAAAAAGCCGATCGAGGGCCTCCTTCGCGGATTCGCGCAAGGGCGCGCTCCCGGCCAGCACGAGGAGGGAGGCCAGGCCGAGGAGGTCCACGGGGATGTAGGCGCTCGAGTCCCACTCGGTCAGGCCCTCGGCCATGAAGCGCTCGAACCAGGAGGCGAGGAGGAGCTCGGCCTTGGCCCGGTGCTCGCGGCCGGTGAGGCCGGAGTTGGGGAAGATCTCGTCGGGATAGAGCTGGCCCGCGACGAGCTCGCAGGCGTGGAAGAGGAGGGCGTGGTTCTCGCTGAAGAACCACATGACGTCGTCGCCCGGCTCGTCGATCCAGTAGCGGAAGCCCAGGACCGCGCGCTGGGCCCGCTCCCAGGTCGAAGCCGCGAAGGGGGCCTGCCCCAGGGCGGCGCCGCGGGCGGCCGCGCCCCCGAGCCCAGGCTCGCCCGGGGCCGCGGCCCGGCCGCGCTCGGCCAGGAAGCGGAGGACCATGACCAGGCCGAAGTCGGCGCAGTCGTGGCGCTCCTCGACCGCCCCGAGCTGGGCGAGGAAGAGGCCCTCGGCCTCGGCCAGGGCCGCGGGGGCGGCCCCCGAAGCGACGATGGCCGCGGCTCGGTGCACGCTCGCGCCCGGCCGGCCGGCGAGGTAGGCCAGGGCCGCGGCCTTGCGGGCCTCGACCGTCTCCGGGACGGCCGGGGCCCGGGAGGAGGGCCAGGCGTCGATGCCGAGGTCGCGCGAGACCCTGACGCCGTCGATCGTGAAGGTTATGCGAAATCGAATGAAGCCGGCGGGCAGATCCTCGGCCCTCGCGATCGCGACGCGGCGCGCCCCCGCCGGGAGGGCCAGGCGCCGCGAGAGGGCGGCCTCGAGGGCGAAGACCTCCCCTCCCCCGGCCTCCACCAGGAGCTCGGCCTCCTCGCCGAAGGGATTGGCGAGCTCGAGCTCGAGCTCGCCGGCGGTTATCGCGTCTCGGGGGAAGGATGCCTCGGCGAGGGCGGCCTCGGCGGCGGCGACGCGGCCGGCTCGGGCCGGCCCCAGGGGAAGGGCCGCGGTCGCGCGGGAACGCCCCCGGTAATCAAGGCGGAAGTAGTACTGCGTGTCCCGCTCGGCGAGGTCGTCGAGGAGGAGGACCAGCTCGTTGCGGCCCGCGCGCAGGGAGGCGCGGAAGGAAGTCCGCCCCTCGACATTGCGCGTGAAGGGCTGGAAGCTCGCGGCGGCCTCGCCGTTGATCCAGAGCCTCGCGCCGCCGCAGCTGCGCAGCTCGAAGGCGGCGGCATCCTCCGGAGCCTCGAGCCAAAGCTCGGCGAAGGCCCAGGAGCGGAGGCTCGTCGGCTTCCGCCAGAAGCCCGAGCGCTCGACGTTGAGGTTGCCGAAGGGGAAATAGGCCGACAGGGGGGCGAGCATGCCCCCTTCCAGGGCGGCCACCGGCGCGGCCGCCCCGGATCCCGCCTCGAGCCGCGGCGCATCGTGGCGCTCGGCCCTCCTCGCAGCGACGAACTGGCGGCGGCAGGGATTCTCGTTGATGGAGAAGCCCTCCTTGAGCCAGCGGTTGACGTCGCCGGACATGGTCACCGGCTCGAAGCGGAGGGCCGCTTCCTCGATTGGCGTGAGGAGCCAATGGCCGATCGTGCCGGTGTCGGCCAACGCGCAGCTGAGGCGTTCCATGGTTTCGCCCATCCTTTCCGCCGGAGTCAGGCCTTGAGCCCGGTCATCGCGATGCCCTTCATGAAGTAGCGCTGGAAAACCAGGAATACCAGGAGCATGGGCAGCATGGACAGGGAGGTCATGGCCAGGAGCCCTCCCCATTCGACCGCGTACTGGCCCACGAAGTTGGCCAGCGCGAGCTGGACCGTCTGGAGCTCGTCGTCGTTGATGACGAGGAAGGGCCACATGAAGTCGTTCCAGCGCCACACGAAGCTGAAGATGGTCAGGGTCGAGAGGACGGTCCCGGCGAGGGGCAGGACCACGCGGGCGAAGATGAGCCCCTCCCCCGCCCCGTCCATGCGCGCCGCCTCGAGCAGCTCGTCGGGCAAGCCGAGGCAGTACTGGCGCATGAGGAAGATGCCGGTCGGGGTGGCGGCCGGCGGTATGATGATGCCCCAGAGGCTGTTGATCAGGCCGAACTGCTTGAGGGTGAGGAACATGGGGATGAGGATGACCTCGAGGGAGAACATGAGGGTCGCGAGGATGGCGACGAAGATCGCGTCGCGCCCGGGGAAGCGGTACTTGGCGAAGGCGTAGCCGGCCATCGCGCTGATCGATACCGACAGCAGGGTGCTCGCCGCCGTCGCGATGGCCGTGTTCGCGAAGAAGCGGGGGAAGTCGCCGTAGCGGAGGCCCGCGGCGTAGTTCGCGAGGGTCCAGGCCTTGGGCAGGAAGCGGGGGGGCCAGGCCACGAGCTCCTGGGTGCCCTTGAAGCTCGACAGGACGAGCCAGAGCATGGGGAGGAGGAAGACGGCGGCGACGAGGCAAAGGGCCAGGGCCTTGAGGGCTGACAGGATCGCGCGCATCGCTCAGGCCTCCCCGTCCCTGCCGCCGAGCCTGAGCTGGACCAGGGTGAGGGCGAGCATGACGAGGAAGAAAAGCGCGGATTGGGCCGAGGCGTAGCCGACCGAGTTGGGCAGCTTGAAGGCCTCCTCGTAGATGTTCTGCACGAGGAAGACCGTGGCCCGCCCCGGCCCGCCGGCGGTCAGGACCCGGGACTGCTGGTAGACCTTGAAGCAGTTGATCGTGGCGAGGACCATGACCAGGAGGATGGTCGGCCGGAGGAGGGGCAGGGTCACGTAGCGGAAGCGCTCGAGGCTCGAGGCCCCGTCGATCAGGGCCGCCTCGTAGTAGACCTCGGGTATCGAGTTGAGGCCCCCGATGTACATGACCATATAGAAGCCCGCGCTCGCCCAGGCGGAGACGCCGACGATCGAGGCCATGGCCAGGGAGGGGGAGACGAGCCAGCCCACCTTGGGCGAGCCGGCGAGCCCGAGGAGGTAGTTGGCTATCCCCGACTCGAAATTGAGTATCCACTTCCAGGCTATGCCGACCATGATGAAGCTGATCATCGAGGGCCAGTACACGACGGCCCGCGCGGCCCCGACGCCCCGGAAGCGCTTCTGCAGGACGAGGGCCAGGGCGAGGGAGAGGAGCATGATCAGGGGCACCGTCGCGGCAGAGAACAAGAGGGTGTTGCCGAGGGCCGAGAGGAAGCGCTCGTCGCCGAGGACCCGCTCGTAGTTGGCCAGGCCCACGTAGGCGGCGCCCAAGCCGGGGATGTCGGGCCTGACGATGATGCCGCGCGTGAAGACCGACTGGTAGAAGCCGTTCAAGGCGGGCCAGACGATGAAGAGCGCGAAGATGAGGACGCTCGGGGCGATGAAGGCGTAGGGCACCCAGGCGGGATACTGCCGCATCCGCCGCCGCCCTGCTGAAACGGTATCGCCCATCGCGTCCTCCTTCCCGCTCTCCCGCGGCCTTATTTCTTGCTCGTCGCCGCGAGGGCCTCGTCGATCACCTTGCTGACCGCCGCGACGGCCTCCTCGGGGCTCGACTTGCCGATGGTCACGTTGATGATGCTCTCCTTCAGGCGGTCGTAGGAGAGGCTCATGGCGGGGTTGCTCGGGTTCGTGGAGGCGGCCACCGGGCTGATGGCGAGCTCGTAGGCCAGGGCGTTCAGGGCCGAGGAGGCCTGGGCGCTGCCGTAGTCGATCGTCCCCGTGTCGGTCCGCGAGGAGATGGTCATCAGGGCCTTGGCGTATGCCGAGTTGACCTCCTTGCTCGTGAAGTACTTGATGAACTGCGCGGCCTCGGCCGGGTACTTGCTCGTGGAGAAGCCGGTCACGTACTTGTAGCCCAGGACGCTCGAGCGGGTGGTCACGTAGGGATTCGGGCCGGCCGTCCAGGCGAAGTCCTTGATGCCCGACATGGCCTTGACCTGCCAGCTCCCGCTCATCCAGGCCACGGCCTGGCCGGAGAAGAACAGGTCGCGGGGATTCTCGGTCCCGCCCCAGGTGCTCTGGGGGATGATCCCGTTCTTGAAGAAGTCGCCCCAGGCGCGGAAGGTCGCGAGCGTGGCGGGAGAGTTGAAGGCGTTGCCCTTGCCGTCGGGAGTGAAGACCTGGGCCCCGTTCTGGAAGAGGAAGGTGAGCCAGCGGTGGGGGGTGACGTCCCAGACCAGGGGGAACTTGACGCCGGCGCTGTCGCGGACCTTGGTGATGGCCTTCAGGAACTCGGCGTAGGTCCAGGCCGTCTTCTGGTCGGGTATCCGCACGCCGGCCTTGTCGAAGAGGCTCTTGTTGAGGATGATGCCGTTCGCCGTGACGTCGAGGGGGGCGCCGATGATCTTGCCCTCCCGGTTCATGATGGCGGCGATGCCCGGGATGAAGGGCGCGAGGAAGTCCTTGCCCAGGCTCTTCGAGAGGTCCTGGATGAAGGGGGCGACCTCGGCCCGGTAGTCCGTCATCTTCACCACGTCGGGGGGCGTCCCGCCGGCGACGAGCTGGGCTATCTTGGAGTTGAGGTCGGCGTAGGGCACGGTGTTGATCTTGAACTCGAGGCCGGGCACCTTGGCCTTGTAGTCCTCGCAGGCCTTCTTGAGGAACTCGAGCTCCGAGGGGTCGTCGTAGAACCACAGGACGCTCAGCTCTTTGGGAGCGGCGGCCAAGCCTCCGGCCAGAAACGCGAAGAGGGTCAACGCGAGAATCAGCTTCTTCATCGATGCCTCCTTGGATATTTGACAAGTCGTCAAATCGATTGCATATTATAGTCAAAATCTCGCCTCGTCAAATTAAAAAGGCGAGAAACGGCGCTGCTCGCCGTGCTAGAATCGCGGCTGAACCCGGGAGGCGGAGGATCGGATGGTTCGCATAGTCGACGTGGCCGCCGAGGCCGGGGTCTCGCCCTCGACGGTGAGCCACGTGCTCAGCGGCAAGCGCCCCATCAGCGAGGCGACGCGGGAGCGGGTCCTCGAGGCGGTGCGCAGGCTCAACTACGTCCCCAATCCCGCCGCCCAGGCCCTCAGGGAGCGGAGCGCGAGCGCCATCGGCTTCTACGGCTCGGACATCTCCGAGACCTTCGTCGCCCGCAACATCCGCGGCGTCGAGCGGGTCGCCCGCCACGCCGGCTACCACCTCCTGTTCGCTTCGGGCATCGAGTTCGACTACGACGTGGGCCGGGCCCTCGACTTCCTCCATAGCCGCAGGCTCGACGGCATCATCCTCGCCTTCGCCTTCAACGAGACCGAGCCCATACCCTTCCCCCGGGGCCTGGACTGCCCCGTGGTGACCATCAACCGGGCCGTGCCCGAGGGCTACCACTCCGTCCTCCCGGACAACCGCCGCGGGGGCTACGAGGCCGGCCGCCACCTTCTTGAGTCGGGCGCGACCCGGATCGGCTTCATCGGGGGGCCGCCGAATCGGCCGGCGAGCTCCGAGCGCCAGCTCGGCCTGGCCCGGGCCCTCGAGGAGCACGGCCTGGCCCTCGAGGAGCGGCGCGTCTACCTCGGGGACTATAGCCAGGGCTCGGGCGTGATCGGCCTCAGGCGCCTCCTCGAGGCCGACCCCGGCATCGACGGGGTCTTCTGCGTCAACGACTTCACCGCGGCCGGCGCGATCAACGCCGCCACCCAGCTCGGCCGCCGCGTCCCCGAGGAGCTCAAGGTCCTCGGCTACGACGACCGGGACTTCGCCGAGTTCTGGCCCGTCCCCATCTCGACCTTCTCCTACCCCCTCGAGGAGATGGGCCAGTACAGCGCCGAGCTCCTCCTCTCCCTCATGCGGGGCGACAGCCTGCCCGAGCTCACCCACTACATACCCTCCACCCTCGTCCGCCGCCGGTCGACCGCGAGCTAGGCCCCTCCCCCCCGCACTCCCCAGGGCCGGGAGCATCGGGTATACTCGTCCCAGCCCCGCCTTGGCGCGGGGCCATCCGGGGATCCCGAGCCAGCGCGCCCCCGCGGCGGCGGCGCGAGGTCGCCTGCGGAGGTACCAGCATGAAGGATCTGGCGAAGTACGAAGTCCTGGCCCCGGCCGAGCTCCGCGACCGGGTCATGGACGAGCTCGTGCGGCACTACGCGCGCGAGAGCCTCGAGCTCGAGGAGTTCGAGCGGAGGACCGAGCTGGTCTCGAGGGCCCGGAGCAAGGCCGAGATCCTCGCCCAGGTCGAGGACCTCCCCTCGCTCCCGGCTGAGGAGGCCCCTCGCCCCGCGGCGGCCGGCCCCTCCCGCCGCGCGGCCGCCCCGGGCCGCTGGCGGGTAGACGGCGAGGGCGGCAGGGCCCAGGACCTCTCCCTCGCCATCTTCGGCGGCTCCGACTTCACGGGCAGCTGGAGGGCCCCCCGCCAGCTCGCCTCGATCTGCGTCTTCGGCGGCTCCAAGGTCGACCTCCGCCAGGCCGTGCTCCAGCCCGAGGGCCTGCGGATCTCCTGCCTCTGCCTCTTCGGCGGCCTCGACGTGATCGTCCCCAGCGGCCTGCGGGTCGTCACGAGGGGGGCGGGCATCTTCGGCGGCTTCGACCGCCGCGACAACGAGCCCGAGGACCGGGATGCCCCGACCGTCGTGATCGAGGGCCTGGCCCTCTTCGGCGGGGTCTCGGTGAAGATCAGGGACTAGGCGGCCGGCCCGACCCGGGCCGGTTGACTCGCCCGCCCTCCCCGTTCTATCCCAGAGGCATGAGCATCCCCAAGACCAGGGCCTTCTTCGACGAGCTCAACCGCGACTACCTCGCCGTCCACCGCCGCAAGGAGGAGCTCTTCTGGGCCTTCCGCATGGGCACGAGCGACGAGGGGGAAGAGGACTACGCGGCGGCCGAGAAAGCCTGGAAGGCCTTCGTCTCCGACCCCGCCCGCCTCGCCGCGGTCCGCGGCCGCCTCGCCGGGATCGAGGCCGCCCTCCCGCCTGGCGCCGGGGAGGCCCCCGGCCAGGCGGCCGGCGAGGCCGCCGAGCTCCTCCGCGGCCTGCGCGGCTGGAAGGCTCTCTTCGAGGCGAACATCGTCGAGGGTGAGGCCGGCAGGGCCGCCATGGAGCGCATCGTCGCCCTCGAGGCCGAGCTCTTCGCGAAGCGGCGGAAGCTCGTCCTCACCCAGCTCGTCGCCCCCGGCAGGGAGGCGGAGGCCACCCTCGGATCCCTCGCCACGAACCTGGCCGCCAACCCGGACGAGACCGCGCGCCGCTCGAGCCTGGCCTCCCTCCGCGGCCTCGAGGGCTGGGTCCTCGCCAACGGCTTCCTGGATATCGTCCGGGCCCGCAACGAGCTCGCGCGGAGCCAGGGCCGCAGCGACTACTTCGACTACAAGGTCCGCAAGTCCGAGGCCATGTCGAGCGCCCAGCTCTTCGCCGTCCTGGACGACTTCGAGCTGGGCACGCGGGAGGCGAACCGCCGCGGCCTCGACGAGCTCGCGGCCGCCGAGGGCCGCTCGGCCCTCGAGCCTGAGAACCTCCTGTACGCCATGTCGGGCGAGGTCCTGCGGGAGATGGACCCCTACTTCCCCTTCGCCGCCGCCCTCGAGCGCTGGGTCCTGAGCTTCCGGCGCCTGGGCATCGGCTTCCGCGGGGCGAGCCTCCAGCTCGACCTCCTCGAGCGCCGCGGCAAGTACCAGAACGGCTTCTGCCACGGCCCGATCCCCGCCTTCCTCGACCGGGGCGCCTGGGTCCCCGCCGCGGTGAACTTCACCTCGGAGGGCAGGCCCGGCCAGGTGGGCGCCGGCTACCGCGCCCTGGGCACCCTCTTCCACGAGGGTGGCCACGCCGCCCACTTCGCCAACGTGGCCGGCAACTCGCCCTGCTTCTCCCAGGAATTCCCGCCCACCTCGGCCGCCTACGCGGAGACCCAGTCCATGTTCTGCGACAGCCTCCTCGAGGACGCGGACTGGCTCTCCCGCTACGCCCGCTCGGAATCGGGCGAGGCCATGCCCCCCGAGCTCATCCGCCGCCGCGTCGAGCGCGCCCAGCCCTACCGGGCCTTCGAGGAGCGCCGCATACTCGTCGTGCCCTACTTCGAGCGGGCCCTCTACGCCCTGCCCGAGGCCGAGCTCGAGCCGGCTCGCGTCCTCGAGCTCGCCCGGGAGACCGAGCGCCGCGTCCTCGGGGCCGAGAGCCCCCGCCCACTCCTCGCCATCCCCCACCTCCTCGACCAGGAGAGCGCCGCCAGCTACCACGGCTACCTCCTCGCCCACATGGCCGTGGCCCAGACCAGGGCCTGGTTCCTGGGGAAGTTCGGCTACATCGCGGACAATCCCGCCGTCGGCCCCCTGCTCGCGGAGAAGTACTGGGCCCCGGGCAACTCCCTGAGCCACGACCAGAGCCTGCGCGCGCTGACGGGCGAGGGCTTCTCGGCCAGGCACCTCGCCGCGGACTGCGCCCGCTCGGCCGCCGAGGCCTGGGCCGAGGCCGAGGCCTCTATGGAGGCCGCCCGGACCCGGGCCTATCCCGAGGACTACCCCGCCGACCTCGACGCCTCGATCCGCGTCGTCGACGGGCGCGAGCTCCTCGCCGACAACTCGGTCTCGGAGGCGAGGATGTGCGAGGACTTCGCGGCCGCGCTCGAGAAACGCTATCCGAGGAGCTAGCGCGGGGAGCGCTCGGCCGCCGCGCGCCAAATGCAAAAGGCCGGCTTTCGCCGGCCTTTTGCTCGATAGGAGAGCTCCTACCAGCGGTAGTGGGCGAAGGCCTTATTAGCCTCCGCCATCTTGTGGGTGTCTTCCTTCTTCTTGACCGCGGTACCGGTGTTGTTGAAGGCGTCCAGCAGCTCGTCGGCGAGCTTGTCGGCCATGGCCTTGCCGGAGCGGTTGCGCGCGGCCGCGATGAGCCAGCGCATGGCCAGGGCCTCGCGGCGGATGTCGCGGATCTCGATGGGGACCTGGTAGGTCGCGCCGCCGACGCGGCGGGACTTGACCTCGACCAGGGGCTTCGCGTTCTCGAGCGCCTTCATGAAGACGTCGAGGGCGGGGGCGTTGGCCTTCTGCTGCATGATGTCCATCGCGTCGTACATGATGCGCATGTTGATGGACTTCTTGCCCTGCCACATCATGCGGCAGACGAACTTGGTGACGATGACGGAATTGTACTTCGTGTCGGGCAAGTGGCCCCGATCGATGGTCTTCTTCTTGCGGCCCATGTTCCTCGCTCCTTAGGCCTTCGGCCGCTTGGCGCCGTACTTCGAGCGCCCCTTCTTGCGGTCCTCGACGCCCAGGGTATCCTTGGTGCCGCGGATGATGTGGTAGCGCACGCCGGGGAGGTCCTTGACGCGGCCCCCGCGGATGAGCACGACCGAGTGCTCCTGCAGGTTGTGGCCGACGCCGGGGATGTAGGCGGTGACCTCGACGCCGTAGGTCAGGCGCACGCGCGCGACCTTCCGGAGGGCCGAGTTAGGCTTCTTGGGCGTGACGGTCATGACGCGGGTGCAGACGCCGCGCTTCTGGGGGCACTCCTGGAGCGCCGGGGCCTTCCTCCGCCACTTGGATTCCTCGCGGCCCTTGCGGATAAGCTGGTTGATCGTCGGCATGTATGCTCTCGACTCCCTTTGTCGTGCCGGGCCTCAGCATGGTCCGGCGGAATATGATGGTACGCGACTATTCGCACGATCCGGCCCTCCCGGCGCGGGGCCGGGACGGACAGACCGAAACTGTACAGCCAGGCGGCCCCCTTAGTCAATCCTGGGGGACGGCGGCCGGGAAGGGCCCCTCGGGGCGCCCTCAGTCCTCCTCGCCCTCGGGCTCGACGGCGCCGAAGCCCTCGTCGTTCTCGAAGACCTCCTCCTCCTCGAAGCCGGCCCCGTTCTCGGCCCTATCCTCGAGGGCGGGCAGGGGCTGGAGCTCCTTCTCGCGGCGCCGCTTCTCGAGGACCTCCTCGACGAAGGCGTCGAGGTCGTCCGTCTCGGCGTCCGAGAGCTTGATGTTGCGGTAGGCCCGCATGCCCGTGCCGGCCGGGATGAGGTGGCCGATGATGACGTTCTCCTTCAGGCCGCGCAGGGTGTCGGTCGCTCCGGCGATGGCCGCGTCGGTGAGGACGCGGGTGGTCTCCTGGAAGGAGGCGGCGGCGAAGAAGGAGTCGATCTTGAGGGAGGCCCGGGTGATGCCCAGGAGCAGCGGCCGGGCGACGGCGGGCTGCCCGCCCTCCTGGACCACGCGGCGGTTCTCCTCGTGGAAGCGGTACTTGTCTATCTGCTGGCCGTAGATGAACTTGGTGTCGCCGGGCGCGACGATCTCCACCTTCTTCATCATCTGGCGGATGATGACGCCGATGTGCTTGTCGTTGATGGTGACGCCCTGGAGGCGGTAGACCTGCTGGACCTCGTCCATGAGGAAGCGCTGGCAGTACTGCTCGCCCAGGATGCCCATGAGGTCGTGGGGGTTGCGGTTGCCGTCGCAGAGGAGGTCGCCCGCCTCGACCGTGTCGCCGTCGCGCACGAGGAGGCGGCGGCCCATCGGCACGAGGTGCTTGTACTCCTTGTTGAAGATGTCCTTCACGACGACGACGCGCTTACCCTTCACGATGCCGCGGAAGGCGACGACGCCCGAGACGGTGGCCATGACGGTCGGCGTCTTGGGCTTGCGCGCCTCGAAGAGCTCCGAGACGCGCGGCAGGCCGCCGGTGATGTCCATGGCCTTCGCGCTCTCCTTCAGGGTCTTCGCGAGGGTCCGGCCCGCCTTAATGAGCTCGCCGTCCTCGACGTTGAGGTAGGCGCCGCCGGGGAGGAAGTAGGTCACGATCTCGTTGCCCGCCTCGTCGGTGACGACGACGCGGGGCTGCTTGGCGTCGCGCTCGGCGGTGAACTCGGTGATCTTCTTCTCGATGTTGCCCGTCTCCTCGTTGATCTCCTCCTTCAAGGTGGAGCCGGGGATGATGTCCTCGTAGCGGACGTAGCCGTCGTGCTCCGAGATGATCGGGTCGGAGAAGGGATCGAAGGTGGCCAGGGTGCCGTTGGCCGCGACGATGTCGCCGGGCTTCACGACGACCTCGGAGCCGTTGCGCACGTCGATCTTCTGGTCCTGGGCGATGAGGAGGACGCGGGCCGGCGCGCCCTCGGCCGCCGGGACGAGCTTGGCGTAGGAGATGTCGCTCGACTTGGCGAGGGACTTGTCGGCGCGCTGGACGATGGAGTCGCCCTTGAGGATGCGCTGGCCGTCGGACACGAGGATCTTGTCGCCCTTGGCGATCTCGAAGTTCGAGAAGATCTTGCAGGCGTGGAGGGCGCCCTTGCGGGTGAAGAGGTAGCGCTTGTCGGGCATCGTGACGTAGGTCCCGACGACGTCGGTGACGAGGACGGGGTACTTGAGGTAGATGCGGTTCTCCTCGGAGACCTTCGTCGCCGCGCCGCCGATGTGGAAGGTGCGCATCGTCAGCTGGGTGCCCGGCTGGCCGATGGACTGGGCCGCGATGATGCCGACGGCCTCGCCGATCTCGACCGTGCGGCCGGTCGCGAGGTTGCGGCCGTAGCACTTGCGGCAGACGCCGTGCTTGGCCTCGCAGGTGAGGACCGTGCGGATCGTCACCTCCTCGATGCCGGCCTCGTCGATCTTGTCGGCCACCTCCTCGGTGATCTCCTCGTTCGCCGCGACGATGAGGTCGCCGGTGATGGGGTGGCGGATCGGGTCGAGGGCGTACCTTCCCATGATGCGCTCGCGCAGGGCCTCGACGATCTCCTCGCCGTCCTTGATCGGGGTGTGGACGGCGCCGTTGATCGTGCCGCAGTCGTCCTCGTTGATCACGACGTCCTGGGCGATGTCGACCAGGCGGCGGGTGAGGTAGCCGGCGTCGGCCGTCTTGAGGGCCGTGTCGGCGAGGCCCTTGCGGGCGCCGTTCGTGGAGATGAAGAACTCGATGACCGACAGGCCCTCGCGGAAGTTCGAGCGGATCGGGAGCTCGATGATGTCGCCGGAGGGCTTGGCCATCAGGCCTCGCATGCCGGCGAGCTGGCGGATCTGGTTGCGGCTTCCGCGCGCGCCGGAGTTGGCCATCATGTAGATGTTGTTGAAGCCCGCCCGGTCGCGCTCGAGGGTCTTCATCATCACCGCGGTGAGCTCCTCGTTCGTCTTGGACCAGACCTCGACGACGCGGTTGTAGCGCTCCTCCTGGGTGATGTGGCCGGCCACGTACTGCTTCTGGACGGCCTCGACCTGCTTGTTCGCGGCCTCGATCATCTCGGGCTTCTCGCTCGGCACCACGATGTCGTCCATGCCGATGGTCGCGCCGAAGAAGGTGGCGTAGCGGAAGCCCGAGTCCTTGATGGCGTCGAGCATCTGCACCGTGACGAAGGGGCCGGAGTGCTTGTAGACCCACTCGATGAGGTTGCGCAGGTCCTTGTCGGTGAGGGCGTAGTTGACGTAGGGGACCTGAGGCGGCATGGCCTCGTTGAACAAGAGGCGCCCGGCGGTCGTCGCGACCAGGCCGGATTCGGGGACCTCGATGGGCTTGCCGACGCCGTTCCACACGGGGCGCTTGGCGACGGGGACCTTCACGACGGCCTCGTAGTCGCAGGCGTGGGACTCGCAGGCCATGAGCACCTCCTCGGGGGAGGAGTAGCGCCGGCCCTCGCCCTTGGAGCCCGGCTTGTGGCGGGTGAGGAAGTTGATCCCCAGGACCATGTCCTGCGAGGGGTAGACGATGGTCTTCCCGTTCGCGGGGTCCAGGAGGTTGCGGCTGGAGAGCATGAGGGACCAGCACTCGGTCTGGGCCGCGTTGGTCAGCGGCACGTGGACGGCCATCTGGTCGCCGTCGAAGTCCGCGTTGTAGGCCTTGCAGACGAGGGGGTGGAGCTTGATGGCCTTGCCCTCGACGAGGATGGGCTCGAAAGCCTGGATGCCGAGGCGGTGGAGGGTCGGGGCGCGGTTCAGGAGCACGGGGTGCTCCTTGACCACCTCGTCGAGGACCGCGAAGACCTCGGGGGTCTCCGACTCGACGAGCATCTTGGCCTTCTTGATGTTGTAGACGACGTCCTTCTCGACGAGCTTCTTCATGATGAAGGGCTTGAAGAGCTCGAGGGCCATCTTGGTCGGGAGCCCGCACTGCCACATCTTGAGCTCGGGGCCGACGACGATGACCGAGCGGCCGGAGTAGTCGACTCGCTTCCCGAGGAGGTTCTGGCGGAAGCGCCCCTGCTTGCCCTTGAGCATGTCGGACAGGGACTTCAGGGGCCGGTTCGAGGCGCCCTTGACGACGCGCTTCTTCTTCGAGTTGTCGAAGAGGGCGTCGACCGCCTCCTGGAGCATGCGCTTCTCGTTGCGGATGATGATATCGGGCGCGTTGAGCGCCATCAGGCGCTTGAGGCGGTTGTTGCGGTTGATGACGCGGCGGTAGAGGTCGTTGAGATCGGAGGTGGCGAACCTCCCGCCGTCGAGCTGGACCATGGGCCGGAGCTCGGGGGGGATGACGGGGATGACGTCGAGGATCATCCACTCGGGCTTGTTGTCCGAGTTGCGGAAGGACTCGCAGATCTCGATGCGCTTCAGGAGGCGCTTGTCGGACTTGGGGCCCTTCTCGATCATCTTCACGCGGAGCTCGGCGGCGAGCTCGTCGAGGTTGATCTGCTCGAGCAGCGAGCGGATGGCCTCGGCGCCCATGCCGGCGGAGAAGGCGCCGCCGTAGCGGTCCTGGGCCTCGTACCACTCCTCCTCGGAGAGGAGCTGCATCTTCTTGAGGTCCGTGTCGCCCGCGTCGATGACGATGTACTTCTCGTAGTAGAGGACGGAGCGGAGGGCGGCCACGGGCAGGTCGAGCAACAGGCCCATCCGGCTCGGGACCGAGCGGTAGAACCAGATGTGCGACACCGGGCTAGCCAGCTCGATGTGGCCCATGCGCTCGCGGCGGACCTTGAAGTGCGTGACCTCGACCCCGCAGCGGTCGCAGATGACGCCCTTGTAGCGGATCGACTTGAACTTGCCGCAGTAGCACTCCCATTCCTTGGTCGTGCCGAAGATGCGCTCGCAGAACAGGCCGTCCTTCTCGGGCCTGAGCGTGCGGTAGTTGATGGTCTCGGGCTTCTTCACCTCGCCGTAGGACCAGGCCCGGATCATGTCCGGGCTGGCGAGGCGGATCATGATGCTATCGAAATCCTGGATGTCTCTCATATCAACTCCCCCTCATCTCGTCGACGTGGGCTATTCATACGAATCATACGAACTAAAACGCAGAGGGCGCAGAGGAACGCAGAGGCAAAGAAAAGGATAAGGGAATAAAGGGGCCATCGTGACGGCGACCTTCCTTTCCCCTTTTCCCATTCTTTCCTCCCTCTTCCCTCTGCGTCTTCTCTGCGTCCTCTGCGTTTATATCTTCTCCTAGAAAGCGCCCTGCTTGTTGATGATGTCCTCGTCCCGCTCGGTGAGGGCGATCTGCTTCGTCTTCGCGTCGTAGACCCTGATGTCGAGGGCCAGGCCGCGGAGCTCCTGGACCATGACGTTGAAGGCCTCGGGGATGCCGGCCGCGGTGTGGGGCTCGCCCTTCACGATGGCCTCGTAGACCTTGGCCCTTCCCGTCATGTCGTCGGACTTGATCGTGAGGAGCTCCTGGAGGGTGTTCGCGGCGCCGTAGGCCTCGAGGGCCCAGACCTCCATCTCGCCCAGGCGCTGGCCGCCGAACTGGGCCTTGCCGCCGAGGGGCTGCTGGGTGACCAGGGAGTAGGGGCCGGTCGAGCGCGCGTGCATCTTGTCGTCGACGAGGTGGTGCAGCTTCATGAAGTAGATGACGCCGACGGTGACCGGGTTCTGGAAGGCCTCGCCGGTGCGGCCGTCGCGCACGAAGGTCTTGCAGGAGGTCGGCAGGCCGGCGGCCTTGAGCTTCTGCTCGATCTGCTCCTGCGAGGGGGACTGGAAGACGTGGCAGGAGTACCACTCGTCGAGGGCCATGGCGGCCCAGCCGAGCTCGGTCTCCATGATCTGGCCGATGTTCATGCGCGAGGGGACGCCGAGGGGATTGAGGCAGATGTCCAGGGGCGTGCCGTCCTCGAGGTAGGGCATGTCCTCCTGCGGGAGGACGCGGGCGACGACGCCCTTGTTGCCGTGCCGTCCGGCCATCTTGTCGCCTTCCTTGAGCTTGCGCTTCGCGGCGATGAGGACCTTCACCACCTCCTCGACGCCGGGGGAGAGGTCGTCGCTCGCGGAGCGCTTCAGGCGCTGCACGTCGATGATGGTGCCCTCGATGCCGTGGGGCACGCGCAAGCTTGAGTCGCGGACGTCCTTGGCCTTCTCGCCGAAG
>Ga0116155_10001445_pt1 | contig 17097 bp, 15 predicted proteins | sample AD_UKC032_MetaG_FD_89890 | JGI IMG/M metagenome (GOLD analysis project Ga0116155, IMG submission 89890) | Active sludge microbial communities of municipal wastewater-treating anaerobic digesters from USA - AD_UKC032_MetaG | ecosystem: Engineered > Bioreactor > Anaerobic > Digestate | place: USA...
TAACGAGCAGCCCACTGGCCCGACTCGAGCCGGCCTTGTCCCAAACGACGCCTCCCAGTCCCCACCTCAAGACCGTCGACCCCCGGCACGACACGGTTCAAGCCCGGCCTTGTCTATCCAACCGAGTGCCGTGGCAGAAACGCTCGGCCGGGTTTCACCGGCGGGCGGCGCCTCAGAGAAAACGACTGATCCGCAGGTACTGGTCGCTCCTTCACAAGCTTATGGCCAAAACCACATTCAAGATCGCCCTCGTGGCGGTAGGGATCGCCGCCGTCGGGACGAGCCTCGTCCTCCAACACCAAGCCGCAGGCCGGCTGCGCGCGGAGAATCTGGCCCTCGAAGAGCAGGTTGCCGACCTGCGCGCACGGGCCAAAGGGCGCCCCGATGCCCCGATCGCCAAACCGGCGGATAGTTCGGCCCCTGCCCTCCAGACCGAACAAGTTCAGGAACTGGGTCGGCTTCGGAACGAAGTGGGCGTCCTCCGGCAAGAACCAACGGACCTCGGACGACTGCGAGCCGAGAACCGCGAGTTGAAAGCGGCTACCGACGAGCCCGAAGATCCTGCCGAGGCCGAGTTCAAGGAGCAGACGGTGATGCGCATGAATCACCTGAAGCAATGGGCACTTTCGTTCCACATGTACGCCAGCGACCACAAGGACCAGTTCCCCACGGGCTTCGAACAGGCCGCCAGCCTCTATGGTGCCGAAGCCCTTCTTGGTTCTGACACGAATCTCTTCGAGATTACCTATCGTGGTACGATTGAGAACATCCGGGACCCGGGCCGGACTATTCTCTTCCGGGAAACACAGGTGCGGCAAGACCCCCGGGGCCAGTGGGTCAAGGTCTACGGCTTTGCCGATGGCCACGTCGAAGCTCACTCCGAACCCGACGAGGCCGGCTTTGCGTCCTGGGAACGCGACCGCCTGGTCCCGGCGCAAACCAATGCAACTGGTTCTTCTCCTCAGCCATGAAAACCTCCACGTTCGTTAGTCTTGCGCTCCTGGTCCTGGGGGCGGGGACTGCGCTCCTTCTCCAGCATCAAGCCAAAGTGCAGTTGTCCGCGCGGAACCGGGCGCTGCGCGCGGAGGTTGATGAGTTGAAGCGCCTCCAGACGGCCCAGCGCCCGGCTCCCCTGGCGCGGCCCCCGTCACGCGCGCCTTCCGCTCAGCCCGGCGATCAGTGGCAGGAGTTGTTGCGGCTGCGGGGCGAACTCGGCGTCCTGCGTCGCGACAAGCTCGAAGCCAACCGGTTGCGAGCGGACAACTCGCGGCTGCGATCAAACTGGGTCGCGCAGTTGCTCGGCGGCAAGAAGCTGAGCCTGGAACAAGTGGCGCCCTACCTCAAGGCCAACCAGCGCAACGCAGAGAGCTTGCTCGCCGCCTGTCAACTGACTGGGGATCTCAGCCTGTTGCGGGAAGCGGCGGAGAAATATCCGCACGATCCGCGCGTGAATGTCACCGCCTGCTTTGCGCTGAAAGACGAAGCCACCTCCAGCGAACGGCGCCGCCGATTGGAGGCGTTCAAACAATCGGCACCTGACAACGCGCTGGCGAATTACCTGTCGGCCCAAGAACACTTCAAATCGGGCCAGGCGGATCAGGCCGTGCAGGATCTCCTGGCCGCCTCGAGCAAGCCCGGCTACCAGGATTACTACATCGAGTTGATGCAGAATGTCCAGGCCGCCTACGAGGCCACGGGGCTGTCGGCGCTCGAAGCCGTGCAGGCCGCCTCCGGGCAGCCGCTGCCGCAGTTGGCCGATTTGAAAGGCCTGGGCCAGAGTTTGGTGAGCCTGGCGACGCGCTACCGGGAAGCAGGTGACGAGGCGTCGGCCCAGGCGGCCGCGCAGATGGGCGTAACCCTGGGTCGGCGGCTTGGTGAATCCGCTCCCCAAGTCACGGTGATCGGCCAACTGGTCGGCCTGGCGATCGAACGCCAGATCCTGGTTACGCTCGATCCCACCAGCCCTTACGACGCCACAGGTCACTCCGTCCAGGACCGCCTTGGTGAGCTAAGTCGGCAACGCGAGGAGATCAAAGCCCTGCTCCAACAAGGCGAACCTGCGCTCCGCGACCTTCCCGCGCCAGAGTGGATCGCCTACTATGATCGGATGTGGACCTCCGGTGAACTGGAGGCCATGCGCTGGGTGGTCAACCGACAACCCCGCCCCTGATGGTCAGCATCCAGCCGGCTCAGCGTAAGCCCATTGACAGCTTTCGATGTCGCTGGCCGTGGCAAAGCAGGCCAGCCTCGCAGCGGCAGGAGGCGGGGGCGATCGGTGATCCACGACAGCTCGCAAGACTCTCTCCGTGGATGCCCGTCCCGCCGTCGGCTTCCCGATCCGGCTGGACGGGTCGATGCCATCGTCGCCGAACTCAACAATCAAGTACGGACTACGAGGGCAGCACCGCTTCGTCGTCCCCGGCAGGCGAACCACCACTCCCCGGACCGAAGGCAGCCAACGATCCCGACCATGCCGCATCCAGTGTGGTCTTGCTGACACCTTGCCGACACAACATGCGCCGCAGTGCTGTCCGAACGCCTGCGTACGCCAACAGCGCAAAAGTGCACGGAAAGCCCGTCAATATTGGCTCGTCTCGCATTTCGACCCTCCTTTCGCAGAGACCTCCGTGCGTTAACGGGTAACACCCGCGTGGCTCTCAGCGGCCAACTGCATGGGGCGTCAAAGAGCGAGGTTCTTCTGCACGGATCAGCCGCGGGTTAGGCACGGTGCGAAACTGCTCAAAAGGCGCCCAACAGCGCCGGCGACTTACATGACCGCGCACAATACGTCGGGCCGCTTCGTCGAACCGGGCGAAGAGGGACTGCTGGCCGGACCGTCGCGCAACCTCCAGGTGTTCGATCCCCTCGACTTTTTAGCGGAAGTCACCCAGCACATGCCCGAGCCTGGAGAACACCTGATCGGGTGGTACGCGTGGTATTCGAACAAGACGCGCGGCCAGCGGGCGCAGCGGGAACCGACGACGGCTCCCGCAACGGGCATTCCCGCTCGCTCCCCGTCGGCACGCGTGGCGCGCAAGAGCTGAGCGGCGCTCATCAAACACGTTTACGAGTCAAATGCCTATCGGTCACTCCGTACAGAGCGCGCAGGCAAGGCCCAAACCGAAACGCCGGGCACGGCGGGGCATAGCATCACGCCGGGCCAAAGCGTACTGGGGATGAAGATCGCCTTTTGACCTCACCAAACCTCACCACCAGGCGCATTGACTTCGCCTGCCAAGGAGAGCTATCAACAAAGTTACCGGTGCGGAGTTTACTGAAACCATTGAGCCGTGATCTGGTCGCCGCGGTCGCGGCATGGGGTTTGGTGTTCCAGGCTAATGCGATTGACGAACGCCCTTCAATAAGCATTGCCCACGAGAACCAGAAGGCGAAAGTTACCTTCGCCGGCACTCTGCTCGCCGCGGAAACTCTCGCTGGACCCTGGTCTGCGATCACGAACGCCGACCCTCCTTACGCAGCCGAACTCACGAGCCCCCTGCAGTTCTATCGCGCAGGCATCTACCCCACCAACAGTATTTTCTCCTCGACCTCCGTGGTGGTCCTCAATCTGACCGGTCCCTTCCAGGCCTATTTCGATCTGGCTTTTGCCGGGCTGCCGGACGGAATGATCCCGCCGGTTCGTGAAAAGCCGTATTTTGACGGAACCCTGCGCATGCCCGGTTTCGTGGTGCCGGTAACGATCCGCGTGCGCGGCAATTCAAGTTTGCAGGAATGTCCTTTCCCAAAACTGAAATTCAAAGTCTCCCCGGCGAACCGGGTTGGCACGCCGTTCGCAGATGCGCGGGAGATCAAAATCATCACACATTGTGCCGAAGGCGGCCAGGGTACCATTGGACGATTGCGTGAACAGGCCGCCATCTTTCGGGAGGGGGTGGCGTATGAGGTCTCGGAACTGATGGGCTTCCTTACTCCCCGGCTGCGACGCGCGCTCATTGAGTACCACGACACCACTCCGCCGACGAATGCAGCCACCTCGGTGGGATGGGAGATCACGCGCCAGGCGGTGCTGCTCGAGGACCTTGAGCTGGTTGCCGCGCGTTTGGGTGGACGAGTGCTCCTGGAGTCTGAACTCCCGTGGCTCGTGGCAGCCGATTTTGACGCACAGCTCGTGGCCGATCTGCAGCTCTTCAACGCCCTGCTGGGGAATTGGGACTATAGCCTCGGCTGGGATAGCCGCGGCGTCTGGAACATGGATGTCCTCGAACTGCCTGACGGGACCGGGAAACGACTCATGCCGGTCCCCGGAGACTTTGACCTGTCATCCTGGGTCACAGGAGTGGTACGGCGATCCTCGCCCTGGGACTACCATCCGGAACTGGGCGACCTCGAGCGGGAGACCCGCTATCAACTGGAGAAACTCCAACAGCGGGTTGAGCCGCCACTCTTCGCCTCCGCGCGTCAGCGATTCGTCATGAAGCGAGAGGCGCTTGAGGCTCATGTGGGTCGGGCCAGACTGGATGAGGAAGGCCGTGTCAATGCGCAGCACCACCTCTCGGTCTTTTTTGCAGCGCTCGACCTGTTTCCGTAAACCGCACGTAGAGTTACGTGAGAGGGAAAGGGATAGCGGTGCCTCCCCTGGCTTGCGGTAACTGCCTTGGACCGCTTCGGTCGACTCTCCGGTATGACCGCGTTGCGGCACGCCACGTAGGATACCGACCGATTCCGGCAAGAAAGGGGCAACGACGCAAGCACATCCTCCTTGCGGGAGAAGTCCTCCCCTTTCGGGTCGAACCCTCCGCCGCGCGTGCCCGCGCACCGACCGCCTGCGGCCGGCCCGACGCCGTACCCGGCATGGTGGGCGCGATACAGACGTTCAGTCAACTCATCCATGCCCAGGGCCCTTGCTCAGCTTGAGCGGAGCGGAGGAGAAGATAGTCCCTGGCTCGATCCCCCAAGGTCTGAATCAGTGAAGTCGGACTGATACGGCCTAGGCTGCTTTGGGCAATCCGGACTGTGCCGCACAAACAACCGTCACTGATTCAACAAAACGGCCAAAACGTCAGAATGGACAATGTTTCCAGGGGTCAAATGCATGTTGATCATTCTCGACCCGCGGCACGATTCGACCCCGCTTCGGAGCCCCTGATGTAGGCAATTGTCGGCAGTCGTCCCTTGGTTCGCGCCGCAACCAAATTCGGCTTCGCTCGTCACGGACGGGCGCTGGCTCAGTTGGGGTTGCGACCAAATTCGCGACCCAGGCAACCCCACCAACGTGCGACTTCACCTCTGCCGTTTCTCGCGCAGCCAGACCAGAAACCGTGCCGGCGTGATGATCTCGACGCCAAACGGTTTGCCCAACGCGAGCAAATCATCGTCCCGCGTGACCACGAATCCAGCCCGCACGGCCAGGACGCACGCGAGAAACGCATCGTCCTTTGCATCGCGGCTCCGGCGCTTGCCCAGGGGGGCGGGGTCAACCCATTTTGCTTTCAAGCGCAACCAAGCCAGCGATCCGGCGCTGTTGCCGGCGGGAAAACGAGGCTGAAACTCGGCGGCGATTTGTCCGTTTGTGAGCTTGAGGGCGAGGCCAGCAAGCAGTACGCACTCTTCGGCAACGGTGCCTTCTGTCTGTTCCCGGGTGTGACAGCCACAACCGCCGCCTATGGGTTCGGGCCAGCGGACTTGCCAGAGGGGGCGGAGTTCGGTAACCCACAGACGCAGCGCAGCCCGGGGTCGAGGTGACCGATGGCAAGCCGGTGTTGGGCACGTGACAGCAGATTGTCCCCTTGGTTTCTTAGCGCTTTGGCTTCTCCTTTTCCACGCTCTGGAGGTCCTGCTGCCGATCCGTCGCTAGGTCCACCGTCGCGAAATCCTCCGTTCCCGGCAACTGCATCACGAAGCGATCCAGACAATCAACCTGCGCCGTCCCCGTCACCATCTCGAACGCGAGGATATGCCCTCCGCGCAGGCGATCCTGACTCAGGAAGTGGAGATGATAACCCGGGACGTTTACGCTCGCCGCAAACGGTGGGCAACGAAAGCCCACGATGGTGCCGGCCACGTTTTCTAGGTCGAACACGGGCTGGGTCGCGGCAATCTCCTTCAAAAGCGGGAATGGCCGTTTCTGCCGCGGGACACTTCGCGTTCGCATCGCTTTGAACCGCCCTTCGATCCGGATCGCGCAGAATTGGTTCTGGTTTGGCATCTCGCGGTCGATCTGAGCCTCGACGCTGGTCATGTTGGCACCTTTGGAAATGGCAAATGTTGCTTCGGGCTGGAATGCGCAGACTGCCGCGAAGGGTGTTTCGCCATGTAGCTCCGGTGAGTACACTTTCCCGTCCGCCTTCACTTGATAGAACCTGCCGTCCAGTAGCACCATCTCGCCATCGAGCCCGTCATAGGTGCCGATGCCGAGGTCGCCGTGCTTGCGCAGAGCGCGCAAGGGCAGATCTCCATCATACACACCCGCCAGAAGTGCGTCGATGGTCGAGGTCTGGTACAGCGTGTCACGCACAGGACCCGCACACCCGACCGCCCACACGCACAGCCCCACGCCTGCGATCATCCGCCATCTTTGCATGTCCGCCTTCCTGGTTTGCTCTGTCTTCATGCGATGCTCTGATCCTCTGATCGCCTTCCCACCGAAGAGGGGCCGATTGCCTCCCGCTCGCCACTCCTGCGTCGAGACCGCAGCGAATGCATTTGGCAATTGTGAGCACGCGTTGGGGATGTTCGTCAATCGTGCGCTCGTGGCGGAATCCCGCTCAACCTTTACTGCGCGTCGCCGACGGTTCAGCGGCACGGTGAAGCTCAGGTGGGCCCCGCGTCTTGCGGACCGTCCGCGACCCGCCGACGCGAGCGAAGGTCGAGGCGGTCTATGACGGCTTGGTGGCAAAGGACCAGATGTCCGTGCGCTCATCCACTTTCCGGCCCAGGACCTGCTCGGGCGACATATAGGCGACCGTACCCATCACGACCCCCGTCCGTGTCAGGCCGGCGGCGGTACCGAGATGCTGGCTGGCCGCTCACCGTTCCAGGGCGGGCATGAGCAGGTGTTTTTCCAGGCCATCGTTCATGGGACGTGTTGACATTCAACGGTTTAATGCGCATGGGGACCATGAACCGGTCTGTAGCCGCCGACGTGAGTCGGCGCTGATTCCTGCCTTCGACGGAGCGAGATGGCGCCGTCTGACGACGGCGGCTACGCAACCACGGTTCATGGAGAGCCTGAACCCATCGCCGCGCTGAGGCGCGACGTTCCGGCGGGGCTGGCCAAAGTCATAGAAGGGTGCCTCAAGAAAGATCGCCGTGACCGTTATCCGAATGCAAGCGCTTTGATCGACGGTCTCAAGTCGGTCGACCTCGGTGATATCGCCGCCGCCCCGGCCGCGGCTGTCCGCGAAAAGCCGCCGTCGATAGCCGTCCTTCCCTTCTCCGACATGAGCCCGGAGAAGGACCAGGATTATTTCGGCGAAGGGATCGCCGAGGAGCTCATCAACGCGCTCACCCACCTTCAGGGGGTCCGGGTCGTCGCGCGCACCTCGGCCTTCGCGCTCAAGGGTCTCAAGCTCGATATCCGGGAGATCGGTCGGAAGCTCGACGTCAGGACCGTGCTCGAGGGGAGTGTCCGGAAGTTTGATGAAGCGACGGCGAGGGCGGCAGTGCTGGGGGCGTGGTGGGGTCTCAGGTCACCGCTACCTTAATCGTTGAGCCCCGCGGGCCGTGCACATACAGGTAGGCACCGGCCGGGACCTCGCCGACCTCTCCCTCCTCCAAACCCCAAGCAGAGAGTGAAAACTCCGCGTCATACAGACGCCAGATCCGAGCACCGCACACGGTCAGGGCCAAACTCGCGGGCAGTTGACGCCATTCGCCCAGTCCCTCCGAGCCAATCGTTATCGTTGCCCGGCTGGGGCCCAGGAAAGGCACTGTCGCAAGGGGACGGTACAGGATGCCTGCCCAGAGGACCCACTCTTCCCCGTCCCGCTCGATTATCTCCAGGTCGCTGAGACCCCAGCCGTTGTCGAGAGGGATCTTGAGGCACATCCGGGCGAGACTGTCGCTTTCTCCAGGGTCGATGACCTGCACCATTTCCATTCCGGCCCCCATCATGGCAGCGGCGATATAGTTCGCGAGCCCCTTGACCTCCAGCAGGCTGAACAGAGGCGGTTGCCGTCCCAGGGCCAGAAAGGCGCTGTACGGGTCGTTGGCAGCCAACCAGCGCCGGCCAATCCGCGACTGCCATTTGCTTGAGAGCCGTCTACCCGGAGGCAGGTCATGGCTGTCGGGCAGTTCCACTTCATAGTGGCCCAGGCCGAATGGCCTGCGCACAGCCAAATAGCGGCGCCCTCCGGCGAACACGAGGCGGTAAGCGGTTTCGGGGCAACGGTCGGATATCCAGCGACCATCCCCGCGCAGCTTCAGACCCTCGATAAGAGGTTTCCATTCGCCCTTTACATGCATCGACAGCGCCAGCGTGCGATCGGGCTGTACAGTTATCTGCCGCGGGCCATAGCTGCTGGCGTAAATGCCGGCAATGGCAGCCAGCTCATCGTCAGTGGCCGGGACAGCCGGCAGCGGGGCTGGTTTTCGTGGTTCAGGTACCTTGCGGATGCTCCCGCGCTCGGCCAGGGCGTGCAGCAGCAGCCGTTCTGCCAGGAGGTTAGCGATGCCACCGACGCAAACGGCATTAGTGGTCATCACGACTGCAGCCAGCCGCTCTTCGGGTACGACGATGAGGTGGCTGTGGTAATGGTCTGCATCGCCCGACTTGTGCCACGCGGTCACGCCAACTGCCGCCAGCCCGCCCTGGTTCACCCCGTCCCAGCCCAAGCCAAAATGCACCGGGTGGTCAGTGACCGGGTTGAACGCCAGGCCTTCGGTCTGGTCCCGGCCCATCTCGGCAACAGCCTCAGCCGAAAGCAGCCGCCGCCCTTCCAACTGACCATCATTGAGGAACATCATCGCCAATCGCGCGATCTCGCCCGGCGTTGAGAAAAGACCACCGGCGTAGACGTTGACATATTCCTGCGGCTCGGGACGGCCTGCGCCATCCAGTCCAGGTGCAAAGCTGCCCGGGGCAAAGCGTTCCAGGGCAAAGCGAGTGCGCCTCATCCCGAGCGGCTCCAGGATCTCCTTGTGCACGAAATCGACATACGGTTGGCCGGTCACCTCGGCGACCACCCGTTCGATCAGGGTGAACCCGTCGTTGCAGTACACCGCCATCTCGCCAGGGGCGTGCTTGAGGCGTTGCCTGGCCAAACTTCGCTGAAGTTGGGCAGCATAGTCCGCCACGGGGACGACCGTGAGGACGTCGGCAAGGTGGGTTCCCGGCAACCCCGACGAATGGTTGAGCAGCATGCGCACCGTGATCTTGCGCCAGACCTCCCCGCCGGTCATGCGGAAGTCCCTGAGATAACGTGTCACCGGTTTATCGAGGCCCACGAGCCCGCGATCCACCAGCATCATCGTCCCGACGACCGCCACGATCTTGCTGAGCGAAGCGATACAAAACGACGTCTCAGAGTTGGGCCGCAGGCTCCGGGTCTTGTCGACCAGCCCAAAGGCCTCCTCCCATAAGATGCGCCGGTCATCGAGCAGCGCGACCGAGACGGCGTGAGTGACGGCGCCGGTCTTCGCGAGTTCCTTCAGGATTTCGGTGCGGCCATCAGCGATGGTTGACGTGTAAGCCGGCGAGGGTAGTACGGTATCTGGACGTTGGGAATGGTTCACAAGTCATTCCTCCATTCGCAGAAAAACGAACGGGCTTGAAGACGAGCACCGCCAGGCTGAGCTGGCAAGACAACACCGGCAGAAGCTCGGCCCGCTCTGCCCGAGCCTGCATCGACCGTCCCGGACTCGCGTGTGTCCTCATGCATAACCCACGTCAATTCTCGCTGGAATCCTACCAGGAAGCGTTGATTCAAGGCGAGAAGATCGCGTTCCCCACGGATGGGCGGAAACGCTCCCATCCCGATCCTGAGCTTCGCTGCTCTTGCCCGCAGCGAAGGTCGCTTCCGCTACCTCCCGGTGCCGCTGGCCGGGCCTCGATAACGATGGGGGGAGGGCGTATCGGACTGGCACTTGCAGATGATCGCGCACTCAAGGAGGGGGCTCCGGTTCACTGTGGGCAGGCGAGTTTGGCGCCGGTGGGAATGACGTGGTAGACGTGCAGAGGTGTTTTGTGGCGAGGGAGGGGCAGACGATGGCGCCGCCAAAGTTGAGCTTAGCTGCGTATGGATGAGGTCGTTTCCATAATCTTCTGCGCGGGGATCCCGCTGCGGATGAACTCCAACGTCCGTTTCATTCCAGGCTCCACATGATGCAGAAAGTCTTTGAATGCAGCACAGAGGTAGTTCAGTCCCGGTTCTCCGTCGGGGGATTTGAGGAAACGGTGTTTGGGACAGCCGCCCCGGCAGGCAAAGAGGACGTCGCACTGGCGGCAGTAAGCGGGGAGGGCGGTTTCTTTCGCGGCGCCGAAGGCGAGTTGTTGCTGTGAGTCGACAAGGTATGCCAAGCCATCCTCCAGAATATTGCCGAGCCGATAAGCGGGGTACATGAAGTGGTCGCAGGAGAAGACGTCTCCATTACACTCCAGGATAAGGTTGCGTCCACAGCGCGGAGCGAGATAGCAGACCGCCGGCCTGACATGGGCCCAGGCCGCCAGCGTCCACTCAAAGTTCATTACGAAGACCTTGCCGACGTCGTTCCTGATCCACTCATCGAAGATTCGCATGAGGAACTCGCCGTACTGTTGGGGTTCTACGCTCCAAGAGGTCACGGTTGTCGAATGCTGTGCACGGTTCAGAGAAGGCGGCAGGGCGAGCGGGATCCCCAAGGCCTTGGCTTCCGGGTCTGCTTCCCTTTCGACGATCGGGATGAACTGGATGAACTGCACGCCGTGTTGGCGCAGAAAACGGTAAACTTCGAGAGGCTGCGTAGAGTTCCTGTTGTTCACCGCTACCAGCACGTTGACCTGGGCGTGCAGGCCGAAGAGGCCGCGTAGTGCCTTTTGAGGACCACCGCATTCTGTCGCAACCGCAAATTACCGGGAAAGTACTGGGTGTAGGGATTGTCGGGTGAAAGTTCCTCAAAACCGAGGATCTCCCTCAGCCCTTGGGCCATCCCCTCGCCCGGTCCGTAGGCCGGAGGCATGTGTTGTTGATCCACCATGATCAAGAGGATGTTTGGGTGCGATCTTGAGCCAGCTTTGCCGGCAACTGTTTGCGGACCCGCCAAGCCGCCAAGCACGGCTGCGGCAGAAAGAGTGGCCGACTGTTGGATAAACTCTCGACGTGTACTTTTCATAACGGATTTCCTTTCCATGACATGATTGATGAGTGAGCCCGCCTCGGAAGACGATGTTCTCTTCTCTGGGTTGATCGTGGGTGCATGTTGGCGCCGGTCGCCTGTGGATCAACAATTCCTCCTGTGCCGTCCGGGGGCAGGCGGACACTTCGGACGTAGTCCAGCCCCCGTTGCTCGGACACCGTGCGCACCTCCAGCTCCGGGGCTTGACGGGCACTTTCCATAATGGACAACAAGGTGCCGAAACGGCGGGAAACAAGTCCTGACTCGAAGTCCTGCTGGGTTACCCACTGCTCGACGTAGACGAGCGATTGAGGGTTCTCGGTTTCGACGTAAACCCGGCAATCCACACAGCCTGGCTCCAGCTTGGCCTGGAACATGACCTTGGCGAGGGACTGAATCATCGGTGCCAAGCCTTTGGCTTTGGCGCTGATGCGAAGCAGGAGTTCGGTCACGCTTTTCCATTATGCTAGCGGCGTGCCAAGGGGGAGGTGGTATTGCAGAAGTGGATGAAACCCTAGTAAACATTGGTCTGAATCGATCTTCGGGTGGAGGGGGAGCCCAGAGGCGAAGCGCAAAAGGTGCCGATATATCGGCACAGTGCCGATAGGCCGGCCCTATGGCTTTGGTCGGCGGAGGCCAAGTCTGGTCATGCGGCTCTGGAGCGTGGTGCGCTTGAGCCCGAGGATCTCGGCGGCCCCGCCTTTGCCCTTAAGGCGCCAGCCAGTCTGCTCCAGCACTCGCAAGAGGTGGTCGCGCTCGACATCCTTCATGAGCAGAGAGGGGCGGCCGACCGGCTGCTGGAGGCTGGGCAGTTCCACGGCCAACTTGGGACCTCGGCTGAGGATGACGGCCCGTTCGATCACGTTGCGCAGTTCACGCACATTGCCCGGCCAGTGGTAATGCTGTAGGGCGTCGAGAGTGGATTTGGGGATCGAGGTAATACTGTGGCCTGTGGCGGCACCAAACTGCTCGACAAAGGCGCTCACCAGCATGGGGATGTCCTCCGGACGTTCGCGGAGGGGCGGCAGGCGGATGGGAAAGACGTTCAAGCGATAGTAGAGGTCTTCCCGGAGTTTCCCGGTGCGCACGGCTTTGGCGAGGTCGCAGTTGGTGGCCGAGATGATGCGCACGTCTACGGAGATGGGGGTCGGGTTGCCCAAGCGCTCGATCTGCTTCTCTTGGAGGACGCGCAATAGCTTGACTTGAACCTCGGGCGGGAGTTCGCCGATTTCATCCAAGAAGATGGTTGAGCCGTGGGCGGATTCGAAACGGCCGATCTGTTTGCTCAGGGCCCCCGTGTAGGCGCCTTTCTCCCGACCGAAGAGCTCGCTCTCGATGAGGTTGGAGGGAATGGCGGCGCAGTTCACCCGCACCATGGGCCGGTCACGGCGGGGGCTCAAGTCGTGGATGGCGGCGGCGATGAGCTCCTTGCCAGTTCCAGTCTCGCCCAGCAGCAGGACAGACGCATCGGTGGGTGCGACCTTCTCTGCCTGGGCTAAGACCTTCTGGAGGGTGGGACTGCGGCCGAGAATCTCCGGGTGACCCTCCAAGAGTTGCAGGTCCTGCCGCAACGAGACATTTTCCGCTTCCACTCGCTCCTTGAGCGCCTCGACTGTCTTGAGGAAGGCATCGCAATTGGCAAGGTCAAGGCGTGCGGACAGCGAGCGCACGGAGGCGAAGCCGCCGTTCTTCTCCAACGACAACTCGCCGCGAAACTTGCCACGCCATTGGTCACGCTGAAGCGGCTTGAGGACACGCCACCCATCACGTCGTCATTCACGATCTGCCACGCACTCGCGTTGGTGAAGGTCGAGAAGTCGAAGAGGGTTCTCTCCGCGGCAATGGCGGTGTTTATGGTCAGATGAAAGCAAATCCCCGCCACGGCGGCGAGCAGAGAAGCTGGCTGGAAATGATTGGTCATATCTGCTGCTTGAAGAACTCAGGGTTTTTGACCGTGGTGAAATTGCGCCGCTCGGAAACTGGATCGAACTTTATGGCATAGAGACCCGCGGCCATGCCCGCTCCGATGATGGCGATGCGCAGGCTCATGTGGCGGCGGCGATGGCAGCCCGAAGGCCGGCGGCGTGGTCCGTGATTTGGAGGCGTTGGGCGGGGGTAAGGCGGGCGGCGTTGCGCGCCTGCATGACCGTGCGCGGGTTTTGGGCGAGCAGGGTCTCGTGCCGCAGGAGTAAGTCCCAGTAAAGCGTCGTGAACGGACACGCCTTTGGGTCAGTGCGTTGCGCGGGATCGTAACGACAACCCGCGCAGTAGTTGCTCATGCGCTGAATGTATTTGCCGCTGGCCATGTAGGGCTTGCTGGCCATGAGACCGCCATCGGCGTGTTGCGACATGCCCAGCGTGTTGGGCAATTCCACCCACTCGACCGCGTCCACATACATCGCCAGATACCATTCGTGCACCGCCTGGGGCTTCACGCCCAGCAGCAGAGCGAACAGGCCCGTCACCATCAGCCGCTGGATGTGATGCGCGTAGCCGAACTCGAGCGTCTGGCCGACGACGTGGCGCAGGCAGTTCATGTCGGTTTCGCCCGTCCAGTAACATGCTGGCAACGGCTGGGTAGCCTTGAGTTCGTTCCGATCGAGGTAGCGAGGCATGAACTGCCAGTAGATGCCGCGCACGTATTCACGCCAACCGAGAATTTGACGGATGAAACCTTCCACCGAAGCTAGCGGCGCCCGGCCTTCGCGATAAGCCTTCTCCGCTGCGGACACGGCGTCTCGCGGATTCAACAGCTTCAGATTCATCGCCGCCGAGAGGCGGGAGTGATGGAGATAGGCGTGTTGACGAAGCGCCGCTGTCGGCTGGCTCGCGTCGTGTCCGGTCCACATCGCGTCCTGATAGCGGCCGAAGTGCGGCAAGCGATGCGCCACGAAATCGTCCAAGGCGGCGCGGGCTTGTTGCGGGCTGACCGGCCAATCGAATCGCGCCAGGCTGCCGGAGTGCTTCGCAAAGCGGTCCTTCACCAGCGCCAGGACTTCGCGGGTGGGCGCGTCCGGGTTAAAGGCCAGGGGCGTTTCGGCGTCAGGCGGACCTTCCTTCCCAAAACTCTCCCGGTTTTGAGCGTCGAAGTTCCACGCGCCACCGGCGGGTTCGTCGGCATCCATCAGCACGCGCTGCTGGCGCCGCAGCGCGCGGTAGAAAAACTCCATCCGCAGTTGCTTTCGCCCCCGGGCGTGCCGGGCGAACTCTTCGCGTGAACAGAAGAAATGCCGGTCGGGTCGGACCTCGAAATCGACGCCCAGTGCGCGCGCGGTGCTTTCGAGGCACCTCTGCACGCGCCATTCGCCCGGCTCGACCCAGATCAGGCGTTGCGGAGAGAGCCGGCTGGTCGTGGCGGTCACCTCACCAAGGAAAGAGCCGCTGTTGGCGGGGTCATTGAGTTGGCGGTAATGCACCGTCAGGCCCTGACCCTGCAGCGCATCCCGGAAGTGCCGCATGGCGCTCAGGAACATTGCGATGCGCGCCTGGTGCGACCACACACGGGTGCTTTCCTCGGCGACTTCCGCCATCCACACCGCATCGCGCGCCGGATCGAAACCGTCGAAGGCGGCCGAGTCCTGGTTCAACTGGTCGCCGAGCACCAGCACCAGATGACGCGGGCGAGTTTGAGGATAGAAGTTCATGCGGGCTGTCGCAGGTCGCGCACAATGGAAGCCTTCCCTCTCATGGGCGACGCGCTCTCCGAGACTCTCCGAGGCTCTCACGCCGTCACTGGACGGGGGCGAGGAGCCGGCAGGCGCGTGTCGCAAAGCGGAACCCAAAACCGCGAGACTCCAATTCCGCGACTCGGCTCAGGCGCGCGTCTGCAAAGTCACGATCGAGCATTGCCGCCACCTGCTCGGTGAAGACGGGATCGGCGATCTCCATCGTGATCTCGAAGTTCAGGCGGAAAGACCGGTTGTCGAAATTCGCCGTGCCGATTGTGCATCGGTCATCCACGACAATCACCTTTTGATGCATGAAGCCCTTCTGGTGCCGCCACATCTGGATGCCTTGTTTGTCCAGCTCCTCCAGATACGACCAGCCGGTGAACTGGACGAGGTGGTTGTCCGTCTTATCCGGGATGAGCACCTTCACCTCCACCCCGCGCAGAGCGGCCAGTTTCAGCGCGGTGACGAACTGCTCGTCCGGCACAAAGTAGGGGGTGGCAATCCAGAGCCGCTTCTCCGCGCGATTGATCAGATCAATGAAAAACAGCGTGCAGGTTTCCTTCGGATCGGCGGGACCCGTCGGAAGACACAGCACGGGGAGTGACACACCCGACGGCGCGGGGCGGACTTCCCATCGCAGATCTGGAATGTCCTCCGTGGCCCAGTGCCAGTCCTCGACAAAGGCCAGTTGCACACACGGCACCACGGGACCCGCCAGACGCAGATGCGTGTCCCGCCAGTCACCGAACTTCGGATCGCGCCCCATATACTCGTCACCGACATTCAAGCCGCCCACCCACGCCTCGCGTCCGTCCACGACGACAATCTTGCGATGATTGCGGAAGTTGATCTGGAAGCGGTTGGCGGATCCCTTGGTGGAGTTGAATGCCGCCACCCTTACGCCCGCACCCTTCAACTCGTCCAGGTAACGTCGCGGCAGCGCGTGGGAGCCGATTTCATCATAGAGCAGCAGGCAACGCACACCGCTCTTTGCCTTGGCAGCCAACTGTGACTTCAACTCGCCGCCCAACTGGTCATCGCGGATGATGTAGAACTGGACGAGCACATACTCCTTCGCGCGCTCGATGCCGGCGAGAATCGAGTCGAAGGTTGCCTGGCCATCCACCAGCAATTCGACCTCGTTTCCCTGTGTGTAGGGCAGTTTGGCCAGCTTCTCCACCAGCAGCGCTTCCTTGCGCCCGGGAAAGGCCACCAGGTTTTCCTTCACCAGCTTTTCCGCGTGGGCGCGGGCGGGGCCGCTCGTCTTCAGCAAATCCGCCCTTCGCGCGGTCACATAACCTTGAAACTCGCTCCGGCCAAAGACCCAGTAGGCTGGAACGGCGACGTAAGGAAAGGTGTTCAATGAGATCGCCCACGCGATGGCTCCCTGGGAAGTGCGCGTGTCCATGATTGCCTTCACGGAGCTGAGCGCTCCTGCCACATGGGCGAGAAAGATAAACGCAGCCACCAACCGCTTCCGCTTCGGTTCCAGCACCCGCCAGGCGTTTGCAAGAGTGTTCTTCAGACCCATAATCGGTCGTCCTTTAGAAATTCCAAAACAAGGATGCTTGAAGGGTGGTCCAGTTGTCGAGGTCGGCGCCAGCCTGCTGCCGGAGACGATCGTCGGGAAAGGCGATGCCCGCAACCCCAAGAAAGAAGAGGTTCCGGGAAATGGACCAGCGGATTCCGAGGTCACACTCGTGGGCGATGTTGCGGGCGTTTCCTGCCGGATCGTTCGCCAGCAGCCAGAAGAAGTCGAGTGTGAGCGAGACCTTTGGGTGAGGTGCCACATTCAGGCGGATGCGGTGGGTGTCGAGGTTGGAATTGGAGGCGACCTTGCGGACGTTGACACCTTGCACCCAGGTGTCGAGTCCGCTGGAGAGCGGTGCATCGAAGCCCTCGTAGGTGCGGGTCGATGGATCGCCGAGCTGGAGGACTCCGCCAAGGCCGTATTCGATGCTCGATTCATACCACGTGGCGGATCGGCCGTCCGCCGGATCAAGAGCGATCAGGCTGCGACCCGTAAACGCGGGTGCATCGCCGCACCAAGGATTGCCATCGCTGAAGCGTCCGATCCCGCCGTTCAGCAGCAGGCGCACATAGGCGCGCTCGTCCTGATAGAGAGTCGGGAAATCCCCGGCGCGTCCGGTGCCCA
>Ga0116155_10001446_pt1 | contig 17092 bp, 11 predicted proteins | sample AD_UKC032_MetaG_FD_89890 | JGI IMG/M metagenome (GOLD analysis project Ga0116155, IMG submission 89890) | Active sludge microbial communities of municipal wastewater-treating anaerobic digesters from USA - AD_UKC032_MetaG | ecosystem: Engineered > Bioreactor > Anaerobic > Digestate | place: USA...
CCGACCAGCCCGAGCCGGTCGCAAAACAGCGGCAAGGCCCGCTCGATGCGCAAACCGTCGCGCAACTCGAAACCGGGGTCGTCCACCCGCTTGTGCAAAGCCTGGCCGCGCAGGGTAAACAGGTTCTCTTCGAACCCCTGCTCGACGTGGATCAAGGCGCACTGGCGCGGGCAATAGGCCCAATGCTGGAGGGCGGAAAGGGGAATGGGATCAAGCGGTTCGCTCGCCATCTCCTAAACCCGCATATGGATTTGGCAACTTGCTTGGGTTAGCATTGCCCAAGCTTTACCGGAGGTTCTCATCATGATCAATTCACCCCTTGAAGATATCGAAGCAGCAGCGCTGCAACTAGCACCTAGCGAGCGTGCCCACTTGGCGGAACGCCTGCTGGTAAGCCTCGATGAAGACGACGAAATACTCGCTGCCTGGGTCGACGAGGCAGAGCGCCGGGGCGATGCGTTCGATCGTGGCGAAATGGGCGCCATCGATTTCGATGAATCGATTGCCCGCCTCAAAGCCAAGCTCGCTGCCGCCGCATAAAACTGATCGTCCTCGATGCCGCGCAAGCGGAACTTGAGGAAGCACAGGCCTATTACCTGCAACACGCCACACCCGGCATTGCCGCCGCTTTTGTCGCCGATTACGAAAACGGCGCCCGCCGGCTTCTTCAATTTCCGCATGCCGGCACCTCGATATCCCAGCGCTTGCGACTCTTGCCGATGCGTCATTTTCCGTACTCGATCATTTACCAAGCCACCGCCGCAGCCATCACGATCCGCGCCATTTCCCACCAGCGCCGCCGGCCCGGATATTGGGGCGGGCGGCGCTGAGCGGCAGAATCAGAAACCGTCGATAATTTCCGGCTTCAGTCCAGGCAACGCCTGAAGCAATGCGTCTTTATCGAAGCTGCCGTCTTCCTTGAGCAAGTTCCTCAGCGAGTCGTGGACCTTGGCAGCCGAATGCTGTCCTGCCTTGCAATTATGTTTCCACCAGACAACCGTCAGAACCTGCATGCTGCCATCGGGACGAGCGGAGGAAGCATCGTTCTCGAACAGCGTGGGCAGAATCGCCTTGATTACATCGGCATCGGCATCACTGAAGCCCGTGCGCTCGGCGAGTTGCGGATTAATGCTGCCGTAGCACTCGTAAATTCCATGATCGACTCGATGTTTCATGCCCATGGTGTCGGCGCCCCGCTTGCTGCCATCGCCTTCACCGCTGACGCTCTTGGTGATCTGGGTACTGGTAACGCCAACGATTTCCTTGCTGAATGCTGACTGCACCGTGACAGGGCCACGAACGGGGATTGAAACGCCGCTGGCATCACCATCCTTGCCGAACGCGAAGACCTGCCCGAATGCCCGGACATCGAACCATTTGTCGCAAGCTTTCTTCGCAGTCTCGTCTTTCTTCGACTTTTTAGGATTCCAGGCCTCTTTGCCCAGACCGTTGGTTTCCGACTCGGCACGATTACGCAAGCTGGTTTCACCATCAAGCTTACGATCATCCGACTGCACAAAAATCGTATGCCCGGCTTCTTGCAAACGGTCCCGCAACTTGCGTTTGAGGCAAACATCGGTAATTTCCCCGAAACCACCGTAATCGGTTCGGGGACGATTGCCGTTCAACGGATCGCCGTTCGGATTGGCATTGCGAACGCGCAAGACGAGCGCGAAATCGATTTTGTTTTGCAGGGTACTCATTTGGTTTTCCTTTCAGAGAAATGCTTGGCTATTTCAATTGGTGACTTCGGTTTGGCTATCGGCGCTAATGGCTTGCTTGTCCGCATCCGCCGACGGCCAGAAATCCTTGCGTTGCGCGTGGTAGCCGAGCAAGAACTCGCCGCTTAATGGCGCGTCGCTGGTTCTATCTGGCAGGTCATTGAGCTGACTCATGACCTCATCCAGCAACTTGCGACGCTTGACCAGGAGGCCAATCGATCTGTCGCTACCCGCCTGCATCCGGGCCTCGTATGGCTTGAGCGCAAGCCCAATTGTCCGCCAGGTTGAGAAGGGCCGATCCGCAAAACGCTGCATCAGTCTGCCTGCCGTGGTTTCCCGCTTTTTCCCCTCATCCGATGTCGACAAGGCATAGCCTTCAATGCTGTCAGCGATGGCCAGCAAACGGCCATAGAGGTAGTCGCGGCTGTTTCTTTCCGTTTCCAAATCCATCTGGTAATTCCTTTCCTGGTGGTATCCCTTAAAAAGTGCGCAAGCTATTCCCAAAACCTTTTCCCACTCCCAGCGTTCCAGTCCAACCCGATTGGTCGCTCGCCGGACAATGCTTCTCACCAGATCAAGCGGCACATCCCAACCATCGATAATGCAAGGCAGCAGACGCTCTACCGTCGCCTTCTGGAGTTTTTCATCGAGACGCCGACCGTAGGCAGCTTCGGCAATATCGGGCGGCGCTGCAGCACCAATGAAACGAGTGTCCTTGCCGTAGTTTTGATGCCAGGCATATCGTGCATGCCATGCTTCAAGGCGCTTGAGAAAGTCGGAACCCTTCAGCTCACGGTAAAAGCTGATCGCCATGCGACCCGGCGTCGCTGAATCCAAGCCAATTACGACGACATCTTCCTTAGGGTCGAGCTTGGCGCCATAACCGGCAACGGCTTTATTCAGGCGCAGGGCAAAGTTCTGGTCGGTACCAACCGAACTTGTCGTAACTTTTATGTCCGAGCTATCAAGCTCGAATTGGTCAAAAATGTTTTTGATTGGATTGGGCAGCGAAACACCAGAAACCGCCCAACTCACAATGGCCTGATCGCCCTTCCGGTAGCCTTGGTGAACAAGCAGCCAGCGCAAGGCATTATGGGCTTTTTGCGTAACATCGAAGCCCACCGAAATAACCTCTTCCGCCTCAATGAACTTGCCGCGAAAGGTATAGCCAGAATTGTCATTGGCAGAAATTAGCTTGGCCTTATCGCCGGCATGCCTCAGTTTCGCCGGGTGCTGAATCGCCAGCGCCGATTCCTGTCCGGTCACCATGCAAATTCCAAACAAGGCTTGGGTATGCTGGTAATACGCAATCCAGGACTCAATCAAAGCCCGATCCTGCCAAGTTGCGGTCAACGGATCATCAGGGGCGCTTTCCACTCGCCAACGAACAAAAGCGTCTTCTGGTGCTTGTGTGTTCTGAATGACTTTGAAAATGGCAGGTGCGGGATTCGCCTCGTCACTCCAGCTTTTGAGAAGTTTTCCGTCCTCGCCGAGCGGCAGAATTCCCGCCGTAACCAAATCCCGCACCACACTCCCTTTTTCCACGTAGTGGAGAATGGCTGTCAATTTGGGATGCTGCCATTCATAGGCAGCCCAGGCGCGTAGCCCAAGGAGATAGTCCTGATGCGGCACTTCCGGCTCTTTGGAAAAGCCCGAGGTTACTTCACCGCCGAAAGCCACAAAGTCCTTGGCCACGTACTGCAATTTGTCGCAAAGCGGATGATTGACCGGCTTGCTCCCGGCTCTTCCCGCTGAGCTTTCAGTACACGGAATCAGCGTTGTCCCCTGCGTTTTCTCGATAACCGCAGCACGTTTGAAACCTCCATTGCCGTCGAGCACAATTTCAATCTGTGCTTGCTGCGTGGAGTGGCAAATCGGCATCAGCGGCTCGAAACCTTCTGGCTCGTGCCCGGCACACCGTTCATAGGTTTCATACAGCTTTTGAATCCAACTCATGATTGCGCCTCCAATTGGCGGGCCAGATCGTCGGACTCTTCATCTACTGCTCGCTGATTGCTCGAAATACCAAAGGCCTTCGGATTCATATCCCGGACGAATTTCCGCACCTTGCAGTCTTCCGGTCGGTCGAAGCGAATCACGCCGTTATCCATCCTCGGAGACCAGCTTCGTGTGTACAGCTTGTTTTCCCCGGTTTCGTCGGGATAGTCGAAACTGTGAAACATCAGCCCGAAACCCAGTTCGCCGCCGGCATCCAGTTCGCCCGCACCAGAACCGAATTCGCAGGGTTCAACGTAGCCTTGGCAATCGCGGGTTCCCAGAAAAATATCCTGGCGCCCGCCCCGCTCCAGCATGCGCTTGGCAATGTCGTAGTGTTTCCCTTCTATCCGGTCCGCAGCCAATTCCTGGCGGTGGGTGTTCCACTCGAAATGTGCCCGAACCTGATACTCGACATCAGACAGGAAGGTATAGATCGCCAGACTGTTCCCGCCGCTGAATTCCTGCGGCTTGGTTCCCTTGGTCTGCGTCCGGATACGCTTCATGACGCGCACCTCATCCACCACCCAGATCAGCGTCGGCTTCCAATAAATGGACTTCAGGACGCCCTTAATGGCTTCATAGGTGGGTATGTGGTACGAGCATTTTTCGCCACCGATTCGGGTGAGCGGATCGGTAAATAGGGCGTAGCGGCCCCATAAGCGGAATTCGATACTGTTGCGCCTAGACATTGAGTGTCTCCATCAAAGAAACGGGTTTGGTCGCCAGACCGAACTGCTTGCTGTAATACCGGGGATCAAGGCTGAAGATACGCACTCCTTCCTTGATGGCATGCAACGCCCCGGCCTTGGAAAGTTTGTCGAACACATGCGGAAAAACATTGACGGTGAATTGTTGGGCTTCTCGCAGCAATGCACTTTCCAGCGAAATGTCGTAGGCCCCATGCAAGCGACCAATCAGATCAGCCCCTGCTTTGCCCCAGGGAACCACCACGCCTTGCGTTGGCGAGTCGATTGCTCTGAATGCATCGGCTGCGGACATGAAGGATTGATTCAGTAGCCGGGTAGAGATCTGTTCTCCTTTGCGCCCGGCCTCTGCCAAGGAAAGCCCGTTTTCCGATAACAGACTCAACAGGGAGTCGTTTCGCCCGATGGCTTTCGCCTCCTTTGGCGAAACGGGATAAACCATGTCCTTTTGCCGCTCGAAGAAATAATGGGTGTAATAGTCTGTCAAAGCCTGCGGCCCCAGCAGATCGTGCTCATAGCGCTCAGGTTTTTCGCGGAAGAAGTCGAGGACTGAAGCGACTTTGTCTCGACCGATGGCAATGTCCTTCAAGTATTCCAACGTGACATGTTCATCCGAAGGATTCACCAGATGCACCCTGCCTTGCGCGGACTTGCCGTTACGATTGCATCGCCCTGCCGCTTGCGCGATGGAGTCCAGGCCAGCCATGGACCGAATTACCGCGCCGAAATCCACATCGACGCCGGCCTCGATCAGCTGCGTACTGACGCACGACGTTGGCAATCCGGATTCGAGGCGAGACTTGATCTTTGCCAACTCGAATTTGCGGTGCATGGGGCACATATCGGTGCTGAGATGAAAGAGGCTCTCCAGATCGACCAATAGCTGAGCGGCAAGATAGATTTGTCTGGCAGCATCCTTGGTGTTGACGATGACCAGACAACTCTCCACCCGCTCAACCTCTGAGCAGGCCAAATCAGCTATTTCAGCAAAACCCCAACCATTTGGCCGTCGTTGATCAATGATTTCCACCCGCTTGAGATCTGCAAATAGTTGGCGTACATCGCTAACAATTTCATGCCCATCGGCCAGGCAGATCGCCCCCTGACCAACCGCCACCTTATGCAGCAATGGCTGCGTGGCCGTACAGAGCAAGACGGTACTGTTGCATTGTTCGCTAAGGAAATTGATGGCGTTATTGAACAAGTGGACGCAACGGATCGGCAAAGTCTGGATTTCGTCGAAAATCAGGACCGCATTCGCTAGCTGGTGCATCCGCCGGGCGCCACGTGTGCCACTGCCAAACAAGGTTTCGAGCAACTGCACCATGGTCGTGTAGACCACCGGCGCATCCCAGTTCTCGCAAAGCATCTTTTCCCGCCAAGTCTGCTTTTCCGGGGTAACACTGGAGTGATGCTCCAATACCACCTTGCCCATATCCTGCGGAAATTCATCGGGTTCAAGAATATCGCGAACCACGTTCGCGTTCTGGTCGATGATGGACGTAAAAGGAATTACATAGATGATGCGATCCAATTTGCGCCGCTCGGCATGGTGTAAGGCAAAACGCAGGCTAGCCAAGGTTTTGCCGCCACCAGTTGGCACCGTCAGGGTGTAAATCCCGGGGGAGCGTACAGCGGCGTCTTTGCACTCAGCGGAGATTTTCTGCCGCAAGTGGTCAATCGGATGTCGCGGCGCGAAAGCTGCCAGCGCCTTTTCCAGACGCTCGATCAAAACAACCCAAGGCACGTAATCGCCTTCGGGCCGATTGGCTGCGACTTTCTTTTGTTCAAAATTCGCCGTATCGATACGGTCAGCATCAATCAGGCAACTGAACAGGAAGCGGACCGCAAGGCCGATTTGCTGATACAGCGGCCTGTCATTTTTCTCTTTCCGCTTGAGGGCCATCAGCAGATTTTTCGTTTCCTCGATTAACTCGGGTGAGTCGAGCAACACACGCGCCCGCGCCAGTATTTCCGCATCGGCGCAGGACTGCACTTCTTCAAGGTGAGTCTTCTCTTCCGGCTTTCTCATGCGCTTGCCGAAGACATCGTTACCCTCTGGATCGAGGCAGTCGATCAAGCCTGAATGGTGGGATGCGATGCACAGAGCCAGTAACTGACCAATTAACGATTCAACCGGACCCTTACTCGCCAATATTTGCCATATGAATTGAGCCCCAGCAGAAGAGTGATCGACCTTACCCTTGAGAACTCCTGAATCGACATAGTCGTCCTCGTCTAGGTTTACTAAATCGAGGGCTGAATAGATGTAACGCCGAAAATCTTCGCTGTATTTACCGAGATCATGGAGCAACCCGATCAACTCCCCTGCCACCTCCAGACGAATCTTTTTGCTAAAGCCGAAGGAATACTTGGAGACATTAAGTAAGTGATCGGCAAGGTATTGAGGGGTTTGGTCGGATTCCCGCCAGTGGGCAATCGGTTTGCCTTTATCCGTTTTGACTTGCTCCAGAAAATCGTTCTTAACGTCACTCATCCCCATACCTCCCCACCGCAGCCTTCAACAATCCCACCACCTTCTCCCGCAACCCCGCCGGCCCGACCACTTCGCAATCCGGCCCGTATTTCAGAATGTCCATGATCAGCTCCGGATCGTTGCTGTATGGCAGGCGCAACTGGTAGCTACCGTCGTCAAGAAAGCTGCCTTGCTGCTCCGGATGCCAGTGTTCGGCGGCAACCCAGCGGGCGCGTTCGGGGGTGAAGAGGAGCGTCGCCCATTGCACTTCGGCGCCGGCAAAAATGCCGTAGCCGGCGCCTAGCGCGGCGTCGAGTTCGGCTTCGGGGATTTCCTGGGCGACGGCGTCCATGGTTTTGACCGTTTTTATTGCGTCGATCGCAAAGCTGCGCAGTTCGTCACGCAGATGGCACCAGGCGTCGAGATACCAGTTGTCGCGGTAGTGCGTCAGGCGTTGCGGCGAGATTTCGCGCTGGCTGGCGTCGCCCTTGCTGCGGGCGACGTAGTCGATGCTCAGCCGGCGCCGTTCCATAAGGGCGGCGGCGCTCAGGATGCGGATGCGACGGGCGATCTCGTCGGCCGAATCGGTGGCGCTTTCGAGCATGCCGAGCAGGCGCTGGCGCAGCGGGCCGACGTGTTCGGCGAGCAGGCCGCCGGCATCGAAGGCGGCGAGGAGTTGCTGCATGCTGAGCAGGGCGTGGATTTCGCCGGCCGAGAACCAGACGCCGGGAAGTTCGTAACGTTCGACACTACTGTCGATGTAGTATGTTCCGGCATCGCGGTCGCAGACGATGGGCACCTGCATGCGTTCCCTGAGATCGCGCAGGTCACGATGCAGCGTGGCGCGCGAGATTTCGAGGCGTTGCTGCAAATCGGCAAAGCTCACGCTGCGCCGGGAAAGGAGCATGCGTTCTACGATCCCGAAACGTTCGGATTTGGTCATACCAAACTCGCTCCATCGCAATAAACAACACCCAAACATTATTTGGTGCCCTAGTCTCACTGGGTGAGACTATGACAGTCCAGATCGGGCTGCTTCAAGAATATGTCATAAGTTGCGATATTCGTGCGCCAATCTCTGGCTGAAACCCTCCAATGCAAGAAACCGCTGGTGGGTGATGGATTTCGACACTTGACGAGGAAATTACAAAGGAATCGCTTTCTCTAGTTCCTGCCAGCCAGCGCCTGCATGAGTTATTGATAGCAAAATGATTTCGTGAGCGGCGTCGTCGCTGAGATCAAAAGATCCAGCGCGAACTATGAATCAGGAATATTGGCAGGCCGAGTCGAATGGATCCGCAGACAATCAACTCTTCCACAAGGAGGTGCATTAGGTATCGCTAATCCCACCTTCGCTCAAAATTTAGATCGCACCAAGCTCATCATGAGTCAGTGGCAGAGTCTGCTGTGAGATAAATTTTGTGAGACTGTTAATCGTATCTACTCGGCTCAACAGCGAAATCAAAGTGAACCCACAGATCGAACACTCGAAAGAGGTCACCGTAGCGGTGACTCTCACTTCAATCTCCAACTGCGCTGCAGCTCCGACCTTAAAAAGTGTCTCGTCGGCGCTGCCGAGAAAATTAACTGGGACGCGCCGTTTATGACGCAATAGCCTGCCGACCGGAGTTTCCACTGACTGCCCAGAAACGTGTAAACGTTCAAATTCAGCAGTTACAAATCCAGAGTTGATATCTCCAAATTTCTTTAATCGCAGATGGAAAACGGTTTCAGACTCCAGGGTTTCCGGAAATTTCTTGTGCTTGGCAGGTGCGTAAGTTGCCGCCGCTCCGACAAACACATGGCGGCTACCAGCAATTTTGAGCGCATTTTTTGTCAATTGCGGATCAGCACTTGACGCAATCACTTCTACCAGATCCTCTGCCGAAAATGGAATCCCTTGGTCATTCTTCACTAGCAGCTGTGTCGCACTCTTGATTGCCGCAGCCGCCGCCGGTCCGCTTTCCTGATCAACCGCATCGAGAGATTTCTTAACTTCATCCGCAGCAGTTGGCGCAGACAAATTCAACTCCTCCTGTATTGACGGATATTCAACCAGGGCCAGCTTGTCCAGATTTCTACTTATCAATATAGAGGATTGCCCTTTGATGCAGCCGCCTTTTAGCGCTTCTAAACACTTGGAAACTTGATCGACAAGTGCAATAAATCGATCTAGCTTCAACCACTTTCCAGGCGGAGAGACCTCCGCAATGACATCTCGCAAATTTGCAATTGGGATGCTGCTTTCCCAAACAATTGAAAACTCTTCGGGGATACTGCTCATACTTGCCCTTTCAATATTTTTCATTACGCTAACTTCTGGCTAATCAAAATTGCAGCATTCAAAATGGCTCGGAGTACATTATTTGCAGCCCCCTGACTTCGAGGACTGGTCAGGGAGGTTCCGGGTGCAGTTACCGAAAACCTGAATCGGCTCGCTATATCGCGACTCGGCGGCTTTATGAAAATCGAGGGCAATGTCGAGCGCAACTCAACCCCCATGTTGTTGGTTAGCCCTTCTTTTTCGGGAAGAAAACAAACACTCCAACCCTTCGGCAGCACGAGAATCAATGATTCCAGAGCGCTTACCTGATCCGCTAAAGCGGCTGGTTGAATGCGCGGTATCTCACTAAGTGCATCCTGCGCTCGCCTGCAATGACTGATATCGCCTAACGCAGCAACTTTATGTGCCACTGGCAGCCCAACCAGTCGCATCAGTCGTAGCGCATCTTTCCCATGCAGCTTGTTTCGGTCACCGGATTCACTTTCCCGACAGTGGCGAAGAATCAACGTGTCCAGGGTTTGGCTAAGATCAATTGCCCCCTGATGATCCAGTCCTGTAGTCATTAGCGCGTAAGCCCAAATGGCCCGAGACTTTCGCTCTGTATGCTCGATACCCGAATCAAACTCAACCTCAGGCAATGACGGCGAAGAGGAAGCAAAGTCTATCGTCCCCTGACATAAGGACTGTAGATCGATTGAATCTGCAATGCGGCGCCAGAGCAGCCCAGCACCCGAGTCATTGCTTCCTGATCGGCACTTGATGGTTCGGGCATTTCCTGCCGAAATGCCTGCTAATTGAGCAAGCGTCACCGACGGCCATAGCTCACGCAAGCGAAGCAATCTATATTGCCGAGCGATCAAGGAACCGACACTCAGATAGTTGGCAACGGCAGTCAAAGGGTGGTGCCCAGCCTGGGCAGAAGTACCAACTACTTGCTGCCAACCATCAAAACCTTGAGATTGCACAGGGATTGCTGGCGCTTCGCCTGCCATCACCGCTTGAGCAAACTCGTCTATGTTGGGAAACAACATTCGGCACTCTGCAACTCCTCGTAAGGAATGCCTACGCGCTCGCCTATCCCCTGTTGTGGCTTTCAATTCAGACGAAATTGCCATTGTCATCGTCATGAATTCCATGTCCTTGGTTGGAGCATCGCCCTCGAAAAAAAAGTACTCGCGGGATGGCGAAAGGCTTCTCAGTCGTTTGCGCAATTCGTTTAGCCTTGACCAGCATTCTTTCGAGAGTGTCATTGGCCGCCGCGACAACTCCCCTCCTTTCAAATGGCTGAATCCGGAGCTTGTGACGGTCAATATTGAATTGTCGTCGTCAAGATCAATCAGTCGCAGGTAATGGGTCTCGCTGCCCCGCTGCGGAAATTCGTATATGAGTTGCAGGAACGCTCGATATATATCCTCCCCAACACTACCTGGGCGCTGTGTTGCTAGCAGCCTGGCATAAATGGATTGCCATTCATGCCACCAAATGAAAGTACTGGCGGCACTCCGTTCTGGGCGCTGCTTCACTTCGTCAGAACCGTTCGGAAACAATGCCCCAGGCACATCGGCTCCTTGCGCTCGCCAATAGCGCGCAAACCGGCGCAAAGGCCATCCATCGTAGTCTTCGTCCGGCTTGACCTGTTTCATTAAATATGTCTCCACAGTCAGCCATTCGGGATGCCCCCACTCTATTGGGGAACTAGTTAACTCCTGTTCGAGAACTCTCCTAAGAGTGCGAATACAATTGGCTAGCGACGCAATTTCGATCGGTTCACCGTGAATTGGCCGGTCTTCAGTTTCCTCTAATACATACTCAACAACTGATGTCACCATGGGCGCTTCAATCAGCGACTGGTGTCGACGATTCGCAATTTCGTTTTTCACGAATTGCTTCCTCGCCTTTTCCTCACCCCTCCGTTGCGTTGAACTCGCCGCCTGATTCAAAATCGTCAATAACGCGCCAATGGACCAGTCGCCATTATTTTTTTGTCTGCGATAACTAGCGCGCGGGATTTCCGTATCACGTATCGGTTTTCGGTAAGCAAGGCGTGCTAGTGAACTGACCGAAATTGAAGCTGCTCCGAGTTCTTCCGCCTCCGAAGTAACAATCCAGCAGGGGAGTTCAAAGATATCGATGTGACGGCTCAAGTGACCCAGTACTGACAAGGCCGAGAGGCCGCTCTCCGGCCAGCGCATCGTCGGAAACTCCCTAGACAACCAGGAGGAAATTTGTGCACAGGCCACCTCGAAGGACTCTTTTTGATCGGACTCCAGATGGCGCGACAGATACATCAGTGTCGGCGGCAAAGGAGAAAAAGACTTTATCCGACCAGAGGCGTGCTTAATTTCACACCAGCATGTCTTTAGTAACCGTACACCTTGCCGGCTCGAAAGTATTTCCCATGCCTCTCGGCAAAGCGCTGCTGTCGGAAGCCCATCCACGACGGCAAGCGAAATCAGTGTTGCCGCACAGTTACCTAGGCCATTTAGCGGTCGGCAAATGAAACGCTCGAGAATTGCTCGCCCGAGCGAATATTTGGCCGAACCATCCAACCCGATTACCCTCGATTTCTTTCCCGAGTTGTGCGGTTGAAACCGTGTGAACGCCTCCAATGAGATATCACCAGATGATATTTTTTTTGAAAGATCGAGCGCGACAAGCGAGGCCTTGGGAGCAGTCCCCAATGACAGCCATACTTCAGGAAGCGAATAGGCTGACTCAAATTTCTCAAGGACGCTCCGTAACTCATTTAGCACCTCGAGTCGAATCAGGCCGCTGGTGTGGTGGAACGTCCCTGTTGCCTTCGATCCGTGACCAGACAAGGCACGCCGCAAGTGAGGAACGTCGTAGAGCGCTCCAAGGAGAAAATGTCGTCCCCCATTCAGCGCGAGGCCACAAACTTCCAGCTTCGCGCGTAGCGTGTTGGCTCGAATTGGACTGAGGTAGGGAACTCCTTCGCCATTGCGCCCTACATGAACAAAAAGAGAACTACGTTCCAGGCGACGTTCGGCAATTCCAGTCAATCTATCGGCAATACGCCTATACCCCGCTTTTCTGGCCTGTTGCGCCAGCGTAAAAACGTCGCCAAGGTAAGCATTCAATAATCCCTGGACAGCCTTTGTTAACGGAATTGGGCGTTCGGCACTACTTTCGGTTTCCTTGTCGAAAATGATTCCAATTTCCGGGTGACCAAGAAGTGCGGCAACCGTCCGACGCTCAAATGCACTTCCTCGATCGCTGGTCAACAGAACAAACAAGCTTGCAAAACAGCTTGCGCGCTGATTGAAAATCTCGACGAACCCATCAAAAGATTTCGTAGCGCGCGAATTTGCCAACGTCTGCAGTTCAGACACCAGTGCGCCAATAGCCGCCTTGTAGATTTCCGGTCTGGGCGCCAGCGGAGAACCGACATACCCGTCGGTGTTGACAATCTCCAGCGTTCCAAGCCCGAGCCATTCGTATGCATCGCCCAGCGCTTTCCTGATTCTTGTGGACGGAAAGCAAAGGTAGTCGACCTCAGCGGGAGCAAGGTGCCGAAAATCGCTGCTGGCATAAGCAGCAGCAATGGAGTCACCGGTCACGGCCAAGATGGTTGCACCCAAGCTATAACTAAATCTTGCGGCATACGCTTTTCGTGGATCCCGAGCACGCCCCCGCAAAAAAGCACCGTAGATCCGCTCAAGGTCTTTTCGAGACATGTTGGGAAACATCCTGTCCACCAAAAGGTCGGCATGCAGACCACTTAATTCTTGAAGGACGAAACCAACACCAGGCGGGAGAGGAAGGTAGATCCAATCCGATGGTTGATATCCATTGCGCTGGATGCCAGGAGCAATTTCAACTCGAGGCACCAGACGACTTAGGGACCAAACAATGGAGTTGCTCTCCAGATCTAGCCAAATATCCCCATTTGCCTTGAATCCTAGGCGCCTGAGTTTTTTGATGGGGAGGCCGGTGACAAGTGAGATGATGGCGAGGCAGGCAAGACGTACCTCAACGGGAAGTCCTTTTTCCATCGCTAGTTGCAGACGGAGCACCTCTCGCCGCAGTTCGTGCGGATTTAGAATATTCCATGTCGGGAATCCAGCTGAAGCGGCTGATGAACACCGAATAGCGCGCATGTAGCTCCAATTGCTTAGCGGTCCGGGATCATCGTCTTCATCATCAGGAGGCTCCACTGATGAGGCTGGGGCAAAATCAGTGGATATGTTTTCGCTAGTCGTACGCCCGTTAAATTGCAGCGAAGTCAATTTGCAGTGTCGGACGTGCTTGAGTACCGATGCAAGCCAGGCGGCCAACTCCTTTAGCGTATCGGAACCATCAGGCTCAGTGGCTTTAGCCATGACCTCGGGATCAAGACTCGATCTAGCTGAAAAATTGCATAGTGCAGCCTGGTTTTTGGTGCGCACGCCGGGGGCCAAAAGCAGAGCAGTTAATTGCTCCGATCTGTTTATTGGAATTGGCTTGCCCGAAGCTATATGGGAGAGAATGACCGCACCGACAAGTTCGATCATTTGAATCTGGGAATCTAACTCACTTCCAACTTCATTAACGACCGCAAGCATCAACTTGCTGGGTGAATTAGCCATCTTCGGGCTGATAGGCGCTCGGAGGTAATTTGGTAATTCCTGGCTGGACAGGAGCCTTTTGTTTAACGACGAAAATTCATTGATAAGTTCGGAAACGCCCGAAATATCTAGGCTTTGGCGAAGTTGCTTCAATGCAATAATCATCCCTCGGAGAGCTCCAAGGAAGCCTACGGCAGACTCTGGAATTCCGAGGAGTGAGCGAAGGCCCAAAATAAGCGATGGCTCGCAGTTACCGATTTCGGACAACAATTGGTCCGCCGCCTTATTTATTTCCACCTCTGCGCCCCAATAATTTTCTGTTGCATAGCAGGATGGTCCTGCTTTTCAAATACAAATTTATCCATTTCAAATGCGCCCAATCGATTTTCTGAACCCGTTATCGGATGCATCAGTTTCCATGCGAGGCAACTGCCAAGCAACACGCTTTAACCCCCTGTAAACCCCGTATGGATGGAGAAATGGACTCGTCGGAAGCAGAAATTCGATAATTTTTGCCGTCGCCGACATCAGAACAAAAGGTTCGGCATATGAAACGGAGCAGACGGGCAGCGAGTCGGGGGAGGGCTGGAGTTCGACGAGATTGTGAAAAATACTGAAATCCGCACATCCAATATCAACTTCACCACCGGACCGAATATGCATGAGCCCAGCTCTGGATGTTCATTAGCGTGTTGCTGCGCGGGTCAGATTGACCAGTCTGCGCGTCACCGATTGATCAGGGCCAAGCCCCCCGGATATACACACGGACTGACAAGTGGTGTTCAGTGAATATCGCACAGGATGGTCAATCTGACCCGCACAGCACCACACCCTCGATACGATCAACGGACGTTATGGGCGTGGGGCACTTAGGTTGGCGGCGGAGGGAGTGGCCAAGGGCTGCCGGATGCGGCGGGGAAATTTGTCGCCGCGGTATACGACGGAGTGGTCTGGGGTGGCGCGGGGGTTGGCGGGGTAATGACGGATCGAACTACGACCTGTCAAAAAGAAAAGCGTCAGATAACCCTCGTGAAATTCTCTCTCCATCGATTGAGATTGCCAGGAAAGGCAGTCGAGCAAAACCTTGCTAAAGTCCTCCAATGAATTTCCTCGCACATGCGCTCCTCGCCGGGCAGTCCCCATCTTTAATCGTCGGTGGTGTCATTGGCGACTGGATCAAAGGCCCGCTACCCGGCAGTTTGCCGCCCGACTTGGCGCAAGGTGTAGCACTGCACCGTGCCATCGATGCCTTCGTGGAAACGCATCCAGCGTTCAGCGCGAGTCGTTCGCGCGTATCGCCAGCGCGTCGGCGTTACGCAGGGGTGCTGGTGGATATCTTCTTCGACCATGTGCTGGCGCGTGATTGGGATCGCTATCACGCTGAATCACTCCCGATTTATTGCCAGTCGGTCTACCGTCACATTCAGGCGCGCTCCACGGACATGCCGGCATTGGCGACTTCGGCGATGGACCTCATGGCACAGGAAGACTGGCTACAGAGCTACGCCGTGCTCAACGACATTGCGGATGTCCTGATGCGCATGTCGCACCGTGCCAAACGTCCGAATCCTCTGGCCGGAGGCGAGGAGGAGTTTCTGAACAGTCCCTCTGGATATGCTCAGGATTTTGAGTGGCTGCTGCATGACACTGAGCAATTCGCCGATCAATGGCGTCAAGCCAACGATCTGGGCTAGCGGGTACTTCGGCCAATTAGACAATTGATTTCGCTGCTCGTGTATTCCTCGTTGTCAGTAGTAAGAAGCGAAATTGTCGATCAAACATCAAATTCTGATGAACATATTGGCCTAGTTTCGGCCTTATGCCGGCAACCACAGACAGCACCTCGGCCTTTGCAGACTTTGAGGCTCGCTTAGTTCTACGTCAATTGACGTAGAGCCACCGAAATGAATTGGCTTCATGTAGGTGCCTTCCGCTATGCAAAATCGCCTGGCTATACTTCCCTCCTACATAGAGCAGATCCCGTGAAGACAATACAACGCACAGAAAACACGCTATGAAGACCACAGTGCTGGGTGCTGGCGCAGTCGGCTGTTTTTATGGCGGAATGCTGGCTCGCTCTGGACGGGAAGTTGTCCTGATTGGCCGCGCTGTCCATATCGAAGCCATTCATTGCGGTGGGTTGCGCATGCAAACGCAAAGTTTTGACGAACAGGTGCTTGTTTCCGCCAATATTGATCCTGCTGCTGTCGCTGGTTCAAAGTTGGTGCTTTGCTGCGTCAAATCAAACGATACTTTGCAAGCAGCCAAAGACTTGGCTCCGCATCTCGAGCCTGACGCAATCGTGTTGAGCCTGCAAAACGGCTACGACAACGCCGAACGCCTCCAGAAGTCCCTCTGTCGCCCTGTATATCCGGCCGTGGTTTATGTCGCAACCGAAATGGCCGGCCCCGGACATCTACGTCATCACGGACGCGGCGAACTGGTCATTGGTCAATTTTCCGGGAGTTCAGAGGTTGTCGCCGAATTTGCGCTTGCTGGCGTCCCTGTGAGCATCTCCGACAATGTGGCCGGTCAACTCTGGGCAAAACTGATTATCAATTGCGCCTATAACGGGCTCTCCGCGATAACGCAAATGCCCTACGGACAGATTGTCGTCGGCGATGGGATGAGGGAGGTCATCGACGACGTTGTCATTGAATGCCTGGAAGTTGCCAAGGCCGACGGGGTGAACGTGCAGAATGACATTCGTTCCGCCGTAGCCGGCATTGCGCAATCGATGGCCACGCAAATTTCTTCAACTGCTCACGATGTCGCGCGTGGCCGGATAAGCGAAATCGATTACATCAATGGGTATGTCGTGCGCCGGGCGACGATTCATGGAATCCGGACACCAACTAATCGCGCCATCCTTGCTTTGGTAAAGCTACTCGAACAACGTAACGCAGAATCAAAATCACTCATTTAAAACCGGTGACTCCGGAATTTTGTGTAAAGCAACTTTGCTTGCCGTATCGACGGGAGTCTGCTTAGGCCGAACTTCTGCCTTATGCCGGCGACAATAGACATCACCTCGACCTCATGGAAAGCCTCGCATAAGGGCGATTGGCCGCCTAGGGTTAGCCCATTTTCTGGAAGATCGCACGATACAACTCGCGCATCCGTTCCAGTCGAGAGAGGTCGGGCTGTTCAGGTCCATAGCGGTATTGTTCAAAAAGGTGGGTCAGTTCTGTGGCTTCCGGACGGAGGTGATCCCGATAATAGGTGGCTTCCCGAAGGAACTCGCGCGTATTGGCGTTAGGCGCGCGTGGTGATTCGGCGATGACAAAAAGTCGCTCCATGGCCCGGTAGAACTGCGTTGCACCAGTGGTGCCGCTACCATGCCG
>Ga0116155_10001459_pt1 | contig 17013 bp, 5 predicted proteins | sample AD_UKC032_MetaG_FD_89890 | JGI IMG/M metagenome (GOLD analysis project Ga0116155, IMG submission 89890) | Active sludge microbial communities of municipal wastewater-treating anaerobic digesters from USA - AD_UKC032_MetaG | ecosystem: Engineered > Bioreactor > Anaerobic > Digestate | place: USA...
TCATGCCGTTATCTCCCAGTCGTACCCGTCCTTCCGGTCCTTGACAGTAATGCCAAGCTCACTCAGCCTGTCGCGTATGCGGTCAGAGACGGCCCACTCCTTCTTAGCCTTGGCCTCCTGCCTGATATCAAGCAGCAGTTTCAGCACCCCATCCAGCCTGTCGTTGCCGGCCGACTCCTCCGCCCGGAGGCCAAAGAGATCATGAATAAAGATGCGGAACAGCTCGCGCAGCGAACCAAGGTCCTCTGCCGACAGCTTCTCCTTTCCGTCGTTGACGAGGTTTATGATTCTGACTGCGTCGAAGAGGTGGGCTATCGCCACCGGAGTGTTGAGGTCATCGCTCATTGCCTCGTAGCACTTCGCGGCGATGCCGCTTATATCGACGGTTGAACTCTCTGAAGGCGCCAATCCGGCCAGCGTCTTCTCCGCGGTCATCAGCTTCTGCAGGCCCAGTGAGGCGGCCAGCAGAGCCTCATTGCTGAAGTCGAGGGTGCTGCGGTACTGGGCCTGGAGCATGAAGAAGCGTATAGTCATGGGTGAATATGCCCTTGCCAGCAGCTTGTGCGAGCCGGCGAACATCTCCTCGAGGGTGATGAAGTTGCCGAGTGACCGGGCCATTTTCTGGCCGTTAATCGTAACCATATTGTTATGCACCCAGTAGCGTACCGGCTGGTGTCCCTGGGCAGCGGTGCTCTGCGCGATCTCGCACTCGTGGTGAGGGAAGATCAGGTCCATCCCGCCGCCATGGATATCAAAAGTTTCTCCCAGATATTTTGTGCTCATCACCGAGCACTCGAGATGCCATCCCGGGAAACCATCGCTCCATTTCGAGGGCCATCTCATTATATGCCCGGGTGAAGCCTTCTTCCAGAGTGCGAAGTCGAACTGGCCCCTCTTTTCATCCTGCCCCTCAAGGGCCCGGCTGTTCGCTCGCATATCTTCGAGAACACGCCCCGATAGGGTTCCGTATCTGTGCCTGCTGTCATATTTCTCTACGTCGAAGTAGACCGAACCGTTCACTTCGTAAGCGTAACCGCTGCCGATAAGCTTTTCGATCAGTTGCTGCTGCTCGATGATGTGGCCGGTGGCACGTGGTTCGATCGAAGGGGGAAGCGTATTCAGCTTCTCCATCGCGGTGTGAAAACTGTTCATGTACTTCTGCACCACCTCCATGGGTTCAAGATGTTCCTGCCTGGCCTTACGGCTGATCCTGTCTTCACCCGTGCCCTCCTCTTCGTTCTCGAGATGCCCTACATCAGTTATGTTGCGCACATACCGAACCTTGTATCCCAGATGCATCAGGTACCTGTACAGCACATCGAAAGTTACGGCAGGACGGGCATGACCGAGATGTGAATCACTGTAGACTGTGGGACCGCATACATACATTCCCGCAAACGGCGGGGCAAGCGGTTCGAACAGTTCCTTCCTGCGTGTGAGGGTATTGTATAGGTAAAGAGCACTTTTCATCTCCTGGGCTGTTTGCACAAAAATAATGCTTTTAGAGCATAAAGGTGTCACAAAACCCTACAAGGCTTGATGCCCTACGGGCAACGTATACCATGACAATCCTTGCCTACAATGCTTTATGGGCTACGCCCAATAGTCATATTGCCCGTAGGGAATACAGAAATATCCCTTAATTGCCCGTAGGGCATACAGCATTGTAGAACGATGGCGCCCCCCCTCCCCCCCTCGGGCAACCGGGGACAGAAGCTTACCGGGTGTAAAAAACTGCCCCGGATCACGATGATCCGGGGCAGAGCTGCCGTGGAAGTGCCGGCAGCATTCGCAAAAGCACGGTTCATGCAGCGAGACTGCGCAGATGAAGCGCCCTTTGCCCGTTAAAACCTAAACACCAATAATTGCAGACACATAGCTCCCTTCTTTAGCATCTGTTAACCGATTATCTAAATAAGCCCTGACATGACATTGACTAAAAAGAAAATTTGACTGATATAAATTTAATAATAAATCTCTTTAGTCTCCAAGAAAAATTGAAATTATTTAGTGATTACAACAAATAAATATTAATTATCGTAATTTTTTGTCCGAAGAAGACCTAAAATCCACGGAATTTTACCCAATCTGTGAGGGTAAAACAGGAATGCTGCCACTTTTGTCCGGCAGTTATACCTCCTCTTCATGAATCCGACGGATGGGAATATATCACCAAGAATGAAGATCAGCTTTTTGCGCGGACCTCTCAATGACTTCAGATTTCTCATGAAGAACTCTCTCTGGCTAAGGGACTCAGCTGATCCCGGATGGGCCAGTCTGTGCATAAACCTGGCCACGATGGCCCCTGCCGCAGAGCTTTCAGCCGCCATTCCTTCAGGCAGTTCTACTCCCCAAACCCGTTCCATTACCGTGAGTACCGCAGAGGTCTCTTCCCTTATGCCTGCTTCTTCTGCCGCAGAAGGGAGCTGCGAAGTCAGGATAGTTTCACCATACCTGTCGAGCAGGAGATAAATGTCCGTCCAGAGTCTCAGCTGAAACTCCCCCTTAATTTCATGCTTGTAAATATGGTTCACAAGAGCCAGGAATCCGGTCATCGGCGGCAGAACGCGGAATGTTCCGACTCCGGGAATAGTAACCGCGTCCCTTATTGCATTCAGCACCATCTCTTCGCCCTCCGGGCCGAAGAGCCTGAAGTGCAGATCGACGGAGATGCCTCCCCTGTGCAGTTCGGGGAGGTGATTGCCGAGGTCAAGGATAATGTGCCTGTAGAGCGGCGATTTCAGAGACATTGAACTGAATCCTTCCCTGATAAGTATGTCCCTGGCTCTCAGGGCATCGGAAGGAGCGACAAGAAGATCGGCATCGCTCATCTGACGAAGTCCCCGCGAGCCGTAGACTGTATGTTCCAGGGCCAGACCCTTAAGCAGAACCACCCTGATGCCTTCGCGTTCGAGGAGGGATGTCACCCCGGCAGCAACACCGGTGACCCATGAAACACGGGCGATAGATTTGAACCTCAATCCCTCAAGAAGGGTTCTCTCCGTCGCCGGAACCACTCCGGAATACCCCAGATCAGATAGATTCTGCCAGATCAGCGCTGCTACACCATGCCTTACAGCCAACCCGGCAAAGAGTTTCCAGTCAGGAAAGGCTCTGATCTCTTCCGAAATCTGTCTCTTCAGGTCAGCTGAGAAATCGGTTCTGCCCAGCAATAGCAGCAACCTTACTGACCGCTGAAGTCCGCCTGTGCTTTCAGCCGGCAATTCACTGTCCGTACCGGTCATCTGTACATTGATTTCTGCCTTGTGAACATTGTAAAATACCTTCCCTTTGCGTCCATCAGCTCATCGTGGGTTCCGGTCTCCACGACCCTCCCGGCATCGAGCACGATGATCCGGTCAGCATCGCGCACATTTGAAAGCCTGTGGCTTATAAAGATACATGTCCTTCCTCCGGTTATGCGTGAGAGGTCGGAGAAGATCCCGTATTCGGAGTCTGCATCAAGGGACGAGGAAGGCTCATCGAGGATCAGAACCGGTGATTTGCGGTAAACAGCCCTTGCAATCGCTATTTTCTGCCACTCGCCCCAGCTCAGCTCACGGCCGCCTTCGGTGTGATGACCCAGCATCGTATCATAACCTTCAGGAAGAGATTCGAGGAGATCCGATATGCCGGCCGCCGATGCCGCACGCCGGAGGTTGTCGTCTGCCGGCTGCTGACTGCCCATTGCTGACTGGCGGCTGCTGACTGCTGACAGTCCACTGCCGGCTGCTGACTGCCGACTGCCAACTGCTGACTGCTGACTGCTGACTGCCGGCTGAACCCCCTCTCCCAGCCTGATGTTGTCACCTGCGCTCAGGTAATAGAGCATGAAATTCTGAAACACAACTGAGAAAAGGCTCCGGTATGACCCGGGTTCAGTGGCTGCTGCATCCGCACCATTGACCAATATTCGTCCCTGATCGGGGTCATAAAGCCGGCAGAGAAGCTTCACAAGGGTAGTTTTTCCCGAACCGTTGGGCCCGACGATGGCTACCTTCTCACCATGTTTTATCCTTACAGAAACATCCTGAAGCGCCGGCCGCGAACCTCCCTTATATGTGAATGATACATGCTCAGCTGCAATCTCCCTGAATGATTCCGGAGCAGGAGCAGGAGCAACACCCTCCATATCAGGCTTCAGATCGAGGAAGCTGAAAAGATCATCGAGAAAGATCCTGTTCTCGTTAAGTCCCGAATAACCGGTGACAGCATCGCGAAGATATACAAGAGCCTGCCGGAATGCCACAAGATACATTGCCAGCTCGCCTGCAGTTATCGAAGAGTTGAGGTACCGCGACGTCGCATAAATAAGCACCCCTGCAAAAGCCGCCACCTTAAGCAGTGAGGCGAGGCTCTCGGAAAGGATATTCCGCTTCACCGTGTCAAGTTCAGGCTCCTTTGCTGCCCTGAAGTGCTTCCTGAAGAGTCTGTCAAAGTATCCGCCAAGGTCAAAAAGCTTCACCTCCCTGGCCGGTTTCTCGCCTGTCAGCAGCCAGCTGAAGTATGATGCCTGCCGCGAATCTTCCGTTACTTTCTTCCGGGTCTCCCAGAGCCTCGCGGAGTTACGGGCCCTGACCAGCAACACAGGAATGAAAACCGCAACGAGGATCAGCAGCGGGATCAGCCCGAAGCTCCTCAGGACAACAGCCATTGCGATAAAGGAGATAACTCCACGGAGAAGGAGGATAAAGTCTGACACGAGCGCTGCAGGTCTCCATGAAATGTCCCTGGCGGCCCTCTCCAGCCTGTCGTGGAAGAGAGGATCCTCGAAATACCTGAGCCCCAGGCTGCCGGCATGATTATGTATCAGTGACGAGATGTGCCCCTCAATCAGGTAAGAGTGCCGCCTGGTAATGTACGATCCTGCAGAGGAGAGCAGGTCGTCAGCCAGAAGGGCGATGGCCAGGGCGGCAATAATCCATAGTAACGATACCGGCCCCGTGCCCCCGGGGATCAGGCTCCGGGCTCCCTCTCCCACGGATCCTTCAACTATTCCTGATCCTGCCCCTGAACCGGCGCCCCCTGTCACCTGGTCCACAAAATACCTGAGCAGCAACACAGCCACCAACGGCAATAATGCTCTGATGATCAGCACAATGATGCTGAGTGTTGTCTCCCTGGCAGAACTGTCTGAAAGGAGGCCAAGGGTACGTCTTATAATGTTCCTCCCGGGTTGCATTCAACTGTGATATAGACAAAGATAGCAAGAAGAGTATTCAATGAACTGCCTGAGATAATTCTAATAAATGCAACATTGCTCTTGACACAAGCTGCAGAATTCTTACTTTTGTGATAAATAACGACTTCCGCTTGCTCAAATAGTTGCAGTCTGAAACCTTTGATCATCAGGGTCGTTTTACCTGTTTAAATGGCTGTCATGAAAAGGACCTTTCTGTTGATAATACTGGCTTGCCTGTTTGTGCCTGCACTGACGGCGCAGATCACAGGCAGCGGGACATTTCTTGATCCGTATACGGGGATTAATCCGGGCAATTTTACAATTGCAGGTACCAAGTATTTCGTGAACAACCTGGGAGTCACATCCGGAACCCTGACCCTGAAACCCGGCACAAGGCTCATCTGCAAAAGCAGGTATGGTTGCATCCTCATATCCGGTACTGGTCAGATCAGTGCACAGGGTACATCCGGAATGCCAATCCTTATCACAGCTGATATTGATGGTGACCAGATCCCTGGTGAAATCAATGAATTCTGGGGCAATATCCAGATCACCTCCAACGGTACAAGCACCTTCAGCCATTGCACGGTGGAGAACGGAAGACGGCTCAGGTTTACATATACCGGAGGAGCCATTCATATCGGATCGGGAACAGTAACAATCAGCAACAGCACTGTCAGGAACTGCGTTGCAGAACAGGGAGGCGGCATCTGGATCGACTCAGGGGCCGGCCTCACAATAGCCAACACAATCTTCCGTGACAACATCGCTTACGATAACGGCGGGGCAATATACCTCGATGAAGTATCATCAGCTGTTATAACTTCAACAGTCTTCTACAACAATTCTTCACTCTCCACACTGCTTAAGGGAGGCGCTGTTACCTCAATATCATCATCCCCCAGGATAGTTAACTCGACCTTTTCAGGAAACACCTCCATGGCAGCCGACGGCTCTGCCATCTACCTCGAGGACTCACCTGCAGCCATGATCGTAAACAGTGTCCTGTGGGGCGGATCGTCGCTTGCCGGCTTCTCCGGAACGCCAACATCGGTTTTTGACAGGTGCGCAATCCAGGGTGTGTCATACACCGGATGCCTTACACTTAACAGCAGCAACACTGCACCTGACGGGCCAAATTTCACTGACCCTGCAACAGGCGATTTATCTCTTGGTTTCATGTCTCCTCTGCGTGACTCTGGAGCTGATACTTACCCGGGTATTACGATCCCTCCCCTTGACATCATCGGTTCCGGTCGTGTCTTCGTGACTGACCTGGGAGCGTACGAAATGATTTACAGCCGCTGGCATGGCGGTAACACAAACTGGGGCGACCCTGCCAACTGGGATGCTGGTTTTGTTCCCGTTTCAAGGAATATAGTAATCCCGGCCGGCACCTCAACCTACCCGACAGCCGCACCTGGTCCGGCCTTCACGCTTGGCTCCGGGCTGCGAATGATAATGTATCCCGGGACAAGTGCAACCTTCTCCTCCGTTACAAACAACGGCACAATTGACCTGCGCGCAGATGCTTCCGGATATTCAACACTTTTGACCGGAAGCTATTCCGGCGCTGCAGGAAATCTGAACGTTGACCTCTTCCTGACTTCAGGTCCCTCCGGCGAATGGTGGCACTATATAGCCTCGCCGGCAACAGTATCGAAAACAGTCTTTACAGATATCGAACCCGAACTGCTTGTACGCTATGATGAAACCAAAGTGCTGACCGACGTGTCTGATGGCTGGCAGTGGCATGACGGTTACGGCGGAACAACCCCCTTCAGCAACTTTAATGCCAGGGAGGGATATGATGTCAGCGTTGCCACAGATGTGACAATGACCTACCGCAACCTCAAGTCGCTCACCACCTCCATGGGCAGGATAGACCTTCCCTTCAGCGGTTCGGGAGGCGACACAACCGTATTCGGTTATTCACTCCTTGGCAACTCTCTTACCTGCGGCATCAACTGGGATCTTGTCACCTACTCTCATGAGCATAAACTCCTCAGGCATGCCTATTACCTGAGGACTGCCTCAGGCGAGGAGGCCTCATATGTCAACGGCGTAGGAACCAACGGCGCCACAGCGCATATCGCTCCGCTTCAGGGATTCTTTGTCCGCACCCGCGCAACGGGAACATACATCACAATCCCTGACAACGCCCGCGAACATACCGCCGCACCAAGGTTCAAGTCGGCAGAACAAATACCTGTCATAAGGCTTAAGCTCTCATCAGCCACTCAGAGCGACGAGACCGTAGTGAGATTCGATCAGGATGCAACCGCAGGCTTCGACGGGCTTTTTGACGCCTCCAAGCCTTTCAGCCACCTTAAGGGTCATATAAAGATCTATTCTGAACTGAACGGCGAGGACTACTCAATCAACGCAATACCCTGGCCCTCAGGGAAAACTGCAATACCCCTCACCCTTGAAATACACGAGGCAGGCACATACAGGATCAGCGGCAGCCAGTTCCAGGTCATTGACGGATACACGGCCATGCTCACTGACAGGCTGACCGGCAGTAGAACGGGCCTTGACGGAAATACCGGCTATTCCTTCCCGGCAACACCGGGAACAATCTCCGGCCGTTTCGCTCTTGAAATTATCCCGGCAGGGAATAAGATCATTGCTGCTGCAGGAGAAGACAAACCGGCGCCGGTACAGGAGACATCACTCAGGATCTATTCCGCCCAGGGCAGGGTATGCATACTTCCGCAGGGAAGCGGATGGGACGGCATCACCGGCAAGGTCAGAATATTCGATATTACAGGCAGGGTGGTCTTCATGTCAGATAATGTGCATTTATACGCCGGCGAGCTTAAGGAATTCGAGGCACCGGGCGCAGACGGACTCCTTATAGTTGAGGTGGTGACAGGACAAAAGAGGTACCTTGAGAAAATAGTACAGGCCAGATGACCGTTATTGTTTAATACGGAACATTCATGGTTGATAAATGTTTAAGTGTGTAAAGATCAAACAGGTTATATTTGAGCCGTTCGAGAAGATATTCAATGGGGGAGAAGAAAAGAAGGTATGTCAGGCCGGAAATAATCCGGATTGAGCTTGACAACTCCATCTCCCTGGTCATGATGACCGCCGCTCCGCCTCATCCTCCCGGCAGGCGCAGAGGTGGCGACAGCCAGCCTGACAGTCCATTCTCGTCACCATTCTCAGACAAACCGTTCAGTTGATAATAACAAGAGAGGCTCCCGGCAATGGGGGCCTCTTTTACTTTTCCCCTCCGGCGTAATTCTTACTGCTGGTTGCTGATGGCAACCGGGCTGCCGTCCCGATCCGCCAGCCGGCGGATGCGGGACTGGTCTTCCTCCCCTGCCGGAGCCCCGAACTGCTGATTGCTGTCCCGACACTGCGGATGCGGGACTGGTCTACCTCCCCTGCCGGAGCCCCGAACTGCTGACTGCCGACTGTTACTGCCTGCTAACAGAAGAGGCGCCCTTCCGGACGCCCCTTCAATTATCATTACGCCATTCCGCAATCAGTGCAGCAGCGTGATGTCACCCGCCTTCTTGAACGGCCTGCCGTTGGCATACTTGCCCTCAACGAGCCATACATAGACTCCCTGCTGGCAGAGTTTACCCTTGTAGTAACCGTTCCACGGCCTGTTGATGTCAAAGGTCTCGAAGATAAGCGTACCCCATCTGTTGAATATCTGCATGTGGTAATCAAGCACTGTCTCCCTGATGGGCGGGAAGAAGAACTGATCCATGGCGTCACCGCTGTTGGGCAGCTCGTCTATCTCTATCGGCCCGTCAAGATTGGGCTTGAAGACACTTGCAAATATCAGGTCGCCGAAGGGCTCCACGGTCACTGCAGGCGACTTCACATAGGTGTCATAGCACCCGTTCGCCGAGTAGGCGTGCAGTGTAATGTCATAGATACCCTCCGTTGTGTACTTGTGGAACGGATCGCGCACATGCGATGTGTCACCGTCACCAAACTCCCAGATAAAGCTGTCGCCGCCTTCCGAGAGGTTGAAGAGCCTCACCTCCTCGTCGTTCACATACACCTTCGCAGGCGATACGTCGAAGTACGCCCTGGGCGAAGGATAAACATAAACCATCTGCGATTCGGTGTCCGTTCCGCCGGGGCCGGTGACTGTCAGCGTAACCTGGTAAGTTCCGGCCTGCACATATGTGTAGTTCGGATTCATGGCGTTCGACGTATGGCCGTCGCCAAAGTCCCAGTAGTACGATGTCGCATAAAGCGAAGTGTTGTTGATTGCCACATTCCACGGCTGACACCCTGACGGGATCGAGTCAAAGCGGGCTATAGGAGGCGTGGGCAGTACCCTCACGGAATGAACCACATCTTCTGTGCAGATGCCGTTGCTGACCGTCAGGCTTACATTGAAGTCTCCAGGGGCGGCATAGGTATGATCCGGCGAAAAGTCTGCCGAGGTGTTGCCGTCATCGAAGTTCCACAGCCAGGTCCATGTGCCGGCGTTTGTATTGTTCGTGAAAGTGACAGTTGCAGACGGGAAGACCTGCGAGGCCGGGGCGGCAATAAATGCCGGTACCGGAGTCGGGTAAACCACCACGGGCAGCGTCGTCTCGCTGAGGCATCCGAAGAATGATTCGGTCCTCAGTGTGACATTATACGTGACTGGTGCAGTCGTGTTATTGAAGTAAACATGGCTGATGATGTTTGAGCCAGTCTCCTGGAACCCGTCGCCGTAGTTCCAGTAATACCTGAATGCGCCGGGCTGCAGTGAGAACATTATGCTCTCTCCCGAACAGATTGTGTCATCACTGATCACGAAGTCAGAAAGTATTTCCGGGTAAACGGTGATATTCTGTTCCATAGATGAGACACATCCGTTGGCCGAGGTGATCTCCAGCCTGACAGTATGGTATGCCAGGGCCGGACCCGCGTTCGTGTAGATATGAGTCGGGCTGACATCCGTCGAGGTGCTGCTGTCGCCGAAGTCCCAGAGCAGTGAGGTGTACCCTGTCGATCCGTTTGTGAAGTTCACGGTAAGGGGCTGGCATCCTGAAGGAACATCAGCTGTGAACATCGCCACAGGCTTCTCCACTTCTATTACAAGGGTATCAAGTCCGACGCAACCCTTTCTGTCGGTTACCTGGTAGACAAGCCTGTAATAGCCTGCCATGGAGGTGTTGAACACCGGGTTCTCGACGTTGTACTGGCTCAGCGGCCCGATATCTCCGAACCACCTGTGTGCGGTGTACGAGCCTGAGCCTCCGGCCGGGTGGCCATGCAGCTGCGTGGGTACGCCGCCGCATACAAGCAGGGTGTCAACGGGCTCTATCTGTGCCGTCGGCCATGGATTAACAGTCAGCAGGGCCTCACGTGTGTAATACTTGTTGCACGGACCGGTTATCTCGAGCCTGTAACGCCATCCGTTCATCGGTGTGGTAGCGCTCATGATTACAAGCTGAGGCGTCTGCGTGCCCTGGTAAAGGGCGCCGTCACCAAGGTTGTTCCATCCCGCACCCTGGTTGACCTGCCATACTGTGGTCTCTCCTGCCCCGGTGTTGAACACCTGTGAGAAGAAGATCGCACCGGCCTGGTCACAGACCTCGGCGTCAGCCGGCTCCGATATGATCGAAGGCTCGGCATAAACCCTCAGTGGTGCAAATGAACTTGTGACCGGTGGCAGACAGGTTCCCGATACAACCACCCTTATGAGATAACCGTTCATCGACAGATCAAGGTTACTGATTGTGAGTGTGGGCGTGGCGGTTCCTGAGTAGGGTGCAACGTCAGTCACATTTACGAAGCCTGCTCCGCTGTTCACCTGCCACTGGTATGCCATGTTCGTGCCTGCGGCAACCACGCTGAAGGTGGCGTTGCCGCCCGGGCAACCCCTGAACTCGTCAGGATGATCGGAGAGCTCCGGTGCAGTGTAAACTGTAAGCATAGCCTCACCTGAGATCAGGTCAGGCGAGCAGTCGCCACTGATTACAACCCTGTACCGGGTGCCGTCCATTGTGCGCGACGGGCCGAAGACCATCAGTGTGGGCGTCTTCACTCCCAGGTAGATCCCGCTGTTGGCGAGGTCAGCCCAGATGGTGCCGTTGAATGCCTGCCACTGGTAGCCGAGGTTGGCTCCGTCGGCAAGTGCCGTGAAGCTTGCAGTCATGAACTCGCAGATTGCCGAGTCTGCAGGCTGTTGAGTGATGAGAGTCTCAATTGACACATCGAGCTGCACCGTCTGCGAAATCGCCTTCGGCACGCAAGTGCCTTCAACTTCAACACGGTAACGGTAGTTGTCGTAAGTACGCGGCACAGTCGTCAGGGTCAGCGTGTTTGTGGTGGCGCCGGAATAAACTCCGATGTCAGTGATCGCGCTGAAGCCCATACCGTCGCCCGTGTCAACGTACCACTGGTAGGTGAGCGCGGTGCCCTGTGCCATCACGGTGAACGAGGTGTTCAGGTTCTCACAGATCGTGGAAGCCACTGGCTGCGCCAGGATCTCCGGTGCTGTGTTGACAGTAAGGAGTGCTGCCGCAGAGGGGACGGGAGGTGTGCATGTTCCTGAAACTATTACTCTGAACATATCTCCGCTCATCATCCTGTTTGTGCCGTTGACCTTGAGATTCATCGAGGAGACACCGAAGTAGGTGGAGGTCTCCGTCAGGTTGTTCCATGTCGTGCCGCCATCGATGCTTCGCTGCCACCTGTATGTTGCACCTGTTGTCACGCCGGCGTCGACTGTAAAGTCGGCAATTGCATACTCACAGATTACAACATCATCAGGCTGGTCTGTAATTTCAGGCAGCTCATTGACTGTCAGGAATGCAGGCATCGAGGTCACGCTTGACCCGCAGCTGCTGCTGACAACCGCCCTGTAGGCCGTATTGTTGTCAGCTGTGGCCACTGCAGCAATTGAATAGGTTGCAGTATTGGCTCCTCCTATCAGAGCCCAGGTGGCGCCGCCGTCAAGACTGCGCTCCCACATGTAAGACGGGTTGGTAGTCAGCCCGGCATTAACAGTGAAGGTTGCTGCCTGTCCCTCGCAGAGGGTGAGGCTTGCAGGATGCTGTGTTATCTCAGCCTGGCGTGTCACAGTAAGAGTGACAGGCGTTGACTCTACATATGGGGTGCAGATTCCTGAAACCCTTACCCTGTACTGGTATCCTGACATCATCTCAAGTGCACTCACCACAGTCAGTGTTGCAGTGTTGGCGCCCTGGTAACGGGCCCCGGTTGCCAGGGTCCAACCTGATCCGCTGTTGACGTACCACTGATAGACCGGATTGGTTGTCACACCTGCATCAACTGTGAAGATTGCATCTTCGCCGGAGCATAGGGTGACTGCCGTTGGCTGTGTGATGATCTCAGGCTTCTCATTGACAGTAAGAGTCACTATATCTGTCAATACAGGGACAGGACAGTCACCGGAAATCTCAGCCTGGTACCTGTTGCCGTTCATAGCACTTGTTGCCGTCACACTGAGGGTTGCTGCGGTCTCTGCCGGCATGAGCGTCATACCTGATCCGGAGTCAACAAACCACTGATAGTGCGGGTTGGTGGTGCCGCCGGCATCAGTGGTAAAGGTGGCCACTGCATCCTCACATACAGTCTGACTGACAGGCTGTACCGCTATGCCGGGCACTGTTTTGACATCTATTGTCGCCGAACCGGTAAGGTCAGCATGCGGTGCCGATACAGTACATCCGTTGTTGTCAGTCACCGAGGTGATTGTATAGACGGTGGTGACAGCCGGGTTGACAGTTATCGGGCTTCCGCTTGTATAATTGCTGACCGTGGTGCCGTCGCTGAGGACCACCGTAAAGGGTGATTCACCTGTGGTGACTGTCACAGTGACTGTAGCTGCGTCTCCCGGACAGACAAAGCCAGTCCCTGCTATCGATGCCACCGGCAGCGGATTGACGGTTACAACAACGGGATTGCTGTAATCCGGATCACATGCTGCTGAGTTGACACGACGGCGGAAGTGGGTCGTCTGCAGGATTCCTGCAGGGGGATCATAAGATGCCATCGTTGCTCCGGGGACGTCGCTCCAGGTGGTGCCTCCGTTGAGGCTGAGTTCCCATTGGAAGAGTATCGTTGCAGGACCGCCGGCAGGTGCCGTCACCTCGTTCAGAGGCAACGGGTTGCCCAGGTAGCATACCTCCTGGTCTCCGTTTACAGAGCCCGGCATCAGCTGCGGAGGCTGGGTAATCGTTATTGTTGCCTGTGTTGTACATCCATTCGCGTCCGTTACTGTGGCAGTGACTTCACCAACAGCGCCTCCTGTGAAGGAGAGTGAAGTGCCGGTGGTCGTAACGCTTGCTCCGGCTGTGTTGCTGAGGGCGCTCAGAAGATAAGGAGAGGTTCCGCCTGACACCGAGAACGAGCCGGTTGCTGTCGCATCGCCGAAACATGCAAGCACCACATCAGGAGTCTTGCCGATTGTAAGTACCGCAGGCTCAATCAGCACAACCGTTGTAGTTGCAGTACAGTTGTTGGCATCGGTTACGGTAACATTATAGGTACCGGCCCTTAGCAGTGAAAGATCCTCGGCTGCCGAGGTGTAGCCTGACGGACCGTTCCATGAATATGTATACGGAGTTTCACCGCCGGTGACACCAAGATCGATGGCGCCGTCGGATGCACCGTTGCAGGTGATGTTGTAACCTCCTGCATATACAACCGGTGCGGTTGTGAGTGCTATAGGAGGCATCACCGTTATGGTAACCTGGTCAGTCGCCGTACAGCCGTTCCTGTCAGTGATTGTGACGGTGTATGTGGTTGTGACGGCAGGCTTGGCAACCGGGCTCTTTACATTTGTATAGTTAAGCCCTGCAGCCGGTGCCCAGTTGTAGGTGTAATCACCGGAAAGCGGCAGTTCACCTCCTGCACCCGTGGCCGTAAGAGTTGCGACTGATGAGGGGCATGTGCTGATTATATAATCGTCTGCCGTGGCAGTGACCGTAAGGATAGGAGCCACGTTGACCTGTACCTGTGCAGTTGTCTGGCAGCCGTTGGAATCGGTCACCGTAACCGTGTAGAGGGTCGATGTCGCAGGTTTCGCAACCGGGTTGGCCATGGTGGCGTCATCGAGCGTGCCTGGATTGTCCCACAGGTATGTGTATCCGCCTTCGCCGCCGCTTACAGTGGTACTGAGGTGAGCCACCGAGCCGGGGCAGGTGCCTATCGGATCGTCATCGACAGCTGCTGTTGCCGTTAACGGAGGAGCAATGTTGATTGTCACGGTGGCAGTAACTGTACAGAAGTTGGCATCTGTCACTGTGACAGTGTAGGTGGTGTTGACTGCCGGTGATGCAACTGGACTCTTTGCGGAAGCATCCGAGAGAGATGCGGCCGGAGCCCAGCTGTAAGCGTAAGGCAGCTCACCGCCTGTGACATTGACATCAAGGGTGGTCGTCGATCCCGGGCAACCTCCGATAAGGTAATCGGTTGCCGTTGCAATTGCTGCCAGCGGAGGACGAACCTCAATTGTGATTGTATTGACAGCAGTACAGCCGTTGGCGTCTGTTACTGTAACCGTATATGTTGTAGTAGATGCCGGTTTGGCAACCGGGTTAGGAATATTCGTTGCACTCAGACCGGCCGAAGGAGCCCAGCTCCATGTATAAACGCCACCTGCGAGCGCTTCGCCTCCGGTGGCTGTGGCGGTGATCTGTGCCTCTGATGTCGGGCAGGTGCTGAGGATATAGTCATCAGCTGTTGCCGCAACTGTGAGGTCAGGAGCAACCGTAATTGTTATATCATCGGTTGCCTGGCAGCCGTTGGCATCAGTCACTGTTACAGTGTAGATGGTTGTGGTGGCCGGTTTGGCTATCGGGTTGCTGACATTCGGGTTATTGAGCCCCGTTGCTGGAGCCCAGCTGTAGGTGTATCCTGCCTCGCCGCCGGTTACTGTGACGCTAAGGTTGGACCTGGAGGTCGGACATGTGCCTATTATTAGGTCATCAGCGGCAGCTGTGACAACCAAGTCCGGAAGAACATTTACAGTCACCGGTGCGGTTGTCTGGCAGCCATTGTTGTCAGTTACAGTTACCGTGTAGGTGGTGGTGGCAGCCGGTTTGGCTGTCGGATTCTTTATTGCCGGATCACTCAGTCCTGCTAAAGGCGCCCAGCTGTATGTGTATCCGGGCTCGCCGCCTGTGACTATCACATCAAGGATGCTCTGTGAGGTCGGGCATGTGCCTATGTTCGGGTCACTTGCCGTGGCAGTTGCAGACAGAACCGGTGCAACTGTTATTGTAAGTGATGCAGTTGCGGTACAGCCATTGTTGTCTGTAACAAGAACAGTATATGTGGTTGTAACCGCAGGTTTCGCCGTTGGCGTGGCGCTGGTGGCGTCATCCAGGGTGCCCGCGTTGTCCCAAAGGTATGTGTATCCGGGTTCACCGCCTGATGCACCGGCTGTCAGCTGTGCATCGGATGTAGGACAGGTCCCGATGTTGTAATCATCAGCCGAAACAACTACGGCAAGCACCGGTGCAACAACTATTTCTATGCTGGCTGTTGTCTGACAACCGTTGGCGTCAGTAACCGTAACAGTATAGGTGGTTGTCGCCGAAGGCCTGGCTGTGGGAGTCTTGCTGTTCGGGTCACTAAGTCCGGCTACCGGGGCCCACAGATATGTGTATCCCGGCTCACCGCCGCTGGCCATTACATCGAGATGAGCCACCGAGGTGGGACATGTGCCGATATTCGTGTCATCAGCGGATGCGACAGCAGTGAGATCGGGCGCAATATTAACAGTAACCGTTGCTGTGGCCGTACAACCGTTGTTGTCAGTAACAGTTACCGTATAGGTTGTGCTTACGGCCGGTTTGGCCAGCGGTGTCTGTATCGAAGGATTGTTAAGTCCCGCTGCCGGTGCCCAGTTGTATGTATACCCGGGTTCCCCGCCAAGAGCCACCGCATTAAGGGTGGTGGTTGAAGTCGGGCAGGTGCCGATCAGCGGGTCAGCTGCCGAAGCGGTTACCGTGAGCGGTGATACCACGTTCACTGTTATGTCCCTCGAGATGCTGCAACCATTCTGGTCAGTAACAGTGAGTGTATAGGTGGTGGTGACTGCAGGCTTCGCTGTCGGGTTGGGATCAGTGTCGTTGCTGAGTCCGGCTGCCGGGGTCCACAGGTATGTGTATCCGGGCTCGCCACCACCGGCGGTGGAGGTGATGTGTGCCTCCGATCCGGGGCATGTGCCTATCGAGCTGTCATCAACAGCCAGTGTCAGCGTGAGCGCCGGGCGGACGGAAATAAGGATGCTCGAGGTAGCGGTACAACCATTGGCGTCAGTGACTGTGACTGTGTAGGTTGTATTGACCGCCGGTTTCGCCGTGGGAGTTTTTATATTGCTGTCATCGAGACCGGTGAGCGGGGTCCACTTGTATGTGTATCCGCCTTCTCCGCCGGTGACGGTTGCATCAAGGTGCGAGACCGATGTCGGGCAGGTGCCGATAAACATGTCATCAGCAATTGCAGTCACTGCCAGATCAGGTGCGACGTTGACAATGACAGTCGCCTGGTCAGTACAACCGTTGGCGTCTGTGACAGTGACCGTATAGGTGGTGTTAACGAGTGGTTTTGCAGTTGGTGTGGCACTAGTGGCGTCATTGAGCGTGGTTGCATTGTTCCACAGGTATGTGTAGCCACCCTCTCCGCCCGTGGCGGTTGCACTCAGATGTGCAACAGAAGTGGGACATGTACCGATCAGGTTGTCATCCACGGCGGCGCTCACGTCAAGTGGCGGAGCCACGTTGACAGTGACTGTTGCTGTAACTGTACAGTTATTGGCATCGGTGACAGTGACAGTATAGGTTGTATTTACTGCCGGTGTGGCGACGGGACTCTTGACTGCTGCA
>Ga0116155_10001460_pt1 | contig 17012 bp, 16 predicted proteins | sample AD_UKC032_MetaG_FD_89890 | JGI IMG/M metagenome (GOLD analysis project Ga0116155, IMG submission 89890) | Active sludge microbial communities of municipal wastewater-treating anaerobic digesters from USA - AD_UKC032_MetaG | ecosystem: Engineered > Bioreactor > Anaerobic > Digestate | place: USA...
GTTGCCTTTTATTTCCCCTTTGAGATCGGTCGTCCCGATTTTAATGTAGTTGAGTGTGCGCGTCGTTTCGCCGTTGATCGTGGCCGTGTCGAATGCCGCCTCGATGTAGAAATCCTTTGCGACCAGGTCCGTCGTCGGTGTTCCCAGTGTTACACCGGTCCAGTCCTGATCCCAGCCGCCGCTGTAGTATCCCATTTTGGTGGAAGCGATGTCGGCATACATCTTGGTCTCGATGTTGAAATTCGCCCGGGCGATGTCCTGACCCCCGACGGTTTCCCAGGTGAAGCTGGCAAAGCCGGTGGCGTAAACGTCGGACATTTCGGCATCGGCAAGTTCCCGCATCCCGGCCTGGCCGGGCTGCACAGGCAGAAGCGTCACTGCAAAAAGCAGGACAAACAGAACCGTCCAAAATTTTAATTTGCTGAAATGTGCCGGTTTACGCAACATCAACCTTCCCCTTTGAATGCCAGAAATGAGCCTTGTTTTACAAACGCCTTACGAGAAGTTTCGCGTACACCTTGCTTCAAAAAAGTCGATCTGTAAATACTCCTTAAGGCTGATTTTATGCTATTTTTTCGAAATACATCCTTTGGAGTATTCCTGCACGAAATCCGCGTGTTTATTGGGCCTGCGCGACTCCGGGCGACTATTTTTTAATTGCACAAAAGAGCTGTTGAAATAGGTTCTGTTTTTATTAACATTTCAGGTTGTCATCGGTCATGTCCCCCGCCGGCGGGGGTAGCGCGAAGCGCCGGGGGTGGATGCGCATGTGATCCAGCCACAATTCCTAGAACAAGGGGTTGCAACCCCTTGTTCTTCCTTATTCCCGCCTTTGCGGGAATGACGACTGTCCACCACCGTCACTGCGTGACACCTCCGCCAGCGGAGGACAGTAAATCGAGGCGAATTATACCGGCGTGATCTTCATAGAAGACTTTTTGCCTTGCCCACGGGGAATGAGAAGTTTAAAAAATGTTAGGTTTTATTAACTTCAGGTTGTCAAATATGAATATTAATAAACCAATGCGAGGCGTCCTCTTGGAGATTTGTCTTTGTCCCCCGCCGGCGGGGGTGGCGCAACGCCGGGGGTGGCCGCGCATGTGATCCAGCCACAGTTCCTAGAACAAGGGGTTGCAACCCCTTGTTCTTCCTTGAATTGCAGAGTGGTATGAATAAATCGGTACGGGGTGCTTTTTACCGTCTCGTGTAAACTCTGTCCCCGGTCTGTTTTGTAAACTATCTTACCAGTTTGTACCCTTTTTCATGTCCCCCGCCGGCGGGGGTGGCGGAACGCCGGGGTTGGCTGCACCTGCCTTTTGCTGTTTGAGTCTATCGATTTTTTTAACCAACATGATGGCCATAATATTGAGGTGCATTTCCCTTTGAAAATAATATTTGTTGACGTTTCTCTCATAGATCTCGTAGATGGCATGGGCATACTGAGGACCGAGCTTGAAATAGAAATTGAAAAGCGTAAACAGAACCTCCGGATTGCTCAGGTCTTGGAACCTCGACGGATTCATGCTGACATCTAGCGCCTCCCTGCTCAGATACGGAAGATAGGACTTGTGGATAAGAATGACGGCGTTGCGCTCGAAGTATAACATTCGCCATTCATCCCTGTTGTAGGTCAGGAAAGAAAAGATTAACGGAACACTGCGCAAGTGGATGAGTGCGACCTTAAACGGGTATTTTGCTGTCAAAGCCCTGACCGCCTCCGGGGTTGGATTCTTGATGAAATTTAAGTAATCAGGCCCAACCTGCTTCGAGTAAGGACCATAGCGGGGATCAATAAAGACTTTGTATTCCGGATACATCGTCCACATCATGTAGCCGCCTATCAGGTAATCGTTAAAAAGAGGTGCCGGAATCCGGTATTTCTTAATGAATTCAACTTCTTTTACCGGCACATATTGATCAAGCCCCGAACCGAACCAAGACCCGTTACCAACATAGCGAACAGTAGCGAAGCCGATGTGAAGGCTGACGATAACAAAGAGCAATAGGGCCAGGGGAGCGAAGCGGGACTTGAACGCGACGGGCTTGTCCAGTTTGCTGATCATATAAAAAATAGAAAATACGATGAGAATGTTGAAAAACATGGACACGCGGGCTACACTCATGCTGTAAAAAAACAAAAAGGCATTGAGTGCCAGAAGTGCGAGATTGACGTAGCGTGTCTTATAGTAATGATAGAGGCTAAGAAGAAGGAAGGAAGACCCCATGATCACCATGGACCACGCCGATGCGCCCATACGCGACATCAATAGTTTAAATGATAAAGTTTTCCATAAGCTTAAATAGGCCATAATAGCTTTTAAATAGGGATCGGAGGACATCGAGGACCGCCAAATGTACAAGGGGTAATCCAAGCCATAGGGGTTGATCAGGCAGGCTGCATAGGAAAGCGGCAGCGTGATCGCAAAGGATAGGAGTTGATTCCCGGTCAGTGGATCCTTCTTGATGAAAAAAAACTCGATCGTTTCAAAAAATAACAGGACAGATAGGGCAAAAAGGCCGAACACAAACCCCCCGTGCAGATTAACCCAGAAAATAAAAATCAAAGGGTAAAGCCAGAAAAAATTCTTGCCCGTTGTTTTGGCCTGAAAATAAAGGAAGAGGACCAACGTAAATAAAAGAACGGAAAACATTTCCGGCTTGTAATAGACAAAGAGAAGCGACAATCCGACAGCCAGCAATAAAAGACAGGTAACCGATACCGTATCGAGCTTCGCATGGGTTGATCTGAGTTGGAAAAAATACATCAAAAATAAAAGAACGAAAATGACCCATTGGATCAGCCACAAACCGAAACCGCTCAGGACATTGTAAGCCAGGTATAAGATGGTACTGCCCAGCCACGTATTATAGATCCAGCCCGCGTCGGCTGGTACCCAGGAAAAGATTGCGTGGTTGATGGTCATCGTGAAGTTTGTGACATAATAGCGGCCGAGGGCCATATGCCACCAAATATCGTAGTCTTGGCTCGATGCAGATGAAGGATAGTCGATCAGGACCAGGACGGGAAGGAGGATGAGCAGAATAAAGAGGAGGAGCTTGCTGTTGGAAAGGAGAACGATTCTCGACCAGATATACGCATTCATAGAAGGCTCTTGTTGTAATGCAGACGATTCAATTTTTGATTTGGCACCTTGACTGATCTTTTGAGTTTTTTTCATGCTATTGGTCCTGTAGGTGGAATTTTACGACGTTACCTTTGCATAAATACATAAAACTAACAATTTTGTCATTCCGTGCAAGCGCAGCGCGACACGGAATCCAGTATTATCAAGGACTTCCTGGATACCGGCTTTCGCCGGTAAGACGATAAGAGCGGTTGTGCAAAGCTCTCACTACATTACCCCGGGAAAAAGCGTGTTACCCCTTAAAGGAAAACGGTACTGCTGTAAATACGCTTTTAGTAGTATTCTGGCCCGCTATTTTTTCTGACAACGATTATCAATCCGCCTGCCAATATGCACTTTATGTAAGTTGTCACGATCTGTAATATTCTTGGATGGCGTTGATGACGGAAGAGGCTTCACGATCCGTCATTTCATAGTAAAGCGGCAGACGCAGCAGGCAATCGCCTGCTCTTTCCGTCCGTTTCATGCTACCACTCACGCGTCCATATCGGATTCCCGCGGGCGAGGAATGGAGCGGGACGTAATGAAACACGGCCAGAATGCCCTGCTTCCGAAGATGCGCGGTCAACTTTGTGCGTTCCTCCAGGGAGCCGGTCAAAAGATAGAATATATGGCCATTAGACTGGCCGTCTTCCAGAACGCAGGGTAATTGGACAAGTCCCTTCTCTGCGAGTGGACGGAGGCCTTCCAGATAGAGATCGAAAATCCGGCTGCGGCGGGCAACAATCTGATCGGCGTTCTCCATCTGGGCGAAGAGGAAAGCAGCGATAATGTCACTGGGCAGGTAGGACGAGCCCATGTCCACCCAGGTGTACTTGTCCACCTGGCCGCGGAAGAATTGGCTGCGGTTCGTTCCCTTCTCGCGAATGATCTCAGCCCGCCCGACAAGCTGCGGATCGTTGATCAAGAGGGCGCCCCCTTCGCCGCTGATGATGTTCTTCGTCTCGTGGAAGCTCAGGCAGCCCATTTGGCCAACGGTTCCCATGTAGCGCTCTTTCTGGCGGGAAAGAAGGGCCTGTGCGGCGTCTTCGATGACCAGAAGCTCATTTCTTTGGGCTATCGCCATGATGGCATCCATCCGGCAGGGCACTCCGGCGTAATGGACGGGGCAGATCGCCCGGGTCTTCGGGGTGACGGCCGCCTCGATGAGACCCTCATCAATGTTCAGTGTATCGGGTCGAATATCCACGAAGACAGGGACGCCGCCCCGCAGAACGAAGGCATTGGCCGTGGAGACGAACGTGAACGACGGCATGATAATCTCGTCTCCGGGCTGGATGTCGGCCAGAATCGCCGCCATCTCCAGGGCCGCTGTGCAGGAATGGGTCAGCAGGGCCTTGCGACAGCCGAGATGTTCCTCCAGCCAAGCGTTACATTTCTTTGTAAAGGGTCCGTCACCAGCCGTATGGCCGTTTTCAATGACCGCCTGGGCGATGTAGAATAGTTCCTTGCCGGCGATGAAGGGTTTGTTGAAGGGGATCGTATTCATCTTTAGCCTCTCAATCTTTTGGACCTGTCTTTTCAATTTTCTGGGCCACGAGCAGCCGCGAACCACCCACGGGGAATGAAATACCCCGCTGAATGAACCCAATCTCCAGACGCAAAAACCCCTCAAGGATTCGGTTCAATATCGGATGAATCCGAAACTCCGCATAGGGATCAAAGCTTTCGGACTTCCCTCGCTGCACTAGCCTGGAGATCAACATCAGCGGTAACAGGCTTGTTACGAAGGAGGTGCTCCGCACAATCGTAAAACCCGCCAGCGTCACCTTGTCATGAAGCTCCTTTACAGGATAGCGGCGGACATGACACGCATTTTCGTCTGTAGGGCTCCATAGCCAACGATGTTGCGGCACCGTGAGCATCAGCAAGCCCCCGGGCTTCAAGGCTTGAAATATTTGCTGCAGCACCTTTTCATCCCCTTCAATGTGTTCAAGCAAATCAAATGCTCCGACAACGTCAAATTCAGCGATAAAGGGAATCTGCCGGGCATCCATTTGCATGAATTCCCCACCCTTGATTCGTTCTGCAGCAAAGGCTATCCCTTCCGGATAGATCTCGCTGCCTACCAAGCGAATTTTCGGAAAACGGCGGGCGATGCCTTGCAATACAAACCCCGTCCCGCATCCGATCTCCATGAAGGAGGCGACTCCTGCTCCGTATTTTTCAAGCGCCCAGACAATCAGGGCATTACGTCCGCGAAACCAGAAATAATCAGCCTCCAGTGCCGCAAGTGGCCCAAAAGAAGAGGCCCTGAATCCGCTGTTGTTTCTCGCCAATTCCGGCGAGAACAATGGCAGAGTGCCGCTTCTTTCCGGTTGCCGGCCACAGTGCGGGCAATACCAGTCAAAGCTTTCAAAGGCCTGAGAACAATGCAAACATCGCTTCATAAAGCCTGCCCACTTGGTATTGAGATGCCCTGAATCCTGAAAACCCAGTACTTTTGAACCAAGAAAAGCAGCAAAGCCATTACAATAATGGTGATCGCCTGCACGATTAGATGAGAATAGCCCAGATATCCATTGAAGAATTTGAGCACAACCACGTTCAAAATATAGCAACCAAAATAGGCAATCAGGTATTTGATCGCCGTCCTGGAGATACGCCCCTCATGGCTGAATGACCATTTTTTATTGAGATAAAAAGCCAATCCGATGTAAATGGGATAGAAGATACTGATCGTCAAAACCGGGCTTACACCAAGTGCGGTGAATAAGGCATAGAGCAGAAACCCGAAACCATTCAGCGCCGCACCGACTACAACATACCGGATGAATTCTTTAGACCGTATCAAAACGTATTTCCATTTCAGGTTGAATTTTTAAAATCAATCATATCCAATGCTGATTTCGTAAGTGCTGCGATATGCCTCTTTCCTGAAAAATAGGGCTATATAGTCCGCGTAAAAGCTTTCATTCCGCTGATGCCAATATTTTACACCTTCCTGCTTCAGCGTTTGTGAAGAATCGCGGCAAGCTCGAAAGCCAATTCCACCGCCTGCTCAGCATTGAGACGTGGATCGCAGTTGGTCTGGTAATTCAGCCGCAAATCCCTGTCATGCAGGCGCCGGCTGCCGCCGGTGCATTCCGTGACATTATCACCGGTCAGCTCCAGGTGAACGCCGCCGGCAATCGTGCCTTCCGCCTGATGAATCTTCCAGAAATTTTTAATTTCCTTGAGGATGTCTTTATACTTTCTGGTTTTCTGCAAATGCCTGTTGATGTAAGTATTGCCGTGCATCGGATCACAAACCCACACAATATTAAAACCTTCTTTCTTCATTTCCCGAAGCAGAGGGGGCAGTAAGGAATTTATTTTTTCAGCGCCCAAACGGGTAATGAAGGTAAGACGTCCCGGTTCGTTGTTCGGATTCAGCCGCATCGCGATTTTTTTAATGTCATCCATGATGTAACCGGGGCCTATTTTTACGCCGACAGGATTGCATACGCCCCGCATAAATTCTACATGAGCCCCATCCGGTTGGCGTGTGCGCTCGCCGATCCAGAGCATATTGGCGCTCGTATCGTACCATTTCCCGGTTGTTGTATCAATTCTGGTCATCGCTTCTTCATACTCCAGAAGAAGGGCTTCGTGAGATGTATAAAGAGAAACACGGTCCAACTGGGGGTTACTGCTTTTAATGCCTATGGCATCCATGAAGTCTATGCCTTTTTTGATTCCCCGAACGAGTTCTTCGTACTGAGGATTGGCAGAAAACGCTTTGACGCTTGCCTCACTCCATGCGTGAACCTGATCCAGGGCCGCGTAACCTCCTGTGGTAAAGGCCCTGACAAGGTTAAGCGTTGAGGTCGCCCGGAAATATCCCTCCAAAATTCTTTTTGGATCAGGAATTCTCGCCTCCATCGTCGGTTCGGGGTTGTTCACCATGTCGCCGCGATAGCTTGGAATTATCAATTTACCAATCTTCTCGGTATCGGCAGAGCGAGGTTTTGCATACTGGCCGGCTAACCTGCCTATTTTTACCACCTTCCTCTCTCCGGCGTAGGTGATAATGACCGACATTTGCAGAATGACCTTCAAAAGATTGTGAATATACGGTCCGTGACAGTGGGAAAAATCTTCGGAACATTCACCGGCCTGCAGGACAAATGCCTTACCCTCCAGCACCTCGGCAAGATCCTGTTTCAACGACCGGCTTTCACCGGCAAAAACCAGTGCCGGCAAATAGGAAAGCTTCTTCAGCGTGTCTTCACAGTCATGTGCATCAGGCCAGGCCGGTTGCTGCTTTGCCGGGAAAGAGCGCCAGCTGAATTTGGACCATTCATTGTTTTTTTTCTTCGTCATTTTTTTATACATCTTCATCGTGAAAGCATTGTAGATTATACGCTGGGGATAAAGTACATGACTGTTTCTACTAAACCCTCTTCATAGTGCCGCAAATATATGGAATAATCGTCCCGCATTGCCAGAATTTGTTCCGGTATCCTCCAAAAATCATCAAATTTATGATAACAGCAGATAGCAAGCTTGGGATGGTCTTTTAAGATATGCGCTCCAGCGCCTTGTAGGGCGATCCCTTCTGCGCCTTCGATATCCATTTTGATCATGGAGATGGGTTCATGAATCAGGTTATCGATGGCATCTACTTGAATTTCCAAATCGCCTGTTTCGCACACTTTGCTCGAAGACCCATCGCCAGAGCTAAACCTCAATGTTTTTTTGCATTCCGCTAATCCTGTTGAATAAAAATGAACGTCACGATTTTTTGACAGGTTGACGCGGGCAAAGGCAAGATTTTTTGGTTCCGGTTCAAAAAAATGGATCGATTTATAATCAGGACATCTTTTAATAAAATTAAGAGCCGTCTCCCCGTCATACCCCCCTACGTCAACAAATACTTCACCCGGTTTCAGGTCAAGGACATCATCAAAATATTGTCCCTCCGGGTCATGTTTAAATCCATGCATGTAATTCAGATCACCGGATACACGAAAGTTTAAGAGCTTACTGAGCACATCTTTAGACCGCTCGTCTGTTAAACGATCATACAGCCACTGATACTTATGCCCGTTTTCTTTAAGATCTATTTTAGATAAACTAAAGAGATCAATTTCTTTAAGCGCAAGCCCTGAATACTTTAGAAATTTAAAATAGTCCAAACAAGAGGTCACGCCGTGGCTTTTTAACTTTTCAAGAGCGATCAGCGGCCTTCCCAAGACGACTACCGATACAACCAAACTATCTTGAGGAATTTCGGTTGTTTTGAATATTGGCTTCCCTAGATATTTGGTATCAGTTGTAAAGTCATCAATAAAACCATCTAGGTCAACAAACTCAGCAATACTGGCTGCGTATTCGTTGCGGCCTAACACATAGCGGGGCCGTACCTTCTCTCGTAAAAAAAGTTTACAAAATTCGACAGCATTAGGATATTCTTTTTCGGGGTAGATCCTTAACATCGATTCCTCTTAATTAGCATGCTCAGATCCTTGCAGGAGAAACGGTTTGCCAGCAATTATTTTTAGCAGATATAGCCATAGCCTCCAACATCTCCAAGCCCTCCTTCGCCTGTGTCGCTGAAAACACCCAGGGCGATGTATAGTGTCCGGTTTGTTGAAAGTCAAGCAAGCTATCCGCCAGATCATAATAATGATTGGCAAAGGCCTCAATAAAGCCTGCAGGATGTCCGGATTTAAAACGGTTGTAACGCAACTGATCTGCAAGCTCTACGCAGGAAGCTCTATCGATGATTTCCCGCTTTCCGTGGATGTTGTTGAAGATCAAATCCTCCGGCTGGAGCTGAAACCATTCCGCACTGCCCTTATCGCCATAGACTCTGACGCGCAACCCATTCCGATGGCCCAAAGCCATCTTACTGTACCAGATCTGACTGCGAAGATTCCCCGTATAACGGGCCAGACAGATCACATTATCTGTTACTTCTTTGAAGAAACCATAACTTGTTTGATCGGCGATAACCTGGAGAGGCTTCTCCCCGCTTAAAAAATATATCATATTATGAAGATGAGCTCCGAGGTCAAGAGATATGATCGGTATAGCACCATCTTTTAAGCGCCAGGCCTGGGGTTTGGGCGGCTGGCCTTGTTTACTCAAGCGGGCATAACCTTCCTGCGGCATTTCTATTTGTATTAAATTCACAGTACCCAATTTGCCATCAAGAATCATTTGCCGGAGTTCGCGCAACATGGGATAGCCGGTATAGTTATAGGTCACCGCAAAAAATGCTTTGTTTGCTTCAACAGCTTGACAAATCGCAACAGCTTCTTGAATGGAGGTGGCCATTGTTTTTTCGCAAATCACGGCATAACCCTGGTTTAAAGCTTCAATCGCCATTTCCGCATGTTCCGGGGTCGGGGTCAGCAAGCCAATGGCATCCAGTTTGCCCTTCTCACGGTCCAACAAAACACGCCAGTCATCATAGACCCGGGCTGAGTCCAGACCCCATTGAGCAGCCGTTTCTTGATTGATATTATGGTGAGTGCTGAAGCATCCCGCTTCTAATACCCAGCGGTGATCCATCTGCGATGCAATGCGATGGGTATTGCCGACAGCGGAATTTAGCCCACCGCCGATGAAGCCTACTTTGAAAGGTGTTTTTGCCATTTATGATTCCTTTTTATTCCGTTACGACCCGGATTAATTCCTGCATACGCTCCGTCTTTTCCAGCATTTCATCTTGTGACTGGAATTGAAGGAAAACAATTCCGAATTTGGCGGTCATGACATCGGAAACAACATCGCCTTTTTTCCACCACATAAACCGGTCGATGATTTGCTTTTCAATTGACTCATCAACGATGATGTCTTTCACCTTCCCCACATTGGCACTCATAATACAATGACGCGTAAAAAACCCTTTGGGTTCTGCATGAACCAATCCGGAGCAATCCAGCCCCGCAGATGCCTTGACGATCCATGACGGGTAATCCACGCCTGTGGCATGTTCAACCAGTTTGACGTAAAGGTCTCCGGGCGCACGACGACAGATTTCAATAATGACAGGCTCTTCACCCCGCAGAATATACTGAATATGAAATATTCCGGTCTTTAACGACAAGAGGGCAGCGATCTTCTCCGATTCGGCACACAACTTCTGCTCCACTTTTGAAGAAGCAATGCTGGGCACGGAAGCCGCCGACACCAGGTAAGGGTTCAAATAATAATGTTCATTATCCGAAAAGAAAAAAACGACGCGCCCATTGACCAAAAAAGCTGAAAACCCGTGGCGGCTGCCAACTACAAATTCTTCAACAACGATACGTTTTGTCCGGGAAATGGCCAAGGCTTTTTCAATGGCTGCCTCCGCCTCACCTCTTTCCCTGATGGTGGACATGCCCTTTCCGCCGGTGAGATCTACGGGCTTAACCACAACGGGAAAAGAAAGCGATTTTATGTTATTTAATGCATCCTTCTTACTTGTGAATCCTAAAGCTTGAGGTGACGTAATGCCATTCTCCAAAGCAAATTGCCGATATTGGTCTTTGTGATGGATGATTTGCGCCACACGGTACGGATCATGGCCGGGCAGTCCTAATTGCTCGGCGGCATAGGCAGTGGAAAGAGCGGAGAAATCATTGCAGCAGGCACAGATCGCAGAAACCCTCAAACGCTTGGCCAAATCAAGAATGGCCTCGGGGTCGGAGAAATCAGCGGGCTGATATTCATCGGAATACCTGTGACCAAGTTCTTCAGGGCGATTGCCGCTTGTAATGACATAATAACCGAGTTTTTTTGCGGATAAGACCAGGGGAATATCGGCGTAGCCGCCACCGGCAATAAGAAGCCTCTTTTTATCAAGTTTCATTCATCATCCAGTAAACAACATTGATCTAAACTTTTAAAATGAATCATCTCCGGTTGCAACAGGCGTTCGTTCTCTTACAACATAAAGCGGTCTTGCCTTAACCTGATTAAAAATTCGACCGATATAGACACCCAGAACGCCCATTCCGAACAAGAGAATTCCGGACAAAAAGTAAAGCGACACCATGACACTGGTCCAGCCCGTAGGAATATAATCGAATAAGAAGTAGCGCAATACAAGCCATAGTCCGAAGCAGAAAGCTGTAAAGGCCATGAAAAAACCAAACTGAACACACATTTTCAGAGGCTTGTTGGAATAGGAGACAATGGAATTTGCTGCCAGTGATAATTTTCGGCTTAGGTTATAGCTTGATTTCCCTTCAGTGCGCTTTCCATGTTCAATATCAATCGGTGTAATCTTAAAACCTGCCCATCGTACCAGGAGGGGGAAAACGCGAGGTTGCTCAGGCATCTTTTTGACAACTTCAACGACCTTACGGGAGTATATTCCAAAACTTGCCTGGGTTGCATCGCTTTCCTGGTCTGTCATATAGACAAAAAACCACCAGAAAAAACGGGAGGTCTGGCGTTTAAAAAAACTATCCTGTCGTTCCACCCTGCGACCGACAACAATATCATGCCCTTCCTGCGCTTTTGCCCAGAAGCGCGGAATCTCCTCCGGTTGGTCCTGCAAGTCGCAATCCATGATGACCAGCCACTTCCCGCGTGCCATATCGATACCTGCCATGATGGCGCTGTGCTGGCCGAAGTTCCTTGATAATTTAAGGCCAATCACTCTCGGGTCGCGCTGCGCCATCTCATTGATCAATTCCCAGGGATGACCCGGTCCGCAGTCATCAACGAAAATGAGCTCAAAACTGGCCGGAATACGGGCTACAGCGTCACGAACCCTTTCATAGAGCTTTACCAGAGTTCCGTCTGACCCGTACACAGGCACAACAATGGAAATATCGGGAATATCAGCCATGCGAACCTCTTTTAGGAATCTTTAGAATCAAATGGATTGAGAACACCACTACGACCATCTAGGATAGACAGTGATTGCTCTCTGTTAAAGGTGGGGACAACGACAGACAAGGTTCTCGCTACAATCATCTGATCCCTTTAGTGGACTTTCCCTTATTGTTGAGCACACATAGCCAAATCATGCAGGATTGTAAATACTCCCTTCGAAGTATTCCTATGTTCAGACCATTTTTTTGCCTTGACTAGGGCTATGATTTTTAATTGCAGAAACGAGCCTCGTTTGAATAGGTTTGGGTTTTGTTGATTTTAGGTTGTCAATCGGGGATATATAAACCGACGGGGGGTATGTAGAGGGATCAATAAACTTCGTCATGTCCGCCAATATCGATCAGAAGGATTTCAGTCTTGCTTAAATACTTGAAAATTACGCGACAATCAAAGGTTACGCTGAATGCCCATAGCCCTTCAAGCTTACCCGTCAATTTATGAGTCCTCAGCCTTGACTGAAAGGGATCTTTTGTAAACATTTCCATTGCATTCCAAAATCTGTGAGGTCAGCATCGTTCTTGACCTTTTTTCGGTAAATCCTCTTGAACCCCTGGTCCCAAGATATTTTAATCACTTTCGAGATCCTTGTATAATTCCTTTACGGTGCCGCATTTGGTTGTATTTTTCCTGAAACCGGCCATCGCTGTTTTTGCCCTCTTGGCAATGGCCTCCCTTTTTGCCTCGATCAACTGCTTTTTGATAACTTCCGCTGCGTATTCCTTGTCATCAAGAGGCAAGTGGGTAAATTCCTCGATTAGATTGTTTAGCGTCGCTGCTCTCATTTATTTACCTCCTCATACACCTTTTTCACATTACAGAACTTGCCCTATCTAATTATTTTCTACAAGGACTTTGTTATATACCTACCCGTCCCCTGGCAGACTGTGCATTATTGTCATTGCGAGACAGACCGGATCAGTGGAAGCATGACCTTCGAAGGAGATCCTTACCCAGCTTGTGTCCACCGCTGGCGGGGGTGGCGCGAAGCGCCGGGGGTGGAAAATAGCTGATAGCTGGTAGCTCATAGCTCGTAGCTAAAAGGACAAGGAAAGAACCCCATGTGCCTTTTTCCTTGCGCCTTGCACCTTGTTCCTTTAACCACGAGCTATCCGTCCACCACCGTCACTGCGTGACACCTCCGCCTAACCTAAAGGTCACAAGTGCGGAGGACAAGAAAAGGAGAAGCAATCTTCAAATATTCACTTGCAACAGACCCATTCATGATCTATATATTGGTCAACAAGGGAGGTTGAAAATGAGACCATCAGAAGATATAAAACCGATCAGTTACTTTAAAGCACATGCTTCGGAAGTCATCACAGATGTTTCGAATAATCACAAGACCCTGATCATCACGCAAAATGGCGAGGCGAAGGTTGTCGTTCAGGATATTCGAACCTTTGAACAATCTCAAGAAAGCCTGGCTTTATTGAAAATACTGGCCATCAGCGCAAATCATCTTAAAGAAGGCCGCGTGAAACCGATAAAAAATGCTTTTGACGATTTGCAAAAACGTATCCGGGCAATAAAATGAAATTCGCCGTTTATCTGATTGCTGATGCCGAAGAAGATATCTTTGAGATTTATCAATATATTACACGCCATGATTCACCCGAAAAGGCTGAGAATATTTTTAACAAATTACAAGAGGCGTGTTCCAGCCTTGAAACCATGGCGATGCGCGGCCATGTTTCCCCTGAGCTGGATAGAATAAGCGTTCATGAGTATCGAGAGATTCATTTGAAGCCGTACCGAATTATTTATTCAATCATTGCCAATCAGGTTTTTATCCATTGCGTTCTGGACTGCCGCAGAGATCTGGACGATTTACTGCAACGCCGATTGCTCCGGTCTTTATAGAACAAGGGGTTGCAACCCAATAGTGTCCGGTTAACAATCGAATAAAGTTAATTGGTTGCATATTTGTTTTTGGACATTTGGTTTATTTTTGTAATTGTAATCTGCAAATACTTGTTTTATCGGCTCTTTTTCAAAGAGGTTAATACTGAAGATTTGGAGAATAGTGTAAAGACCGAGATCAAGATGAAGCCGTTTTTTAATGATGGCAACCAGAACATAAACGGAGATGGCAATCCAAATTTGAGTTTTTACTGCATTCTCGGATGTTCCATAAAAGGATTTGATCCGGAGGTGTTGTTTGATCCAACGGAAAAAGATTTCAATCTGCCAGCGAGATTTATAGAGCAGAGCGATCGTCAATGCAGACAAATTGAAATTATTGGTTAAGAAGACCAGATGTTGTTCTCGTTCCGAGTCAAAGAATTTTACTCGGCGAAGTTTCATAGGATAACGTTGTTGGGAATGGGGCGTAAGAAGCATTATGATCTGATCGCATCTGAGGCCGCTGGCACGATCCACGGCGTGCGAATAAATTCTGCGGAATCTCAGATTTTGTCTCGCTCTAATAACGAAGAAGGAAAAGAATTGAGAGAGGAGATGCAATCTTTCAAAATCCAAGTACCCTCGATCCATGATGTAAAAAGATCCTGGCTCAGGAACTAAGGCATCCATGATGTTGACATCGCTGACCATGTTATCGGTGATTTCGATAAATGACGGAATGCTCCCGCGCAGATCCATAAGGGTGTGCAGCTTAACGGCTGCCTGGCTCTTGCAGTAAGCCGCCCAGGGAAAGAGAGAAAGACAAAGGTCGATTGTTGTGGAGTCCAAGGCATAGACTGTGTTTTGAAGTTCAAGACCAAAGTCCTCTCCGGCATAAAGTTCGCGAGCTCTTGCCATCAGGATTTGACAAAAATCGGCATAGATTTTCCAGTCTCTTTTTTCGTTTGCGTCGGCCAAGGTACTGCGCGAGATTTTGCCACGAATGCCAAGATGGTACAGTAACCGCTGCTGTGATCGCAGGCAGGCTTCTATATCACGAAGACTTTCTCGATAGGTCAGTTGCGCAAAAGCCATGCAAAGAAACTGATCCAAGCAGGAAAAGCTTCTTGTGCGGTAATTGCCGGAATACCGGGCGATACATTTACGAAATTCATACATCGGCAGATGATCCATAATCTGGGAGAATACAGTTTGTCCGGCGTACATAAGCCACTCCTTTTTTCATGATAGAGCGGCTATAGAATAGAAAAAAATTCAAGTCGATAAAATAATAAATCAATGCTAACTTATCGACAACTTAAATGTATTTCCGGTTATAAAAAAGTTTAACCGGACACTATTGGGTTGCAACCCCTTGTTCTTCCTGGATTCCCGCCTCCGCGGGAATGACGACTGTCCACCACCGTCACTTCGTGACACCTCCGCCAGCGGAGGACAAGAAGCAGAGGACAGTAAATCAAGGCGAATTATGCCAGCGCGATCCGGACAGAAGACTTTTTGCCTTGACCATGGAAAATGATTTTTGTAAGGTGTGTCATCGATTCAGGAAATTCTTAAGAGAGTATGCATGGATAAAAGAGAAGCTAAAAGAAAAGCAATCCGTTATGTGAATGCAGCTCGTGACGTGGTGAAATTTGATAAGGCGGTATTGTTTGGTTCATATACCAACGGCAAACAGGAGGAATACAGTGATATTGACATCGGTCTTTTCATGGATAGATTGGATGACCATGTGGATTACCTGAAACTGATGGCGAGCCTTTACCATGTGGCGTTGGATATCGACATCCTGATCGAACCTCACCTTTTCATCCGGGACGAGGATAAATCCGGTTTTGGCAAAGAGATCGAGAAAAAAGGGATCGTTATCCAAGAGAATCTATAAACACAGGCAGGGCTAAAAAAATGAATCGCTACTTAGTTGTTGTAGAAGAAACTAAAACAGGGTTTTCAGCCTATTCCCCAGATTTGGATGGCTGTATTGCAACCGGAGCAAATCGGGACGAAGTGGAACAAAAAATGAGAGAGGCGATGGAATTTCATCTTGAAGGATTAAAAGAAGAGCATCTTAACATTCCAACGCCTCATAGTTTTTCCACCTATCTCGAAATATCGGCATAGCAAATCAATCCAAAGAGAGAATTAAGTGTTATATCCCCCGAATTAAAAAAAATAATGTTACAAGGATCATAGGAGGAATTGGTTATGAATAAAACAAGAGAAACGGGTCGGTTTTACCGGCCTTTTGTTATGGGGTTACTGTTTGCGGGTCTGTTTGTGTTAGCCGGAAGCTTGTCCAGCCTAGCCCCGATCGGGGGCCCAACACCTGCCCTGGCTGCCGCAAAGACTGATGTATCCTTCACGGCGTCCATTCCCGATCTGGTGGAAAAACTCAGCCCGACGGTTGTCAACATTTCGACAACCAGGGTAACGAAAAACCGCCAGGGGCGTGAATTTAAGCAGCAGGGCATGGGGTCCGGTTTCATCATTTCCGAGGACGGCTATATCTTCACCAACAATCACGTTGTGGATAAGGCCGACAAGATTAAGGTGAAACTGGCTGACGCAAAGGAATACGACGCCGAGGTCAAAGGCAAGGACGCCACAACGGATCTTGCCCTGATCAAGATTACTCCTCCCGTTCAACTGCCGTATGCCCGTCTGGGCGATTCTGATCGCTCCCGGATCGGCGAAGCGGTGTTCGCCATCGGGAATCCTCTCGGCCTCGACCACACGGTCACGGCCGGGATCATCAGCGCCAAGGGCCGGGTGATCGGCGCCGGACCTTATGACAATTTCATTCAGACGGACGCCTCGATCAATCCCGGAAACAGCGGCGGACCGCTGTTCAACATGGCCGGAGAGGTGGTAGGCATCAATACGGCCCTCGCAACGAGGGCGCAGGGCATCGGCTTTGCCATTCCCATTAATATGGCCAAGTCCATTCTGGGTGATCTGAAAACCGTCGGGAAAATTACCCGGGGCTGGCTGGGTGTAACAGCCCAGGACATCACGGAAGACATGCGGCAGAACCTCAAACTCAAGGATCGGACGGGCGTGCTGGTCGGCAACGTGGCGCCCGGCGACGCGGCGGACAAGGCGGGAATCAAGACCGGCGACGTCATCCTGGGCATTGCCGGCAAACCGGTCAAAGACAACCGTGAACTGCTGCAGATCGTAGCA
>Ga0116155_10001470_pt1 | contig 16958 bp, 8 predicted proteins | sample AD_UKC032_MetaG_FD_89890 | JGI IMG/M metagenome (GOLD analysis project Ga0116155, IMG submission 89890) | Active sludge microbial communities of municipal wastewater-treating anaerobic digesters from USA - AD_UKC032_MetaG | ecosystem: Engineered > Bioreactor > Anaerobic > Digestate | place: USA...
CGGTACCAAGAAAGCATGGATTCATTTTTTCCAAAATATTCGTACAAATTGTTGCGAGAATATTTGTAAAGGGTTCAACCCCCCCCCCCCCACCTCACCCCCCACGCCTCCCTCCCCCCCCCCCCCAAAGCGACCTGTCATCCCTCGCCGGACCATATCGGGAAAAGTTGAGAACCCACACATTGGAAAACAATCAAAGCGAAATATGAGTAATCAGTGACTACGAGGCGAGTGATCCCATATATCTGCCAGTTACCATTTTTAGCTCCTATAAACCGCATAAAACAGGAAATAAATAATTTACTGAAATCACCAAGCAATTGCTGTAAAATTACTTCCTGCACAGTAAATACAAAATTACTACTGGTAGAATTCAATGAATATACTGACATTTACCGCCAAAGCGGTAAATTGCTTGCGGTTCATGTCCCTGTCCCGGGTTCAGATGCCGAACGTATCCCCTCCGCTACCTCTGGAAGAATGCCCATCTTTATATATACCGGCCTCACAAGCCTCTTCAGTTCCGGGAGACGTCTGAAAAATACCAAGGCTCCGATGAGACATGCCGCCCCGCCTATAAAGATTGTCCATGGTGTTCCAATCACCTTAGCCATCCAACCGGCCAGCAGGCTTCCGAACGGCGCTGTGCCCATAAGCGCCATTGTATAGAAACTCATTACCCTTCCCCGCTTGTCGTCATCAGCAATAGTCTGAATAATAGTGTTGCTGGCAGCAGTATGAGCCATCATTCCCAGCCCGGTAAAGAATATCATGAACATCGATATGACAAACGAATTGCTGAGCGAAATCGCTATCAGTCCAGCCGAGAGAAGCGCCGTGGCCGCTGGTATCAGCCGTCCGAGCTGCAATACTTTGTCGAGAGAAGCAAGATATACTGCTCCGATGAGCGCGCCTGCTCCCGCCGCGCCCATCAGAAAACCGTAAGTGTGCGAATCTCCCATCAGGACATCCTTGGCATAGACCGGCATCAGCACCTGGTATGATGCACCCATCAGACTGACAAGTCCCAGCAGTAAAATAATATGTTTTACAGGGGCAAAACCGAATACATAACCGAGACCTTCCTTCAGCTCACGGGAAATGGGAACCTTTTCTTTTCTTTCACGTGTCTCCGTCACTTTCATCATCAGAAGCGAGGCAATAACAAAGACGTAACTCACAGCATTGATGAGAAAGCATGATCCCTCACTCATGGCAGCAAGGACAAACCCGGCAACAGACGGTCCTATAAGCCTGGCGCCATTGAACATCATGGAGTTGAGAGCTATGGCGTTACCGATGTCTTCCTTGCCCCCGACCATGTCTATCACGAAGGAATGCCTGGCCGGCATATCGAATGAGTTGATGCAGCCCAATGCAAGACTCAGCGCTAATATATGCCAGATTTCCAGGTTCCCGCTCAGACTCAGCCATGCCAGGATGCCGGCCTGGATCATCGAAATTATCTGAGTCACAAGCATCACACGGTAACGGCTCCAGCGGTCAATCATAACACCTGCAAAAGGCGCCAGAAGAAATGAGGGGATAGTGCCTGCAAAGCCTACCACGCCAAGCAGCACCTCCGAACCGGTCATCCTGTAGACAACCCAGGGAAGCGCTACCCTCTGCATCCAGGTTCCTATCAGCGAGACACTTTGCCCGCTGAAGAACAGCCTGTAGTTGCGGTGGCGAAGCGACCTGAAAATTATGTTGGCTTTCAGCATGTGCCGGAGGCTTTTGTTTACATTATTTCGGATATCCCGGGCTTTACAAAAATATCGATAATTCCGAATCATGGCTGTTTTTACCAGTTGCAATTGTCAGCAGGAGAGTGGCGGTACCCTGGTTGCTATTGGGGATGTTCATAAGGAATCTCTCTTTCTATTCAATCACTGTAGGATACTGTACAGATATGAACCGGTTTAAACACTCCAATCAGAGCAACAGGGACGATTATTGATTTTTTATGAATATATATTTATTTTTCAACTTCAGTTTTTTAAAAAATAAAGCTTAATATTGCCCGAATCCATAAGTAATTGGTAAGTAATATTCGATAACCTTGTCATGATTCTGCAACGGATATAAAGACCTGTTTACTTTATGCTGAAAAACCTGCCTGAAGATGATGCACTAGCTTCCGGGATCCGGAAAGGCGACCGTGAGGCTTTTTCACAGTTTTTTGAAAAATACAGGAGGTTAGTTTATTACTTTTCATTGAAATACCTTGGCGACAGCGATGAATCGGATGAACTTGTCCAGTCTGTATTTGTAAGTCTGTGGGAGAACCGGCGTCTGATCGACAGGAAGAAATCGCTTAAAAACTACCTTTACAGATCGGTGGTTAACGCTATCTATAATTCTCTCAAAAAGCGGGCAGTAAGAAGGGCCTATCTGATCAGGGAAATTTCAAAACCTGAAGGCTCATCTGATCCTTATGTTCAGATCTTTGATAATGATTTCAGGGATAAACTGGACGATATTATCCTTTTGCTGCCTCCCCAGCAGCAAAGGATTTTAAACTACAGGCGTCTGGAAGGCCTGTCATCTGAAGAGATAGCCCAAAAGCTAAATATCTCCGTCCGGACCGTTGAAAACCAGATTTACAGGGCTACCAGGCTTCTTAAGGACATTTTCCGTTCTGAGGTTAAACCATAGCTGTTCTGTTAGTTAGTAAAGCCCCGAAATTTTTTTATTATTCGTGTGAGTAGTTTCCATCCCTGAGGTGTATTTGGAATAAATGAACACACACAACTGATGTCAAAAAGTAGCATCATTGAATCATTGCTGGCAGGATATATCGAAGGACGCCTTAGCCCTGAAGAGAAGAACCAGTTTTTTGATCTTCTGGCCGACAGCGCCAATGAATCTGTTTTCAGGAACCTCCTGATGAAAAACATCGATTCTTCCTCTGTAACAAACATCGGAACAGATAAGGAGAAGGATTTCTCAAACATTTACGGCAGGATAATTCAGGAGATCGATCTCAGGGATTCTGAAGAAGCAGAACTCAGGGCCATCAGAAGAAAATCAACCTACAGGCGATTGTTAATAAATATCACTTCAGCAGCAGCTGTTTTTGTAATTGCTTTCATTTCAGGAAGACTGTCAACCCGGAATGAGGCAGCAAAGACTGAAGATTCTTTTTCAACGTATGAGGTAAAGGCTCCATACGGTTCAAGGTCGGAGATCGGGCTTCCGGACGGAACGAAAGTGATCCTGAATGCAGGAAGCTTTTTAAGTTACAGGAACGATTACAACAATTCCAACAGGAATGTAACCCTTAAGGGGGAGGCATATTTCAAGGTCGCGAGGAATGAAAATATACCCTTTGTTGTAAATGCTGGTCCTCTTAACATTACAGCACTTGGGACTGAATTCAATGTCAAGGCCTACGATGATGAAAACTCAATTGAAACAACACTTGTAACAGGTAAGGTTGCAATTACTAGAGAAGGATCTGGCGATGAAACTCAAGCTATTGATCTGAATCCTAACCAGAAAGCAATTTTTATCAGGAATGAAGGGGGCTTCCTGCTTGAAGATTCAAAAGATACAGGTAAAGCCACAATAGAGCCTGTGCAGACCATCATGTCAAATATTCTGATTGCACCTCAGATCAATGTTGATCAGGTAGTTGCCTGGACAGAAGGTAAGCTTATATTAAGAGGAGAGAGCCTGGACAGGCTTTGCGTTGAGCTGGAGAGAAAATATGATGTTACCTTCATCTTCAGGGAAGAGGGTATAAAGAATTTCAGATTTACCGGTGTTCTTCTGGATGAAACACTGGAACAGGTACTCAATGTCATCAAACTGACTGCTCCGATTAGCTATTCGCTCGACGGCAAAACAGTATACCTGAGCTCCGATCAGCATTCCCTTATTGATTTTTCAAAATATATTAAATAAAATGACCCTGAAAATTAACTTAAACTTCCTGCCTATGATAAATCCGGAAAAATAAAAAGGGAAAAACAGTTCACGGCTGTTTTTCCCGGATACTAAGTTCATGTTAATTACAATTATGGCCAGATTCTGTCTATGGGCCACTCATGTTAAACTTAACACATTTCAAAATTATGAATAAGTTTTTGATTTATTATTCTTCGTCCCGAAGAATTCACAAAATGCTCCTATATATGAAACTTTCAACTATTCTGATGCTTGCATTTACATTGAATCTTTCAGCAACAGGATTCGGTCAGATCTCATTTGAGGCAAAAAATAAGTCCATCAGGGATGTTTTTGAGATCCTGGAAAATGGAACAAATTACCGCTTTTTCTATAATGACGATCTGATATCTGTCGATAAGCTGGTCGATATGAATGTTTCAGACCAGAACATTGAACAGATACTTGAAAAGCTTTTTGAATCTACTGGCTTGGGATACAGGGTATTGGAAAATAATCTCATTGTTGTGACTCCAGAGGGTGAGATTCAGCAAAACCTTGTAACCGGTAAAGTTACTGATGCATCTTCAGGAGAAGGGCTGCCCGGGGTGAGTATAGTAGTAAAAGGAACTACTACCGGAGTCAATACAGATATAAATGGTAATTATTCAATTTCAGTTTCCAATGCTGATGCAATTCTTACCTATTCATTTATTGGATATGTTTTACAGGATGTACCTGTAGGGGGCAGGATAAAGATCGATGTCAGCCTGGCTGTCGATGTAACTGCTCTCGATGAAGTTGTCGTTGTAGGTTATGGCACCCAGAGGAAAAGCGATATAACGGGTACGGTTGCTTCCATACCAAAAGACAGACTCGAAAATTCATCTAACCAGAATATTGCACAGGCTATTCAGGGAGCAATACCCGGGGTGATGATCCAGACATCTTCAGCCGGTGCCGCTCCTGACGAAGTTATTATGATAAGAGGCCGTAACTCAATCCTGGCGGATAATTCTCCTCTAATCGTTGTCGACGGAATACCTTATAGCGGCTCCATTTCTGATCTGAGCCCAAATGACATTCAGTCAATTGAAATCCTGAAAGATGCATCCTCTGCTGCAATTTATGGATCGAGAGGTTCTAATGGAGTGATTTTGGTCTCAACAAAGGAGGGAGTCGAAGGGCAGATAAAAATTTCTTATGATGGATATTACTCGATCCAAAAATATGCATTCCTTCCCGACTATATGGATGGCGCTGAATTTTATGATTTTAAAATGAAGCGGTTTCCCGGTGCTTTAACAAATTCAGAAAAGGAGATCTATGATTCTGGCACCTGGACAGACTGGTTAAATACCGGATTGCGTAATGGCGCAAGTAATCAGCACACTCTGTCGGTTTCTGGCGGAAGTAATAATACCAAATTCTTTGTATCAGGTAACTATCTGGACATCAAAGGACTTGCAGTGAACGACAACTTTACCCGGCTTACATCAAGAATAAACCTTGATACCAAAGTTTATAAATGGATTACACTTGGTTCCCGTTCACAGTTTTCTTTTGATGATAAGAGCGGCCTTGAGCCGGATGTGTCCGATCTTTTTCAGACCAATCCGCTTACCAAAGCATTTGAAGCTGACGGATCGCAGGCTATCTACATCTGGGAAGATGATCATTACTTTGGTAATCCTTTGCAAATGACCTTATATGATAATATTGATAAATCATATCAGATTATTTCGAATAATTATGCAGTGATAGATTTCCCGTTCTTAAAAGGATTAAGTTATCGGATAAACTCAGGTGTTACAGCCAGGTTTTACGATGAAGCTACATATATCGGCAGAAATACAAAAATAGGTCTGGAAGCAAAAGGAAGTGCTGAAACTTCACGTGCCAGGAGCAATAACACCGTGATTGAAAATATTTTGTCATATTCCAGGGAGTTTGGGAAAAGTAAAATATTCGGAACGGCTGTTTACAGTTATGAAAAAAATTACAGCTCCAGAAACTCATTGGAAGCAAATGGTTTTCCACATGACTTCCTTAAATGGTATTCATCAGCTCAGGCAACACAGATTGTTCCTGATTATTCGTTTAGCGAAAGTGTTCTCATGTCGCAGATGCTGCGGTTTAACTATGTATATGATAACCGCTATCTTGCTACCATTACAGGCAGAAGAGACGGCTTTTCGGGTTTTGGCTCAAATTCCAAATGGGGCTTATTCCCTTCCGTTGCCCTGGGATGGAACCTTCATAATGAAACATTCTTTCCCTTTAAGGATGTTTTCAATGAATTTAAAGTAAGATTATCATATGGGCTTAATGGTAACCAGGCTGTGGGTCCTTACGAATCGATTTCCAGGCTTGGAGAATTTAATATGATCTCCGGCAAACAAACCCAGGCAGGTTATATCCCCAGTCGTTTGGGTCAGGAGAATCTCGGATGGGAATCGTCAAGGACACTTAATTTTGGCCTCGACTTCGGGATTTTCAAAAACCGTGTTTCGGGAAATATAAATGTATTCAGGACAAATACAACCGACCTGCTTCTTAACAGGAGCATCTCAGCTGTGCATGGAATAACATCAATCACACAGAATATAGGCGAGACGCAAAACACAGGCTTTGAACTCGGTTTACAGTCAAGGAATGTTGTGACCTCGGATTTCAACTGGTCAACTTCGGTGAACCTGGCTTTTACCAAAAATGAGATTGTATCCCTTTACGGTGAGCTTGATGAGAACGGAAAGGAGATCGATGATGTTGGAAATGCATGGTTCATTGGACAACCCATCCGTGTGAACTATGATTTTGTATGGGAAGGTACCTGGCAGCTCGACGAAGCAGAAGAGGCAACCAAATGGGGAACAAAACCGGGATTCGTAAAGCTGAAGGATTTCAAGGATGACGGCTCGTTGAATGCAGATGACAAAAGGATAATCGGGCAACAGGATCCAAAATTCTTATGGGGCATGTCTAACTCTTTTTCCTTTAAAGGATTCAATCTGGATGTTTTTATACACGGAGTTCATGGTGTAACCAAAGAGAATACTTTAATGACCGATGAGACATGGGCGGATGTCAGAAGAAATACGATCACTAAAAACTGGTGGACGCCTGAGAATCCTACAAATGAATGGGTTGTTAACGAACTGTATGCGGAGAGAATGTCTGGCATTCTTGGCGCTATTTACGAAGATGCCAGTTTTATCCGTATTAAGGATGTTTCTCTTTCCTATACATTCCCAAAAACCTTTCTTAGCAAATTCTCGGTAAATAATCTGAGGCTATTTGTTACAGGCAGGAATCTGGCAACATTCACAAAATGGAGAGGGCTTGATCCGGAACTGGACAGCCAGCATCAGATCCCTTTGCAAAAAGAATATGTCTTCGGATTGAACTTTGAGTTTTAACCACCACAAAAAAGTATCAGTTATGAAAAATTCAATATATAAAACTACTTTCATGCTGTTGTTATTAATATTCAGCGCTGCATGTTCCAAAGATTTAATAGACGAAAAACCGCCTCACCTGATTACATCTGAAACTTTGTTCACCAATCTTGCCGGATTTGAAGCAGGTTTGAACGGCCTTTATGCCCAGGTCAGGAGAGAGAAAGAACAGGCCTACGGAAGTCACTCAATGATGGGAAGCATGTTCACTTTCGGCACAGATAATGCAACCGTTAATCACCAGGATATAGGGTTTATTATGACGGCCATGCTGTGGAAAAACAATAACAATGCTCTCAATGAAGAAAATGAAATCGTGTTTAACTGGTTGTACAACGTTGTCAATTCAGCTAACACAATAATTAATCAGGCAGAAAACAGGGATGATATTGACTGGTCGGGCGGAAATATGACCGAAGCTGAAAATAAGGACCGTGTTATTTCTGAAGCTAAAGCAATAAGGGCTTGGGCATACAGGCATCTTACTTACGGCTGGGGTGATGTTCCTCTGTCACTTGAACAATCTTCAGGTACAACAATCAGGACCGATTGGGAGAGAACCCCAATAAGTCAGGTCAGAGAGCAAATTATTGCTGACTTTCTGGCCGCTGAGCCAAATATCGGAGTGGAACCTTCCTTAAGGGGAAGAATTACAAAAGGTGCGATTCAGCATTACCTTGCAGAAATGTATCTTGTAACCGGTAAACCCGACAAAGCTCTCGAGTGGGCTGATAAAGTTGTAAATACTCCTGATTACAAGCTTGTTACACAAAGATACGGAGTAAGAAGCAACAGGCCTGGTGTACCATTTATGGATATGTTCTGGGAAGGTAATACAAACAGGGAAGAGGGTAATACCGAAGCTCTGTGGGTCTTTCAATTCGGACTTAAGGTAATCGGAGGAGGCCAATGTATGGTCCGTCGAATTCATGTGAGCCGTTTCTGGAATATTAATATCAATGGAGTCCGGCCCCTGGTACATACTTACGAACGCGGTGGCCTTGGTTATTCGAGATTTAACTTTACAAAATGGGCTCTCGATAATTATGAACCTCAGGATGACAGATTTTCATATCATGCAATAAGAAAGTTCTATGTTTTGGGTGATGAAGCTGCCAATGCTCCCTATCCGGCCGATAAACTTCCTGAGGGTTATAATTATGGCGATACAATATGGTGCAAATGGGATCCTGATATTACCTATACTACCAGAGCAAGATTTGACTGGCCATTTTCAAGAAAAGCGGAAGGTGTTGACCCTGCGAATATGAATGAACCATACATGAATACTGATCAGGTTTATCTTCGTCTGGCAGATACATATCTTTTAAAGGCTGAAGCTGAATACAAACTGGGAAGGCCACAGGATGCCGCAAATACAATTAATATCATCAGAAGGCGATCAAATGCAAGTGATATTACCGCTGACCAGGTCAATATTGATTTCATTCTCGACGAAAGATCACGTGAGTTGTTCCTCGAAGAACACAGAAGGTGGACCCTTCTCAGAACACATAAGTATCTTGAGCGTACAATGGCCCACAACAAGAACGGAGGCCAGAATCTTTCACCCAGAGATACACTTTATCCCATCCCTCAGTCTGTTATTGATGCTAATCTTACCAGGCCAATGCCTCAGAATCCAGGATTTGATTAATAGAAATAAGATCTTAAACTGTGGATAAATAAAACTATTTTTCACCCACCTCTCCGTACTTTAACGCAGAGGTGGGTTTTTATAAAACAAAATCTGTAGGTCCATAAGATGATAATTAGTGGTTATCAAGCCACATATTGAGAGATATAGCCTTGAAAGTATAACGAATTTTATATTTAATAATGAGAACATCGATTTTCATCCTCGCAGCACTAATATTTTCTGGTGTCGGTCCAACCTATGCACAGAACCGGAAAATTGAAGCCATTGAATCCTCCTGTCATAACACAACATTTTATGACGTCGCCCCTGTGCGTCAGAAATTCAGCAACAGGAAACCGAAAAATGTTATTCTGATGATCGGTGATGGAATGGGTATCGCTCAGATTTATGCAGGTATGACTGCAAACAGGGGTAACCTTTTCCTGAATAATTTTAAACATGCCGGATTCTCAAGAACCAGCTCGGCAAACCGTTATGTCACAGATTCCGGAGCAGGTGGTACAGCAATTGCAACCGGACATAAAACCAACAATTCATCAATAGGCGTCGATAGTGAAAAGAAGCCCGTCCCATCAATACTTGAAACTGCACAAGCTGCCGGATTTGCAACCGGAATCGTAGTAACAACAAATATTCTCGATGCAACACCCGCCGCCTTTGTCGCACATGTTCCCGACAGGAGCATGATGGCTGACATTGCTGTCGATTTTGCAGAAACCGGCCCTGATGTTTTCATTGGCGCGGGAAAAGAATATTTCAAAAACCGTAAGGACGGACGTGACCTGCTTTCAGAACTCACAGCAAAGGGATACGAAGTTTGTGATACCATAACAGAAATTGTAAAGGTAAGAAGCGGTAAACTCGCAGGTTTTGTTTCGGAGAACAGGGTGAACAAACGAGGTGATCAGCTTAAGGTAACCACGGGAGTGGCTCTCGACATTCTTGATGACTGCAAAAAAGGTTTTTTCCTTGTGGTTGAAGGTTCGGAGATAGACGGTGGAGGCCATAGTAACGACATGGCCTTTACAGTTGAGGAAATGCTTGATTTTGACCAGGCTGTCGGCAAAGCCCTCGAATTCGCGGAAAAAGACGGCAAAACCCTTGTTGTCGTGACTGCCGACCATGAAACTGGCGGACTTACTCTTGTTGACGGTGAACCGTCAACAGGAAAAATAACCGGACGCTTTTCCACATCAGGCCATACAGGATTAATGGTTCCTGTGTTTGCCTATGGCCCTGGAGCAGAAGTATTCGGCGGAATTGATGAAAACACTTCTTTTTTTAATAAATTTATAGGCTTGTTGAGACTGGAGCAATAACATTTAAACCCGTTGCAATGAAATCAATCATTAAACCCCGTGTTTTCAGACTGGCATCGTTTATTGTTTTTTGCCTGGCACTTCTGTCATGCTCCGGAAATGAAGAATTTTCATCAGTCCTGCTTCTCGATAAGGATTGGATGATCCAATCCTCCGCCAAGACCGGAATGACCGGTGAAGATCTGTCGGGTTCCATGGGAGGACTCGACGGATGGTTCCCGGCTGAAGTGCCCTCAACGGTTTTCGGATCGCTCGTTAAAAACGGTCTTTATGGCAACGTTTTCTTCGGGAAAAATATGGAAAACGTTGATGCCACGGAGTTTCATGGATCCTGGTGGTACCGAAGAAGCTTCAGGACCGGAAACCCTTCTTCATCGACCCATATTCTTGATTTTGATGGCATTATATACAGGGCCAATATCTGGCTGAACGGGATTCAGATCGCATCAGCCGACACTCTGAAAGGTGCTTTCAGGCAGTTTTCAATAAATGTAACTGATCTTATCAGGAAGGATTCTGAGAATTTTCTTGCCTTCGAGGTTTTTCCACCGGCGGCAGGTGATCTGACCGTTGGTTTTGTCGACTGGAACCCCGAAGCCCCCGACCGCGGAATGGGAATTTGGCGCGAGGTGAGACTCCGCTCTTCAGGCGACGTTTCCCTCAGATACCCCTTCGTCCTGACTGAACTCGATACCGCTAACCTGGACCATGCTGACCTTACAGTTACCTGCGAAGCTACAAACAACAGCAATAAAAAATCATCAGGATTTGTTAATGTGACAATCGGAGATGGGATCAGTCTGAAACAAAAAGTTATGCTTTCTCCCGGTGAAAAGAAACTGGTTGAATTCACTCCTGAGGATTACCCGGAATTAAGTATCGATAATCCAAGGGTCTGGTGGACCCACGATCTGGGTGAACCTGAACTGTATGACATGAAAGTTGAATTTGTCACTACAGGTGGAGTGAGCGATATAGTTTCTGCAAGGTTTGGTATACGCGATATTTCAGAATATACTTTCACGAAATACGGCAGGGAACATAACGGTTATATCCTTAACGGTAAGAAAATACTGATAAAAGGTGGTGGCTGGGTCGACCAGCTGTTCCTGATGCCCGACTCCGTAAAGCTTGAGCGTCAGGTTGAGTATGTAAGGCATATGAATCTGAATACTATACGTCCCGAGGGTTTCTGGGGCAATAATCACGACCTTTATAATATCTGCGACAGGCAGGGCGTGCTTATTATGACAGGCTGGAGCTGCCAGTGGGAGTGGCCCGAATACTGCGGGAAAAAGGAATGTGACGACCTTTACGGCTGCGTTCAGACACCTGAAGAGGTTGCACTCGTTGCTGCATCGTGGAAGGATATGATAAAATGGCTGCGGAATCATCCCAGCATCTTTATGTGGATGACCGGGAGCGACATGCTGCCTCTTCCCGAGCTTGAAAAGAAATATATTGATATCCTTACTGCTGACGATCCGACACGGCCGATGGTCACTTCTGCGGCAATGAAGAAAAGCACTGTTTCGGGATGGTCGGGAATGAAGATGGAAGGCCCGTACGAATATGTTCCGCCGGTTTACTGGTACATCGATACCCTGCATGGAGGAGCCTACGGCTTTAATACCGAAACAGGTCCCGGAGCCCAGGTACCTCCTGTTGAGTCGATACGCGAAATGATCCCGGAAGCTTCTCTCTGGCCTCAGGACGATACCTGGGAGTTCCATTGCGGCAGGAATCAGTTCCAGACTCTCGATCGCTACAATAATGCCATGAATGAAAGGTTTGGAACTCCGGCTTCCCTGGATGAATACTGTACAAAGGCCCAGCTTTTGAACTATGAATCGATAAGACCGATGTTCGAAGCTTTCCAGGTGAACCGCTATGAAGCCTCCGGTATTATTCAGTGGATGCTGAATTCCTCATGGCCCAAACTGATCTGGCAGCTTTACGGCTTCGACCTGCTTCCGAATGCGGCTCTCTACGGGACCAGAAAAGCCCTTCAGCCCCTGCAGGCAATCTACGACTATGGAAAAAACGAGATAATTGTTTCCAATACTTCCCTGCAAAGTCATGATAACCTTAACCTTAAGGTGAGGGTGTTCAATCTCGATATGACAGAAATGCTTAATCGTGATATCCTTTTCGACCTTGGTTCAGATGAGTGCAAGGTGGTATTCAGTCTCCCGCATAATATTGACGGACTCACCAAAACGTATTTTCTGGACCTCAGGATCACTTCTGACAGCAGCGAGACTCTTGCAATAAATCAATACCTGCTTTCCACTACAAAGGACGAACCTGACTGGGACCGGACCCAATGGTATTATACCCCGACAAAAAGACAACAGGATCTCAGGCAGATTAACAACCTGCCGGATGTGAAGCTGAATTCGGATCTTAAATCTGAGAATAGCGGCGATAAAACCGGATTGTCCGTTGTGGTTGAGAATCCATCGGAACTGCTTGCCTTATCGGTGGAACTGATGATTCTCGATGCTGAAACCGGGCATTTCATTGCCCCGGTTTACCTTGATGATAACTACTTTTCGCTTTTACCCGGGGAAAAGAGGACCATTAAAGGATATTGCTACAACAGCGATCTGAAAGGTAAATCTTTGAAACTGAAGGTCAGCGGGTTGAATCTAAGGTAATACCAGGTTTGCAGAGGGTTTGTCAGAAAATCATCGCATCATACACGGCCTGCAGTATCTGCGACCTGATATTCATCTCCGACAGCTTGTTGTTGTTCCTTGTAGGATGAACCCTGTTAGAAAGGAATACATAAGTGATTTCATTCACGGGATCCATCCATACAAAAGTGCCTGTATAGCCTGAATGGCCGAAGCTTTCCGGCGGGGCGCCCTTTGCAGGATAGGATTCTGCATCGCTAACTTCGCTGTTGTTGAGAAGAGGTTTGTCAAATCCCAGTCCCCTGCGGTTATCGTTTTCAGGAAACTGTACCCTGGTGTATCGCTCCATCACATCCCTGCTGATTATCTGTTCCCCGCCGTATTCCCCCATACGCCTGTACATTTCCATAAGCTTCATCAGGTCGTTGGCTGTGGCAAAAAGTCCGGCATGCCCCGATATCCCTCCAAGCATTGCGGCGCCTTCATCATGAACGGTGCCATGAAGAAGCTGACGGCGGAAAAGTGAATCATACTCCGTGGGAACAATCCGTTCCAGCGGGTATTTTGGAAGCGGATTGAAGCAGATGTCATAGGCTCCCAGTTTGTGAAATACATTTTCAGTAACGAATTCATACCACTTCTCACCTGTCAGATGGTCGATAATACCAGTAGAGATAATAAATGTAAGATCAGAATATACGTATTTTTTTGGCCCGAGAGGACTCTCCCTGATTTCCTCCATGATCTTCTTCCTGTAGTTCTTGTGTATGAACAAATCATCGGCCACTTTAATGGGAAAATGTTCCGACTGCTCATGACTGAAAGTCCGCCGCTTGAACGAAGAGTCGGCCCTCACCGTTTCCTTCCAGAAAGGTATCCAGTCCCTCATTCCGGCCTGATGAGCAAGCATATCTTTCATGAGAAGGTTCTCCTTGTTTGAATTCCTGAAATAACCGAGATAATCACCAAGCCTGTTGTCGACGGAGAATTTCCCCTGCGAGTCGAGCAGCATCAGTCCGGCAAGCGTTGATGACACCTTGGTTACAGATGCAAGGTCAAAAAGATCCTCTTTCCAGACCGGCGTATGGTTTTCATATGTATGGTAGCCGTATGTCTTATGAAACACCACTATGCCTTTTCTTGCAACCATCACTTCACATCCCGGATAGGCTTTTGCCTCCAGTCCGATATTTACAACAGAATCAATTCTGCTGAAAAGCCTGGCGGAAGACAGACCTGCATTCTCAGGAAGCGCATAGCTGAGCCTGATATTACCTGTTGTCATGATACCTGAACCTGCCGGCATAATGCCTGCTATCCCTGACTGAAGTGTCCCTTTAGCCCCAATGCCCCCAAAAATAAGCTGTGCTGACAGATCCTGCGTGTAGTTATTGTCTTCGTATGCAAGAAGAATGGCATCCGCCTTTGCAAATTGGTCAGTTATGCCCGGAAGGTAAGGGTTCCCGAAGAACACTACAATTGTTTTTGAGGTACTTTCCGCTTTGTCAAGGATAAGGGAAATATCAGAGTTTCCCCGGGTAAGTACTGAAGAATCAGCATTTTCAAATACGCCGGCTATCACAAGGTCGTAGTCCTTCAGCTTTTCTGCCAGTTTTCCTGCCTCCGTTTCATCTGAAGGATCGCTATTGAAAAGATCGGCGGGAAGATAATCCTGCACTCGCTTCTGAAATTGGGTGATCCCTTTATGGTTGAAAGCTACAACAGCCGTTTTCAGATCCTTCAGATCCCTGACAGGTAGTAAACTGCTTTCATTCCTGATCACAGTAAGGGCGTTTGAATACAGATCGATGACAAGAGCTTCCAGCGAAGGCTTTGACAGCTCATCCCTGAGGTTATGCTCTTCAACGGGCATGAATCGCGACAATCCCGCCCAGTATTTGGCTGACAGTATCCTTCGGCACTGTTCATCAATCTCCTGCTGTGTTATGATCTTCTTTTTTACTTTCTCAATTATCTCCTTCACAGTGTTTTCGGGATCACCTGTTGAAAGCGGAATGAAGGTTCCGGCTTTCAGGGAAAGAGGAAAATCGCGTGAGACAGCAATAATGCCATTCCGCAGCAGGCTTTCCCTGAACAGGATCTCGTTATTCACGGGTTGTCCGGGAGAATTGAGGCTAACAGTAACACCCGCCCTTTTATACTGCTCTGAAACAGCCTTGCCCATAAGCCTTATCAGCTCGTCATTATGCACCGATCCAAGGGTGATCCTCGACGGGAAACTGATAACACTGTCCATTTCCAGTCCGGGCCTCTTATCATTTTTCCGTATTATGAGAAGGGGAACCTCGCTTGCTTCCTGGTAATAATTTACCATAGCGGCAAGCCTTTCAGGCTTTCCTGCAGGTAAAATGATCCCGCCGGCAAGGTTCTTTCTTACAATGTCGCTGATCCTTATGTATTGCTCAATCTCATCACCCGGCTGAACTTCAAGCCATATAAGCTGGCCGATCCTTTCCTCTGGGGATAGTGATCTGAATACAGAATCAACCCATGGATGATCAGTGAATTCGAGAAAAGGATAAGGGATATCCTGTGAACTGAGCGACTGGATTCCGATACCCAGAGTAATTATAGCAGCGATGAAGAATGACCTTAGATGCATATCTTTTTATTGGGATTTTATTGATTCTTTTTTCTTATTTTTTTCTCCGTGGATCTCGGTGCTCTCCGTGGTGAATTTTTTTCTCCATGATTTCCTGTGTTTTTACTGGTTATTTTTTTTCATACAATATTACTATATTTCAAGCTTTATCTACCCTTGATGAATAAGCCTCTGTTCAGATTATTTGCAGGTTTTCTGGCGCTGATCATTACAAGTTCTGATCTGCTTCATGCACAGGTTGATGTGAAACTGTCGGGAACTGCTTCCGACAAACTCAAAGCCTGGAAGAACCCCCTGACCGAATGGAACCATATCGCTAAACCCCTTGTCGATTCGCTGAAGGTCGAAAAAGAAAACAGAACAATGAGGATATGGTTTTCACCCGGACTTTCATACTACCCCTTCAGGGAGGAAAGCTGCAAGCTTTTCAGGGAATCGATAGTCAGTTCACTGGGAAGAAAATTCAGGAAATACGATATTGAGCTGATTACAAATACCTACCGGATCGAACAGCTCGTTCCGAACTACTTTCGGAAGGACTTCCCTGTCGATTCGTCCTGGTTCCCGGCCGCTGATCGCGAAAAAAGGATCCTGGTGAAAAAACTTTCTGAGGATCAGCCTTCCGCAGGGCTTTACGGCAACTCCATAGCCCTCTGGCACAGCCATGGCTACTATTATGAGATGTCGCTCGACCGCTGGGAGTTCCAGCGTGCAAAGCTGTTCGGCACCGTGGAGGACGTTTCCATTACAGGATATGTTTTGCCCTACCTCTCACGGATGCTTGAAAATGCGGGGGCAACAGTCCATATTCCAAGGGAACGGGATATGCGGACCGAGGAAGTGATTGTCGATAACGATCGTTCATCGCCTGGTTCCGTGTTCAGCCTTTCTTCGGAGAAAGATAAAGAAGCTGTTCAAAAAGGCTTCATCCTTACAGATACTGTTTTCACGGATTTCAACCCTTTCAGAAGTGGCAGTTCCATGAGAGTGGTTGATGATACTGCTTTCTATATTCCCGATATTCCGTCGGCTGGCGATTATGCAGTGTATGTTTCATGGCCCCTTTTCCCGGATAACACTGAACAGGCGCGGTATACAGTCAATCATACCGGAGGTTCGACCGTTTTTTCAGTTGATCAGACGATGGGAGGGGAGACCTGGATTTATCTCGGGACTTTCAATTTCCATAATGGACTGAACCCGAAAACCGGTTCGGTAATGGTAAGCCGCAACAAGGGGGCCTCCGGCTTTCTGGCGATAGATGCTGTGAAATTCGGAGGAGGAATGGGAAACGTTGCCCGCAGACCTTCACCGGAGATTTTAAAAAACCTGCCCTCACGCCTCGACGGTACTGCGGATACCGGCGGA
>Ga0116155_10001471_pt1 | contig 16943 bp, 13 predicted proteins | sample AD_UKC032_MetaG_FD_89890 | JGI IMG/M metagenome (GOLD analysis project Ga0116155, IMG submission 89890) | Active sludge microbial communities of municipal wastewater-treating anaerobic digesters from USA - AD_UKC032_MetaG | ecosystem: Engineered > Bioreactor > Anaerobic > Digestate | place: USA...
ACGTCCTTGGGAAAGCACGAGCCGCCGTAACCGACTCCGGCGTACAGGAACGCCCTGCCGATCCTGGAATCGGACCCGATGCCCATCCTCACGCTCTCGATATCAGCGCCGGTCTTTTCGCACAGGTAAGACAGCTCGTTCATGAAGCTGATTCTGGTCGCGAGCATGGCGTTCGCGGCGTATTTGGTCATCTCGGCCGACGGGATGTCCATGACGATGACCCTGTCGCCCTGGCGCACGAATGCGGAATAGAGCTCGCGCATGAGCTCCGCGGTCCGCACATTGTCGGTGCCGATAATAATCCTGTCGGGCCTCAGGAAATCCTCGATGGCATCGCCCTCCTTGAGGAATTCCGGATTCGAAACGATGTCGAATTCAAGGTCGGTCCTTCCTCTCTTCACGAGCTCGGCCTTGACCGCGGCCCTTACCTTTTCTGCGGTCCCGACCGGAACCGTGGACTTGTCTATGACGATCAGGTATTTTTCCATTATCCTGCCGATCTCGCCCGCAACCTTGAGCACGTGCTGAAGGTCGGCTGAGCCGTCCTCCTCGGGAGGGGTGCCGACTGCGATAAAGGCGAAGAGGGCCTCGCTTATGCCCTCCTTCAGGTCGGTGGTGAACCTGAGTCTGCCGTCCGCATAATTTTTCTTGACCATTTCGTCAAGGCCTGGCTCGTATATGGGGACAATCCCTTTTTTCAGGTCATCGATCTTCTTTTTGTCTATGTCGATGCACCATACGTCGTTTCCCATGTCGGCGAAGCATGCGCCTGTAACCAGGCCGACATACCCCGAACCCACAACCGCTATTTTCATCTGAACCTCCTCGATATTCCAGGCGCCGGGACATAAACGACCCAGGCTCGTCAAATAATCATGAACAAACCGCATCGGGTTTATTACAAAGCACTATAAACAATTACATTATCGCACGATGTCAACACTTTTCTTTTAATTCTACTGTCGATTTATGCATATCGGTGATTTCGGGAAATGATGTCATTATTGAACGAAGCGGACACTTCGGGGCGCAGGACATCGACAGGGAAGCTGTCGCCCGCCTGATCCGCAGCCGCCCGGGAATGACGTTTCATGCCAGCCCGGGCGGTCCGTTCGGCGAGGCTCCATTCCCTCGCTGTATCAATATTTCGTGGACTTCTTTAAAAATTCGTTCATCATGTGCTCCCTGTCCTTGGACGACTTTGCATAGGATTCGCAGATGAACAGCAAAGAATCATAAAAGAAAGAAAGCGTGGGAACGATGAAATCCCTCTTTATCTCGTTTCGCACCGGGAACGCGGTCGAGTTCTTGACTTCTCCCAGCTTCCTGTTTTCAAGTATCTTCTTTTTGTTTGCCTCATGGGTGAAAACCATATCGTCGGTGCCCATGCCCTCGGGCGAGGGGTCGTTTACAAAGACCTGGGTCACCATGCCGTTGAGATGGTTGTTTTCATAGATCGTGTAATCGATTTTGGATACTCCCTGCCCGCCGCCATAGATCTTCATCTGTTTCATCTCGATGCCGACGATGTCACGGTTGTAAATCTCGTCTTTCAGGAACGTATACCGCTCCATTTCAATGTATCCGTCTCCCTGGGAATAAGAGAAACGGTACGGGAGGATCCTTATGCCCTTGTTGTTCAGAAGATCATATTTCTTCACCAGGCCGGTAATTTTTACATTCAGGTCATTGATCAGCGAATCCAGGTTTTTACCGTCATTATCGACATCCTGGGACTGCATCTTGTCTTCAACGGCCTTTTTTTCCTGCCCGTATCCCATGACAAGAGGCACGAGACAGCAGAGAAATATGTAGAATAGTCTTTTCATGGGTTCCTCCATTCACGCATTCGTGTTCCCGTTTGACCGGTACCCGGGAGCCGGGCTCCACTCCGACCCGGAAACAGGGGCTCTTTCCGGCAACGGAACATACTATAATCCCGCATTTAATAATTCAATTATTTTTTATCCGTCAGCCGGCTTTCCTGGAGATGAACAACGTCGGCGCATCCATGATAATTTGTTTGCATGTTGACTGATTCGGACCGATACTATTCATGTAAATCAAGGATTCAAGAACGCGCGCTGAAGGCGACCAGTCAATGAGGAACATACTCGTAGTCGACTTTTCATCCTACAAGGAAGCGATCGCCTCTCTGCTGAGGGAAAACGGTTACGCCGTCGACCTGTGCGGATCGGCTTATGACGCAATGGCGAAAATGAAAGTCGCGGATTACGACCTCATCGTATCCGAAGTCGAGCTTCCCGGCGACAACGCCTTCGACCTATACTACTACGTGAACAAGAATTATCCCTACATCCCCATGATCATGACGACAGACAGGGACATCGACACTTTTTTCAGCCGGATATTCGAGCAGGGGATCGGAAACGTGCTGTGCAAGCCCCTGAAAAAAAACGAGTTCCTGAACCTCGCCGAAAAGCTGATCACCAAGGAGAACATCTTCGGGCTCGAGAACTACCTTCCCGGCCTCATCGAGCAGAACAAGATCATCGTAACGGCCTCCATGCAGATACAGAAGGCCATCCGCGCCATTATCGAATCCATTGAAGCATGGGGATTCACGCTCAAGAACAAAGTGCCGCTCAACCTCGTGCTGAACGAAATGGCCATAAACGCGGTGTACCACTCGCACGGCCTGACCCGCGAAAAGGAGGCCCGCATACAGGTCCGCCTCAAGGAGGGTGAGCATGTCGACATTTTCTTCGGCAGGTCCGGGAGCAAATACGGCATCGCCATCGTCGATTACAACGGGATCCTCACCAAGATGAGGATTCTCGAAAGCATAAACAGGGTCGTCGAGCAGTCGATGCTGCTGGAAAAGGCGTTCGAAACCGGCGACGACGTTTCAGACCTGATATCGGAGACCGGGCGGGGGTTCGACCTCGTTCGGAAGCTCTCGGGCGAGTACTACTTCATCATCAAGGAAGGCGAGCGCACCGAGGTAATTCTCATCTTCGACGGCTCGGGAAAGGGCTTCGAAGAAAGCCGTTCATCGCTCAAGATAATCGAAGCCGGCTCCTGAGCCCCGACCGGAATCCCCCCGGGGAAGCTCATGCCTTCTTCAGCCGGCTCATCACCCCGTCGATCACGACCCCTGAGATAAAAGAAACGCAGAACCCGATCGGCACGTACCAGGGCCAGAAAATCTCGCAGCAAAGGGTAAGCGCAATGATCGCGGCTATGCTCAGAATAACGCCGGCGAGCGCGGCCCTGTCGCTGAATTTCCTGAAAAGCGCGCCCTGGAGAAAGATGCCGAGCATGCCGCCGTAGGTGATCGACGCGATCGAAAGGCCGAGCTCGACGAGCGGGCTCGACGTATCCTTGAGCATCGAGGCGAGTGCGATCATCACCGCGGTCCAGCACAGGGCGGTCGCCCTGGAGATCAGGACGTTCTTTCTCTCGGAATAGCCCCTGGCCGGGATGTCAAGGATGTCCATCACGGTCGACGACGACAGCGAGTTGATGGACGAGGCAATGGTCGACATGGCCGCCGCGAAGATCCCGGCGAGCATGAGCCCCTTGATTCCGGCCGGCAGGTGGTTCAGGATGAAAAACGGCATGATCTCGTCGGGCCGGTCGAAGGCCCTTCCTTCGAGGAGAACGCTGATGAAAAGGCCCAGCCCCATGAAAAGCATGAACTGGATGAACACGACCACGCCGCTCGCGACCATGGCCTTTTTCGCGTCGGATTCGTTCCTGCATGAAAGCACGCGCTGCACCATGAGGTGGTCCGTGCCGTGCGATGCGAAAGAGAGAAACGCACCGCCGATAAGGCCCGAGACGACGTTATAGCCGCTGAAAATGCTCTCGCCAGGCCCCATGCCGCTGTGGAAAATCCTCGTAGACCCGTCCGGAATCATTCCCGCCAGGGAGAAGATGTCGGTATGCATAATGTCCGCGACGAGAAAGATTCCCAGGACTGCGCAGAAAAGATACAGGACCAGCTGCACCACGTCGACGACCACGACCGAACGTATGCCGCCGTAGAGCGTGTACAGGAACGTGGCCCCTCCGATAATGAGGATCGCGGGAAGGTAGTTTCCGTCAAGGCCCATGAGCATCGCCAGCGGGATCGCAGTGGCAAAAAGCCTTATGCCATCGGCCAGAAGGCGCGTGACCAGGAAAATCACGGCCATGAAACGGCGCGCGCCGGCCCCGAACCGCTGCTGCAGAAAATGGTACGTGGTCTCGATGTTTCCCCTGAAATAGCGAGGGATGAGCACCGCCGCGACGAGGACCCTGCCCAGCATATAGCCCATCGCCACCTGGAGAAAGCCCAGGTCGCTGATGTAGGCCAGGCCCGGGATTGAAATGAAGGTGAGCGAGCTCGTTTCGGTAGCGACGATCGAAAAGCACAGGGCGAGCCAGTGCATCGACCCCCTTCCCTGGAAGTAGTCGGCCATGGTTTTAACCCGGGACGACCTGAACCCGATTAAGTTGATCAAGACTATATAGGCCGCGATGACTGTGTAATCAAGCATGTGCCGGTCTCCTGAAATCAGTGATAGAGATTCCCATGATCATTCTTTGATGCGCACACGGCGCTTTCGGTAGTATTCCCTAATTTTCGCCAGCGCCGAGATCGCCTGCTCCGGACTCGAATAAGCCATGATCCCGAGCCGGTCCAGGTGCGCGACGATATTGCCCTCGCCCGGATCGTCGAAGCCGACAAGGTCGATGACCGGAATGATCGGCTTGCCGAACTCCTTTATCTGCCTGACCACGAGGTCCAGGAGCTCCATCTCACCGTCGATCATCCTGCGGGCTGGCCCTTCAAGAGCGCCCCCGGGTATAACGGGAGAATTCAGCCAGCGCCGCGCGCGGACGGTCATGTATCCCAGACCCAGGAGAAGGATCGCGTCCATGTCGGCGTGCTCCATGAGCGCGGCGATCGAATCGGTTATCATCGAAACCCTGCCCGGGGCCACCAGGTCTACCGGGTTGCGCCTGCTCCAGAACGGCGGCAGGAACGAATCGAGAATCTCGACTGCCCTGCTTTTGAGCGGAGGGACATCGAGGCCGGCCGCCTCGCACAGGTCGGCCGATATGACGCCCCACCCGCCTCCCTGGGTGACGATGCCGACACTGTTCCCCGCCATCTCGGGCTGCGAGAGATACAGGCCCGCGATATCGACCATCTCGTCGATGCTGTCGGCAAGAATTATATTGGCCTGGGCGCACATCGACCTGAACACCGAGAAGCTCCCCGCCATCGCGCCGGTATGGGACATCGCCGCGCCGGCCCCGGTCTTCCCTGTTCCGCCCTTGAGAAGTATAACCGGTTTGCTCGCCGATATGCGGCGCGCCGTTTCCATGAAGCGCCGGCCCTGCCTTACCCCTTCGATATAGAGGCATATGACGCGCGTTCTGTCGTCGGTCTCAAGGTATTCCAGGTAATCCTCCACCGTGAGGTCAGCCTCATTGCCGGAGCTGACCAGGCGGCTGATCCCGATCCCGCGCCTGAGGAACCGGTACGAAATGGAGGTGCCCAGATTGCCGCTCTGAGAGACCACGGCGACAGGCCCGGGGGCGAATTCGGACGAAGCCATGACGGCCTGCAGCGGAGAGGGATACGCGCTGAACACGCCCATTGTGTTGGGCCCCACGATCCTGACGCCGACCTCCCGCGCGGACGCAATGAGCTCTTTTTCAAGCGCCGCCCCATCGGCACCGGTCTCGCTGAATCCCGCGGTTATGATCACCGCAGACCGTATCCCCGCGCCTGCGCATTCGCGCAGCGCGCCGGAGACCAGCTCCTTGGGAAGCACGATGACCGCGAGGTCGACCGGCTTCGGGACCCCGGACAGGGATTTATACATATCCATGCCGAACCACGTCCCTCCCTGGGGATTGACCGGATAGATTCCGCCGGCGTATCCGGCCCTGACGATATGGTGCATGATATTGAATCCCCACTTGGCGGGATTTGTGGACGCGCCGATAAAGGCGATCGCGCGCGGTTCGAAAAGGGTCATAAAGAAGGATTTGTCCATGGCTGCATTACCGGTCTCACGCCGGACTCCTGTGTCAGTGTATACATGAACTAATAATTCAGCGTAAAAGATTCGCCACCGAAACGAAAACATCATATCCCTCTGTGTCCGGGTGTCTCAGTGGCAATCTACCTGCTTGTCTTGCAGGGGTTTACCAGCAGAGTGATTTTATGTCCAGCAGTTTTCATGCGGCAGCCCGACAGGCCCCCGCATGGATTTTCTCTCAGAGATATACCGAAAAGCAGAGAGATACCGTCAAGAAGAAGCTTTAAATAACTTGACAGAAATATCAGTATATGCATAATTTCAGCATCCCGGTATTTTTCGATCCTTTATTCCCCATTACTTCAACTTCTGGAGAACAGCCATGAAACGAACGTATTTTCTTTTCGTTTTCGCCATGTTATTCGCCTTTTTGTCCGGCACCGCCTTCGCCTCCCGCGCAGCGGTCATATTCATCGAAATGGAGCACGAGGATTCGGACGAACAGGCGCTGGAGGAAACCTCGACCGTGTACATCACCTCGGTCAGGCTGGCCAAATGCTACGACAGGCTCTACTGGCTGGTAAACACGTCTGCGACCAAGGACGCCCTCATCGAGACCATGCAGGCCGCGCTTAACGGCTACGACACGGTCGACGCCTACATTCTCGGCCACGGAGGCATGCAGTTCTTCTGGTGCCACTTCGACGACCGGTTTTACGTCGACGACATCATCGGCCTGAAGACGCTGAAAAACAGCGACCGGCTCCGCTTCGTGTACATAGGGTCGTGCCACAGCTGGGACGTCGCTGACGAATTCATCGAGGCCGGAGCCGTCTCCTCGATCGGTAGCGCCGTCAAGATGAGCAATTTCCCCTTCTACCCGAATTTTCTCTATTACTTCGGAACCAAGGGCTATACTCTGAGCAGGGCCCTGGGTCTTTCCCAGGTCCCGCTCGTGGACGATTTCAGGATCCGCGGAGACAAGACATTGCGGATAACGACCGAGAAATAACCTGCCCGCGAAGACCGCAATGAAAACGACGACAATAACGGCCGCCATCGCCTTCGCAATCCTTCTGATCACGGGAACGCTGTTCCGCGTGTTCGCGCCCGAGCACTGCGACGTCGGCGACCGGAAAGGTGAAGCCGGCGCGGTTTCGTCGCTTTTCGAAGACGCTGATTCGGCGGATCATGAACCCGGGCCAGCAGAAACCGAACCCGCCGGCAGGGCGGCCATGAAACTGCAGGAGCTCAAGAAAAAAATGTCGGACGACGGCGCGGATTTCGGCGCTATGATGAAGCGGCTTCAGGAAAGGCTCAACAGCTCGCCCGACGGAAAAATATCCGAAAAAGACATCCTCGGTGTCATCCCCCCCGAACACGCGGAAGAATTCAAAAAAATAATAAACGAAATGTATTATCCCGGCACCATCAATGACAAGGAGAACCAGCAATGAAAAAAACATCATCCATCGCGCGCTGCGCCCTGCTTCTCGCGGTTCCCGCGCTGTCGATCATGCTCGCACTGTCAGGGTGCGACCGCATTGCGGCGAATGACGACCAGGACATCATACAGACTGACCAGGAAGGGAGTTCGGCCGTTGACGACACCGTCCAGGCTGAAGACACCATGATCGATGCCGCATACGAGGCGACCGATGCAGCGCCGGAACTGTCATCCGGCGCGTCTTCCCTGAATATCCTGTGGTCGTCGTCCTACGGCGGCGAAAAGGCCGACAGCGCCAGGGCGGTTGCGCCGGCAGCGGACGGCAGCCTCGGCCTTGCCGGGTACACCAGGTCGTCGGGAGCTGGAGTGACCGACTTTCTCGCGATGAAGCTCGGCTCCGACGGATCGGTCCTGTGGTCCGAAACTTTCGGGAGCACCGACAACGAGCTCGCCTATTCCATGGCCGCAACGGCCGACGGCGGGTTCATCATGGCCGGTGAAAAAAGGATATATTCCATACTCGACGAATTCAACCTGACGTCGAGCTACCGCTACAACTTCTGGATCATCAGGCTCGATGCAGACGGCGATAAGGCCTGGGACAAAAAATTCGGCGGCAGCGACTACGACGCGGCGAATTCGATCGCGCAGTGCGCCGACGGCGGATTCATCGTGGCGGGATACACCCAGTCTTTCGGCGCGGAATACGATCCCGGGCCGCACGCGAAAAAAGACCTCTGGGTCATCAGGCTCGACGCGGACGGCAACAAGGAATGGGAGACCCTGTACGGCGGAGAATTCAGCAGCGAGAACGCGCAGTCAGTGCGACAGTGCGCCGACGGCGGATTCATCGTGGCCGGATTCAAAAGCGAGGCCGATACCGGCAACTACGACTGCCTCCTGCTGAAACTTGACGGTAACGGCGACGTGCAGTGGTCGCGGACCGCCGGCGGCGCGGGGTTTGACAAGGCGCTCGACGTGATCGAGACCCCGGCCGGAAATTTCTTAACCGCGGCCGAAACCGCCTCGTACGGCGCCGGCAACACCGATTACTACATCCTCTGCCACGACGGCTCGGGAACCCTGCTCTGGTCAAAAACGTTCGGCGGTGCGGGCTTCGAGCGCGCCAGGTCGATCGCAGCGGCCGGCGGCGGCGCCTATATGATCGCGGGTTATACCGGCTCAAAGGGGGCCGGCAGCAGAGATATGTGGCTGGTGAAGATAAACCAGGCAGGCGACAGGATATGGGACCGGACCATCGGCGGCGCGAGCTGCGACGAGGCCTTTTCGATCGCGGCCTATCCTGACGGGAGCTTCGCGGTCGCCGGCAACACGTCGTCGTACGGCTCCGGGGAGCTCGACTGCTGGGTGATAAAATTCACGGAAACCGGAATGCAATAAACCCCCACCGACTTCACTTCGCTCAGTCACCTCCCCCTTGGCAAGGCTAGAGCCAGGATGGCTCTGTGTCGAAGCAGAACAGGATGTTCTAAACGCTTCGACTGGGAGGATGGGAGGGGGTCGTAGAAAAATTCACTCTGCGCCTCTGCGACCATTTTCATTATAATCATATCAGTATAAAAGATACTTCAACCGCACATCTCTGAATGCGGCCTCGTCTTCAGCCCATGAAGCGGCGATTTCATCGATGGTTTTTCCCGCCTGTATCATTTCCCTGACCGATGAGTTCCCGGCGAGCAGGTCGAAGGCCGGGTGCGTGTCGTTGAATTCGTACACCCCGTGCAGGAACGAACATTCCGGGTAGAGGTCGCACGCGGTCTTTACGAGCGCGACGCCGGTCAAAAAAGGCCTGAACGCGTCCCGGTCGGTCACGTGGAGCCGCGCTCCGCCGCATACCCGGCCCGCGTACTTGTTGAACTGCGGCCTGAAAAAATGCGGAACGAAATGAATCCCCGGCAGGCCGATAGCGTTGAGCGCGCGGGCGAATCCGTGAGGCTCGATCCAGGGAGCGCCGGTCAGCCTGAACGGGGTCGCGGTTCCCCTGCCCTCGGAGAAATTCATTCCCTCAACAAGGCACATGCCGGGATACACCAGGGCCGTCCCGCAGTCGGGCATGTTCGGTGAGGGCGGAATCCAGGGCAGGCCGGTCTCTTCGAAATACATGCCGCGCTTCCATCCCCTCATCCTGACGACCGAAAGGTCCAGGTCGAGGCCGAAACAGTCCTTCGCCAGCAGGGCCAGCTCTCCCGCTGTCATGCCGTGCCGCACCGTTACCGGAAGGACCCCGACGAACGATTCATACCCGGCCGAAAGAAGCGGGCCCTCGATCGCGCCTCCTATGGGGTTGGGCCTGTCCAGCACGATGAAGGATATGTCGCGGCCCTGAATCTCGCGCATGGCGTAGACCATGGTGTTCACGAAAGTATAATAGCGCGCGCCCACGTCCTGGATGTCGAACACCAGGGCGTCAACGTCGTCGAGCGCATCTCCGGGAGGAAAGAGCGATGCGGCGCTGCTGCCGTAAAGGCTGGCCACCGGAAAGGAAAACTCCGGCTCGCGTTCGACCGGAACCTGGTCCTGCTCGGTCCCGAACAGCCCGTGCTCCGGGGAGAACACCCTGGCCAGGTCGAGACCTCGATCGATGAATTCGTCCCAGATGAACGAAAAACGCGCGCTCACGGCCGTGTAATTGGTTATGAGCCCTATCCTTTTTTTTCCGAGGGGGGATACGTCTTCGAGAAGGATTTCAAGTCCGGACCTGACCATTTTCAGCGCGCCTGTTCAAAAGATTGATTCGTACGGCCGGCCACGGCGGTCAGAACCAGGCAGTAATGCCCAGGGCGGGAACGAAAAGGTTCGAAAAACCGGTAACCTGCTCGCCGCCGTTGTCGAACACGATCATGACACCCACGTTGAGGATGACGCCGCTGGTGAGTATGAACTTGATTCCCAGTTCGTTGGAATAGCGCCACCCGACATCGGTGCTCTTCGCAGAGTCCATGCTGATGCCCACATACATCGAGGCGTAAAAACAGATCGAATCGTCCTTGTTCAGACCGAAAATGAACGAGGGCCCGGTGTTGACGTTGAATATCTGGGTGTTGGTCGTGAGGTTGAAATTCATCTCGGCCTTGAGGCTCACCGCGATGTTCGAATGCACGAAATAGTTGAAAAGAGGAAACAGCTGGAAAATGTAGTTGATGTCGCGCTCGTCGCTTTCGAGGCCCCTGGTCTGGAAGGCTATGAATCCGCCCACCTCGATGGTCCCGAACGAGAGATAGCGCTTCTCTTTTATTTTTATGGCGTCCTCGATCTCTTCGCGGACGATTTTCTTGACGTCGACGATGAGCTTGTCGCGGTCGATGCTCCGCTTGCTCGCCTTTCTTTCCTTGCTTATGGAATCGTCGATCTCGTCCCTGACAGCGCCGCGCAGCTCGTCGAGAAGGTCCTCGCGCTCGCCGGTCCTCTGCTCCGAAAGCGGCTTGTCGCGCTTCTCGGCTTCAGCCTCATCCCCGTAACGGTAGTCCCTGCGGTTGTATCTGTCCCTGAGGTCGCGGTAATCCTCATAGCTTTCCCTTGAGCTCAGCGCTGCAAACAGGGAAAAAGCAAAAAACGCCACTATGGTCATGGCGATCCTGGTACGGAAACCACGCATGGGGGACACCTCCTCGTTTCCTTCTTTCTATCTATCGGCACCGGAATCGGCAAACTCAACCAGTTTTTGGCCGGGACCCCTTGCGTCCATCGTATCACATGATCCCATGTTTTGAAATACTTTGATTGAAAAAAGACAGCCACAGAGGATTATTCTCTTACCCACTCCCATCCTCCCCCTTCGAAAGGGGGAGGTGACTGAGCGAAGTGAAGTCGGAGGGGGTAGGTAAATCCATCCCTTTCTTTTCAGCCTGTAAAAACAGTTCTGGATTAATAAGGTAAAATGGACGATAATGTATAATAACGATATAATCCATCAATGCATCGGTGACCGGCACAGTGGAAAAAAAACATTACCTGATACTCCCCATCCTGACAGCGGGAATGATTTACTTCGCATCCGGAGGGTCCGGCGGCCCGGCAGGGCCCGAAAACATGGGATATCCCATCAACACCAGGGGAGACGATTTCTGCCCCTCGTTCACCGGCGATGGATCGATCATGGTTTTCAGCTCCAGGGAGAAGGGAGAGGGCGACCACAACGTGTTCATGTGCACGAGGGAGGGCTCTTCCTGGTCGCGGCCCATGCCGATCAAGGAAATAAACACCGGCCACAACGAGGAAACGCCCTTTATCGCGTCTGACGGAACCGTGCTGCTCTTCGCATCCGACCGGCCCGAAACCAGGATGCCTTCGGTGACCGCGGACAACGTTGAAAGGATCACCTTCGACATCTATTATTCAAAAAAAACCGAAAACGGCTGGACCGACCCGCTCCCCGTGCCCGGTGACGTCAACACCACGCAAAACGAACGGGCCCCGGCCCTGTCCAGGGACAAGAAGGTGCTGTATTACACGCGCTGGCCGTACAGGAACCTCCAGAAGGCCCTCCTGATGTCGGCTGTCATGGAGGGGGACATCTTCACCGCATCCGAGGAATTTCCCGCACCGCTGAACACCGGCAACTACGAGATGGGCGTCAGGCCCGATCCCGACGGGCATGGATTCTATTTTTCCTCGATGCGGCCGGGAGGCTACGGAGGGTGGGACATCTACTTCGTTCCCTATAAAAACGGGATGTTCGGCGCGGCCAGAAACCTCGGCCCGGAAATAAACAGCCATGAGAACGACCTTTTCTTCGCGAAAACGCAGAGCGGATATTACTTCTGCTCGAACAGGTCTGGCAGCCTCGGCAGATACGACCTGTATGCGGGCCGGACCGGCGCTATTCCCGAGAAAAAAGAGATCTTCTCACGGGGCGGACCCGTGGATGAAAAAAAATCCCTGGCCGAAATGGTCCCGCAGGAAGAAGGAATCCGCACCGCCCCTGCCGGAAAAAAGGGAAAAACCAGGATAACATTCACCATCATCGATGAAAACACCGGCAGGCCCCTTTCGATGAGATTCAGGGTCTACCTGAAAAATTCATCCGATCCCGAAGCCCCGGCGCTGCGCTCCGTGATCAAGCAGAGCGACTCCGCCGGCAGGTTCAGCATCCTGCCCAAGAGCGACGTCACGCACATCATGGTCAGGCCCGAAGAGGACGGCGCAATAGCGATGCAGTCGGTCAGGGTCGAACCGCGCAGGGAAAAGCAGGTTTCGATCGTCATAGGCAGGCCGCAGGGGCGTGACGCGATGACGGCGCCGCCGCCCGAAAGAGGCGACGCCATGGACGAGGCCCCCGCCCGGGCCCGCAGTGAAAGCGCCGGGTCCATGCAGAACATCCTGTTTGACACGAACTCTGCGAACATCAGGCTCGAATACTACCCGTTCATCCACAACCTTATAAACCACCTGCGCGAGAACCCTTCGGCCAGGCTCCTCATCACCGGACACGCGGACCGGCGCGGGACTGAAGACGCAAACGAGCAGCTCAGCCTGAACCGGGCCGCAGAAGTGAGGGATTATCTGGTGCGTATGGGGATCGGCCAGGACCGGCTCACGATCAGGGGAATGGGAGACCGCCATCCCCTCGTCAGGGACGGCTATGCCGCTCAGGCCAACCGCAGGGTCGAATTCAAGATCCACTAGAAGGGAAAATCATATCCTTTGAGCCCCAGCTCGTCCCTCATGGCGACGATGTCCTTCCTGAGGCTTTCGTCGATGGGCACGCCGCGGTCTTTTCGGTACAGCCAGGCGTCGTACTCCTTCTCGCCCGCGGTGAAGATCCTTTCCTGGCCCGGCATCTTTTTCGAGGAACGCAGCGCCCTGAGGATTTCGCCGGTGGTCTTTTTAAACTTGGGCAGCTCGGTGAACGCCTCAACCTTGATGGCCATGAAAAAATGCCCGAGTCCGTAGGGCACCTTCCTGCCGTTCTCGAATCCTGAAAGCGCCTTGAGAAAATTGCCGGCCTGCAGCGCGGCGCACAGTATCTCGACCACGGTCGCGTAGCCGTATCCCTTGTAGCCGCCGCCGTCTTCGCCGATGCCCCCGAGCGGGGTGAGCGCCGCGGTGCCGTCGATGAGCGCCTTCAGGGCCGCGTGCGGATCGCTGGTGGTCTCGCCGTTCCGGTCGATCACCCATCCGTCGGGCATCTTCCTGTTCTTGCGCGCGTACACCTCGATCTTTCCGCGCTGGGTCGTGGAAGTCGCGCAGTCGATCACGAAGGGGAAGTCCTCGTCGGTGGGGATGCCGAACACCAGGGGATTGGTCCCGAGCATGTTCTCGATGCCGAATGTCGGCGCGATCGACGGGCGCGCGTTCGACCCGGTGATCCCGATCATCCCCTTTTCGGCCGCCATGATCGGGTAGTATCCCGCCATGCCGTAGTGGGTCGAATTACGCACTGCCACCATGCCCATGCCGAAGCGGGAAGCCTTGTCGATGGCCATCTCCATCGAGCGCCTGCTCGCGACCATGCCCATGCCGTTATGGCAGTCGGTCACCGCGGTGGTGGGGCCTTCACGGAGTATCTCGAACCTGGTGACCGGAAGCTGAATGCCTTCCTTTATGCGGTCGTAATATATCGGCTTGAGCCTGTTTATCCCGTGCGAGTCGATCCCGCGCTTGTCCGCGGTGATGAGCACGTCCGCGCAGATTTCGGCCTCATGGCGCGGAACTCCCAGTCCGACGAAAACGTCGACCATGAACCGCTCCATTGTGGCAAAATCTATCCAGTCGATATGGTCCATTTCTTTCCCCCGTGTATCGTATGCTGCAAGAAAAGGCATGTTAAAACAGTAACACGCGCTGGCAAGGATTTTTTAATCCTTCAGCCCGAGGATTTCGCGCACCCCGGCCGCAACCGCGGGCCTCTTGAGCATCTCGGCTTCGGCCCGGGCCAGCGAATCAAGCGACCCGATGTCCTCCCACAGTCCCGTGTGTTCGAAATACTCGAGGCGATGGCCGGCGATGAGGCCGGTATAGCCGGTGTACACGATGCTCGAGAAATCCGGCTGAAGATAGCTGAACACCAGCGGTCCCATCACTGCCACGCCCATGTAATCGTGCGTGGCCTCGATCCCGGTGCCCAGGAAGTTCCTGAAATCCGCAACCCTGCCCCTCGACAGCGCGACAACGCCCTTACCTTTCGCGGACGGATATACCGCGACCATGCCGGGTGAGCCGCTTATGCGGTACGCTTCGATCATGTGGTTCAGGTCCAGGTCGGTTATGATGTCGCTGTTGACGAGCAGCATGTCGCGGTCGAACAACGCCTCGCACTTCTTCACGCCGCCTCCGGTGCCCAGTATCTCTTTTTCAAATGAGAATTCGATATCCAGGCCGAAATTCCCGTGATCGGCGAAGAACGCCCTCATTTCATCAGGCCGGTAATGCAGGTTGCACACGGCCTCTTTTATGCCCGCCTTCTTGATCATGGCTATGGAATAGCAGATCGCGGGGATTCCCCCGACCTCGATCAGCGGTTTGGGAGTTTTATCGGTAAGCGGCCTGAGGCGCTCGCCGTAACCGGCCGCGAGAATGAACGCTTTCATGGCGGGAATAGTACAGACCCGGGGCCTTTTGTGGCAAGAAATTTACCGGCCCACGGTAAAAAACTCGTCTATCCATACCGGGCGCACATAAAAAAAGCCAGGCTGCAGCTTGACTTTCCTCATAATGGAGATGTGTAATAAAAAAAGACAATAAAAAAGGGCTGGTCGAATGATATGACAGATTATCCCGGTCATTTTTATCCATCATATTGAAAAGGGACCAGCCCCTTTATTAACAAGATCAATGATATGAATATTGATCATTTTTCCCCTGTTGTCGTGCCAGATATTGATTAATCAAAATTTGTCCAGACAGGGCTTCTCGACGCTCAATCTCATTCAGATCAGGAAATCATGTCCTTTATCTTGATCTGCGGATGATGATAGCGCTCATAGGCGGGCGTTTTTTTGCCGAACTGGATCGCCTCCTGCGGGCACCACTGGATGCAGGCGAGGCACTGCTCGCAATGATGGAGCCATCGGGGAGTCTTGTTCTCCATTGCGATGTTTTCAACCGGGCATACCTTCGCGCATATGCCGCAGCCGTTGCATTTGTCATCGGTCCAGAAATCCCTGTCCATGACAGGCACTCTGGAGAAAGACATCTTGTACAGCGCCGTGAATATTATCCGCTGCCACAGGGGCCCCTTCTCCACAGGAACGGTTTCCCTTCGAGCGACGATCACCGCGGCCTTCCTTATTTTTTCGCCTGCATCGCGGTGGAGCTTTTCGAGCCTGTCCGCCGGCCCGGGACCGCCCCAGGGGATATAGTTGCTCGGGAGCACGATATCGAAACCGGCCGAGAGTTTCATGCCGCGCGAGGCAAGCAATTCCCTGAGCTGCACCAGGGTGCGCGACACCTGACCGGCATTCACCGCGAAAGCGAAATAATATTTATCAGGGTCGGCAGTCATCTTTTCGACGAACCGAAGCGCCAGGGCGGGGATTCCCCACATGTGCACCGGGAAAACCAGACCAACGGCGTCGGCATCAACCGATTCCTTGTCGTCCCGGACATGCGCCATGGGAAAGACGTCTGCGCCGCCGATTTCGGCCGCGACAGTTCGCGCGGTCCACAGTGAGTTGCCCGTTCCTGTGTAATAGTATATTGCTGTTTTCATGGGTCCCCCTGTAAAGTTGAAGGATTATCGTACCAATGAATACAGGCCCCCCCGGCCGCGAATAATTCCACTAAAATTTCATGAACGGAACTTTTTTTGCCTGGAAGCACTCAGAGGAATTCATCTCGTGGATAACGCCTTTTATTTTTTTCGAATGTCATCCTTCGATGATGCGCAAATGCGGAACAAAAAAAACCGCAGGCGCCGCCGGAAAGGTTCTCTCTCCCGGCAGCGCCCGCGGCCCTCACCTGAATCAGTGCCAGTATTGCATCATCCGGTCTGCCTGAGATCCGATACATCGCGCGAGCATCCCCTGATCCAGAGCCCGGCCTTTTCGGCCTCGCGGACCAGTTCGTCCCTGAAGTCCGGGTGCGCGATGTTGATCAGGGCCTCGGCGCGCTCCCATGTCGACCTGCCCTTGAGGTCGGCTATGCCGTACTCGGTCACGACATACTGGGTTATGGTCCTGGGTATGGTCACCGTGGTGCCGTGTTCGAGGAACGGCCTGATCCTGGATTTCAGTGCGCCCTGCTTGTCGCGCTTGGTCGACGAGAGGCATATGAACGACTTGCCGCCCTTCGAATGGTACGATCCGTACACGAAGTCGAACTGGCCCCCTGTGCCCGATATCTGCCTGTTGCCGGTCGATTCTGAAGAGACCTGCCCGTACAGGTCGACCTCGACCGCGTTGTTGATCGAGATGGCCCTGGAGTTGCACGAGATGTGGTCGGGGTTGTTGGTGTAGTCGACCGAATAGGAAGCGCACGCCGGGTTATGGTCGAGGAATTCATACAGCTTGCCGGTCCCGAGCGCGAAGGTGTAG
>Ga0116155_10001479_pt1 | contig 16863 bp, 13 predicted proteins | sample AD_UKC032_MetaG_FD_89890 | JGI IMG/M metagenome (GOLD analysis project Ga0116155, IMG submission 89890) | Active sludge microbial communities of municipal wastewater-treating anaerobic digesters from USA - AD_UKC032_MetaG | ecosystem: Engineered > Bioreactor > Anaerobic > Digestate | place: USA...
TCATCTTCCTCGGTGAGCATTCGCTTGCTGCGCTGGATGACCAGCTCCCCGAATACGGTCGGACCGAGTGCCCCGTGTTTGCGGTCGATGAGCTGAACACCCAGTTCGGACTCCAGCGCCTGGATGCTCTTGGTGAGCGCCGGCTGAGAGATGTCGAGCGCATTGGCGGCGCGCCCGAAATGAGCGTGCTCGACGAGAGCGAGAAGGTGCTGAAGGCGGCGTTGTGTGATCATTATAACATTTATGTTATCAGATTATTAAATAGTTGTTATTTGTGTTTATAGAATGCCGATGATAAAACTATAGTCCGTTTGTATCCAAAGTGTTCAGCGCGCGTGGCGGGGTTTGCAGGCGTTAGCGCACGGGTGTGGACGACCGCGACTACCAGGTGCCATTTGCCTTCACCGGCAAGGTCGGCAAATTGCATATCAAGATCGACCGTCCGCAGTTGTCGGCGGCGGGAATGACGTAGCAACCCACTGAAGCAGTGACAACTTTCTTGACAGGAGAAACAAAAATGAAGCTCATGAATGCAAAGCCAGGATGTATGGCACTGTCGGTCGCGGTCGCGCTGGCCGCTGGCCCCGTTGCCGCTGAGGCGAAGAAACCCAGCCTGCCGCCGAAGCAGGCCGAGTTGATTTCGGCTTGGGCGCGCTCGGCGGCGGTCTATGCCGCAACCTACTGTTCGGCTACCGTCGGCATGTACAACCTGCGCGACACCGTGGCCGTCAGACCCGGGGCCAAGGCACCTCCGGGCACGATGTGGAAGTTCGACCAGATCGCCACGCCGGCGATCGCCAAGGAGACCGGCTACGTCACGCCCAACGTGGACGTGATCTACGGCTTCGGCTTTTACGACCTCGGCCAGGAGCCGGTCATCATCACCGCGCCTGACTCCGAGGGCCGCTACTACATGATCGAGATCGTCGACATGTGGGACAACGCGTTCGGGTACGCAGCCGGCAAGGAACGCGGATACAAGGGTGGCAAATACGCGGTGGTCGGGCCGAACTGGAAGGGCGAACTACCGGCTAACGTCACGCGCATCGACAGCCCGACGCGCTGGGTCGAGATGCAGCCGCGCGTGAGTGTCAAGAATCAGGCCGATCTTCCGGGCGCAAAAAAAGTCATGGATGCAATCAAGGTGCAGGGCTTGTCGCAGTACCTGGGCAAGCCAGCGCCGGCGGCCCCGGCCTACAACTACGAGGCGCCCAAGCTCGTTCCCGGAATCGCCAGCAGCCAACTGCAATTCACTGATCCGCTGCAGTTCTGGTCACTGTGTGCGGCATCGATGAACGAGAACCCGCCGCCCGAAAGCCAAATCAAGGCCGTGCTGCCCATATTCAACAAGTATCTTGGCTTCGAGACTGGAAAGCCTTGGAGTTCCGCCAGAGTGAACCCACTGATCCTCGCGGAAATGAAAACCGCAGCCCAGCAAGTGGGTGCGATGATGAATATGGTCGGCCCTATCGTCGGCACGGCGACTGGCAACTGGAACCCATCCCCGGTGGATTTCGGTGCGACCGGTGCCGACTACCTGACGCGCGGCATCAATTCGGTGCTGGGGCTGACGGCGAACACGACGGTCGAGGCTTTCTACATCCTTGGCGCGCTCGATGCGAACTTGCAACTGCTGGACGGAAACAAGGCGTACACGATCACCTTCGAGGCATCGAATCCGTACATCAAGGCGATCCCGCCGGGCTTCTGGTCAGTGACCATGTACGACGGCAAGACAAAGCTGACCGTTCCGAACCCGATCAATCGCTACAACCTCGGCAGCCACAACGACCTGAAGAAGAATGCCGACGGGTCGTTCACCATGTATCTTCAGCCGACCAGTCCGGGCAAGGACAAGGAAGCCAATTGGCTGCCTTCTCCTAAAGGGCCGTTCTACCTGCTGTTGAGGAATTACGCGCCAACGGCGGAGGCCGACAAAGCGCTGGCCAATACGGGCGCCAACCCGATGCCGCTGATTGTTCCGGTGAGCGAGAAGTAAGTAACACGTCGGGCCAGGGAAAAGGGCTGTCGCCTCAGGGGCAGCCCTTTTACGTTGGCTTGGCCATCTTGGGTGAGTGAAATGCAGATTCCCGGCCGCATTCTGGCCGGGAATCTTCCTCGATGGTGAAGTAGTAAATGACATTCACAAGCACGCGCAAATTCGGTGCTGTTTCGGCGTTGACCGCAACAATGCTCGCCGCCACACCGACGCTGGCCCAGACCACGCCATCGCCTTCTGCCGAGGGAACATCTGACAGCGTAGACCAGCGAACCTCGGTGGCGGAATTGCAGAAGCTCAAGCAGAACCCGGTGAGCGGGCTGAAGCAGTTCGTGTTGCAGGCCAACGCAAATCCGAATTACCCGGACGCCGGACAGGCACAAGGCATCTATTCGCTGCAGGCCGTCTGGCCGTTTTCGATCAGCGAAGACTATCGGCTGGTCACTTACACCATCTTGCCGGTAGCGCACATTCCTGGCGCAGCCGGCCAGAACTCGACGACCGGCCTCAGCGACACGCTGATCAACCTCTTCGTCTCGCCCAAGAAGGCGGGCGAGTTAGTCTGGGGCCTCGGCCCCACCATCCTCTTGCCAACCCGCTCCCAGCCCGAGCTTGGCAGTAACCATGTAGCCCTTGGTCCGGCTGCGCTTCTTTACTATCAACAGGCGAAGTGGAGCGCAGGTCTGGTATTGCAGAACGGCTGGTCGCTCGGCGACGCCAGCGGCAACAACCGGGTCAACGCCATGGGCGTTCAATACCTGTTCAGCTACAACCTTCCCGATGGCTGGTCGATCTACAGCAACGCCACCATCACCTCGAACTAAACCCGGCCATCGGATGATCGCTGGACCGTGCCGGTGGGCGGCGGGGTCGGCAAATTGTTCTATGTCGGCCCGCTGCCGATCAGCCTTTCGGCACAGGCGTTCTACAATGTCGTGACACCCACCGACGGACCGAACTGGTCGGTCAACTTCCAGCTTGCCTTCCTGTTCGGGGCGCCGAATTGATCGCTGATTCATGGCATCTGGAACCACTGGATGAGAATTTTCGCGTTTGAGTTATTGTTATGACAGCCTGACCACGGAGAATTCGGATGGAACTGACTATTTATCACTGGCTGATCATTATCGCGTTCATCGGTGTTGTAATTTGGGCCTTCGGTCGCAAGCGAAAGGGGCGCTTCGAGAAGGACGCCGAGATTCCTTTCGAAGACGGCAAGAACTGAGACGGGAGCGCAAGCGATGGAAGCCTTGCTCGGATTCGAACTCGACCTCTGGGACTACCTGACGTTTCTCACCCTGGCGGTTTGTGTTGTCGCGTTGGTCATCGTCTGGCTGTTCCTGGCCGGTCTGCCGGGGCGCATCGCCATCGCGCGCAAGCATCCCGAAGCCGAGGCGGTCAAATACCTCGGTTACGCCGGCCTGTTGCCCACCGTCTACCCGTGGATGCAGGCGCTGATCTGGGCCTTCAAGCCAACCGACATCGTCGATATCCGGCGTTTTCCGCGTGAGGAAGCGATCGAAACCGACAAGGAGATTGCCCGCCTGCGCGGCTTGCCTTCAACGATGCATGAGGCCGTCACGGAGTCATCGGCAGAGGCCGAAGCTGACAAGCAGGCCGTGCGGGAAGGCAAGACCCCGTCCGCTGATGAAGAGGGCAAGGCATGATCGCCGGACTGGTTTTGGTCTTTGGCTACGCCCTGCTGGTCTGGGCGGTTTTTTTCAGGTTCAAGTGGCTTAAATTCAGTATTCCCTGGGGCGTCGTTTCCGCCTTCGTCGGGGTGCACCTGCTGATCATCTTCATGATCGGCCTGCGCTTCATGACGCCCTATGCCACCGAGGCGAAGGTAATCCAGCACACCATCCAGCTCACACCCCGCCTGCCGCAGCCGACACTGCTCATGGCCGTGCTGGTCGAGCCCAATGTGCCGGTCAAGAAGGGCCAGCCGCTGTTCCAGTTCGACCGCCGGATGTTCGAGTACCAGGTCAAGCAACTGGAAGCCCAGCTCGCCAAGGCCAAGCAAAACGTGTTGGTGATGAAGGCTGACATCGAGGTGGCGAAGCAGAAAGTGGTCAAGAACAAGGCTCATCTGGAATTCGCCAGGTATCAGCAGACCCTGTCGGCCAAACTGGCCAAGCAGGGTGCCGGCCCCGAAGAGGATGCGCAGAAATGGGCCGCCCAGGTGGCTGCCGACGAGGCCGCCATCAAGGAGGCGCAGGCCGAAGAACAGCGGGCGATCCTGAATTACACGTCCGAGATCAACGGCGTCAATACGAGCGTCGCCACCGTCCAGGCCGAACTCGACCAGGCGCGCTTCTACCTTGAGAACACTCTGATGGTCGCCCCCGAAGACGGCTACATCATCAACCTGCAAGCCCGCCCCGGCATGGTGGCAGGCGACGTGCGAATCGGTGCCATCGCTACCTTCGTCTGCGATGCCGACCGCTACCTGCTGGCCAACTTCTTCCAGGAGAACCTGAAGTACGTGAAGCCAGGACAGGAAGTGGAAGCGGCGATCGATCTTTACCCGGGGCAGATCTTCACCGGCAAGGTGCTGGCCATCTGGCAGGGCAGCGGCGCCGGGCAGATGCTGCCGAGCGGTGTGCTACCGAACTTCCAGGCGGTGCCGACGGTACTGCCGCAAGGCCAGTTCGCCGTGGCCGTCCAGCTTGACGACCCCGATCAGGCGAAGTTTCCGATCGGAACCCAGGGGCGGGCGACGATCTATGCCAATCCGCAAAGCCTGTTTGTCATCCTGCGTAAAATTTCAATCAGGGCGTACACGTGGTTCAACTGGATCTACCCATTCTCCGGCTGATGCGTATCCCGACCCCGGCCGTGGCGCTCGCTGCGGCATTGCTCACCGGCTGCGCCCTGGCGCCTGCGCCGTCACACGACGAGGTCGTCACCCGGGCGCTGCCCGCGGATACGCGCATCCCGCCGGCGTGGCGGGCGGCGCCGGAGAAGAGCCCGGTCGCCGATGACTGGCTGAAGTCGTTGAACGACCCGCAGCTCAGCGCGATCGTCGCCGAGGCGATTGCCAACAACCTCGACCTGCGCCAGGCCGCGGAGAAGGTGCGGGCCGCCCAGCAAACCGTGATCGTGGTCGGTGCGCAACTCCTGCCGCAGGTCGGGGCGACGCTAGGCGCGCGCACCCTCAACGACGAAGGCCCGGGCGGCACCGGCGATACGACCGCGGCCTTCGCCAGCGTCGGCTGGGAACTCGACGTCTGGGGCAAGCTGCGGGCGCAAAAGGCATCCGCCGAAGCTGCCTACGAGGCGACGGCGCTCGACTACGATTATGCGCGCCAGTCGCTGGCGGCCACTGTGGCGCGCACCTGGTATCTGGCGATCGAGACGCACCAGTTGCTGGCGCTCGCCGAACAGGCGGTGACCATCTACGGCAAGCTGCAAGCGCTGGTCGAGGACCGCCGCCGTGCCGGCAAGGATTCCGACCTCGATGTGGTCGATGTGCGCGCCAAACTCGCGTCGGCCCAGAGCGACGCCGTGGCGGCACGGCAAGCGTATGGCGACGTCCGGCGCGCGCTCGAGGTGCTGCTCGGGCGCTACCCGGCTGCCGAGATTGCGGTGGCTGCGAACTATGTTCCGCTGCCGGGCATGCCGGGCAACGGCGTGCCGGCGGCCCTGCTGGAGCGGCGGCCGGATGTCGTGGCGGCCGAGCGGGTCGTGCTCGCCGCCTTCCGCAAGACGGAAGCAGCCCAGTTGGCGCTTTATCCGGATTTCTCGATCTCGCTGATCGGCGGGCGCGCGAGCGACCTGCTGCTCACCTTGTTGCGCCTCAACCCATGGCTGGCATCGGCAGCGATCGGCGTCCAGGTGCCGATCTACGAAGGCGGCGCCCTGCGCGCCCAGGTCGAGATTGCCACGGCGCAGCAGGCACAGGCGGTCGCCCGCTATGGCAGCTTGGTGCTGCGCGCGTTCCGCGAGGTCGAGACGGCCCTTGCCAACGAGCAGTTGCTGGCCAAACGGGTGCCCTTCCAAACACAGGCGGCGCGCGACCGGAGCGAGGCTGTACGCATCGCCACGTTGCAGTATCTGGCTGGCCGCCGCGACCTGTTGTGGGTTTCCAACCTGCAGACCGGCCAGTTGGTGACCGAAGCCGACCTCGTCAAATTGCGCGGCCTGCAGCAGGTGAATCGCATCACGCTGCTGCTGGCGCTCGGTGGCAGCTTCGAGGCGGCGCCGGCGGGCAACGTGCTTGAGACCCAGTAAGCAGGCGACGATTGCGGTGCCGGCTGCGGCCGATGTACCCTGATTGGGACGCGCTCTAGATCAAATCAATTTAGCTTCACTTTTATGGAGGTAGACAATCGTGTGGTGGATCAGCTATCGGGGAGAAGGCCGTCATGGTCTCGAGAACATCGGCGTATTCAATGATGACGGAACGCCGCGGGAGACGCATCCCTTGCTCCTTGACGACTCGCCCGATGCGGCCCCGCTGAAGATCGCCCGCGGCTTCGCGCTGGTCGGCGACGATCTCTACATCGCCAACGCCTGGCGCAAGGACAGCCATATCGCCCACTACCGCCGGCACGGGGACACCTTTCATTTCACCAATGTACTGGCGGAAACGAAGGATGTTGCGGCGATGGTCCACCCGTTTGACGTGGAGCTCGGTGACGATGGCCGCCTTTATGTCTCCTGCCAGGATACCAACACCGTCATCGCCATTTTGCCGGAGACGTTTACGCCGGCGCCGGTCTCCAGACACCTGCGCAAGAAGTTCCCGGACGGAAACTTCCTGCCCGGTACGGTCGTCGCTTCGAGCCAGGGTCACCTTCCCGAAGTCGGCGACAGCGCACCCGAGAACGTGCCGGCGCCGCAAGGCCTCAAGGTGATAGTGGACGAGTACGGCAAACCCCGGCACTCGGTGCGCGGGGTCGTCGTCCGTCGCGGGCATCTCTACGTGGCGGACGAAGCGGGCGACGCGGTCAAGATTTTCGAGATGAAAACCGGACGACTCGTTGCCCGCATCAAGGGGCGCAGACTCACCAAGCCGGTGCACCTCATTCTTCACGGTGACACCCTCTACATCGGCGCGGCAGGCACCGGCAGCATCCTCGCCTTCGACATCCGCGCCAGGGCACCAAAAGGCAAGCTCAAGGCACGCACCATCATCGACAGGAAATTGAAAGCGCCTTCGGGATTCGCCATCGGGCCCGATGGCGATTTCTATGTAGCCGAGCGGATCAAGCAGCGCGTGCAGCGCTTCTCGGCGAAAGGGAAGAAAAAGGACACGTTCATAGGCGGGCTCCCGGACATGCCGGAGTTCCTGGTGCATGTGCCGGAAACGATGTGAATACGTAAGGTTCTCAAGACTGATTGAAAGAATAGAAAGATGAAAACAGGAAATCGCGCCGTGCGCGCCCTCTCCCTGCTTGGCTTGGCGGTCATTGGCTTGGCGGGCTGTGCCAACCAGAATGCCCCGGTATCCTACAGCCCGGGCATGGATGTCCCGGCGCAGCCGCTTGCGGTCGATCCGCAGCTTGCCGGACAGGCCGGCGGGTCAGGTGCGGGCAACCAGTCGGCAATTCCAACTCAGATTCAAATGGACCCATGGCCGCGCCAGGTCACCCTTGCCAATGCCACGGCAGAAATCTACCTGCCCCAGGTCAACAGCTGGTCCGGGAACACGCTCAGTTTCCGCGCTGCCGTCTCGGTCAAGGCGAGGGGGGCGAAGGATGAGACTTTCGGCGTGGTATTCGGCACCGCGCGCACCCACGTCGACGCCTCGACGCGCACGGTCGCCCTGAACGAGCTCGTGCTGACGCAGGCCAAATTCCCGACGCTGCCCGACAACGGGCTTGCCTACCTGCAGCAGTTGCAGGCGCAGTTGCCCGTTGCGATGGCGACCATGTCCCTCGACCTGCTGGCGGGAGAGCTGGCAGCATCGCAGACGGTCAAGCCAAAGGCGATACAGGTCGACAACACCCCGCCCAGGGTCATCATCAGCTATTCACCGGCGATCCTTGTGCCGATCGATGGTGCGCCGAGCATCAGGAAGGTTCCCGATACGCGCTTCGAGCGCGTCATCAACACCCAGGCCCTGATCGCCCGGGTCCGGAGTGATCGCACCTGGTACCTGCATGTCCTGGATGGCTGGATGTCGGCGCCTTCGCTCGACGGGCCGTGGGTCGTTGCGCCGACCACGCCGCTCGGACTCGAAGACCTCGCGCAGAGTCTCGCGAAAAAAGGTGTCGCCGATCTGCTCGATGGCGGACCGCAGGCAAACCCGAAGCCGACCCTGGCGGCCGGCGCTCCAAGCATCTATGTAACGCAGGTGCCGGCCGAACTGGTCGTCTTCAAGGGGCAACCGAACTTCATTCCGGTCACCGGGACATCGCTGTTGTGGGCTGAAAACACGACCGCCGACGTGCTGGTCAATACGGCGAACAACGACTACTACACCCTGCTCTCCGGACGCTGGTATCGCGCGCCATCCCTGGGTGGACCGTGGGCCTTCACGCCGTCGAGCAGCCTGCCCGCCGACTTCGCGCGGATTCCGAAAGAAGCACCCGCCGGCGTTGTACTGGCATCGGTTGCCGGCACGCCGCAGGCGCAGGAGGCGCTGATCGCCAATTCGATACCGCAGACGGCGGCCGTACCCCTCGTCAACGGGCCGAAATTCACGCCCGTCTTCGACGGCGCCCCGACCTACCGTGCCATCGACGGAACGCCGCTACGCTATGTCGCCAACGCGCAGCAGCCGATCATCCAGGTCAGCCAGAACAGTTATTACGGCCTCGAAGCGGGCGTCTGGTTCGCGGCCACCGCGCTGACCGGCCCGTGGCTCGTCGCGACCAGCGTGCCGCCGGTGATCTACACCATTCCGGCCAGTTCCGCGCTGCACTATGTGACCTATGTGCAAGTCTATGGCGCCAGCCCGGAAGTGGTCTATGTCGGATACACCCCGGGATACCTCGGCACGGTCGTTGCCCCCGACGGGGTGGTGGTCTATGGCACGGGCTACAGCTACACGCCGTGGATCGGCTCGTACTGGTATGCGGCGCCCTACACCTGGGGGCTCGCCGCGGCCCCGATCTACAACCCCTACGTCGGCTATGCCTTCGGCTTCGGCCTTGGCCTGGCCACTGCGGCCTGGGCGGTTCCCTACTGGGGTGCGGGGTACTACCATCCGGGGTACTGGGGTTACCCGTGCTGCGGGTCGACCAGCGCCGGCGTCTATGGTCACTGGGGAAACACGGTCTATTCCGGGACACGGAACTGGTATGCCAACGCCGACGGCAAGATCGGAACTTCCGCAGCCGGTGCCTACAGCAACTTGCGCACGGGAACGACCGGTTCATACGCCGCCGGACGCAGCTATAACCCGGAGACCGGCCAGGCCCAGCGCGGCTACGACCGGACATTCAACACCGCCGGCGGCACCAGCGGCAACGTGGCACGCGGCAGTTCCTACAATACCGAAACCGGGCAGCGTTCCTATGGATCGAGCGTCTCGGCCACAGGGCCGGGGGGCAGTTCGGTCAGCAAGACAGCTGCCGCAACGGCTGGCCCGGATGGTTTTGGCGCCCAGCATACGGTCAGTGCCTATGATGCGCAGACCGGGCAGAGCAAGAGCTACACGTCGAGCGGCCTGTTCGGTAACCATTACGCCGGTGCCGATGGCAATGCCTACCGGAACACCGGCAGCGGCTGGCAGCAACACGGCGCCGGCGGCTGGCAGTCGGCCGGTGGCGATACGTCATGGGCGGACCGCGAGCAGCAGGCGCGCAGCGGTTTCGAGAGCCGGGCGGGAGGCTTCGGTGGCGGCGGCTTTGGCGGCGGTGACCGGTTTGGCGGAAGCAGCTTCGGTGGTGGCGGCTTCGGTGGCCGTTTTGGCGGCGGCGGCTTTGGCGGTCGCCGCTAATTGGCGCAGGCCTGCCCGGGGCTGCATGTTGCGATCTACTCGTCACAGAGGGTTTCATGAACCCTCTGTGACGATACATTATCGTGGCATTCTGCCACCGTCCGCATTTGAGCAGCGCTATGAACTCGAGCTTTCGGCCACAACCGGACCAACGCTGGATCCTCGAAATGAAGGCACGAAGGGCCTCTCCGCCACATAACAGACCGTCGCGAAGCGCCAATGCTATTTGGGACTTAACTGACTACTTGCACGAAGCGGAAGGCGTTGAAAGAACAAATTCAACACCTACTCGAGATCAAAGTCTCGGGCAAGAGCCGCTTCTTGTTTGACGATCTCCGCCTCAACCGCTCTGATTTCTCGCATGTAGGCCAGTGTTGCCGGCGCTAGAGTACGATTCCGACGGTAAAGGAATCCATAGGCGGTCTGTATCGCGAATCCGCTTACCGGCACCACCGCAATTTCGCCGGCTTTGAGCTCAGGCGCGATCATCGTCAGCGAAACAATCGCCAGCGCATCGCTGCCGGCGAGAAACTTGCCTAACTGAATCGGGACATCGACCTCGACAGCCGGCACGAAGTCACCATTGACGGGATCAATCGTCCCGGCGGCCCCGAGCGACTTCGGCAGCCTGCCCGCCAACCGCAACGGAAGCCGGGTGCACACCCAAGGGAATGCAAGCAGTTGAGGTAGCGATACCTGATCGCACTCGAGGAGCGGGTGGCCGGGCCGGCAGCAGAAGCGGCCACGATGCTGTCCAATCATTTCCGTGGCGAGTTCTTCGCTTCCTTCCAGGTCACCAATTTCTGCGATACCGATATCGACAAGTCTGGAAGCAACCTGCCGCGCAACCTCCCGCCAGCCAGCGACATGCACGGCAATGCTGAGTTTCGGGTGCCGTGCCAACACGCGGGAAATGCCAAGGTAGCCGGACATGAGGTGGGGATAGGGACCAAGCGCCACCTTTAATGATCCGGCCTCATACCCAGCAAGCAAAGCGACCTCGCGCTCCAAGTCCGCTTCGGCCGCGAATAGTGGCTTGCTACGCTGGACCACCAATTCTCCGAACTCGGTCAGTGCGGGAGCCCCACGCTTGCGGTCAAAGAGCGTCGCCCCCAATTCAACTTCCAGCGCCTGAATGCTTTTGGTGAGTGCCGGTTGCGAAATGTTCAGGGCCTTGGCGGCATGCTTGAAATGGCCATGTTCGAGTAGCACCCGCAGGTGGTGAAGGCGACGTAGATTGATCATGATTACTTAACGTTATCAAACGTAAACAATATTTCAATCGGTTTATGGCTCTAAGTATGAAAAAATCCAGCTGATGTTCAATAAATGAAAGCTCCGCAACAGATCAGGTGGCCAGTTGTGGAGCAACTCCGAGGGTTCTTATTGGTGCGCACGCGCCCTAGATTCTTGGATCGCCACATTTTTCTGCGGTTTCAGGTCAGGATAGGAAGATTGCTATGAATCGAGAGTTAAGGTTACTGGCGTTTGCTGCAATGATTACGCCCGCTGTGTGCATAGTGACGCCCGTGTCGGCTGCCGGTCTGAACGGTCAGGTACTCGGCGCCGGTGCCCCGGTTGCCAACTCCACCGTCACCCTGTGGGCGGCGAGTGCCAGCGTACCGAAACAACTGGCGCAGACGAAAAGCGGGGCCGACGGCCGTTTCACCCTTGACGCACCCGCCGCCGCCCAAGGAACGAGCCTCTACCTGGTCGCCCAGGGCGGACAGCCGACCGCCAAAAAGGCCGCCGGCAACAACCCCGCCATTGGCCTGATGACGGTGCTCGGCAGCAAGCCGCCAGCCAAGGTCACGATCAACGAGATGACGACCATCGCTTCGGTCTTCACACACGCACAGTTCATCGACGGTAGCGCGATCAAGGGCCAGCCCCTGCAACTCAAGATTGCCGCGGGCAACGTGCCCAACTTCGTCGATGTCCCCTCGGGCGGCTGGGGACAGGCGATCCAGGATGCGCTGAACAGCACGCAGTCACCGACCATGGCCAACTTCGCCACGCTTGCCAACATTCTGGCCGGTTGCGTAGGCCAGGTGACTGCGGGCGCCTGCACCAGCCTTTTTGCGGCCACCACGGCGCCGGACGGCAAGGTGCCGGCCGACACACTGGGGGCGGCAGCGTCAATCGCCCGCGCGCCCTGGCATCAACCCGAAAAGGTCTTTGCGCTGCTTGACAATTTCTATCCCGTACCGGCGGGCAAGCCGGCGCCGCGCCCCACCCCCTTCGCGCCCTATCTGACGTATGCGCCAAGCTCATGGGTACTTCCGCTCCGGTTTACGGGAGGCGGAATGTACGCGGGCGGCAAGCTCATGTTCGACAGTCAGGGCAATGTCTGGGTAGCTTCCAATTTCCAGGTCGGCGCCCAGGCTCAGGATTACTTCTGGCAAGGCCATGTCGCCAAGTTCGCCCCGGACGGCAAGCCGCTGTCGCCGATGACCACCGGCTTCACCGGCGGCGGACTGCTCGGCCCGGGTTTCGGCCTGGCCATCGACGCCAGGGACAACGCCTGGATGACCAGCTTCGCGGGCAACAACAACATCGCGCTATTTGACAAGAACGGCAAACCGTTGTCGCCGCCCGACGGCTGGACCATGGGCGGCAAGCTGACCAACATGCAGGGCATCATCGTCACCCCCGCAGGTGACATCTGGGCCGCCGACACGGTGAGCTCACAGCTGGTCCGGATTCCCAAGGGCGATGCTTCCAAGGCCGAACTGCTGTGTCAGAGCGCCAGCAAAGATCCGCTCAAAAACCCGTGCAAGCTGATGCTGCCGTTTGCATTCGCCATCGATCAGAAGAACAACATCTGGATCACCAACATCCTCGGCGACCACGTTACGCGCTTCCCCGGTGGCGATCACACCAAGCCCGAAACCTTCAAGACAGGTTTCTCCGGCAGTGGTATCGCCGTCGATAGCCTGGGCAATGTCTGGGTCACCAACAAACTGGGCAACTCGGAGCGCGGTCGCCTGAAGATGGTCGAAATGGCGCTGGCCGGGAAGGTGAACTACGATGGCGAACCCGATGCGACATCAAGGCTCACGCGCGTCATGGTCGAGGCAATGTACCCGCAAAAGCCGGGCCCGGAGGGCGGCAGCCTGACGGTGCTGCGCCCTGACGGCAGCGAGGCGGGTTTCTCGCCGGTCTACGGCAAGGGCATCACGGGTCCGTGGGCGGTCTCAGTCGATGGCAATGACAACATCTGGGTCGCCAATTTTTCCAGTGCGACAGCCGGGATCGTTCAACTGTGCGGTTTTCGTACCGAGAACTGCCCGCCCGGCATGAAAACCGGTGATGCGATCTCGCCTCCCGCGGGCTACGTCGGCGGCGGCTTGCAATTACAGGTCGATGTCGGCGTCGGCCCTGCGGGCGACGTCTGGGTCACCAACAACTGGCAGGACACCGCGTCCTGCTACGGCAAGCCTGAAGAGGGGGCGTCGACCCGCTGTGGGGGACAGGGCATGGTCGTCTTCTTCGGCATGGCCAAACCGGTGAAAACACCGTTGATCGGGCCGGCGCGAGCTTATTGACGAAGGACTCAGGAGCGACTTGAGATGATGAAAAACCATAGAATATTCATGCGTGCCATGCTCGGCGCACTGGCTGCAACGGCTGCGGCTTCCTCCATCGCGGCAACCCTCGGCGGCCAGGTTCAGGGCGGCGGCGCGCCGATTGCCGGTTCGACAGTGACGCTCTTTGCCGCCGGCACTGGCGCCCCCCGGCAACTGGCGCAGACGAAAAGCGGGGCCGACGGCCGCTTTGCGCTGACGGCGCCTGCCCCCACCGACGCCAGCCTCTACCTGATCGCGCAGGGCGGTCAGCCGACCGCCAAAAAGGCCGCCGGCAACAACCCCGCCATTGCCCTGATGACGGTGCTCGGCAGCAAGCCGCCAGCCAAGGTCACGATCAACGAAATGAGCACGGTCGCCGCGGTGTGGACGCACAACCAGTTCTTCGACGGCGCCGCGCTCAGCGGGCCGGCGCTCAGCCTGGGCATTGCCGCGGGCAACGTGCCCAGCTTCGTCGATCTGCAGACCGGTGGCTGGGGAACCACCATCCAGGACCCGCTCAACAGCGGCCAGACGCCGACGATGGCCAATTTCGCCACGCTGGCCAATGCGCTCTCCAGTTGCGTCACTCAGGTCGCGGCAGATGCCTGCGGCAAGCTGTTCGCCGCGTCCACCTCGCCCAAGGGTGTGGTGCCGGCCAACACCCTGGCTGCCGCCCATTCAATTGCGCAGAGCCCCTGGTACAAGCCGGAGCGGGTATTCGCGCTGCTCGAACAGTATCCGGTTTCTCAGGGCAACAAGATGCGCGCCGTGCCCTTCATGCCCTACCTGAGCTGGGCGCCCAGCGCCTGGGTGCTGCCGCTCAAATTCGATGGCGGTGGCTATCGTGCTGGCGGCAAGGCCATGTTCGACAGCCAGGGCAACCTCTGGGTCGGCGACAACTTCACCGTCGGCTGGCAGGGGCAGGATTCTTTGTGGCAGGGCAACGCCACCAAGTTCGACCCCAACGGCAAGCCGTTATCGCCGATCACCACCGGGTTTACCGGCGGCGGCATGGAGGGTGGCACCTTCGGCGCGGCGGTCGATGCCAAGGACAATGCCTGGTTTGCGACGTATGGCAGCAAGGCGATCGCGGTATTCGACAAGAACGGCAAGCCGTTGACGCCGCCGGAAGGCATCAACTTCGGTGGCAAGCTCGGGCTGATGCAGGGCATCATCGTCACGCCGAACGGCGATGTCTGGGCCGTCGGCGTCGAGAAGAGGCAACTCGTCCATTTCCCCAAGGGCGACATCACCAGGGGCAGGATCGTCTGTGAAGGCGACAGCGCAGAACCCTGCAAGTCGTTCGTCGGACCATTTCACCTCGCCATCGACCAGCAGGATCGTATCTGGGTAGTTAGCAGCAGCGACAAAGTCACCCGCTTTCCTGCCGCCGACCCGAGCAAGGTCGAGAACTTCAAGACCGGGTTCAACAACAGCGGAATGAACATCGACAGCCAGGGCAATGTCTGGATTACCAACCGCTTCGGCACCGGGTTGCTGGGCGCGGCTCACTTGGTGGACATGGCGGCACGCCTGAAGTTTGAGGGTGTGCTATCGGCTGCCGACTTCCTGACCAAGACCATGTCCAAGCAAACCGGAGGCGACGGCAGCGTCACGCTGCTGCGGCCGGACGGCACGCATTTTCCGGGCTCGCCATTCAAGGGAGGTGGCATTCCCGGCCCCTGGGCGGTGGTGGTGGACGGCAACGACAACGTCTGGGTCTCCAACTTCGCCATGCCGGCCAGTCCGATCGTTCAGCTCTGCGGTGTGCGCACCGAAAATTGCCCGCCCGGATTCAAGACCGGCGACCAGATTTCGCCGCCCGGCGGCTATGTGGGTGGTGGATTGCAGCTGCAGACCGATATTGCCGTTGGTCCGGCAGGGGATGTCTGGGCAATGAACAACTGGCAGGATGTCGACTCCTGCTATGGTGTGCCACCCGAGGCGCTTTCGACGCGCTGTGGCGGCCAGGGCGTCGTGATCTTCTTCGGCATGGCCAAGCCGGTACGTTCTCCGCAGATCGGGCCGGCCCGCCCGCTATAATCCACAATTCCCTGGCTGCAATGCGGCCGGGAATCTTCTTGCACGGAGCATTCAATGATTTCCATCACCACTACGACCAAATTCGGTGCTTTTTCAGCGTTGACCGCAGCACTGCTCGCCGCCGCACCAGCGTATGCCGAACTGAGCGCCGAGCAACTGGCCAAGATCGCCCAGAACCCGGTCGGCAACATAATCAGCCTGCCCTTCCAGAACAACACCAACCTGAACGTCGGGCCGGACAATCGCACGCAGAATATCCTCAATATCCAGCCGGTAATTCCCATCTCGGTCAGCGACGAGTGGAACATCATTACCCGCACCATCGTTCCGGTGATCTCGCAGCCACTTCCGGGCGATGACCGGACCAACGGCATCGGCGACACCGTCTTCACCGCCTTCCTCTCGCCGGCCAAGCCCGGCAGCTTCATCTGGGGCGCCGGGCCGGTGGTGCAACTGCCGACCAACAGCAACTCGGACCTCGGCAACCGCAACTGGGGCCTCGGGCCATCGGTGGTGGGCCTGCATCTCGCAAAGGGCGATCCGTGGGTGTTCGGTGTGCTGGCCAACAACATCTGGTCGCTCTCCGACAGTGGCACCGGCGGGTCGTACAACAACGGCCTGATCCAGCCCTTCGTCAATTACAACTTCGAAGGTGGTCTCTACCTCACCAGCGCGCCGATCATCACCGCCAACTGGAAGGCCGAGAGCAGCCAGCGGTGGACGGTGCCGGTGGGCGGCGGCGTCGGCAAGATTTTCCATCTCGGCAAGCTGCCGGTGAATACGCAACTGTCGGCGTACTACAATGTGGTGACGCCGGACAACGGCCCCAACTGGCAGATTCGGGCGCAGGTGCAGTTGATGTTCCCGAAGTAGCCCGCAAACCCGGAAGCGGTTGATGCCTCGCCAACCAGCGAGGCGCTGCGTACTTCGAAAACACTCAGTGTGGCGGGGTACGATCCCGGAAACCAGCTTTTCTCAAGAACAACACAAGAAAAAATAGCCATGCAGGCCATGACCACAATCTCTCTCGCGGTGCGCGGCGCGGGAATATGCCTGATTGCCGGCGCGACGGTGTTTCTCGCTGGTTGCCAAACCTACAACGCAGCACTGGGTAGCGGCACGAGCGTTACCGCGACCGACTCGGCCCGCCTGACCCGAAGTGGCTTCCTGAGCGATTACGCCCGCCTGAAGCCGGTGGCTGCGCTGGATGGCATCGAATGCTGGCGCGACACTCGACTGAACCCGCAGCAGTTCGACAAGGTGTTGGTCTCGCGCATCGTCGTCTCGCTGTTACCGCCGAAGAATGACAAGGAAGGCGGGCAGAAGACCATCGATCCGAACGACCTCAAGACGCTGACCGA
>Ga0116155_10001486_pt1 | contig 16826 bp, 16 predicted proteins | sample AD_UKC032_MetaG_FD_89890 | JGI IMG/M metagenome (GOLD analysis project Ga0116155, IMG submission 89890) | Active sludge microbial communities of municipal wastewater-treating anaerobic digesters from USA - AD_UKC032_MetaG | ecosystem: Engineered > Bioreactor > Anaerobic > Digestate | place: USA...
CATCCACCCCCTGGTAGCTTCCGTTGAAGATGCCATTGGAAAATGCCAGGAACCCTTCCCGCTGCCATCCCAGGATCTTGAGCTCCTCACAGATGGGCATCTGCTCCATCACTTTTGAAAGCACTTTAAAGAACTGTTGTTTGTTGCCGTAGAAGAGGTAGTTGCCCTCTCCGGCAATCAGGCTCTGGAACTGCTCAACGCTCACAAACATCTTCGTAGGTACGTCCACTACCCGCCGCCTGCCAAATACGTTGGTGATTTCAATCAGGCGTTTGTTGTCGGTCTTGGAGTAGATGTGAAACAGGGGCCGGATCACGAAGTTACTCCCCAGCAGCCCTCCCTGAGCGGTAAGGAAGTAATAGCAATTCTTGTGTTCGTAGAACCCGAGCTGGTATGCCTGTTCGGAATCGACCCCCTGAGGAAGCTTCACCGACAGCTTGTCATCTGATTCTGAGGTTTCATCATCAGGTGTTTGCCGGCGTATGGCATCCACGAACTGCCGCTTGTTCACTGCGAACTTCTTTTTCAGAAGGTCCACATAATAGCTTTGTTTTACCTGGTCGGGGATCACCGCCAGAAGGCGGGCAACCTGCACCAGGGCTTCGGACTTTCGTGAAGGATCGGAGCCCGCCAGTTGCAGCTCCTGATCAGCCCGCCAGATGACAAAGTCCACGGTGTGCTGCTCCAGGAATCCCATTACCTGGTCGTGTACGATACTTAAAGGTGCTGACATTCGAAATGTTTAACAAGGTTATCGGGGTCGCCCTTGGGCAAAAGGGTGGTGGTCACTTTGAAGCCCAGCGACAGAGCCAAATCGCCGCTGCGCAGGGTGGATTTCTGTCCTGCCCAATCGCCATCGGCGATGATGTTCAGGTGCTGGCAGTATTTGGCAATCAGGGCAAGCTGCTGGGTGGTCACGCTGGTGCCGCAGGCGCCCACGGTGTTGGTGATGCCGATGCGGTGCAGGGCAATCACATCGGTGTACCCTTCCACCAGGTTGCACGATTTTTTCTCCCTGATGCTGTGCGTTGCCTGGTTCAGGCCATAGAGCACATTGCTTTTTGAGTACAGCGGAGTCTCGGGGCTGTTCATGTATTTGGGCACCTTCTCATCGGTCTGGAGGCTTCTTCCGCCAAAGGCGATCACACGGCCCAGCAGGTCGTGGATCGGGAAAATGATCCTCCCGCGGAAGAAGTCGTAGAGGGTGCCCCGGGATTTGTGTTCACGGATCAGCCCGGAGGCAAGGAAAGCCTCTTCCAGCACATGCTGGCTCCGGAAGAAATCCAACAAGCCCTGCCACCCATCGGGGGCATACCCGATATGCCAGGTGGCGATATCCTCCGGGGTGAGCCTGGCGCCAAGGTATTCCATGGCATCCTTTGCTTCCGGCAGACTTAAAGCAAAGTAGCGGGTGGCAAGCTGGTTTACGGTATGGATCGCCTCCCTGGATTTTGCCTCGGCAGGGTCGGGTTGAATTCCTTTACCCTCATATTCCAGGGGCATCGCAAGCCGCTCTGCCAGCGATTTTACCGCATCGGGAAACGTAAGGCGGTTGCGCAGCATCACATAGCGGATCACATTGCCCCCTTCACCACAGCCGAAGCATTTAAAGATCTGGCGTGACTGGGATACCTGGAAGCTGGGGGTTTTCTCGGCGTGGAACGGGCAGCAGGCTTTGTAATTGTCGCCTGCTTTGGTGAGCTGAAGGTCACCCTGCACCACCTCTACGATATTGGCAGAAGCAAGGATCTTCTCTATAAATGATTGTTTGAGCAGCATAATAAGTAGTTGTATAGGTGTTAGGATGTGAAATAGCCATCGGTGATGCGCATGAGTTGCTCTACCGCCTTTTGATAGGTGCGGTAGTTTTCCTGGTCGATGCGGAACGACTTCCTGTCTTCTGTGAGCACGAGGTTTTGCCGGGTCCACTGCAGGATGTCGTGGACACGGGAAATGAGCTGGGTCATCTCTGCCATAGTGGGATGGCAGTTCATAATAAGGGCTGGTCCTATGCCAGCAAGGCTGGAGGAATTGTCCATAATGGATTGTTTTTAAGAAAGTTGTTGTTTTTTTTTCGCCCGTTAAAGCATCAGACCGGGCGGGATGGGGCTGCATGGAATTGGTTGCGGATACCGACAACCAACAGGTGTGTCGGCAACCTTAGTTGTCGGTAACCTGGGGTGGACCATCAGAGCGATGCAGTCGCTTGATTTTCTCTGAAAGTTCCCTGGAGGAGGTTTCGAAGTCGTGCACCAGATCGGCAGCACAATCGAAGATGGAAAAGCTCTTGGGTGAGAGCGTTCCTTTCAGCACCCGATAGACCGTAACCTCCGATGTTTTAGTCTGTTCAGCGATCTTTTTTGCGTACCCGGGAATCAGCTTCAGGGATTTCAGAAGCTGTTCTGTGTCATGTTTTGTGATCGTGGTCATAAAAAAGTAATAAAAAAGTGAATAAATGTTTGGATAATGAAAAAATATGTTGTAATTTTGAAGAATAATTTACTAAAACTTCTACAAATATACGTAATACTTTACACTATTGTTAACCGATCTTTACATAAATGACAAGAAATATCAATACCAGGCTTAAAGAGTTGATCGAAAAGACTGGTTATTCGATGGTTGACTTCTCGAAAAAAATTGATGTTTCGCGGCAGACCTTGTATTACATGCTTGCAAAGGATGCCAAACCAGGATATGAAGTCATTCATGGGATAGCCAGTAATTTTCCCTGGCTAAATCTACGTTGGCTAATAACCGGTGAAGGAACTATGGAATTGGAGACAGAGAGGCGAACGAACGAAGCGCTGCGCAATGAGATCGACGATTTGCGTGGCAGTCTGGAGAAACACCAGGCGAAGCTTGATGGTATGGAATCATCACTTCAGCGCAAGGAAAAGCAGATCGATGAACTGCTTTCTTTGGTCACAAAGCTGGTCGAAAAGGGCAGTGAATAAGGTATTTACCCATGACAAAAATGAGTAAAAAAGGGCATGTTATGCAAAATTGGCTTCCCGAAAACTTCCCGGGTACTTTCCAAAAAGCCCCTGTAACCCTTTACAGGCGGGGCTTTCAGCGTATTGGTTCAGCAATCCCAGCGGGATCACAAAACGAAGGGGCAATGCATGCATTGCCCCTTCGTATTTTATTTGGGTTGCCACCCTTCCGGGAGGACTTTGTGCACTACAGTTTTATTTCAACCGGAACTCGATGCGGATACTGTAGTCGTGGCATTCATCACTTGTGCAGGGAACTTTCAGAGTTTCCATCTTTTTTACCACATAATCCGATAGTACCGGATTATCAGAATTCACCAGTTTAACGGTGATGTTTCCCAGGGTATCAACGCAGAAGTTTACCATCACAAATCCTTCCTCCTGGTTTCTGAGGGCAAAGGTTGGGTAACTGATTTCACTGCGGATGAAATGATCCACATCTTCAGCGGGATTTGTGGATGCCATTGCAGGTAAAACGGTAGCTATAAGCAGAAGGGATACAATGAAGCTTTTCATGGTTCTAAGTTTTTAGTTATCAGGGTAATTTGTTGTTTCAGGCATATGACGGCAACCCCCTTTCAGGTGTTACAGCATATATCAAAAAAAAATGTTACTTCCTGATTATCAGATCATATAATACATCCAGCATAAAGAGCTGTTCTGTATGATGCAGATGTTCAGCCTCGATATTCACATACGGGATGCGGTTCCTTACACACCAGTAGGAGAGGGACCCGTCGTCGGTTGACATATCGCATGATTGCAGCACTACATTGAAGCCGGCATTTCTGAGGATTCTGAAATGTTCCGGGTCGGTTACGTAGAAAAAATCGTCAGGGTCGATTTCAGGATTTATGAAGATACTGTCTGTCAGATTCATCAGTGTGGTATCGGTGATGTATGACAGAATGCTGAATCCCAGATCGTTATTATTATGCAGCGCTACAATGAATTTCTGATCCTGAAAAAAGGCACCCGCTACCTGGGAGGCTACCTGCCCGATCAGCCATCGTGCTGTATCTGAATAGTTTCCGATCTTAAGCATGTTATTCCTTAAGCCGGAAGCGTTGAAGATACGGTTGGGATTGAACATGTATTCTTCGCGGTTGAAATTCATACGGAACAAATACTGTTGGTTGTATTTTTTTTCGAGCAGAGAAGCTCCATATTGGTGCATTGAACTGTATCCCACCTCGGAGGAGGTGTTTTCATCGTCGTGGATCACCAGCAGCATCAGCTCAGTGGCTTCGGGGTTGTGCCAGTGAAATGTGAACATGGTATCTGCCAGTGGAATCCGGTAAATCAACGGTGCAACAGAATCATTGCAGGGTATGGTATCTGAATCCTGTCCATGGGTTTTCAGGGCGCCGGATATCAGAAGTGCCAGACTTAAACACTTAAGAACATTGCAGGGGCGGATACCGGTGGGAAACATTGGGCAAAAATAGGATTTCCTGCATTTACAATGCAGAACGATGCAATCCATTTTAGTAGTGTTTGGATATCCGGTCAGGGATTGTCCCCGGGATATCACGATAGCCGGGGATTCTTTTGAATTCGTATTTAAACCCTTATTCAATAAGCTATTACAGAACCATCAGGCAACAGCTGATCATCAGCAGGTAATCATTATGGAGTGAAGATCTTTCGGGCCAGAGAAGCGCGGGGGGAGTTCACAAGCAGTATGTGGACTCCCTTATCTCTTATTGGAGAGAGGGTGATTTCCTTGTCTGGCGATGTGACCTGGAAAATCGTTGTACCGGTGAGACCTGTCAGTTTGATGGTAAGCAATTCACCGGCAGGGTTATGAATAAGAACTTTATCGGGCCATGTTGAAACGGTAAAGGAGGGAACCACCGGCAGAGAATTCAAACCAATGCCTGAATGATCCCAGATGGCTGCCACCCATTCCGGATGATCGATAAATGGGTTTCTGTTTCCCTGTATGGCATAGACCGAATCGTTCCGGTTTATTTCTTTCTGGCTTACGGTATCCTGGTAATGCCACTGGAGCAACATGTTACGTGCCCAGGTGGTCAGTGAGTCGCCTGCAAACATGGGGCTGCTCCATCCCTGCATTACATCCAGGTATCGTACCAGCATGTAGAAATAGGTTCTGGCGAGGTCGCCCTTGTAGCTGCCGATAGGTTCAAAAACGGTTCCTGTATACCCTGGTGAAGCAGACGGTCCCAGTTTGCTGCCGTTTGTGGAGGTCCATGTGGGTGCATTTACCGTACCGTAAGGATAATTGCTTCTCTTCCCGTTTACGAAACCGTCGGTAGGGTAGAGGTGGAAGATATCTGAATACATCGGGTAGGCATCGTTAAACCAGCTTGAAGGGACCGTATGTTCGCGGTTGTAGCAATCGCCCTCCTGGCTGTAGCTGCCGCACTGGTTGGTTACGAACTGGTAGGTATAGGCAGGGGTTCCGCCGGGTATATCGGAATAGATGTCCCATACTTCTCCGGTTGACTTTTTATCAGTTTTCTGAAAATGGATCCACAGGGAGCTGTAGGTTTGCTGGGAGTGGTTCCGGATGATCTGGTGCAGTACCTGCCGGAGGGTGTCGCCCTGGAGTCCGGCAGCGGCATCATAGTAACCGGCAGGAATCTGGGCAAACAGTACTCCCGGGGAGAACATCAGGAAAAACAGAAGAAATCTTTTCATCCCGGCAAAATTACTGGTTTTCCGCCACCAGCTCGGCTATATCTTTCACCGGTACATTGCTTCCGTAAGTAAGGCTTTTTTTGCACAGGGGGCATGCTGTAATCAGGGCATCCGGATTATTGAGCAGGAGTTCCTGCAAAGTATGGTCCCGCATTTCCTGTTTCCTGGGCTCGGGTGTTACAAAATCGGCAAGGCTGTTTCCGCAGCAGAGGGCTTCATTTTTTTCCTGTTGGGTATGAAGAAGTTCGCCGCAGCGGGCTATCAGCATCCGGGGTTCTTCGTAGATCTTCAGCCCGCGTCCGAGGTCACAGGGATCGTGGTAGGCAAAGACAGCGTCTGTGGGTTTCAGACTGATTTTTCCTTCTTCCGCCAGTCTGAGGAGGTACTGGGAATGGTGCAGCACCTCGATGCCGAGGTCATACGATTCCCTGAAGACCCTGAGGCAGATCGGGCATGAGGTGACCAGGGTTTTGATGCCGCTGTTACGGATGATGTACTTGTTTTCGCGCATGAGCAGCCTGGCCTGGCGCTCATTGCCCGAGAGGCTCAGGGGCCTGCCGCAGCATACCGTTCCATCACGGTCGATAAAGTGGTACCGCACCCCGGCTTTCTTCATGATGTTTTCCATGGCAATCTTGATGCTGGGGGTAAGGTGGGTCATACAACCGGCAAAATAGCCCACATCCACCGGCAGAGCAGGGGGAGGGATCTTTTCTTCGGCGTACTTGTAACTGAATCCGTACTCCAGGCTATAGTCGGTTCTTTTAATACTCCGGAGGGTATCGGCTTTGATGCCTACGGGGCAGAATTCGGTACACCTGCCGCATTGCAGGCAGTTGAAGGTAGTTTGAGGTTGCAGGATATTGCGCCGGATTTGCTGCAGAAAGTACACGGCCTGTGTCTGTTGTGGCCTTACCTCAGCCAGCTGGCATTTATCGATACAGATCCCGCATCTGGAGCAGGAATAGATCTCAAACTCGGTGAATCCGGAAAATCGCCCGCTGGTTTTTATGCCGCAATTGCGCAAAAAGATGAGAAAGAGTTCTGTGGGGATGTGGTTGTAACGGGAGAAAGGAAGAAAGACGAAGAAAACAAACAGTGCTGAGGAGTAGGCCCACCAGGCAGGAAGTTCGAGTTGCTGCAAAGGCAGGAAAGAGCTGAATGCAATCCCGGCGGTACCTGTCAGAAATCCTCCGTTATGATGTAACCCGGAGGTAAAGCTTTCCGCAAGAAACCGCAAAGGAAATACAGACCAGAGGCTATAGAGGGCGATGCGGTCACCCAGAATGAGTCTGGTGGTCCTTTTCATCCCGAAAAAACGGCTTCTGATCCTTTTAAATATGGCAAGGAACGTAGCGGCAAGCAGGATCAGAAGCAGGAAGTCCATTACGAAGCTGAATCCCTGTGAGAAGAAGAACTGCTTTTCATCATGCTCAAAATATCGCAGGAAGATCGGGTCATAAGGCATGTTAAAGACCTTATGTTTATGAAATTTTGTTTCGATAGTACCGAAAATGATCAGCAGGAACCATCCGAAAGCAAAGCTCATGTGCATCCAGCCCAGCATGGCATTTACCCTGAAGACCTTTTTATGGATCAGGCTTTCGCGGAATACCTCCCACAGCGACCTGAAAAAGGCGGGGCGGAAGAATCCCGTCCAGGCTTTTCTGCGGTCAGAACGTGGCATCTGCACGATCCAGTAGGCGTACCTTGCAACCAGGATGGCAAACAGGATCAGCGCACCGGCAGCGAAAGGGATTACAAAATGGTTATAGTTCATACTTTTCGATGCCTTTTACGATTTGGAGGATAACGTTCCGCGTATTAACCCCTTTCGGGCAAACCAGCTGACATTTTCCGCAGAGCATACAGTTCTCGATCTCTTTTTTTACGATGTCGTTCATTCCCCGACGGAGGAGGAGCGATATACGTCTGAAACTCAGGGTAGTAAAATGACCGGCGGAACATGTGGCAGCACAGGTTCCGCAGAAGATGCACAGGTTGATGGAGGGTTCGAGGTCGAATACAAACTGATACAACCTTTTATCAGTGGCATCAAAATCAATCTGGCGGTCAGTGTGACGGGTATAACCAAAATTCTTCATGGGGTTTCATTTTACGGTTTGCCAGTTGATTGCCTGACAGGTAGATATCGATGGCAGTGGCAGCTGCTCTGGCATCTGTGATGGCATTGGTAATGGTATTCGGGCCGATACAGGTTCCTGCGAAGAATACCCCCGGGATGTCACTGTAGTTGGTCATGGTATGCTGATCGGTTGTTTTGAAAAAACCGTTGAAACCAAGTTTTAAACCCAGCAGGGAAGCCATTTTCCGGGTGCCTTCGGACGGGGTACAACCCACCAGGAGCACCAGCAGATCCACATTGATTTTCATAGGTCTTCCGGCCAGCGTATCTTCAACTTTAAGGGCAAGGGATCCATCCAGATTTTCAGCAGCTTCCGATAACCTTCCCCTGACGAACTGTACGTTGAAATCCTCCTGGGCTTTCTTGTACAGGGCTTCGAAATGCATTCCGTACATTCTCAGATCCATGTAGAAGTTGAAAATCTCCGCGTCCGGTATCTGCTGTTTCACCTCGATGGCCTGTTTTACACCGGTAACGCAGCACACTTTTGAGCAATAGGTATGTCCGGCTTTTTCATCACGTGAACCGACACAATGCACAAATCCGACTCTGGAAGGTTTTTTCCCCTTTTGGGTTAGAATATCCCTGCCTGAGGAAAAGATTTGTTCGAGGTCGGCTGAGGTGATTACATTGTCGTAGATGCCGTATCCGTATTCCTCTTTTCTCCGGGCATCGAACAGGTCGTATCCGGTGGCAAGGAGGATCGCATCGCAATGAAGCTCGTTTCCCTGGGTGGTCACCAGCAAAAAAGTGTCATGGTGTCTTTCGACCCTGACGATGTCTGCAGAAAGGTGTACCTTCACGGCTTCCTGCATGACTCCTTCTGCCAGAAATTCAGTCACTTCGCTGCCCCGGCGCATGGTGGGGAACAACCTGTCCCAATTCGCCAGCCGACCTCCCAGGGTATCATTTTTTTCGATCAGATCAACGGAGTATCCTTTAGCTGCCAGAAAAGCAGACGCTTCCATGCCTGCAATACCCCCACCGATTACTACAATGTTTTTCATAGGTTATGCATACAGGTTAATTCAGCCGGTTGCCCCAGATCTTGTCCATCCGGGCCTGCGTATTTTTCATCAGGATTATAGGGAATGCCCATCTTATCAAGGAGTGGTTCCACGTTGATCTGATGAACCTGAAGCCCAAGATCCCAGGGGTCATATCCAAGTACCAGTCCGGCCACTTCCTCATACGTGAAAACAGGAATTCCCTGTCCGTTTTCACCATAGGTCTTTCCCTCCTGCTCTGCAATCACATATTGCCACCGGTCGAGAAAGTAGGGGCACCCGGGGCAATTGGTGATGATCATGTCGGGTTTATAGGGTTCCATGGACTCAAACTTTTTCCGGGAGCATGACAGGGAGTATCCGCGGTTGGCCTGCACAAGATATTGCCTGAACCCGAATCCGCAGCAATGACGTCTTTCGGGGTAGTCAATCACCTCTCCGCCCCATGATTCCACCATCCCGGCAAGCACATAAGGATATTCTGCACCACCGATTCCCTTGTGCGGAAACATCCGGGCATAATGGCAACCGATATGCTCCACGATTCTAAGGGGTTGACCTGTGCTTTGGTCGATCAGTCTGAATCTGCCACGTGCTGCAATCTCATCCCTGAATTTAAAAATTATATCACTGGTATGTACCACATTTTCAGGGAGATTGAATTCGCGGCCGGTTGCCTTAAACAAATGCTCACGTGTTTTTTCGAGTGTTTCGGGGAATTCGTGCCAGGTTTCAAGAATTTCTGAATAGATCCCGAAGGAGGTGATGCAGGAGGGAACCAGGTTTTTGTAACCGGCAGCAGTCATCAGGGCAAAGTGCCGCGCGACTACCGTCATAGTGGTTTCGAGCGGAATGATATCCGAGTGATACCCGATTCCTGTACAGGTTGTATGTTCAGGATCGTCAAAAATATCCTTGTTCAGCTCATTTTTCAGAATCCTGAGAAAAGTTGCCTCAGAACCGGGAAAAAAATTCTGCCGGATACAACTTCGGGCGTAGTAATAATGGTTATCCGCAATTTCTTTCTGGTAGTCTTTCCAGATATACTTTTTTCCTTCTTTCAGCATAGGGTTATGATTGATGGTCCACTGTATCGATGGTATACACATATTGAAAGTACTCATCTTTTCCTTCGCTGAATTCAAGGCCCATTTCGGCAGCTTTCATTTCGGAAAAGTTCTCGATTTTCTCCCATCGTCTCAGAGCTCCGGTTTCTTCAAAGATGGCCTTTAGTTCCCCAAGGGACTCCTCAGAAATTTTCCTCAGGGCTCCGGGTCCGGGGTTATTGTAGTTTCCTCCAAGGCGGGCATAAACTTCTGCCGTATTCTCTTTGATCCAGTCCCATACGGGCCCCTGTTCAGGATGCATATCCGAACCCAATTCATCCACATGCACGCAATAACCATGTTTCAGCATGTTTTCACCAATGGTTCGTTTAATGGCCAGCTGTTGCCTCCCTTTCTCGGATTCAACAAAATACCCCAGCTCCATCGACAGGTTCCGGAGGGAGATTACGATAAGGCCGGGGGTATTGCTGCGTGGGCAGCGGGTTTTGCACGACATGCATTCGCCACAGAACCAGATCGTTTCACTTTTCAGAAGCGCAATGATTACAGCATCATCCCTCGTCTGTACGAGGTCAGCAATGATTCTGGGGTCATAGTTGTAAAACGATGCCGCAGGGCATATGGCTGTGCATGTGCCACAGTTGATGCATGCCTTGAGCCCCTCTTCAAACCTGACGTCTTTGCTCAACCTGTCATATAATTTACCCATGGATTTCTGCCTTTAGTATATAGAAATGGTGGACAAATGTAGAGGAAACTTATAATGCTGTGCAAAAATTTCAAAAAAAATTCATATATTCAAGTAAATCAGTATATTAAAAATTACAGAAATATTTTTTTAATTTTATTATTAAAATGTAAAATTCATCTTAAAATGGCTTACATTTGAAGCCGTATATTCTAAAACCCAACGTCAATACCGACCTGGCCGGTGCATTTCAGGATCTGAGGAAACCATAAAAAACCGTTGAATATGTCAGCAACATTAAGAATTTTATTGATCGAAGACGACACCAAAGCTGCTACCTTCATCCGGAAGGGGCTTAGCGAAAATGATATGCATGTGGATATTGCCAGCGACGGGAAGGAAGGTGAGATACTTGCCACTGACAATCCATATGACTGTATAATTCTTGATGTTTTATTACCCAAACTTAACGGAATAGACCTGTGCCGGAAGATCAGATCGGTTGATACCACCACACCAATCCTTATGCTTTCAGCGCTCATTTCCACGGAGGATAAAGTGACAGGTTTGACTGCAGGAGCAGATGATTATCTGATAAAACCATTTGATTTTGCGGAACTGGTGGCACGAATCCATGCGCTTGTAAGACGAAATACAGAATCTGTCTCCAATCTTTATATGGAGCTGGGTGACATGGAAGTTAACCTCGAAACCAGAATCGTCAAACGTGGTGGGCGGGAGATCAAACTCACCAACAAGGAGTTTCAGTTGCTGACTTTGTTGCTGCAGAACAAAGGGCATGTGGTTACAAGGGCTGAGATTGAAAAAACACTCTGGCAACCTGGTTCAGAGCGGGAAAGCAACGTGGTGGATGTATACATCAATTTCCTGCGAAAGAAGATCGATGCAAAATCGAAAGTGAAACTTATCCAGACCGTTGTCGGAGTTGGCTATATGATACGCTTTAATCTGCGATAGCCATTGGCCTGCATTAAAGGATTTTTGTACCGAACGCCAACCATTCCACTGTGTGCGGAATAGCAGGATTTTATGATCCCCGGGTTACCTCCGAGCAGGCAACAGGGATTATTACAGGGATGCTGGATTCCATGAAGTACCGGGGTCCGGATTACACGGGAATTTTCATGGACCTTCCGGTTGCTCTGGGTCATAACAGGCTAAGTATTATCGATCTTACGCCCGATGCTCATCATCCTTTCCGGTATGGATCTCTGCAGATTATTCTGAATGGGGAGATTTACAACTATATCGAAATACGGGAGGAGTTGGAGGCCCTTGGCATGCATTTCAGCACCCGGTCGGATACCGAGGTGGCTGTTGCTGCCTATCAGGCATGGGGTGAAGCATGTGTGGAAAGATTCATCGGGATGTGGGCTTTCGTGATCTGGGACCCGGAACGGCGCAGGTTGTTCTGCTCGCGCGACAGATTTGGGATCAAACCTTTCAACTACATTGTATCTGGTGACCGGTTCTACTTCGCTTCCGAATACAAAGCCCTGAAAAAATGCCCCCTGTTCACAGGTGAGCTGAATGAGCAGCAGATCGCCAGGGGATTGAACCTGGGCTGGTTATCGTATCAGGATGAAACCTACTATCAAAAGATCAAAAGCCTGCCTGCCAGTTCCAATCTTGTATTTGACGGTAAGGATATCACGGTTCACCGGTATTGGGACATTGACCTGACGCAGAAAATCACCCTGCCTGAACATGAAAAGACTGAACGGTTTCTGGAGTTGTTCAGTGACAGCGTGAAGCTGCAGATGCGAAGCGACGTGAAGCTTGGCACCTGTTTGAGTGGTGGCCTCGACAGCTCTTCTATCCTTTCGGTGGTAGGCAGTCTGTTTTCCGGTCAGCCTGTGGATGCCTATACCATATTTTATGATGGCATACAGGAGGTGGATGAACGTCCGTGGGCGGCAAAGGTCCCTGAATCCTATCCGAATGTGCAGTGGTTCACTTTCAGCCCTTCCCCGGATCAACTTCTGGAGGCATATATGACCACCCAGGATCATGTAGAGGTGCCTTTGACCGGATCTAGCCCCGTTTCACAGTATTTTGTGATGCAACTGGCAGCATCCCGGGGCACAAAGGTACTTCTGGACGGACAGGGAGCCGACGAATATCTCGGGGGATATATGCATGCATTTGACCGGTTGATCTGGCACAAGGTATCACGGCTCCAATGCGTCAGCCTGGCCCGCCAGCTTCAGTGGCATAGGAACAGGCATAAACTGCCGGTAAAAGAAGTGTTGTACATGTTTGCAAAGGGTATGCTCATGGCTGCTGTCGATGAGCAGTCATACTTCAGTATGGCCTATCGCCGGATGTTGAGCCAGGTGTTCCACCCTTCACTCAGCCATCCGGGAATTGATCTCCGTGGAAGACCGTATCATCATAAATTCGACAACTATCTCTATCACCAGGTTTTCACGGCCACGCTGCCTACACTGCTGCACTATGAAGACCGCAACTCTATGGCTTTCAGCATTGAATCGCGGGTTCCGTTCCTGGATCACAGGCTGGTGGAGTTCTGCTTTCAACTGAGCATTGAGGATAAAATATTCACCGGAGAGACCAAGCGGATTCTCCGGAATTCAATGAAAGGGATCTTACCTGAGGAGATTCGGGCCCGGCAGGATAAAAAGGGATTTGTTACACCGGGTGAAAACAAGTGGCTGCGCGGACCTTTGAAACATCTGCTCGATATCGATTTCAGTGCATACCCTTTTATCGACTCTGCAAAAGCCCATCATGCCATTAAAGCATACCAGGCAGGAAAAGGGAGTCCCATCCTGACATGGCGCCTGATGACCCTCTATCATTGGTTAAAGGGGCAATAAATTCAAACTGAATAATTCGCCCATTCTTATCGTACCTTTGTGATTGTTAAGGATGAAGGTTGTTTATCCGTCACTCTTCTCTATGTCTCATGTTGTTGTAGTACCCGTGGAAATCAATACTTCAGACAAATGAAAACAGATCACAAGGCTTTTCCACTAGTGTTGCTTACCGGATTTGTTTTGTTATCCCTTCATGGTGCTGGACAATCTGACGATACCCTGCCATCAGAAGAGGTTTTTTGCCGGCGGAATGCGGTTTACCTGGAACTAATGGGCAATGCCGGGTTTTATTCACTTAATTATGAGCGGATGTATCCCATGTCTTCCATAAGTGCGGCTTTTCTGAGAGTGGGTACCAGCTTAATCGACATTAAATCAACCCCCCATCAGGATTTTATTTTGGCAGCCGAAGCGGGGCTGCGGTTTGGATCCTGCCGGCATGCACTCGATTTTGGGGCAGGTTTTTCAAACCGTATTGGTTATTCCGACAGCTGGATCGTGGGAAGAATTGGTTACAGATTTTCGGGCAGGCGGGGACTGTTTATACGAATTTCACCACTGATGGTGATTATGAACCTGGATCCCCAGGGAGAGTTTGACGGATACTGGATGGCCGGGGCCATAGGATTCAGTTTCTAGACCATGGAGTTATATGTTTCATCCACCAGAAGGAATTAAGGGTTAGGATTTACCGTAATAATGTTACAGTACCTGACAGAGTAGTGGTACTTTCCATTGAAGGATGTTTGATTCTTACCATCCAGGTGTAAACTCCCTGCGGACTCAATTCTCCATTGAATGTACCATCCCAGCCTGTGTTGATGTCTTTGGTATAAAATAAAGTCTGTCCAAACCTATTGAAAATTGTGAAATCATAATACTCCCAGTTGTTCTGATAACCTACTGGAATAAAAATATCATTAAGTCCATCAAAATCAGGTGTAAATGCATTAGGGACATATATCAGAGGAACATCTTCAAGTTTAACAACCAGTGATGTAGTATCGCTGCAGCCAATGTCACTTATAGCAATTAATATAACATTGTAAATACCTGATCCTGAATAGATATGTGACGGATATTTCAGGTTGGAATAGTTAAGATTTCCGGATATGGGATCACCGAAATTCCACAGCCAGGTGGATGCGCCAGTTGAGCCATTAATGAAGTTTATGGTTGGGGTTTTTATGGTAGTTTCCTGAGGATCAGCACTAAAACTTGCATTTGGAGCAGGCTGAACCTTCAGTATTATTGCAATAATACTATCGCAACCCCATAGATTTTGCATTGTGTCTCTGTATGTCCCGGCTATTGATTCCCATTTGCCATGGATCATAACAGAATCGCCTTCACAGATGATAAGTTCTTCTGACACATAACTATTTGGGTTAACAGTTAAATAGGTGATTACTATACTATCGCAATTAGTTGAAGATACCAGGGTGTCATAATACACACCCGATATCGAATGAACAGAACCACCACCAGTGTGGATGCTTTGCCCCTCACATATTGTGAGATGAATGGTGTTAATAACTATCGGGTTAACATTCAGATGTGTGATTCTGATACTGTCGCATCCTTGTACATTGACGAGTGTGTCATGATAGTTGCCAGGCATGGTTCTATATGCTCCACCTGCGTAAATACTGTCACCTTGACAGATGGTAATATTGCATGTGTCATAGGTTCTGAGATTTACAGTCAGAAGGGTTGTTAAAATACTATCACAACCTGTTGCTGAAGTAAGTGTATCGAAATAGACCCATGTGGTTGTCTGGTAGGCACCTCCAGCCCACCAGGATTCACCTTCACATATAGTTACATGAACAGTGTTGAAAGAATGATTGTGTACAACCAAATTCGTACTGATGATTGAATCACAACCCAGGCTGGTTGCCTGGGTATCTAAATATATCCCTGGAGTTGTTTGATATCCTCCTCCCAGCCAGATACTGTCTCCCTGACAAATTGCAGCATTGGTAAAGTTGATTTTTGTTGGATTAACTACCAAATGAAGGATTGCTGTGGAATCGCATCCGAAAGAATTGTTTAATGTTATCGAGTATACTCCTGTAGCATTAAGTGTGAGACTATTCCATACATAAGGCAGATGATTGTCACAGATTGTTACCTGGGAAATACTGGTTGTAACAGGATTTATGGTAAGCTTCAGAATTGCCAAGGAATCACATCCATATTGATTGCTCAGGATAACCTGATAGGTTCCGCTAATCCAGTATGACATTCCATTCCAGAGATAGGGAGTATTGTTGTTGCATATCGTATCATACGTAATGGTTTGTGAAGTTGGTTTTACTAATAGGTTTAATGTGGCAACAGAATCGCATCCCATAACATTCACAAGAATTACTGTATAGATCCCAGTTGAATAACATAGAGTATTGTGCCAATTATATGGCAAAGAATTGTCACAGATTGTGTCATAGGTGAGACTGGAGGTAACCTGGTTGATTGATAGAATTAAAGTTGCGGTCGAATCACACCCATTTGAAGAGATTAAATGCGTAAGATAGTTGCCGGATGAATAATAATTGTTGCCATTCCATGTAAATGGGATTTGATTATCACATATAGATATCTGCGAAATGCTAAATGCTTTTGATAGGACTAATAGATGAAGTATTGTGATTGAATCACATCCGTACTGATTAATTAAGGTGTCTGTATAAGTTCCTGATATTAAAAATGATTGTCCATGCCAGATATAAGGAAGGTTTTCAAAACATATTGTATCATATGTGTAATTGACAGTAACCGGATTAACGGTAAAGATCAGGGTGGCAATGGAGTCGCAACCGAACTGATTAACAAGGGTATCGGAGTAGGTACCAGCGGTGTTGATCACGAAAGAGTTCCACGAGATGGGGAGCTGGTTGTCGCATAGGGTAAGGTTTGTGGAGGAATAGGTAACCGGATTGACCGAAAGCACCAGAGTAGCGATGGAGTCGCAACCATACTGATTTACAAGGGTATCGATGTAGGTACCAGCAGTATTGATCATCAGGGAGTTCCATGAGAGTGGGAGCTGGTTATCGCAAATAGTAAGGGCTGTTGATGAATAGGAAACCGGATTAACCGAAAGCACCAGAGTAGCGATGGAGTCGCAACCGAACTGATTGGTAAGGGTTACACTAAAGGTTCCTGCAGCAGGATATGCTTGTCCGTTCCAAAGGAAAGGAAGTTGGTTATTGCACAGGGTGACAAAAGTGGTGCTGAAGAGGGTGGGGTTGACCTGAAGGGTTAGCTGCGCGATAGAGTCGCAACCATACTGGTTGACAAGGGTATCGGAATAGGTACCAGATGTGTTGAGCACCAGGGAGTTCCACATGAATGGAAGCTGGTTATCGCATATAGTTAGGGCTGAGGAGGA
>Ga0116155_10001493_pt1 | contig 16788 bp, 13 predicted proteins | sample AD_UKC032_MetaG_FD_89890 | JGI IMG/M metagenome (GOLD analysis project Ga0116155, IMG submission 89890) | Active sludge microbial communities of municipal wastewater-treating anaerobic digesters from USA - AD_UKC032_MetaG | ecosystem: Engineered > Bioreactor > Anaerobic > Digestate | place: USA...
CGCTTCGCTCCAACCCAGCCTACCCATTTCAATCAAACCTATCGAGAGGATGGTTACGACTGAGTGAACCCCGCCAGGTAATGATCCAGCAGCGAGCGGGTGACTTCCTGAATCGGTGGCCCGCCCACCATCTCCAGCTTCTGGTCGAAGCCCAGGATGCAGATGCCATGAACCCCACTCCACAGGGCGCGGGCGGCCAGGGTAATGTCCGCCGGGGACCGCCGGGGGCAGAGCAGCGCCAGTTGCTGTTGCACCAGTTCAAACATGCCCGCCACCTTGGCGGTGAAGGAATCGGGCAGAGGTTGGTCTTCCGGCATCCGGTGTTCATAAACCGCCAGCCAGCGGTGGGTTTCGGTGAGGGCGAAGGTGATGTAGGTCTGCGCCAGCGCCCGCAGCGCGGCGGCCGGCGGCTGGTCGGCGATGGCGGCGCGCAGACGGGCTTGCAGAGTTTCCAGCGTGCGTTCGTTCATCTGGGCGATCAGGTCGTCCAGATTGCGGAATACCATGTACAGACTGCCGACGGTGTAGCCGATGCGGCCCACCACCTTGCGCGTGCTCAGGCCGGCCAGGCCGTGTTCGGCGACCAACTGTTCGGCGGCTTGCAGCGCGATTTCCCGGAGTTCCTCGCGCGTGTGTTCGTTGCGTCTACCCATGGCCATGCTCCGACTGTCGCGGGCCGCCTAACCGCGACGGCGCCGCCAAAGGGCGTCCAGGCGGGGCGGGAATGCCCGCAGATCGGCCTGGGCCTGCGCTTCCCGCATCGCCTGGTGGATCAGGGCGATATTGAGCTGGGCGCGCTGTTTGAGAAGTTCCGCCTTGAGTTTAGCCAGTTCATCAGCGCCCGCCAGCAGTTCCCGCTCGATGCGCGTGCGTTCCTGGGCGTATTGCCGGCGCAGGCGGGCGACGGCGGCGGGGTCAACGCCCTGGCGCGGATCGTAGCGAAACCGCTGTTCCACATCCTGCCGCCAGCCCAGCAGCGCCGCCGTTCGCTGGCGACCCAGCCGCAGTCGCGGACTGAAGCCGGGCACGGTTTGCAACGCCTCGGCGGTGACGTCGGCGGCGGTTTCGATGCCGTAGGAGGCCAGCGCCATCCGGTCGGTGGTGAGAATGCCGGGAATCTGGGCGACGTCAATGAAGTAGCCTTCCAGGAACGCCCGTAACTGCGTTTGGCGCTGGTCGCTTTCCAGCCGTTGCAAATCCTGTTGCAACGCCGTCGCCAGCTGCCGATGCCGGTCGCGCAACGCGGTCAGGGCCTGCAACCGGGCGGTGAAGGCGTGCGCGCCGGCGCGCTGATTCCAGGCGGCGCGCAGTTCGATGAGTTCCTGGCGGGCGGCGAACAGCGCCAGTCGGCGGCGTTGCGCTTCGCGGTGGACCGCGCCGTCGCGCAGCAGCGACCAGGCGGCGGCCGCCAACGGCGCCCACAGCCAGACCAGCCGCCACTGGATGAGCGTGGCCACCAGCGCCGCGCCCGCAATCGCCGCCGCCTTAATCCCGTTGGCGCGCTGAATGTGTTGCAGCGCTTCCGGGAGCGGCGTGGGAACAATCGGCGTGCGCGGCGTGGGCGCGGGCATCGCGACGTCGCCGGGTGGCGTGATGGCCTGAATGCGATTCCAGACGGCGTCCAGATCGAACGCGCCAGGACCGCCCCCCGGTTCATCCGCCGGAAACCGTTCCGGCAGCACGAAGAACGCGGTCCCGCTGGCCTGTTCCAGCGCGCACCAGGGGCAATCCGGCAAGGCGCGTGGGTACTTGTGCGCACCATTGCGGCGGCAGACGCGCAGTTCGGCGCCGAGCTGCTCCAGCGCCTGCAGCCAGTCGCGGGCGGCGGGGCGGCCCTGGGCCAGCTTGGGCGGGGCAAAAGCCCGCTCGAACAGGTCGGCGACGCTGGTCGGCAGGGCGGTGAACGGCAGGGTGCAGGGCGGCGGCTCCATCTGCCGGGTGTGGGCGTGGCGACCAAAGGCGAAACGGCATTCGCGGATGGCGCGCTCGATGGGCATGTCGCCCTTGCCCCGGTAGCGACCGGCGAAGGGGTGACGGCCCATGAACAGCAGATGAAAGCACAGCAGGGCCAGGCCGAAGGTATCGTGATCCGGGGTGCGCCGCAGCCCGTGAAACGACTGGCCCTGCAATTCCGGGGCGGTGAACTGCGGCACGCCGACATCGCAGAGAAACAGCCGACCATTGGCGCTGATCTGGAACGAATCGCAATCAATCAGCTTGACCAGCGCCCGGGGCGAGACCACCACGTTGCCGGGATTGACATCGCCGATGACGTGACCGCGCGCATGAATGGCCTCGAAGGCGCTGGCCATATTGCGGGCGGCGTGGACCAGAAACGACCAGTCGGCCTGGGGGAACGCCTTCTTGCGGTGCGAGGGACCGTAGAGGCTGTGGATTTCGCGGTAGCCGTTGACCCGGGGCATGACGAAACCCTGGATGGGCGCCTCGGTTCGCAGGCGCAGCACGTCCACCGGCCAGGCGGCGATTTCCAGCAGGGCGGGATGGGCCTGCCGGGCCATGTTTTCCAGCTTGAGCGCCTTGTCGCCGCTGATGGGCTGGTGATAGACCTTGGCGACGAAGCCGGGCCGCCCGGCGATCTCGTGAACTGCGCCTTCGCCGCCGCGTCCCAGCGCCGCACCCAGTTCGAGCGGATGGCCCGCGCCGTTATACAGCCGCGTCACCGCAGTCTTCCGGGATGGCGGACGGAAGGGGCGTAGGGCCGGCGGGCGCGTCCGATGGGGCCGATTCGGCGGTTCCGGCGGGTTCGGCAGGTTCGGCGGTAGTGAGGGGCAGCCGGGTGGCGAGGATCAGGGTTTTGTCGTCATGAGTGCGCTGGTTGAGCGTGGGCGCGTCCAGAAAGCGTTCGAGCGCAGTTTGCAAGTCGGCGGGACAGCCCGGTTCGGGGGCGGCGCGCAGGTGCTGGAACAGCGGGCGGAAGAACGGCGCGTGCGCTTGCCGGGTTTGGTAGTGCAGCGCCAGCGGTTGCAGGCCATCGGTCAACAAGGCGATTTCGGCGACCGGTTCGGCCAGCGTGGCGAATTCCAGCCGGGCGGCGGCGCTGGCGTCGGTGATGAAATAGGTTTCATTGGCGTATTCGCCGACCTGCGGCCAGAACACCGGCCGGTAGTCGTCACCGGTTCCGATCACGATGGCGCCGTCGCCGATTTGCAGGAATAGCGCGTGGTCGTCGGTCAACACCGCGCCGAGCAGGGTGCAGGCGAATTCCCGGGCCGGTAGTCCAACTTCAGCCGCGCGCTGGCTCAGGGCGGCTTGCACCCGCGCGCTCAGGGTTTCGGCATCGGCCCGCGTCCAGGCGACGATGGGGGTTTGCGCCAGCCCGGTCGCGCATTCGGCCAGCAGGGTTTGGCAGGCCAGTTCCGCGCCGATCCGGGCTTCAGCGGCGCTGCCGGCGCCATCGGCGGCGGCCAGCACCAGCGTCGGCGGCGCGTCGGGAACAGCCAGCCACTGTACGGCGCAGGCGTCCTGGCACTCGGCGCCGCTGGCGCGATGGGCGACGCCGGGGACGCTGGCGTACACATAGCGCCAGTCGCCCGCCGCGCTCATATCGAAGCCCAGCCGTCGGGCGTAGCCGGGTTGCTCAACGGCACTTCCGTACCCGGCACGGAACGCGACACCGACCGCATTGAGTTGGACAGCCACTGGAACAATTCGCGGAAGCGCAGCCCTTTCAGCCGTAGCGGCTGGCGCAGGGACAGGCGTTGCAAAATATCCAGATTGGCGCCCTCGACCCCGACCGCGAAGAAGGCGAAAGCGCGGCTTTCCTCACCCTTGCGGATGTCGAGCGCGGCGGCCTGCCAGTCGTCGGTGGGGCTGCCGTCGGTGATCAGGAACACCCAGGGCCGGAAAAAGGGGATGCCGTGTTCCCGGTACAACGCCTTGCGCTGGGTGAGTAGCTCCAGTCCCCGAACAATCGCCTGGCCCATCGGCGTGTCCTTGTTCGCGCTCAGGTGCGGTGGCGTGAACTGGTCGGCGGTCTGGAACTCGCTGACCACTTCGACCGGGCCAAAGCTGACGATGGCGATCTCGACCCGCTTGGCGGCGAGGCTGTCCGCCAGCAACTCTTCCTTGAACGTAGCCAGTCCCGCGTTGAGTTCGGCGATGGGTGCGCCGTTCATGGACCAGGAGTTGTCCAGCAGCAACACGCAGGGGCAGCGCGGTTCCGGGTTGTCGGCGAATTCAGCGCCGCTGAAATCCGCGCCGAACGGAGTTTGTCGGGAAAGGTCGAGTTCATTCATGGAGAGGGTCCTCTAAGGCGGCGCGAGTGTGAGCCTGTTGACTATAGTCTATCCGCTGCGCGGGCGGGTGGCCGGTATAATGCGCGACGTTTCGAGCGGGATAGACTGGGAAAACAAGATGAAGTTGATGCGGGTTTGGAGGGGATCAGCCTTGAGTTTGGCGTTGCTGGCTGGGTGCGCGGGGCCAACGCCGGTCGCGGAGCAGGCGCCGCCGCTGGAGCCAGCGGCGGCGGATGTGGTGAAGTTGGCAACCCGGCTGACAGGGCTGGCGGCGCGGCTGGATGCTCTGGAGCAGGCGCTCGCCGCCGAGCGGGATACCCGGCAGGCGCAGGCGACGATCAATGAAAGGGCGCTGGCTGAGGTCCGGCGGGAACTCAAGGCGTCGAAGGCGGACGTGGCGGCGTTGCGGCGCAAGGTGGAAGCGCCGCCGGCTCCGTTAGCGCGACAGGAGGCGGCAACCGCCAGCCGCGATGCGCCCAGCGTGGCTTATCAGCCGGTTGACGTGACTCTGGGTGAATTACCCGGCGGCAACGGCGAGCGGGCGGTGCGGCCGATTCCGGCGGCGATACCCGACTTGGCGCGGGAGATTCTGGTGTACGCGCAAGTGGCGACCGGGTACGTCAAGGGCGGTCCGCACCGGTTCCGAATTGCGACGCGGCTGGAAAATGGGCAGGAAACAGGTTTTTACCTCTATGCAATCGGTCAGCCGCAGCAGAGTTGGGCTTATAACTCCGATAACGTCTGGTTGCCGATGCCGAAAAACCGGGAGCTGATTCTGCACGCGGATGGTGAGCCGTTTTTCGGCGACTGGAACAGCGAAGTGCGGATTATCGGCTATCGGTGAGGATTGGGGGCCGTCCTGTTAATAGCCCTGAAACTTGCGCGGCGCGCGCCGCTGGTGTCCATCGCCTTTCTACTCCCTATGGGAAACGTAAACTTTGGAAACCGTCGCCGCTCGCTTGGCGGTCAAGATCTTTCTACTCCCTATGGGAAACATAAACGTGCTGGTTCCAGGCGGTATGGCCGGCGTAGGTCAGCTTTCTACTCCCTATGGGAAACATAAACCATTTCTTTAATGCGCTGACCCATGACGAATCCGAACTTTCTACTCCCTATGGGAAACATAAACGTTGCTGGGATTGCGCGCGCCGACGCCTGAAGAACACTTTCTACTCCCTATGGGAAACATAAACACCCGACCCTGGCGGCGCTGGACGCCTTGCACGCGAACTTTCTACTCCCTATGGGAAACATAAACATTTCATCCTTCGGCGCATATCCATCGTCCACGCTACTTTCTACTCCCTATGGGAAACATAAACGTCGGAATGCCCGCAATGATGGGAGATCGCTACGGTCTTTCTACTCCCTATGGGAAACATAAACTTATTCAGTTCTTCCGGCCACTTCAGTTGAATGACCCTTTCTACTCCCTATGGGAAACATAAACCAGTTCGGCAGACAGCGGCAGATAGGAATAACCGACCTTTCTACTCCCTATGGGAAACATAAACCAGCCCATCAAACGCGCTCTTGAGCTTTTCCGAGTTCTTTCTACTCCCTATGGGAAACATAAACGGCGATGGGCTTGTGCGAGTTATGCCATGCCCCCATCTTTCTACTCCCTATGGGAAACATAAACGCTGGTAATCCCCAGCCGATCCAGTTCCTCCGACGCCTTTCTACTCCCTATGGGAAACATAAACGCTGCCCAGATACAGGGATTGGGTGGGGGATAACGGCTTTCTACTCCCTATGGGAAACATAAACCATCTGGGCGGCGGCAGCTTCGCAGACCTCACAGAGTCTTTCTACTCCCTATGGGAAACATAAACTCGCCTCTGCCGCGCGTTGCGCTTCATCGGCTTGATCTTTCTACTCCCTATGGGAAACATAAACTTGGCGAGCTTGGCGCTGTAAATCTGGCTCAAGGTCTTTCTACTCCCTATGGGAAACATAAACGGACAGGCGGGATAAGGTTCACCCGCGCGCGTGGGGCTTTCTACTCCCTATGGGAAACATAAACTCCCTGTCTCGTTTCAGGATGCAGCTTTTCATAAATCTTTCTACTCCCTATGGGAAACATAAACTAGATTGATTGTGTAACACAAGCAAGCATGATTTGCCTTTCTACTCCCTATGGGAAACATAAACCTCGGTGATTTTGCCGTTGACGCAAACCAACGTGGTCTTTCTACTCCCTATGGGAAACATAAACCCGCTCGGTCCATTGCAGCAAGGCGGTCTGCTCCGACTTTCTACTCCCTATGGGAAACATAAACGTGGGGGAAACTGGCGGCGACGGTGACGAAGCGCAGCTTTCTACTCCCTATGGGAAACATAAACCGGGTCGCCGCCTTTTCGGCGGCCAGCACCACCTCCTTTCTACTCCCTATGGGAAACATAAACCACGGTGAGGCCGGGGACGGCGATGAGTTCCTGCACGCTTTCTACTCCCTATGGGAAACATAAACCGAACAGGCCAAAAAGACCGCCGCGGCTGAAAAAGACTTTCTACTCCCTATGGGAAACATAAACCGCTTGTTTTACATAGATTTTCTTCGGGTACCTCCTTGAAAATCAGGTTTGATTGTGCTAAACAAAGCCATTTTTTACTTCGTACCCCAGGAATTTTGGTGCAACCGGGCATCGAAGTGATCAGCGATCATAAAATATGGCTACCCTTGTGAAATTTTGGCGTTACCGATATACAGTTTTCAATGACTTCAATATCAATATTATGGCGGTTCTGACAAGTGATTAACATTAGCCTATCCTGATCATGCCAGGTATTTTCCAACTCTCGCATAAGCTTGTTTTTTTCACTATCTTTCAAGTCGCCAGCAAACACACTAAATTGCATCCGCACCAAGTAGCGCGCCAGAATTTTATGAAAAATTACGGTTCGCTCAGCAGGCACATCATAGGCTACCAAAATAAACATAGTACCTCCGCATTCATACTTTTAATGAGAAAGCTTTGTATTCACCAAGCCCCAAAAGACTCGACTGAATAGCAAAAACCTCTTCGAGAATTCTTTGCCGATAACTTTGGTTATCTTCCAGAATAGGTTTATCCACCTTTTCAGTGAATGCCTCAATGACCCGCCGTCGCCCTTGCTCACTGAGCAGGCAGATATTAGGCTGTTCATCAAAATGGGTGCCCTGTAACACTGATTTGTTGAATAGACTGAACAGAATTCGATCCGCCAGCACCGGTTTAAACAATTCAGCGAGATCAAGCGAAAGAGAATAACGCGCTTGTTGAGGAGAATGTATAAAGCTCAGTGTCGGGTCCAACTGGCTTTTACGGATCTCGTTCAAGCATAGCCCGTAGACTAGACCGTTCAAAAAAGACAAGACGCAATTGACTCGATCTGCGGGAGGTCTTCGAGTACGCCTGCGTAACATCAGGTTGGGTGAGATATGTTCCCAGGCCAGATAGTACGATTGCCGAGCCTGACCTTCATATCCCATTAATAATTCCACAGTTTCAACCTGTTCCATTCGTTGACGAAAGGCCTCAATTTCTTCTATAGTAGATTTTAAGGCTGCTTTGCCACGATAGGCATGGTACCGCAGGTTGCCTTCCAGCAACCGGAGTGAGGCCATTGCAATTTTACGCCCATAAAACAGGCGGCGGTCCAGGTTTAAAATCGCCTCGGCCTGTTTCAAATGCACCGCCCCGGAAGTCGGCAAGCCGGCCGGCTCAATTGTGCAGGCGACATGACCATAATAATCGAGCACTGTGATTCGCACGTTATGCTGCTTGAATAAATTGAGCAAAGCTCCATTTAATCGCACATCGTGGGTGGCAATCAAGTGTTTAAGCGATTCAACCGGTAATCTTAGCTTACAGCCTTCCCGATTGATGACTTGCAGAGTATTATCATGCCGCCTTAATTGCGTATCACTGGCCAGATAAAGCGCATCCATTAGTTAAAATCCACATCGTCAGTTGAACGTTGCCAACACAACAGTCGGTAGGAACAATCCTGGCATAGTCGTTGTTTGACTTTCACCGGCGGTGAAGAATCAGCGATGATCAATCGAATACGGGCGAATAGTTCGCTCAGCCATCGCTGGTTTTCTTCAGTCAGCTCCACGCATTCTATCCGCCGGGCCGACGGGTAACGCAGACGCCCCGACCAGACTACCCCGGTATTGACCGTCAACACCACCATGTAGAACAGCAATTGCGCACGAGAAGCTTGGGGAAAGCTTTTGCGAATCTTGACCTCGCTGACGATATGCTCCTTAAAATCGAGCATATCCGGTGCGATCCCTATTCCCTGCCAAGCTCCAGCCGCACCTTCGTAATGCGCACCCTGGTCTACCAAACCCCGTTGCATGTGCCGATTGAGATGGGCGCAGTCCACCCGGTTATAATGCAACCAGAGCCTGACCGGACACAGGCATACATTCTGGAATAACAGACCATGGATGCCATACCATTCCGCATCAGCGACCAGCGACATGGTTTCGGGCAACAAATTTACTGTGGAAGCGGAAACCATGCGCGCAACTCCTTGAAGGCTTCCGAAACAGCGTAGGGTCGGCTGGGCCGGATGGTATCGAGAATGCGGTATTCCGCTGCAACGGGTCGCTGGAACAATTGCGCGGTCGCCGCGTTTAACCGTACTGCCTGCTCCGTAGTCGAGCGATGAAGACGCAATAAACCGGCGCGACCTACCCCGATTCGAACCAGTAGTTCATCGTTGTCGGCCCAACTGAACGGGTCCGGACCCACTACCATTCCATAATAGGCCGCGCCCGGCCTGACGGAATGTGTGAAGAACTGATTTTTATAAAAACCACTGCTCATGTTCTTCTGCATTCGGGCCGAGCGACCGCCTTCCTTGTCCATATCCACGGTACGGCGCAGGGGAGGGAGCAAATCATTATTTCCCATCCCCATCAGCAGCGAAGCGCGCCAGGGAATGGTTGCCAAATCCGCCCGGTAGTCCGGCTGACCACGGAGCAAGGGCGAGACTCCCAACAACGCTGCGCGCAAGGCAAACAATAGGGTGGTGTCGGTAATGACGCCCGGATCGGTCGCCGAGCCATCCATGGCGTAGTGGCCGTGATAATAAAAAGGCGTCAATACCTCGGCGTCGAGAAGAATGGGCGTCATAGCAGTAATCCTCAGCCTTTCCTGCCCGCTTTGGCAGATTTCTTCTCCTTGTTGCCGACAAACCAGCTTGCGAACAAATCGGCCATTTGCTGTTTCGCGGCTTGATACCATTGGCGCAATTCCGGGTCATCCTGTTCAAACCGTTCAACCAGCCCCGCCAAATGCCCGCTCAGCGTCTCGCTGTCGCAATGGCCGGGGTAGACCTGCCCAAACAGTATTTCAAGGCCAGCCCGAATTTCGGCAGCATTTCGGGTCTCCGCCAGTTGTTCCAGCAGAATTTTCGGGGCGTTGACCGGCCGTTCCAGCCGACCCCAGTAAATGCCGGCCAAGTGAGTGCGCAGATTGGTCCCGGTCACCGCAGTCTGTCCGCCATAAGCGCCTGACAGGCCAATCGCCAGCAATAGATGATCCAGCGCCGTCGCGGTCATCCGCCGCCCCGTCATCACCAGAGTCTGGATAAACAAGGTGCCGGGAATGACATAACGGGTGGTGAAGATGTTGCTGGATGCCGATTTGGTCTCAACATCGAAAGCTCCGCCATCTTCGCTGATGCCGCCCTGCCGGAATTGATCCATCACGCTTTCCGCCCGGCTTTGCACTGACACTGCATCACTGTATAGCACGGCGGAGTGAACGCTATAAATGGCGCTGCCCCCTCCGGCGGATTTCGCCGAGTCACCAAATACATAGGTGTTCAGATCATAGGCATCGCGGATATTATCTTCCCGGATATAAGTCTTATTAGTTGGAAAACGCCCACCCACCCCCAGTGTCCGTAAAATCCGTGCACCGTTGCGCCGTTCGACGCCCTTGGTCTTTGATGCAATCATCAATACCCGGTTTTTACCGGCCAGTGGCATATCGGTGATGTCGTCTACGTCATTGTTACGAATCAGCATTGGCGCTACGGCCTCTCTAACCAAGGGGATAACGATCACCTGCGCCTCCGGCAACTTCGGAATTGTGGTCTCATCCTTGAGTTGCAGGGTTTGAGCAACATCGGTCGGCAGCAAGCTGTACAGATCATTAAGAGTCATATTCTCATACTCCAAGGTTAGTTCAGGACAATTCAAAGGATTCAGGATCAATATGCGCAGTTGTGTCAGCTTCGCCTTTGACAGGCCGGTTTGCTTCATGGATTTCAAGGAAAAAGGTGACGTAGGCCGAACGCAGATAACGGCGGGTTTTTGAATTCAGATCGCCATCCCGGCTGTACGATTCAAACAGGTCATAAGCAGTTTCTGCAAATTGCTGATAACGCTTGCTGATTTGTTCCTGGGTTTGACCCGCGCCGCCAACGTAGGCATCGCTACGACGCAAGTTGGCTCGTAGCTGGCCGATCATTGAGGCTATGACGTTGTCCCGGCTATCACGTTGCTGTAATCGCCAGTCCTGAAACTCTTTGAGCGCGGTATCAAAAGCCAGTCCCTGCACGTTACCGGGGGCTGCCCAGCCTCGCTGGGGTCGGCGCTGAATCCGGGTTGCCAATTCGGCCAGTTGATGGAGGGAGGTATCACATTCGGGCATGGCAAAGCTCCTTCGGGCAAGATCGAGTAGTCTGCGGCCAGTTTGGTTCAAGCCTTTTTCATCGGCGTAATTGCGTACTGCAAAACAGGCTATCGGCCACCAGCCAAAAACACGGATATCATTGAGAACAGTGAGATTGGAATTTTCCCGTTTCAATAAAAGCACCTGAATCAGGCCGAGCCGGGCAATGAAATCCGGCAACTGCGCGCGCTCGACGCTGCAAACCGGCTGATCGGGGTAGAAATCCGGACGTAAAAGATCATCTACCAAAGGTGGAACCAGTTCGCTCATGAATGCGCCACGCCCCCGATGCTGGTGAATGCGGAATACGTGAACCGGGTTGCCGCTCAACCAGGCAAAACGGGCGGCGTTGAGCAAATAACTCACCTGCTCCAGTAGCTTTGGCTCGAGCGTATCGAAATACAGAACCGGGCTATCGCTCAGGTCCAAATTCCAGGGTACGAGTTTCAGCGCCTCTTCGACTGGTTCCCTGAGCATCAGATGACTACTGCTCACCAGTCGCAGGGCATTCATGCCGGATTCTTGCGCCCCGGCCCGACTACCTTCTCCTGGCAGGATCAGAGTGCGCAACGGCGTAGCGGTGTGCAGAACATCAGCATCCTTGAGCTTGAATTTGTCACGGCCACCCTGGGCCAGATCACGACCCAGCAACGTTTGGGTGGTGATGCAATCCGCACAGATATAGGTTTCGCCGCTTTCTGAATAAATATCCTTGCGATGGCCGATGCGATTGGAAAACGCCGTGGTCTTGAGTTCGGGAATGCTGAATTCTGAAGACTGGTAGACCGTCGTCGTCGGGGCACCGCACAGCAGACAGGTTCCGCCGCCCGTTGCGGCGGCGTAGGGTTCCGGCGCCGCCTGATCGGGCGTGGGCAAGCCGAGTTGCCGGTGCAAATCGCGCAGGATGAGCGCAATGCCGGGGTCATCCTCCTCCTCTGGCGCAGCGCCTTCCTGAATCGTCCCGGTAAACAGGGCTTCGGCCAGCCCCCCAAACGCCGAGCCATCGCTTAGATCGCTGGCGACTTGCAAGGCGATCAGGGTGAGTTGGGTCGCAAGATCGAAACGATCCGGCCAGTCCCCGGTTCCGAAGTGTTGCTCCAGATGTTGCAGGCTGGTGACGCCCCTTGCTTCCAGCAGCTTTCCCAGATGCGCGACCCGTGGCTTGAAGTCACGGGTGGGATTGCGCAACCCGCCGCGCAGCAGGGCTACCAACAGCAATGCCCGCGCCAGCGGTTGGTACAGATCGTGAACATCGCAAGCGGTAAAACTGAGGGCCGGATAGAGTTTGCCCGACTCCGGAGGCGTACTGACTGTCGTGATGCCGTGCGCGCCTCCCCAACTCTCAATGAAGTCTTGCACCACGGTTTGATCGTTGACATGAATGCGCAGCAGATAAGCCCGATCACTCATCCGGCTTAGCGCGTCCAGCAGGTTGTCCAGAGTCTTCACCTGAGTCAGGGTGAGCTTGCCATCGGTGCGATTCAGCTTGCAGGTGGGACCTCGTCCGCCTTGGAACCGCTGTTGCACGGCATCCAGCAGTTCCGCCAGCGGCATGGATTCCGGCAGGGCAAAGGTTAATTCCTCGCCATTGACGCTGAGCACCAGCGCCGGCAAGCCGCTCTGGTACGGCACGGTGTCCAGAATCGCTAATTGAACTTCGCGCAGGATCGCCGGTTGGCGCCGCAGGCGGAACACCCGCTGCCGGGGCAATTCGATCCCGAAGGTCTGCCGTAGCCGCTCGCAAAAGCTGTCCACCAGCGCCTGATCTTCGTCCACGTTTTCCCTGGCGGCGCGACCGGCGGCATCGCCGATAGCCCCGTCGGCCAGCGCGACTGCCTTGGCCAATTGTTCATCTAAAGGTGAAATCGCTGGCAGGAGCAGCGCATTAGCCAGCCCGCGCTGCTCGACCTCGCTCACCAGCGCGGCGATTTCCACCGGCGTCATCGGGATGAACCGCGCCAGCTCCAAATCACGGTAGACGGTTTCGACATCCGCTGCGGTCGGCGACCGCGACCGGCCATCGCCGACATATTTATCAGCGTCGTGGAACAGGGCGATGACCAACAGCCGGGTTAAGGCCCGGATGAAACCCTCCTCATCGTCTAGCGCGAGGTCGGGTTTCAGCATCCCGCTTTTCCACAGCAGGAACGCCGGCAGCGCGCTGAGAAACATCACGTCGAGGCAGTGCCGGGCCAGCGACACGCTACGGTACTGTTCGTAACCCGGCCCACCCTTGCCGGATCGGGTCAGCCAGGGCGTCGGGTCCAGCGCATCACTGGGGTATTTGGCGTGAGCGTTACAACGCCTGAATTGATCGTTTAAAGCATCCTGCAAGGGCTGGAATGCCCGTTTGAACACCCCATCGGATTCAAACGCGGCGGCAGGATCAAGTTGTTTCACTTGCTGGGCGTCCAGGTTCATGACTGCATCCCCAACAGGCCGAAACCCAAAGCGGTGGTGCGTCCCAGACCCGAATACCAGGCATCCCGAATGTCGTTGGCGGGTCCCACGAGAGTGAAGGGCAGGGCGATGCCACGTTTGACGACCACGGCGCCATTTGGCCGGGTTTTGATCGCAAATCCGGCGCTGATCCGGCCGCTGCGACTGCGCACGTAGACCCGATCCGGTAACAGTTGCAGTTGAAACGACCGTCCAAACCGCCGGCTCATGGTGCGGTTAAGCAGGTCCTGGTAATCATCGCCCAGTTCGGTCAAGTCCTCGTGATGACCGTTACCCAACGGACGCGTGACCCGGATCGGCGAAATGCAGTAGCCATTCAGCACCTCTACCCCGGCGGGCAGGTCTGGTTCATCCCGCAGTTCGGCAAATCGCAGATCCAATTCCCAGCCCGGCATCGCATCGTCCAGCACCAAATCTGCCGGGGTCAGCGCGGCGATGGCCCGCGCGATCACCGGATCACTGCTGCCCAGGTGAATCGCTTCGATGCCGTAACGCCGACCCGGACCCGCGACCTTGAGCGGGTGGGCGATGACGCCGAATCCCCAGCGGGCCGGGCCGTTAGTGATCGGATCGCAACCGTGCCGGCGCAAAGCACAACCCAGTAGGTCGGCCACTTGCCCCCGGTCGCTAAGGGTGCGTTGCCCCAGGGTCTCCCGAAACTGGCTACGTGGTACGCGAATCATTCGTCTGATCATCAGATTCTCCTTAAATTTACCGCCTAAGCAATTTATACAAAAAATTTTGACGTTTTGTCAATAGGCGTTTATCATGCTTCGCAAGTCAGCCGGTTTGGTTTGCTAGACTTGCCGCCCGGAGTAGGGAGGGTTAGGCATGTTGTTGTTGTACGAACCTGCATCGCCGTTCAACGAAAAGCGCCACAGGCGGCTGCTGTTCCTGGAGCGCCACGTTCACCAGCGCATCGAAAAAAGGGCGACGGCGCTGATTACCGCCCCGGACTTGCAGAACTTGTTATGGGAAGCGGGAATACCGGAGCCGGGCGAGCGTACCGAGCGCCGGGCGCTGGAGCGGGATTTGGAAGGTTACGCCGCCTATTGCGACGACTTCGTGCCGACTCGCCGGCTGACCGGCGGGCGGCGGCCAATCAGCGGCAGCAGCGCCGGGTATGCGCTGGACGTGGACGCGAATGACGATGCCGTCCGTTTTTTTCTAGGCGAGCCGTGGTTGCGGGCAGCCGTGAAACCCAAACTCTCTTCCGCGATTGCCCGCTGCTTCCTGCTGGCGATGGCGGAGGGCCGGGAAGTGGAATTCGAGTATCGGCGGGTGCCAAAACTGGGCGAATCGTGGACGCCGCATCGGCTGCGGGGTGTGCCGCTGCACACCGTGCCCGGCCTGGATTCGGCGTATATGCAGATGCTGGGTGAGAAGGGCGCGTTCAACATCAATCTGGCGCGGGTAGCGACGCCGGTATTCTGGACGGAGCGTTACGCTGCCGAGTTGCAAAATCCGGATGTGCAACCGCCGTCGCCAGTACGCATCGCGGTCCATTTTCAGTACAGCGATGACGCCCAGGCCCTGATGGACACCTTTAGCGGGCTGCGCCGGGAAGACAGTACGACGGTTTCGGTGATCGTGCCGGCGGCGCTGGCAACCATGACCGGCGATCAACTGGCCGCCTATCTCTATCGCACCCGCGACCGTCCCGGCGAACAGGAGTCTTACCCTCTGGCCGGCAAGGCGCTGCTGGTGCGTAAACCGCTGGCCGGCGATTCATCGTCCTCATAAGGAAGCACCGATGTTCATGATTCAGCGTCACGGCGTCCCACTGGAAGCCAACGGGTTGAGTGCGACCCAGAATCTGCTGGCCCGCCCTGATACCGCGCCCATTCTGATCATCGGTGCGCCGACCGGGGCCGGCAAGACCTTTGGTTTCCAGAAACTGATCAAAAACACGGGTAGCGTCGTGCTGTTCATCGTGCCCACCCAGGCCCTGGCCCGAAACATCTGCGAGAGCCTGGAGCGGGAGGACTTGTACGCTAAACAGTGGGACAGCCAGCAAACCTGCGCCGCCGTCGAACGCGGTATCTCTACCTGGACCGAGCGCCTGCACAGCCTGACCGTAGAGGCCCGGCAACGAGGTGGCATGATCGTCGCCACCTTAGAGGCGTTTCACGGCATCACGCTGGGGCGTCCGGCCCAATCCAAAACCGATTTCGATGTGCAGGATGTGCTGACCCATGTGGATTGGCTGGTGTTCGACGAAGCCCATTTACTCAACGAACGGGCGATGGGCTTCATGGCCTTGTGGGCGACCCTGGTGGGTTTTCGTCGTCAATGTTGCGGCGGACGCACCCGGTTGGCGCTGCTGTCGGCTACCCACAGCGCCTGGGTGGATTTTCTGGTACGGCGCGATGAAAACAACCTGATCAGCTTGCCGCCGGAGTGGGTGGATTATCAGACCGAGACCATCGTGGATTTGCCAGCGACTGCGAAAGCGCCGCCGGAAGTGCGGCCGATGCACGGCGAGGTGTCGGTCGAGTTGCACCCGGGTGAGATTCGGGAACTGGCGGCTGAACTCATCCCGGCCCTGCTGGGGCGGCACCGGCGTGTTCTTCTGGTTTACGACAGTCTGGCGGAATTCGGGTTAGACGAGTCGCTGCTGCTCAAAGTGGCGCAAACCGCGGGACTCCAGCGGGAACAGATGTTCGTGGTCAACAGCCAGGACAAGCAGGCCGGCGAGACCCTCGGCAGCGCCCGGATTCCCGCCGGCTGGGAAATTCCAGACCACAGCCGGCTGATTATCGGCACCTCCGCCGTCGAGGTCGGCATGAATCTGGCCTATGCCACGGCGCTGGTTACGGATGAGGGATTCAATGCCGCCGCCCTGCTGCAACGGATCGGTCGGGCGGCGCGCGGCGATTTGCCGGGCGAAGCTCACGTAGTGTGCAACGCCTACCGGAAAGCCCCGCATATCCATCGGCTTGAATCGTTGAGCGGAACTTGTTCCATCGGCACAGTGGTCGAGCAACTTAAATCTCCGTCCCTGATCCCTTTCTGCGTTAAACGAGCCCGGTTGCTGGGCAGCGCCTATCTGGACATGCTGGCCCGTCAGAATCGCAACCTCAGCAAGGGATTGAACGCAGTATTGACCGAGATCGAAAACCGGGAGGGGCAGCGTCCGTTGAGCGGTCGCTCGTTGCTGGGACTCGCACGCCGTGAGGTGGAGGAGTTTCGTGGTCGCCTTGCGAGCAGCCTGAAAAAGTGGTTGGAGGCGATTGACGAGCAACTGCGGGATTTGCGGGGCTTCACCCCTACGGTCAAAGTGCAGTTTCGGGATACGCAGGTCATCCAGTGTTCGCTGGATTTTGCCGAGAAACGCTTGCCAGTCCCGGATGAGTTAGACCGTGATAGCTCCGGTAACACTGTGCTGGTC
>Ga0116155_10001500_pt1 | contig 16729 bp, 17 predicted proteins | sample AD_UKC032_MetaG_FD_89890 | JGI IMG/M metagenome (GOLD analysis project Ga0116155, IMG submission 89890) | Active sludge microbial communities of municipal wastewater-treating anaerobic digesters from USA - AD_UKC032_MetaG | ecosystem: Engineered > Bioreactor > Anaerobic > Digestate | place: USA...
CGCCGTCGCCGCGGGCGTCGGCGGCTGGTTCCTCTGCCGGATGTCCTGGTATGAGCGGATCGCCGCCTTCGTCGGCGGGGTCCTCCTCGTCGACCCGGGCCTCATGACCGACGCGATCGGGTCGGGCCTCATGCTCCTCGTCCTCGTCCTCCAGATCGCCAAGAAGCGCCGGGACGGCGCGGGCCCCGCCGCGGCCTAAGCCCTCCCCCTGCTCCCGGAAAGGCCGCCCGAGCTCGGGCGGCCTTTTTTTGACCCGGCGCCCTCGCCGCGGAGGCCGGTTGCCTCCGGCCCCGCCGCGGGCGATACTCGGCTCATGAGGAACAGCAGCAGAGCGAGGCCCGGCCTCCTCCTCGCCTTCGCGGCGGCCCTGGCCGCCCTTCCCGCCGCCGCCGAGGCCCCGGCCGCGGGCCCGGTTCTCGCCATTCTCGAGATCGAGAACGCCGGCATGGATCCCCGCCTGGACTACCTCGCCGGCATCCTCGAGGGCATCCTGGCCTTCGACCTGGGGAGCCTGCCCTCGATCTCCCTCGCCGACCGGCGCAACCTCGAGGCCATCCTCAAGGAGAAGGAGCTCGGCATGAGCGCCCTCGGCGCCGACCCCGGCGCTGCAGCCGATTTCGGGCGGATCGCCGGGGCCGACTGGCTCCTCTCCGGCGAGTACGTCTTCCTCGGGACCGAGGTCCTCTTGAGCCTCTCCCTCACCGAGACGGCCTCGGCCAGGCGGACCAGCTTCCGCGACCGGGGCTCGACCGAGAACCTGGTCCATCGCCTCGCCGAGCAGGTGGCCGAGCGGCTCACGGGAACGAGGCCCAGCCTCGCCGACGATTCCCGCGCCCGCTCCCTGGTCTCGCTCCGCGACGAGAGCCCCGGGAGCATAGCCCTCCACTCCCCGATCATCGACGCGGAGGTCTTCCTCGACGGCGACTTCGTCGGCTACACGACGGGCGACGTCCGTAAGCCCTTCCTGATCGAGAAGCTCCGCCCGGGGAAGCATCGCGTCGGGACCCGCCTGGGCAACTCCTTCGGCGTCGTCCTCCTGCCCGAGATCGCCTTCGAGCCCTGGTCGGCCGAGGTCGAGGTCGAGGCGAGCAAGCGCCTCGTCCTCCGCGATCCCACCCGCCACTTCAACGACGCCCTCTACCGCCTCGAGCGCTTCTGGGAGGGCGAGAGGAAGGCCCCGGCGAGCAGGCCCGAGGAGCTCGCCCTCGACACGGATATCCTCTTCCTGGACCGGAAGGGCGAGCCGGCACGGGTCAGGGCCCGGGCCCTTCCCCGACCCCAAGCCGACGGGGCCCTCCTCGTCGAGCTCAGCCTCGAGCTCGCGCGGGAGCCGGGAGCCTCGGTCCCCGCAGCCGAATTGCCCGGCACCCGGCAGGCCCCCCTCTCGGGAAAGGAGCTCGGCTCCCCCTATCCCTGGCCCTCCCCTGCCCGGGCTTCGGGCTCGGTCGCCCTTCCGGCGAGCGCCGATGGCGAGGCCGAGGCTCGGATCGAGGCGGGGATCCTCGCCCTCGAGGCCACGCTTGAGTTCCGCTACGGCTCCTGGAAGCTCGAGCTCGAGCTCCTCCGGACCGACCTCCGGCAGGGGATGTTCGCGGAGTGAGGCCCCGGACCGAGGGGTTGGTTTCCCCTCGGCCGCCCTTGCACGAAAAATTGACCGTTTTCTCCGTTGACAGAATGAAAAAGCGCCCCTACCATCACTCATCACATGATGAGTGATGAAGCACACTACCTAGGAGGCCACATGAACAAATTCGGCAAGGCTCTCGGTCTCACGCTCCTCCTCTGCGTCGCCCTCGGCGCCGCCTCGGCCCAGGGCGCGGGCGAGATCAAGAGCGCGACCTACACCTGGGTCGCGGGCGGCATGGGCGGGGGCTGGTACACGGTGGCGGGAGGTTTCGCACGCCTGATCAACGAGAAAGAGCCCAAGCTCACGATCAAGGTCATCCCCGGCGGCGGAGTCGCCAATCCCCTCGCCCTGGCGCAGGGCTCGGCTGATATCGCCTGGGGCGTCGGCTACGTCGATAAGGCGGCCTTCAACGGCACCGCCCCGATCTACGATAAGCCGTACAAGAACGTGGCCTCGATCGCGGGCACCCTCGCCGTCGACTACTACCACTTCCTCGCGGCCAAGGACACCGGCGTCACATCCCTCGAGCAGTTCGTGAACAAGATCAAGAAGGGCGAGAAGCTCAAGGTCGCGGCCCCGATGACCGGCACCTCCGAGTTCGTCCTGACCTCCTTCGTCCTCGAGCACTACGGCGTCTCCTACGACCGGATCAAGAAGAACGGCGGCACGGTGGTCCAGGCCATCTACGGGGACATGACGAGCCTGTTCAAGGACCGGCACGTCGACTACGCCTTCGCCTGCGTGGGCCTTCCCGGCGCCATCATGACCGAGATGGCGATGGGCCGCCCCTCGACCCTCCTCGAGATATCCGACGAGTGCATCGACTTCTGCAACAAGACCTACGGCACCGTGGCCAAGGCCTCCGGCCTGTGCAAGGTCCCCGGCGGCACCTACGCGGGCATGCCCAAGGACATCCAGACCCTCTGCCACTCCACCGAGATCCTCGTGAGCCCAAAGCTCCCCGACGCGGTCGCCTATACCCTCGCCAAGCTCCTGTGCGAGAACAAGGACTTCCTCGTCCAGCTCGGCGCCGGCTACAAGGTCTTCGACCCCAAGTCGGCGGCTGGCACCGTCCAGGTTCCCCTCCACCCGGGCGCCGAGAAGTACTACCGCGAAGTCGGCACGATCAAGTAGCAATCACGAGTCGAAGCGCGGCGCCGGCCCTCTTCGGAGCGGCCGGCGCCCGGCGGGCCCGCGCCCCCGCGACCCAAGCGGCGCGAGCCCGCCGCGGCCCGGTGCCGCGATAAGCACGACAAGGTGGTACTCATGCGAAAGTTGACTGGTCCCCTCAAGACCGTCCTGGCGATCTGGTCCGCGCTCATCGCGGCCTTCTACCTCTACACGGCCCTCTTCGGCATCCTCCAGCCGCGGCTCCAGCGCGGCATCCACATGCTCTTCCTCCTCCCCATGGCCTTCCTCCTCTTCCCGGCGACGAAGCGCTCGCCCAAGGAGGTACCGAGCCTCCTCGACGCCCTCCTTGCGCTCGCCTCGACCCTCCCCGCCCTCTACGTCATGCTCATGAACGAGAACCTCAACATGCGCATGACCATGGTCTCCCCGGTCGAGACCATCGAGGTCTGGCTCGGGGCCCTCAACATACTCCTCATTATCGAGGCGATCCGCCGGGTGGTGGTGCCAGCAATGGCCATACTCGTCGGCCTCTTCTTCGGCTACGTCTATCTCGCTCCCTACCTGCCCGGCATCTTCAACGCCCGGCCCATGCCCCTCGCGCGCCTCGTCGAGACGAACTACCTGGTCACCGACGTGGGCATCTACGGCTCGATCACCGGCATCACGGCGACCTTCGTCGCGATCTTCGTCATATTCGGCTGCTTCATGGAGGGCACAAAGACCGGGGCCTTCTTCACCAACTTCGCCTGCAAAGCCGCGGGGCGCGGCCCCGGGGGACCGGCCAAGATCGCGGTCGTGAGCTCGGGCCTCTTCGGCTCCATATCGGGCGTCGCCTCCGCCAACGTCTACGCCACCGGGACCTTCACGATCCCCCTCATGAAGAAGATGGGCTACCGGCCCCAGTTCGCCGGGGCTGTCGAGGCCGCGGCCTCCACCGGCGGCCTGATCATGCCCCCCATCATGGGCGCGGGCGCCTTCGTCATGTCCGAGATCACGAACATCCCCTACGCCACCATCGCCCTCGCCGCCGCCGTCTCCGCCGTGCTCTACTACGTGAGCATCGGGCTGCGCGTGCACTTCATCGCCCTCAAGGAGGGCCTCAAGCCGATGAACGAGGACGAGATGCTCTCCTGGAAGCAGATCGCCCGGGACTCCTACCTCCTCGTGCCCCTCGTCGTCCTCATCGCGCTGCTGATCATCGGCTACTCGCCCTTCGGCGCCTGCACCGCCAGCATAGCCGCCACCTTCGTGCTGAGCTTCCTGCGCAAGGAGACCATGCTCACGCCCAAGAAGCTCTTCAAGGTCTTCGAGTCCTCGGGCTACAACTGCATCATGCTCGGCGTCTGCTGCGCCGGCGCCGGCATGGTGGTGAGCGTCGTCACCTACACGGGCCTGGCCCTCGGCATCGCCTCGGCCATCTCCGGCTTCTCCGGGGGCTTCCTCCTGCCCGCCCTCGTCCTGATCATGATCACCGCGATCATCCTCGGCATGGGCCTGCCCTGCACCCCCGCCTACATCATCGCCGCGACCATCGGCGCGCCAGCGATGTACGCCCTGGGCATCGATCCCCTCCCCGCCCACCTCTTCGTCTTCTACTTCGCCATCCTCGCCGAGGTCACGCCTCCGGTCTGCATCGCCTCCTACTGCGGCGCCGCCATCGCCGGCTCCAAGCCCCTCGCGACCGGTTGGGAGGCCTCCCTCCTGGGCATCATGGGCTACGTCATCCCCTATATCTTCGTCTACAACCAGGCCCTCCTCCTCCAAGGGCCGGCTTGGGCTATCGTCGCCACTGCCCTCGTCCTCTTCGTGGTCGTCGGCCTGACCGCCTCCTCGATCACCGGCTTCCTCTTCAAGCCCCTGAGGCTGCCGACCCGCCTCCTCCTCGGGGCGGCGACCATCGGCCTCATCCTCCTCGCGGCCGACGAAAAGCTCCTCGCCGCCTTCACGCCGGCCATGGCCGTCATCGCGGCGGCCGGCGCGCTCATCATCGCCTTCCTCATCCTCAACCAGAGGACCGTCCGCGCCTTCATGGCGGCCAACGCGCCGCGGTCCAGGTCGGCGTAGGCGGACCGAGGGAAAGGGAACATGAACAGCAGCACGGATGTCCTGATACTCGGCGCGGGGGTCAACGGGCTCTCGATCGCCTACGAGCTGTGCAAGCGCGGGAAGAAGGTCGTCGTCGCGGAGAAGGCCGAGATAGGCGCCGGCGCCTCGGGCTCCTGCGACGACATGATCCTCCTCCAGTCCAAGAAGCCCGGCATCCTCCTCGAGATGGCCTTAGGCAGCCTCGAGCTGTTCCGCTCGCTGCGGGAGGAGCTGCCCTGCGACATCGAGCTCGACACCAAGGGCGGGATGATCCTCATCGAGGACGAGGAGCAGCTCTCCTTGATGGAGGGTTTCGTCGCCGGGCAGAAAAGCTGCGGGCTCGAGGTCGAGATCGTGGGCCGATCCCGCGTCAAGGCGCTCCAGCCCCTGGTCTCGGAGAGCGTGATCGCCTCGACCTACAGCGCGCGGGACTCCCAGGTGAATCCCCTCCTCCTCATGAAGGCCTTCTACCTCGGCGCGAGCGAGCGGGGCTTGCGGCTCCTGCGCGGCGCCGCGCCGGTATCGATCGAGCCGCGCGCGGGAGGCTGGGCGACCAGGCTCGCGAGCGGCGAGGAGATCGAGTCCGGCGCGGTGGTCAACGCCGCCGGGGCCTGGGCCAGCCAGGTCTGCTCCCTCCTCGGCTTCGAGCTGCCCATCATCCCCCGCAAGGGGCAGGTGATGGTCACCGAGCAGATCCCGCCCATCGGCGCGACCAACGTCTGGAGCGCCAAGTACATAGCCTCGAAGCTCAAGCCGGTGGCGGCGAGGCGGGAGGCCGCGGGAGCCGCCCAGACGCCCGAGGAGCGCTACGGCCTCGGCTTCGCCTTCACGAGCACCCATTCGGGCAACTACCTCGTCGGCTCGACGCGCGAGAACGCCGGCTTCGACAAGGGCACCGACCCCGAGGCCCTCGCCCTCATAGGGAGGCAGGTCAGGCGCTTCTTCCCCGTGCTGGCGAACGTCAACTTCATCAGGTCCTTCGCGGGCTTCCGCCCCTCGACGACCGACGGCATGCCGGTCATCGGGGAGGTCGCGGGAAGGCCCGGGTTCTTCGTCGCGGCCGGCCATGAGGGCGACGGCATCGCCCTCGCCCCGATCACGGGCAAGCTCGTCGCGGACCTCGTCGAGGGCCGGACCCCGGGGTATGATCTCGAGAAGCTTTCCCCGGGGAGGTTCCTCGGGGCCAAGGGGGCCTAGCCGTGCGGCCGAACCTCGACGACCGGGACAGGATCGTGCTGGAATGCATCCGGGACGCGGACGGGCCGATGGGCTCGTGGAGCCTCGTCGAGCAGCTCGAGGCGAAGGGCGAGAAGGTCAGCTCCGCCTCGATCGGCAGGATCCTGTACCGGCTGGAGCAGCTGGGCTACGTCGAGGGGCAGGGCAACAAGGGCAGGATACTCACCAAGACCGGGCTCAAGGCCATCGCGAGGGCCAAGGCCTACGACTCGATGGACAGGCACCGGAAGGATTTGGAGAAGCTCATCAACAGCAAGGTCCTCGAGGACTTCGTCATGGTCCTCCAGGCGCGCAAGGCCATCGAGCGGGAGACCGCGCGCTTGGCGGCCGAGAACATGACCGAGGCCGGGAAGCAGAGCCTCATCGCCATACTCGAGGAGCAGGAGGCGAAGGCGGCGCGCGGCGAGAGCATCGCCGACGTGGACATCGCCTTCCACCGCGAGATAGCGATGGCGTCGCGCAACTCGGCCCTCCTGTCGCTGTACGGGATCCTCGCGATGATGGGCCAGCAATCCGAGCTCTTCGAGGTGGTGCGCAGCCGGGTGGACTCGCCGTACCGGAAGGCCCACCGCGACATCCTCGAGGCCCTGTGCCGGCACGATCCCGACGGGGCAGTGGCCTGCATCGAGCGGCACATGGACTCGCTCATCGAGGACGTGACCAAGTACTGGGACCGCGTCAAGGAATAGCCTAGGAAGGCTCGAGGAGGACCGGCATGGGATCCGGGGACGAGAAGCATATCTGCAGGTGCGAGGAAGTGAGCGAGGACGAGATCCGGGCGGCCATACGCTCCGGCGCGAGGACGGTCCAGGAGGTGAAGCGCTGGACCAGGGCCGGCATGGGCATCTGCCAGGGCAGGACCTGCCGCAGGCTCGTCGAGCGCATGCTCTGCGAGGAGCTGGGCCTGAAGCCCGGCGAGGTGGAGGTCTCCTCCTTCCGGCAGCCCGTGCGGCCGGTCTCGCTCAAGTCCTTCGAAGACTGACCGCGCGCCCGAGCGAGGGCGCCACCGAGTACACGTGGAGGTTCACATGGATTTCGGGAGGCTCGTGGTGGCGATGGCCACCCCATTCAAGCCGGATCAATCGATAGATCTCGACCGGGCCGCGGAGCTGGCCAGGCGCCTCGTCGCCGAGGGCGTAGAGGGGCTCGTGATCAGCGGCACCACGGGCGAATCGCCCACCTTGAGCCGCCAGGAGAAGATCGAGCTCCTGGGCGCGGTGAGGAAGGCCGTGAAGGCCCCCCTGATCGGCAACGCCGGCACGAACGACACGAGGGCCTCGATCCAGAACGCCAAGGACGCCGAGGAGGCCGGGGCCGACGGGATACTCCTCGTGGTGCCCTACTACAACAAGCCCGACCAAGGCATGCTCTACGACCACTTCGCCGCCATAGCGGGCAGCGTGCGGATCCCCTCGATGCTCTACAACGTCCCCGGCCGGACCGCGGTCAGCCTCAGGCCCGAGACCGTCGTCAAGCTCTCGCGCGAGGTGCCCAATATCAAGGCCGTCAAGGAGGCCTCGGGCGACCTGGACGCCCTGACGCTCATCGTCAGGGAGGCGGCGCCCGGCTTCGTCACCTACACCGGCGAGGATTCCCTCACCCTGCCCAGCCTCGCCGTCGGGGCCTACGGCGTCGTGAGCGTGACGGGCCACGTGGCCGCGCCGATCATGCGCGAGATGATCGGGGCCTACCTCGCCGGCGACGTCGCGAAGGCCGCCGGGCTCCACGGCAGGCTCTACGCGCTCAACAAGGCCCTCTTCATGCAGCCCAACCCGGTGCCGGTCAAGGCGGCCCTGCGGCTCTGCGGCTTCGACGTCGGGGGCCTGCGGCCGCCGCTCAAGGCGGCCTCGGCCGAGGTCGAGGCCGCCCTCCTGGCCGCGCTGGAAGCCCTGGGACTCGCGAGATGAGCGGCGAGGCGAGCTCGGGCGGACGCAGGATCGCGAGCCACCCGATACTGGGAGAGCCCGAGGCGGCCCGCGAGGTGACCATCTACCTCGACGGGGCGGCCATCGCGGCGAAGGAGGGCGAGCCGATCATGTCCGCCCTCGTCGCGGCCGGCGTCGGGGTGTTCCGCCATACGAAGCGCGGCTCTCCCCGGAGGATGTTCTGCGGCATCGGACGCTGCACCGACTGCGTGATGACGGTGGACGGGATCCCCGGGGTGCGGACCTGCGTGACGCCGGTCCGCGAGGGGATGCTGGTCGAGCGCCAGGAAGGCGCGGGATCCTGGAAGGGAGGCGAGGGCCATGGGCGTCGATAGCAAGCCGGCGGTCGTCGTCGGCGCCGGCCCCGCCGGGCTCTGCGCGGCCATCGAGCTCAAGCGCGCCGGGGCTCCCGTCGTCCTCATGGACGAGAACGGCAAGCCCGGCGGCCAGCTGTTCAAGCAGATCCACAAGTTCTTCGGCTCGCGCGAGCACAGCGCAGGCACCCGGGGCTTCGAGATCGGGCGGCGCCTCCTCGCGGACTCGCTCGAGCTCGGCATCGACGTGCGGCTCGATACCGAGGTGGTGGGCATCGAGCCCGGCCTCGGCGTCTGGGCCGTCGAGAGGCGCTCCCGCTCCTACACGCTCGAGGCCGGCTGCGTCATCCTCGCGACGGGCGCCTCGGAGAACGGCCTGGCCTTCCCCGGCTGGACCTTGCCGGGCGTGATGACCGCGGGCTGCGCCCAGACCCTCGTCAACGTGCACCGGGTCCTGCCCGGCAGGCGCGTCCTCATCGTGGGATCGGGCAACGTGGGCGTCATCGTGGGCTACCAGCTCCTGCAGGCCGGGGCCGAGGTGGCCGCCATCATCGAGGGCGCCCCGGCCCTCGGTGGCTACGGCGTGCACACGGCCAAGGTCAGGCGCGCGGGCGTGCCGTTCTACTGCGGCACGACGATCCTCCGCGCCGAGGGCGAGGAGGGGGTCGAGCGGGCCGTGATCGCCAAGGTCGACCGGGGCTTCAAGCCCATCGCCGGAACCGAGGAGACCCTCGAGGTCGACACGATCTGCATCGCGGTCGGGCTCACGCCGGCCCTCGACCTGGCCTACCTCGCGGGCTGCAAGCCGATCTTCGTCCCGGAGCTCGGGGGCAACATGCCCCTGCACGACGGCTACATGCGCTCGAGCGTCGAGGGCGTCTACGTGGTCGGCGACACCGCCGGCGTCGAGGAGGCGAGCACCGCGATGGAGGAGGGCCGGCTGGCCGGCATCCACGCGGCCTACGCGCTCGGCTTCCTGGGCGAGGCGGCCATGCGGGAGAGGACCGAGGCGACCTGGGGCAGGCTCGACTCCCTCCGGCAGGGCGTCTTCGGGCAGAAGCGCTTCGCGGCCAAGGCGCGGATACTCGCGGAAGGGAAGGTCCGGGCATGAGTTCTACTAACGCGTCGCTCAAGACTGACGGGGCCCCCTCCATCGAGGAGCTCCGGGCCGCCGGCGTCCTGCCAAGCCGGGAGCAGCTGGCCCAAAGGCCCTGCGTCTGCGTCGAGTGCATCGAGGAGATCCCCTGCAACCCCTGCGAGACCAGCTGCCCGCAGGGGGCCCTGACGGTGGGCGATCCCATCACGAACCTACCGGTCATCGACAGGGACAAGTGCACGGCCTGCGGCGCCTGCATCCCGGCCTGCCCGGGCCTCGCGATCACCATCAAGAGCCTCTCGGGCGACCTGGCCAAGATCCGCTTCCCCTGGGAGTACCTTCCCCTGCCCGAGGCCGGGGAGGAGGTCGACATGGTCGACCGGATGGGCATGACCGTCTGCCGCGGCAAGGTCGTGGCGGTCTCGAACCCGCCGCGCAACAACCGGACGGCCGTCGTAGCCGCGGAATTCCCCGCCGAGCGCGTGGACGAAGTGATATCGATACGGAGGAACCATGAGTAGCTTCAGGGTGGCGGTGGTCGGCGCTTTGGGCGCCGTGGGCCAGGAGATGGCCAAGACGCTGGAGCAGCGGGCTTTCCCGGTCTCCGAGTTCATACCCATGGACGTGGAGTCTATGGCCGGCAAGAAGGTCTCCTTCAAGGGACGCGAAGCCGTCGTGCGCGCCGCGAGGAAGGGCGCCTTCCGCGACGTCGACATAGCCCTCTTCTCGGCGGGGGCCGAGGCCAGCCTCGAGCTCGCCCCGATAGCCGCCGCCGAGGGCGCGATCGTCATCGACAACTCCTCGGCCTGGCGCATGGATCCCGGCGTCCCCCTCGTCGTGCCCGAGGTCAATCCCCAGGCCCTCGACGGCCACAAGGGCATCATCGCGAACCCCAACTGCTCAACCATCCAGATGCTCGTCGCGGCCAAGCCCATCCACGACAAGTACCGGATCAAGCGCATCGTCGTCTCCACCTACCAGGCCGTCTCGGGCACCGGAGCCCCCGCGATCGCCGAGCTCACGAGCCAGGCGGCCGCCTTCGTGAAGGGCGAGAGGATCGAGAGCTCGGTCTATCCCCGGCAGATCCTCTTCAACGCCCTCCCCCACATCGACGTCTTCCTCGAGGACGGCTACACGAAGGAAGAGATGAAGATGGTCCACGAGACCCACAAGATCCTGGACCCGGCCATAGCGGTCTGCCCCACGGCCGTGCGCGTCGCCGTGTACCGCGGCCACTCGGAGTCGATCAACATCCAGACCGAGAAGCCCTTCGAGCTCGCCGAGATCCGGCGGCTCCTCGAGCGGGCCCCGGGGGTCAAGGTGATGGACGACCCCGCGAAGCTCGTGTATCCTACCGCCCTGGACGCGGACGGGCAGGACGCCGTCTTCGTGGGTCGGCTCCGTGTCGACCCGACCCTACCCAACGGCCTCAACATGTGGGTGGTCTCGGACAACCTGCGCAAGGGAGCGGCGCTCAACGCGGTGCAGATCGCCGAGACCCTCGTCGCGAGGGGCTACCGCGGAAGGAGCTGATAATGCCGCTCATCGTGCAGAAATTCGGGGGGACCTCGGTGGCCGACGAGGCCGCGCGCGCCTGCCTGGCGGCCAAGGCCGCCGAGGCCCGGGCCCGCGGCGACGAGGTCGTCCTCGTCGTCTCGGCCATGGGCCGCAGGGGCGCGAGCTACGCGACCGACACCCTCCTCGACCTCCTGCGCGGCTTCGATCCCGACCCGGTTCCCCTCGCGAGCGACCTGCTCGCCTCCTGCGGCGAGGTGATCTCGGCCTGCCTCGTCTCGGCCCTCCTGCGCGCTAAGGGCATCCCCTCGGTCCCGATGACGGCCTACACCGCGGGCATCCGGGCCGAGGGCCCCTTCCAGGACGCGAGGCCCCTCGGCGCCGACGCCGAGGCGATCAGGGCCGTGCTCGGGGCCGGCGCGGTCCCGGTGATAACGGGCTTCCAGGCCGTCGGCCCGGGCGGCCAGCTCCTCACCCTCGGCCGCGGCGGCAGCGACACGAGCGCCGTCCTCGTCGGCCTCGCGCTCCAGGCCGACTACGTGGACATCTACACCGACGTCCCCGGGGTGGCCAAGGCCGACCCGAGGATCATACCCCAGGCTCCCTTCATGGACTTCCTCGACTACGGCTCCATGTCGCGGCTCGCGGCCCTGGGCGCCAAGGTCCTCCACGACAAGTCGGCCTTCCTCGCCGAGTCCGGCGGGGCCATCCTCCGGGTGCGCTCCACCTTCGACTCGGGCGAGGGCACCCTCATAGGCCCGGCCGGCGCGCCGGGCAGGTCGGCGCCGGACTTCGTCGGCCTCGCCCTGAGCAAGGACGGGTCCGAACGCGCGCGGGTCGGCGCCGTCTTCGCCTCAGGCCGCGGGGCGGCGCTCAAGGCCCGCGCCGAGAGGGCTGCCTCGGCCCTCGGCTGCTCGCCTATCCCCCAGGGCGATCCCGACGCCTCGATCTTCTCCTGCGAGCAGGCCCGCTCGGGCGAGCTGGCCCGCGCCCTCTTCGAAGCCATCGAGGGCGCCTAACGCGGACAGATCACCCTAGGGCGCATGAGAAAGGGCCGTCCCGGAATCGCTTCCGGGACGGCCCTCGGCTTTGGCGGGAGGCCGCTCAGCCGAGGACGGCCAGGAGGACTCCCGCGGCCACGGCCGAGCCGATGACGCCGGCCACGTTCGGCCCCATGGCGTGCATGAGCAGGTAGTTGGTCGGGTCGGTCTCGGCCCCGACCACCTGGGAGACGCGGGCGGCCATGGGCACGGCGGAGACGCCCGCCGAGCCGATGAGGGGATTCACCTTCCCGCCCGTGACCCAGCACATGATCTTGCCGAAGACGACGCCCATCGCGCTGCCCGAGGCGAAGGCGAAGAGGCCGAGCACGATGATCTTGAGGGTCTCGGGATTGAGGAAGCGCTCCGCGCTCGCCGTCGATCCGACCGAGACGCCGAGGAAGATCGTTACGATGTTGATCAGGGCGTGCTGGGCCGTGTCCGAGAGCCGCTCCGTCAGCCCGGTCTCCTTGAAGAGGTTGCCGAGCATGAGGGTCCCGACGAGGGGCACGGCGGAGGGCAGGAGGAGCCCGGTGAGGATGGTGACGAGGATGGGGAAGACCACCTTCTCGCGCTTGGACACGTCCCTGAGCACCGCCATCTTGATTGCCCTCTCCTTCTTGGTGGTGAGGGCCCGCATGATGGGCGGTTGGATGAGGGGCACCAAGGCCATGTAGGAGTAGGCCGCGATGGCGATGGGGCCGAGCATGCCAGGATTCAGCTTCGAGGTGAGGAAGATGGCCGTCGGGCCGTCGGCCCCGCCGATGATGCCGATGCAGGCCGCGGACTTCGAGTCGAAGCCGAGGTAGTGCGCCAGCACGAAGGGGATGAAGATGCCGAACTGGGCCGCCGCGCCCAGGAGGAGGCTCGAGGGCCGGGCGATGAGGGGGGCGAAGTCGGTCATCGCGCCGATCCCCAGGAAGATGAGGGGCGGGTAGATGCCGAGCTTGACGCCCTGGTAGAGGTAGTAGACCAGCCCTCCGGGCGCGCCGTCCACGGGCCCGTCCGTGATGCCCGTGATCGGCAGGTTCGCGAGGAGCATGCCGAAGGCTATGGGCACGAGGAGGAGGGGCTCGAACTTGCGGTAGATCCCGAGGTAGAGGAGCACGCAGGAGACGGTCAGCATGATGAGGTGGCCGCTCGTGATGTTCAGGAACCCGGTCGAGAGAAGGAAGTCCTGTATGGCTTCCCACATGGGGGACGCTCCTTTTCTCTACGCCAGGTCGATGAGGGGGTCGCCCGTGTTGACGGCGGCGCCCTGGGGCACGCGGATGGAGGCGACGGTCCCGTCCTGGGGGGCGACGATCTCGTTCTCCATCTTCATGGCCTCGAGGATGAGGACGACGTCCCCCCGCTTCACCGCCTGTCCCTGGATGACCTTGAAGGACATGACGGTGCCGGGCATGGGCGACTTGATGGTGAGGGCGCCGGCGACGGCGGGGCCCGCCGCGGGGGCGGGCGCGGCCGCGGGGGAGGCGGGCGCGGCGGCCTGGGGGGCGGCGGCGGGGACGCGGGCCTGGGGGGCCGGGGCGCCGGCCCCGAGCTCCTCGACCGCGACATCATAGGTCTGGCCGTTGACGCTGATTCGGTATTTCTTCATTGCGGGTACTCCTTGCTAGCTGTTCCGCGACGCGCGCGAGAATCGGTCGATGTGCCCCCATACGGGGGTGTTGAAGCCCGCGGCGGAGCCGGGGCCGTAGCCCTCCGCCGCCTCGACGCTCGAGACGCGGAAGGAGCCGGGAGCCATGCCGCTCGAGGCGGCGACGGCCGCGGCTATGACGGCGACGAGCTCCGGGCCGATCCCCGCGGGCCGCGGGGTAGGCTCGTTGAGCTCGGGCAGGGGCGCGAGCTCGCCCCGCTTCTTCTCCGGCTTGCGGAAGAAGAAGGGGAAGAGCGAGACGATGAGGGAGAGGGCGATGAGGGCGAGGAAGACCGTCCCCATGCCCAGCGCCGTGATCATCCAGTGGTTCAGCTCCATACGCTCGCCTCAGAGGGGGATGTTGCCGTGCTTGCGGGCGGGGCGGGTCTCGCGCTTGCCCAGGAGCATGGACAGGGCCCGGGCGAGCCGGTTCCGGGTGTCGGCGGGGTCGATCACGTCGTCGACGTAGCCGCGGACGGCCGCCTTGTACGGGTTGGCGAAGCTTTTCTTGTACTCCGCTATCTTCGCTGCGCGGGCGGCGGCGGGGTCGGCGGCCTCGTCGATCTCCTTCTTGAAGATGATGTTGGCCGCGCCGTCGGGACCCATGACCGCGATCTCGGCGGAGGGCCAGGCGAAGACCTGGTCGGCCCCGAGGTGGCGGCTGCACATGGCGATGTAGGCCCCGCCGTAGGCCTTGCGGAGGATGACGGTGAGCTTGGGCACCGTGGCCTCGGAGTAGGCGTACAGGAGCTTCGCGCCGTGGCGGATGACGCCGCCGTGCTCCTGGCCGACGCCGGGCAGGTAGCCGGCGGTGTCTGAGAGGGTCACGAGGGGGATATTGAAGGCATCGCAGAAGCGGATGAAGCGCGATGCCTTGTCCGAGGCGTTGATGTCCAGGACGCCCGCGAGGACCTTGGGCTGGTTCGCGACGATGCCGACCGAGCGGCCGGCGAGGCGGGCGAAGCAGGTGACGATGTTCTGGGCGTAGATGGGCTGGATCTCGAAGAAGTCGCCGTCGTCGAACACGTCCTTGATCACGTCGCGGATGTCGTAGGGCTTGTTCGCCTGGTCGGGGATGATTTCCTTGAGGCCCGGGCAGGCCCTGGAGGGATCGTCGCCGCCCGGCGCCAGGGGAGCGTCCTCGATGTTGTTCTGGGGCAGGTAGGACAGGAGCTTCTTCACTCCCGCGATCGTGGAGGCCTCGTCGGGGAACATGAGGGAGGCGACGCCCGAGGTCGTCGAGTGGACCGTCGCCCCGCCCAGGGCCTCGGCGCTCACGTCCTCGCCGGTCACGGCCTTGATGACCTGGGGGCCGGTGATGAACATGTTGGCCGTCTTGTCCACCATGACCGTGAAGTCGGTGAGGGCGGGCGAGTAGACCGCGCCGCCGGCGCAGGGGCCCATGATCACGGAGATCTGGGGCACCACGCCCGAGGCCAGGGTGTTGCGATAGAAGATGTCGCCGTAGCCGCGGAGGGCGTCGACGCCCTCCTGGATGCGGGCCCCGCCCGAGTCGTTGATGCCGATGACCGGCGCGCCGGCCTTGACCGCGAGGTCCATGGCCTTGCAGATCTTGGCCGCGTGCATCTCGCCCAGGGAGCCGCCGATGACGGTGAAGTCCTGGGCGAACACGAACACCAATCGCCCGCCGATCGTACCGTGGCCGATGACCACGCCCTCGCCCGGCGCCTCGACCTCGGCCATGCCGAGCTCGTCGCAGCGGTGCTCGACGAAGGCGTCGATCTCGGTGAAGCTGCCCGAGTCGAGGAGGGACTCGACGCGCTCGCGGGCGGTCATCTTGCCCTTCTCGTGCTGCGCGGCGACTCGCTTGGGGCCGCCGCCCGCGAGCACCTTGCTCCGGCGCTCTTCCAACTCCCGAATCTTATCGTCCATACCGGGAACCATCCTTTATCGTGCGCTTGCGCGCACCGTCATTATGCCTTGCGCTCGCAGAGCTCGACAAGGACTCCGTTCGTGGCCTTGGGGTGTATGAAGGCGATGCGCGCGCCGCCGGCCCCGTAGCGGGGCTTCTCGTCGATGAGGCGGACGCCCTTGGCCTTGAGCTCCGCAAGGGCGGCGTCGATGTCCTCGACGCGGAAGGCGAGGTGCTGGACGCCCTGGCCCTTGGCGGCGATGAACTTGCCGATCGGCCCTTCGGGGTCGGTCGTCGAGAGGAGCTCCACCTCGGTGTCGCCCAGGGGAAGGAAGGCGGTCTTCACCTTCTGCTCCGCGACCTCCTCGGTCCCGTGGAGCTTCATACCGAGGATGCCCTCGTAAACCGCGAGGCTCGCCTCGAGGTCCTCGACGGCGATCCCGACGTGGTCGAGCTTCAGTACCTTCATGCTATCGCTCCTTTCGAAAGCGCGGCGAGGAGCTCCTCGGCCGCGGAGTAGGGATCCTGGTCGCCGGAGGCGACGGCGCGGGCGAGCGAGTCCTCGACCCCCCTGCCCCGCTCGCCCTCGAGCAGATCGAGGAGGCGGTACGCGATGAGGGAGCGCATCTCGGCCCGGGCGGCCTCGAGCCGCCGGGAGGCGAGGGCCCCGCTCTCGGAGGCGCGCCGGCGGTGCTCGATCACGGCGTCGACGAGCCCGGCGCAGCCCTCCCCCGTCTCGGCCACGGTCTTCAGGATCGGCGGCAGGACGGGATGGCCCTCCGCGTCGAGCGGCAGCTCGGGCAGGCCCCCCGCGCCCGGCCCGGCGACCGAGCCAGCCGCGCTCCCCGGCGCGGGGCCGTGGTGGGCGGCCTCGGCGCGGGCCCAGGCGAGGCCCGCGGCCATCTCGAGCATGCCGCGGATCTCGCGCACGACGCGGTCCGCGCCCTCGCGGTCGGCCTTGTTGACCACGAAGACGTCGCCGATCTCCATGACGCCGGCCTTGATTACCTGGATGTCGTCGCCGAGGCCCGGCACCGAGACCAGGACGACCGTGTCGGCCATCTTCACGATCTCTACCTCGGACTGGCCGACGCCCACCGTCTCGACGAGGATCCAGCCGTAGCCAGCGGCCTCCAGGGCGCGGGCCGCCGCGGCCGTGGCCCGGGACAGGCCGCCGAGCCTGCCCCGCGAGGCCAGGCTCCGGATGTAGACCCCCTCGTCGAGGGCGTGGTCCTGCATGCGCAGGCG